>Ga0194121_10012080_pt1 | contig 10142 bp, 5 predicted proteins | sample TA2MahCa50mmetaG_FD_148609 | JGI IMG/M metagenome (GOLD analysis project Ga0194121, IMG submission 148609) | Freshwater microbial communities from Lake Tanganyika, Tanzania - TA2015020 Mahale Deep Cast 50m | ecosystem: Environmental > Aquatic > Freshwater > Lake | place: Tanzania: Lake...
ATGCCGGTCGCCGGAATTCTTTGGAGAGCGGTGTTGCTGCTTCTGCCGGCCTCGGCGATCTGTTCCAGAGCGGACTTGTTCTCCGACGGGCGGCAACCTGCCGCCGGAAACGAGGATTCGATCGCGCCGGCTTTTCGGACCCGCATGGGCCTCAATGATCGCCACAGGTTCTCCACGGCATGGAAGCAAGCGCGGCCGGAACGTAGGAAGCATTTTCGCGGGCTGCTCGAAACGCTCGAGCTCCGCCACCTTCAGCCACCAGAGGCACTGGCGCATCTCGACTTTACGCATCCGTTCGCACATCGGCCGCTCGTGGAGTATATGCTATCGATTCCGTCGGAGATCGTTTGCCGGCCCGGAGAGCCGCGGCGGTTGATGAGGCTGGCGTTTCAGCCCCTTTGGCCCCCGGCGCTGCATGGCCGGCGATCAAAGGATTCCTTCGGCGGCACATTCCTGGCGGCTCTTCGTCCCCTTGCTCCCGGACTTCTGAACGACGCAAGGCAATTGCAAGTCGTTCAGCGTGGTTATGTCGATCCGGTGAATCTCACCAGCAGGCTGGAGCGGCTTGCCTACTCCCTGGACAACAACGCCGCGCAACTTCGCCGCCTGATTCTGCTTGAACTGTGGCTACAACGGGCGACGCAATCCGCGGCCGGTTTCAAGGAGCGTCCTCCAGCGCCGGGCGCTGGAGCCGGATCGCGCTTTAGGGTATGAGTTCCAGGACGGTCTGCGCCGCGAGCCGAACGGACGGGTTCTCATTTGGATCCTCGATAATGGGTCGAAGGAGTCCAACAAAGCTCCGTTGCGGCCGAAATCCCGCTTTGTGGAATCCGGCAAGGGCGGCGCACGCCGCTATCCGGTCGCCGTCGCTTCCGCCGGCCAGCCATTTTTCAACGTGGCTTCGAAATGATTCCGCCGGCTGAGATTCGTGGAATCTCTTGAAAAAGAACTCGACTCGTTCGTTGAACGTGGCCTCCATATTTTCAAGACCGGCCGCCCGGCCGTCCTCCGGCTCCTTCAAGCGCTTCACAAGGTTGTACATCATGCCGTCGTAGATTCTCTCGACCAACAGGGCAACAGTCGGTGGCTTCCCCGATTCAAGAGTCCTTTCCATCGTCGGCGATTTCCCCGCCAGGGCCTTGATGATAGAACTCTCCAGGACTGCTTGCGCAAGACCCTTTGCTGTCGGGCCGATTCCGAGGGACGGCGACGGCCCCAATCGCTTCCGATAACTAAACAGCGAACCGTCGGCGGTTCTTTCCAACAGGCGCGTGGCTTCCGGAGAAACTCGCAATAGCTCCCGGCATCTTTCGAACTCCCGGCAAGCGCCGAAACACCACAGATCAGGCTTCCCACTACGCTGGTGTCTTCCGTTCATCGAAGACCCAATTGCCCTCCAGGTTGTCTGCTGCGATCGCGCGCGGGAAGTAATCGCATAACCGTCCGTACGGGTTGGGTTCGAGAGCCTGGCGGTGAGCCAGCCCGGCCGGGTCTCCAGCGGTTCAAAACGGCATTCTTGCCGCGATCGAAACATCGCATGGATTCGCTCCATGGGCAACTGGAGATGCTGCAGGCGCTCCTTCCGGCTTCTGTTGAGGACCGGCTTAAAGTCACCCCAATCGAACCAATCCTCCGAGTAGGGATACATCGCAGCCACCGCTGTGCAATCTCGTAGTTCCGGATCAGCGTCTGGATTTCAAAGCCCGTCCATGCGCGGAACTCTCTGCTGCCTTCCTTTTGCGGCGGAAGTTGCCGCCACGCGAACTCATGCTCGATCTCAACCTGCCGGCCGAATTCCACCTCTGCCGCCGAATTCACGTAGCTGAGGGTTGCGTAGGACTTTCGCCGGCGTTCGACTGCAGCAACGTCGGCCACTCTAGGACCCGTTGATTCGGTCACGGTCCCAGATTGGCTCAGCTCAGGAGACTTTTCAAACTACTTACGTCTATTTTTTTCAATAAGATCCGGTTCGCCGACCAGCGGATCCGCGCATCAGATTTGGGGATCCTGTGCGTAAGGCATCTCACGAACTTAAGTATGGAATCTCACGTGGCGATGTGGTATTGTGGTACGCATTCGGGCCACCTATGACCGCGTCCCTCGGTGATGGCTGGAACGACCTCGGTCGCTGTCGTTTTAGTTCAGCCAAGCGTACCATTGAGTCGGAGTCTGGTTTTCAGCCGCTTGGCCAGCTCGAAGCGAGACTAATCGAGTTGCTGGTGGCCGAGTCCGGCGGTCTTCTTACCGCGGAAGCCCTTCAGAACGCCCTTTGGCCCAACGACAAAAGCGATCCGCGTAGCCTACGTCAACGACTCGATTCCTTGCTAGTACGGCTTGGGAAGAAACTGTCCAGGATCGGGCTTGAAAACCTCATAGAGAATCGTCACGGCGACGGTTATCGAATCGCCTTCGCGGCTGCCCAGATGGGATTTCTGGAAGACGTGCCCGCCATGGAGATTGGCCAATCGTCTGCGCGAACGAAGCACGGTATGCCCATGATTGAATTTGCCCGGCGGCTGTCGGTTTCGGAGGCTGACAGGCTTCTGGAGCCCTACTGCCGCATGACGGTTCAATCGTCACAGCCGATCGAACTTTACAAGGGTGGGTATGATCGTTTGATTGGAAATCTACGGCATGGAGTTCGAGTGCTCTTCCTCAAGGGTGGTGACGACCCGGATGCAGTCGGACGCTTGGCCCGATGCCTGCTCGAACCGAGCCTCCGCCAGATGGCTCGATCCTCCAGCAGTCCAGCCCGTGCTCCAAACATCACGGCCCATCGCGACGACGACGATTGGAACCTGATCCTGAACCAAGTTCGCATCGTCGTTCTTCCTTTCTATATAAGTCCCGACCACCTCTACGTTTTGAACTCGAACAGCACCGTCAACGCACAGCTCTACTCTTGCGACCATGAAACCTGGCTGGCGACCTGTCGCGAACGGGGACTCAATGCATATCGCCATGGCGAGTGCTTCCATCAGTTCATTCCTCAAGGAGAAGAAACGCTCATAAGTTTCAGTCCGCATTGTGCAAATCCGGCTTTGGTGCGAGAAGATGTGCGAGCGGCGGTCTTGCACCATATCGACTCCTCGCTCCATGCGCTTTTGGACCGAGTATTACCGCAGGCCGTCCCGCCGCGGCGAGCTTCGTCTTCCGGGCGATTACTCAGGAGGCGAGCGTCGTAGGTTCACGGGGTGCCGTGCCGGGCTAAAAACCCAACTTCAATGACAACTGAACCGAGCGGGGGCCGCCCGTCTGGTACAAAGGATTGAAGCCGCCGTTCTGTCCGCCCGCGCCAAGACTCTGGTTCAGCATCGACAAGGATTGCCCAAACGTCGCACTGTTCGCCACGAGAACACCAGAGACCGTGACAGCGCCAAGCAAGCCGTTCGGGTCTGCAAAGTTGGGATGGTTAAAGAGGTTGAAGAACTCCGCACGAAATTGCAGATGCGCTCCCCGGCTCAAATCGAACCTCCGTCGCACCGCCAGATCTAACTGTTGGGCCGGGAAGCCACGCAGGACGTTTCGTCCGAGCGTGCCCTGGCGGAGTTCCGGTGAAACGAAGAATGGCCCGAGCTGTCGCGAGTTTCCGGCAGGAACTTCGTTGTTCAGACACCTTCCGCCGGCGGCGTTGGCGTCTTTGAGGTAAACCGGACTTCCGAGCACCAGGTCTGGCCGGAAACCGAATGTTCCGAAGCCGAGGTCTCGGTTGACCAACACGTCCACCGGCGCCGCCGAACGCACCGTTGCGATCGCATCGAGCGACCACTGGTCCAGGACCGCTTTCAGTGCCGCTGGACCGGGACGTACGTGAACGTCCTTGGTCATGGCGGCGGAAAAGACATGCCGGACATCGAAGTTCGAGGAGCCGCGCTCCGCGCTGATATTGATCTTCGAGAACGTAGGCAGCGCTGTCGAGTCATTGGACGCGTTGTCGAGCGAATGCGACCACGTGTATGAGACCAGTGCCTGCAATCCATGTGCGAACGGCTGCCGGAACTGAAGCTGCAATGCGTTGTAATCCGATGTGGCGCTGTTTCGATTGACCTGCACGAGCGGGAAGTTTGGATTCGCGTTAAAGACCCGGTCCTGCCGCAGCAGGCGACGCCCGGCAGAGCCGACGTAGGACGCAGTCGCGATTCCTCGGCCGCCGAGCGCCTGTTCTACGGCAATGCTCCAGTGGTAGACATAGGGAAGCGTAAGCTCCGGGTCAGTGACCATGACGTTGGCGAACGGCCCCGTCAGATTCAGGAGGGGAATGGGAATCGTGGATGGGTCGGCCGGATAGATCGTAGCGAACGCCGGACCAGCCTTGACGTTTGGTGATAGCATCGCGGCATTCGAGATGGCGCCGGCGGGCAGGTCAAAGAACACCCCGAAGCCGCCACGAACCACCGTGGATCCAGTCTCCGTTACCTTGTATGCGGCTCCCACCCGCGGGGCGATATCGCCCCACGTGGTGCGCCACAGGGGCGTGCCAGGTTGCGCAAAGGAGACAGCCGCCATGTTGTCGGTTTGCTTGGCTGCGTAAAGCACCAGGCCGTTCCGCCCGTGAGGGGCGGGATTCACATCCCAACGGATGCCGTGGCTGATCGTGAGCCGGCGTGCCGCTCTCCACGCGCCCTGCGCGTAAGCGGAGAAATTCGAATAAGCGTAATCGGCTTGAGGCCGGCGCCCGACAGTACTGACGGTGGAACGGCCGGTTCGCACGTCGGCTGGGGAGGAGAACGTATAGCTCAAATCGTAGGCACGCGCGTAGGAGCTCGGGAACAGGTATCGGTAGTCTACGCCGAAACGGAATTCGTGATTAGCGTGGATCACGGAGAGGTTATTGACAAAATTGACCTGGCCTTGGGTTCCTTCGCCATTCCGCCCGAGAGAATAGCGGGCCAGAGCCGGACTGATGACGCTGACGCTGAATAACGTATTCGCCAGAGTCGCGAATGACGGCAGCACGGCAGCGGTGATTGGCGCCGCTCCACCGAAATCGTCGAGCGCCCAGAACGTGCCGCCGAATTGCCGGCTCCAGTTGCCGCGGAACTCATGGTTCACACGGGGCGTGAGGCTGGCGGTGACGCCGGCCGTGAGTGTGCGAGTTTGGAATCGAGTGGACCGCGGGTTGCTCAACTGGCCCCCAGCATTGCGCTGCGTGGTGGATGAGGGAGAGTGGTTGTAGCGGGCGAACGCGATGACGCTGCGGGCGATCCCATGATCAATGCGAAGGCTGGTGGCGTCCAACGACGTTGGGTCGGAGTATCTTGCGGTGGATTGAGCGAGGCCGTTGCCGAGGTCCGGGCCGTTGGGGAGAGGGAAAGCATTCAAGAGCGCCTGTACTCCAGGCGGTGCGGTCTGCCGCAAAGTCGCCGACGGCACGGAGGTGATGGCGATCAGCGGCTGGCGCAGACGGAGGCCTTCATACGAAAAGAAAAAGAAGGTGCGGTTTCGCTCTTTGTTGAGCCGGACCGGCCCGCCAAGCACTCCACCAAAGGCGTTCTGTCGCGATTGGGCTTTGGGCAGGGCAAGTCGGTTTTCGAACCAGTCGTTCGCGTCCAGGACATCGTTGCGGAGATAGTGGGAAGCGGACCCGTGTATGTCGTTGGTTCCTGAGCGGGTCAACAGTGAAACCTGCCCGCCCGGTGTCCGGCCGTACTCGGGCGCATACATCGAGGTCTGAATGCGAAACTCCTGCAAGGCGTCCAGCGAAACCAGATTGTTGAATCCGCCCGTTGCGCTGAGGGCAGGCAACAGGCCGGCTCCAGCCTGCCCCGCACCGCCACCAGCGTTGATTCCGAAGTTTGCGCTGACTCCATCGACCGTATAGTAGTTGGCGTTCGCCCGCTGCCCGTTGATGCTAAACTGACCCTGTTCTCCGAAGGTCGCTTTAGTGGGAACCACGCCAGGCGTCAACAGCAACAAGGATTGCAAGCTCCTACCGTTGAGCGGATTGTTCTCGATGAACTGGCGATTGATAACCGTTGTCACCGTGGCGTCCCTCGTGTTCACTGTCGTCGCCGTACCCTTGACCGTGACGATTTCCGTTACATCGCCGACTGCCAATTCGAAATCGAGTTCTAGTGTGTCTCGAACGTGCACCACGACAGCGGGCCGTACCGCGGTCTTGAAGCCGGCCCGCTCGACTTCGATGCGGTAGGAGCCGGGAAGAAGCGCCGGAAGCCAATACCGGCCCTCCTGATTGCTCGCAGTCTCGTAGCGAACGTTCGTGTTCGTCTGCGCGGCCCGCACCACAGCAGTCGCGATCGCGGCGCCAGACGTGTCGAGCACGGTGCCACTGAGGGAACCGCTGGACGACTGTGCGAACGCCATGCAGCAAATTCCCAACGAAAGCAGAACGGCTCGCAGTACAGGTTGATCAGGGGTCTGTGAAGCGGCCGCGATGATCGAACGCACTTTGACCGAACACCAACCCGCTCTCTTCATAAAGTACCCTTAATCAATTGATCAATTGGAGTCATTCCGCCAAGGATACTTGCTTCCTTACCTCCGACCCACATCTCTAATAGCGCAAAAATAGCCCATACCAGGGCAACTCTCTGTATCCCTCGTCTCTGATATTGGTATTGACGTACATTCATTTCTATATGATACTCAGGTGAAAGACAAGTGCACTCGAGAACTTTTTCTTGTCATTCGATACTTCGCTCATCACGGTCCGCCAGCCAACCCCTATGATAATCCGATGATTCGCCTCCTTCACTTGTCCACCGCAATTGCTCTGGCCTCGGTGATTCTGCTTCAATCCAGGCCGGACGAGCCGAAGCTGCCTGGTGATCCGGCGAACCCGTACCGATGGGCCGATCTGGCGGAGTCGGGATTGGAGGCAGGCGGGATCGAGCATGCCGAAGCGCTTATTCAATATGCGGTGAGTCTGGCGCCGCGCGTGCCTCCCATCCTCATGCGCGCAACAAATCTCTTTTTCCGCACCGGGAACAGCGACCAAGTCCTACACTATTCCCTGCGAACACTTGATCTCGTCCCTGACTATGACCACATCCTCTTCCGTTATCTGGACTACTTCTCCCTCTTTCCCATCGATCGTTTGAACGGGCGCGCCTTGGCCTCTTGCCTGAAATATCAGATAACACAGAGCAACACTCCGCGCGTGATGGAAGTCTGGGACTTGTTGAAACAAAAGAAACTTCAGACCAAGGACATGGCCGCCGACGTTGCCTCCCACCTTGCCTCGCGGGCAAGCTACCGCCCCGCCGCGTCCGCCTGGCGCGAATTCAACTGTGCTCAATCGCCCGGCGACTGTTCCGGCGATCCCTTCAACCCTGGCTTTGAGTCGCCGCCGTCTGCCGTGCCCTTCGATTGGACCGTACCGCCGCCCGCCTCCATCAGCGGCTCATCGCCCCGCTCAGGCCGCCGTAGCCTTTACATCAGTTTCGACGGAACTTCGAACCTGGACTGGGCAGGGCCTCAACAAAACATCGTCGTGGATCTTCCGGGGAAGTACCAGGTTTCCTGGTACATGAAGACCGCAGCCCTAACCACCAATGAGGGCATTCGCCTTCGCGTCTTCGATGCGCATCTTCCGGCCCGCCTGGATCGTTCCACCGAACCGGTCACCGGCTCCACGCAATGGACGCACTACTCCCTGCGTTTCACCGTCAACCATGGCACGCAAGCTGTTGTCCTGCAGTTCCGGCGAAACTCATCCGCCAAACTCGATAACAGGATCAAGGGCGAGGCATGGATCGACGACGTTCGCATCGAGCCTGTGCCGCCCGATTAGTAGGAGATCTTACGGCTGACCGGCCAGTTCCACCGCGGCTTCGGGCACTGGCCGGTAGTGAGACACCGCCGGTCGTACGCCGGAGGGAGTCACCACGCCTCCGGCGGGAACGGCTGTATCATGTGCGAACCAGTATTCCCCCGCCGGCAGCGTTACCGGCTGATTCAGCCTGTAGGAGAGACGGAAAATGGCGTCGCGGGCGCCGTCGCGCAACACCCGGTCCACTCCGGTCGGCGAGAAGCTGAAAGTCCCCGCGGCCCGGTCAGAGCTGAAGACATCCCCGGTAAAGGATGACACGGCCGGCATGTTGTCCCGGCCGTTGGACCAGATATTCATGCGGAACCGGTTGTACTGGTTGGCCGGGTCGAAACGCAGTTCCGGCTGGCCGTTGCCATCGAAGTAGCCGATAAGCTCATCCAGCGTCGCGGCCTGCGAGAGCCGAAAATACCCGGCAAAGATCGCGTTCAGCGGTACATTGGTTGACATCGAGAACCAGTGCCAAAGGCCAGGCTTGTCGGCATCTGCGCCGCCGCCGGCATTGCTGTAGAACCCGCCGTGTGAGCCGTCTTCGATCCCGTTGTTGTCGTACACGATCGCTCCTGCGCGCCGCAACGTCAGGGCCAGGCCGCTCGAGGCTCGGAACGTCGGCTGCGTCAACTGCGTCGTCTTGGTCCACGCCCGGAATCCCGCCGCACCCCATAGATCCTGGTTCTCGTGCCGGAACGCCACCGAGCTCGTGGGCCCCGACTGTGCGTTCATCGTCTGCCCGTTCACGAATTTGCCGGAGCTCAGGATCCAATAGAAGCCGTTGGGCTCGGCCGGGATCGACAGATCTTCCTGCGCTGCCCGGTCTCCCGCCCTCAGCTTGATCTCCAGATCGCCCGCCACGTCCCAGTAAGGAGTGATCACGTTGACCTGATAGAGACCCGTCTGGTGCGGGACAAGTCCGGCATATTCCACTCGCCCCGCCCGGCCGGCTATCGTCACCTCCACCGGTGCCGCTACCCGCTGCAGCGGCGATCCCTCGCCTCCTGCGTTCGCGCCGGTTCCGGCCACAGCGGCCGGATCAACCTCCCCCAGACTGTTCAAATAGATCACCACGAACTGACCCGGCTTAATGGGCTTGGCCCGGGTGGCAAGATCTCCATCAGGGTGCGTCAGAATCGCGCGGCCAATCCCCGTCTGGTCCACCGAAAAGAACCGCGGCGCGCGGTCCAATAGAGTGATCGCGTCCGGCGCCGACTCGCCCGCTGCCGTCTTCACCCGCACCTGCGCCGCCCCGGCGATCCCATAAGGCACCATCGCATTGATCTGTCGCGCCGAAACCGCGAACAGCGGTAACGCCACCGTCCGGCCCCCAGCCGTGATTTCGACGCTCGCACCGCCCAACGAAATGGGCAGAGGCAGAGCCTGCGCGAACGCGTCCCCAGTGGCCAGTCCCGAGCCGAAAATCGAGATGATCGCGCCCGGCGCCAGCGCCCTCGAATAATCCGCCGCGTTCACCGTGCCGCCCGCCGTGATCACCGGCTGGGTCCACGCCAGCGTGCTGAGTGTCGCGGCGCATAAGGCAAGTCGGTTCGTCATCGATGCCTCCTAGACTAGGGTCGGAAAAGGCTCACCGGCGGCGGCTCCGTCGAGACGGCCTGACCGGGTGGGAGCCCGCTGTTTGGCAATGTCTGTCCCGGCGCATTCCCGAATGGCGGGTTGTACTGGCGCCACTGGTTCAAAAAGTCCGTCGAAAAAGGGGTTACCCGGAACGACGGAAAAACATTGATGCCGCGCGGCTGGTTCAGGCTATAAAACATCGCCTCCGACGGCGCCCATGCCTCCGTCGAACCCAGATGCAGCCGGCCTTCCCGCGATTCTCTCGGCACTCGCTTCCCTTTTTCCGACCCGATCTCCACCACGGCATCCTCCGACAGCCTGTAGGCGAGCCCGCCTTCGCTTACCTTCACCAGCACGCGCTCCCCGCTCCGGCTCAGTGAGACTCGCGCCCTTGGCAGCAGCCAAACCCGGTTCCCTCCAGCCAGTTCCATCAAGGCAGGAGCCTCGCCATTCTCGATTCTCTGACCCGTCATTACCGGCCACCGCGGAACGCCCGCCACAGCCACCTGCGTCCCATCCAGCCGGAACGGCGCCGAAGAGCTCAGCGTCCCCGCGGGCCCCTCCGCCAGACACGGCATAACCAGCAAACAAATTAGTGGAAGTCTCACGAGCATAGTATATGTCCAGACGCGCGCACTGTCAAGCGCAAATATATGAAAATGTAGTTCGCACGTCAAGTTGTCCGGTTTTATTCGCACGTGAATGAAAAAGATCCCATCAGTCAGGCGCGCGCGGAGGCCGGGGTCGGAATGAGGGTGGAGGCGCCGGATTGATGGGATCGCTC
>Ga0194121_10012083_pt1 | contig 10141 bp, 10 predicted proteins | sample TA2MahCa50mmetaG_FD_148609 | JGI IMG/M metagenome (GOLD analysis project Ga0194121, IMG submission 148609) | Freshwater microbial communities from Lake Tanganyika, Tanzania - TA2015020 Mahale Deep Cast 50m | ecosystem: Environmental > Aquatic > Freshwater > Lake | place: Tanzania: Lake...
AGCCGCCCGCCGGCCAGGTGCCAGGTGCGCCCCAATCCGGACAACAGCCGGGTGGTCCGCCGCTACAGCAGCCACCCGCCGGCCAGGTGCCAGGCGGCGCACCCCAACCCGGGCGACAACCGGGTGGTCCGCCGCTACAGCAGCCACCTGCCGGCCAGGTGCCAGGCGGCGCACCCCAACCCGGGCGACAACCGGGTGGTCCGCCGCTACAGCAGCCACCTGCCGGCCAGGTGCCAGGCGGCGCACCCCAACCCGGACGACAACCGGGTGGTCCACCGCTACAGCAGCCACCTGGTGGCCAACCACAGGGTGGCCCACCTGGCCAGCCGTTCCAGCCGCCTCCCGGCCCGCAGAGCAACGCCGGGAGCGGAGGAGTACTGGGGTTGTTCCGAGGGCAACTTGCGGCGCAGACCGGATGGCTGCTTCCCGCCGCACTCGCCCTTTCGGGAGTTGCGATGATTCCATTGCTCAGCCGGGACGCCTTCTTCCGCCCCAGGACCATCCTGGAGTCTCTGCAATCGAAGGTCTGCTCTGAAACCGTCCTTTGGGCCGCCTGGCTAATCACCTCGGTGGTCGTCTTCGGCCTTGCCGACGCCACTGGCACGCACCCCTATTACCTGGTGGGCCTCGGCTTGCCAATGGCGGCGGTGGCGGGATTGGGAATCGGCGCCGCATGGTCGGCCTTCAAGGGGAACGGCATCGCGTGGTCTATCGTCGCGATCGCTCTCGTGGCGATTGGAGTGCAACAGGCGCTGACCACGGGAGCGTTGGCGGGCGAGGTCGCAGTCGCCGCAATCCTCCTGGCCCTGGCAGCAGCTTCGACGGTGCTCCTGGTCGCAGCGGTGCGCCAGGCCTCCTACTCCCCGCTGGCCAACGCCGCGGCGGTCGCGGGTGGGCTGGCACTGCTGGTGATCCCGGCGATGTCAGGCTGGCGGGCCGGTGCACGAATTGCTGGCCTGGCTGGAAGCCGACCCCCACCGGCGGGAGCGCAATTCCAGCCGTCCATTGAAAGCCAGCTACGTACATTCATCAAGCGGGCACTCGAACAGGATCCACGCCCCACCGGCCGCTACGTGCTGGCAGCGCAGAGTGCACGTGAAGTCGCTCCCTTCATCATCGACGGAATACCCGCTATTGCCGTTGGGGGATTCTCCGGCTCTGATCCGATCCTGAGCGTCGAGGCGTTCCGGGCGATGGCCTCGGGCGGGGACATCCTCTACTTCCTCGTCCCGCGCCAGGATCAACCAGGTGGACCCCGCCAGCAGCCTGTTATCGATGAGGTCAGGCGATCGTGGCGGGACGTGTCATCCGAGGCCGGCCTGCCGGCTGGGTCGCTTTACCGGTATCGCTGAACGAGCCAGATCCGATTCAGGCAGGTCGCGCCACGATCGAACGCATTGAGACCGAAGACATTACGACCTCGTCGTTGAAGTATTCGATCGCGTCCCGCTGGCCTCGCAGGCCCAGGGCGTAGATCAGCGGCAGGAAGTGGTCGTGTGTTGGATGGGCCAGCCTGGCGATCGGGCCCATTCTGAGGAAATCCACTACACCAGCGTCATCGCCGGCCGTAATCAGCCCTGCCATTCTTTGATCGAACTCTTCCGCCCAGTCGAAGGGCGCCGCCCCCACCCTGAGCGCATGCAGGTTATGAACGAGGTTCCCGCTGCCGATTACGAGGACGCCATGGTCGCGGAGGGCGCGCAGGTCTTGCGCCAGCTCATAGTGGTACTGGGGCGGCTGCGCATAATCGATGCTGAGCTGGTAGGTCGGGATGTCCGCTTCGGGGTACATCCGAATCAGGACCGACCACGTCCCATGATCGAGTCCCCGGCTGTAGTCGGCGATCGCTTCCGCTTTGCGAATCAAGGCGATCGTCTTCTCGGCATGGTCGGGTGCGCCGGGCGCAGGGTACCGCTTCTCGTAAAGCTCTGCCGGGAACCCACCAAAGTCGTGAATGGTGCGCGGCACCTCGGTCGCGAGGACCTGCGTCGAGCCCGGGGTCAGCCAGTGGGCTGAGACGCACAGGATGGCGCTGGGCCGTGGGACCTTCCGCCCCATGGCAGACCAGTTGCGGCTGAACACGTTGTCCTCGATCGCGTTCATCGGGCTGCCGTGTCCAACAAACATGAACGGCATCGTTGCCGTCCTGGGTAGTTCGGAGAGTGCGCGGTACGTGCTGCGTCTATCCGTCAACGGCCATGACCCATTCCCAAAGCGTGGCGAACATGTGAGATGCAGGCGCTACAGCCCGCGTCGCGACCCGGTCAGTGTCGGGGACATGGCGCGCGCATTCGAAATTCATCGATGCCGTCAACGCATACCTCTCGGCGTCCAGCAAGGACCCCAGACCGCTTGCCTGGCACGCCTCAGCCGAGACCAGCCTTGCCAGGGTGGCCAGAGCTAAAGCCCATTACGACACACCAGGCTAACGACGGAGGGCGGTTGTCGCTCCGGCGACGACCCGCGCCAAGCCTATCAGGGCAACGAACACGAGGAACATCGCCCCGATGTCCGAGGTCATGAGCTCGGGCCCCAGATGAGAACAGTAGACGTGAACAGAACGATGGCCGCGCCGATCAGCGCAACCATGGCGCCTCGATTCTGTGGTTGGCCATGTCCAGGCTCGGCTTCCCTTACTCTCGAATCAATACCACGAACATTGCTGCAGCCAACGCAAAGGGAGGGCGACCGCGCAGTGAACAGGCCTCGGCATCTCGGCTCAGGAATGGCTGCCGGGGCGGGGTTCGGCGCTGCGATCGGCATTGCCCCTGTCACGGAACGCGGACGTGGCAACCCTGAGACGAGGCCTCACGATGACAAGAGGTTCCGGCTGTGCGCCACGGTCTGCAGAGTCGACGCGATCTTCGTGGCCAGTGGCTGCAGCGGCAGGAACACCTCGTTGTGGATCGGCCTGGCGACCCAGGCGAGCCTCTCCTCTTCCGACCGCCAGAAGGCGATGACCTCGAAGGTGTGCTGAGGCTTGAGCGCGCCCAGTTTCTCCAGCGCGCCTGGCGTGAACGGCGTCACCAGTGCACAGCTCACGAACCCGGGCTGTTTCGCCATGGCGGCCAGCCACTTGTCCTTGATGCCTGCTTCGAGCTCGCGCTCTTTGCCCGGCTTAGCCGTCAGGTACACGTGCAGGCTGATCATACGTTTCTCCCTCCGTGCCCGGGCACCTTCGTCCTCGTCCTGTAGAGCGAGGTTGACGCCACGATGAAGAGGGTCATCAGATCGTCCTCGCCCCAGCAGAAATTGGCCGCAACCTCCGGCGTCCTTATTACGCCCAGTGGCGTGGCGTCGGAAGCGAAGACATGAAGTCCTCCGGGCCCTGCGCTGTAGATGTTGCCGGCGCTGTCCATCTTCAGGCCATCAGGCGCACCGTCGCCCTCGCCTTCGAGCTTCGCCCAGACGTCGCCGCCGGAGATGCCTCCGTCCGCCTTCACGTCGAAGACCCGGATATGGCCTCTCATCGTGTCGTTGATGTAGAGCTTTGATTCGTCGAGCGAAAAGCACAGGCCGTTCGGTTGCTCGAAGTCGGTCGCAAGCAGGGTGAGCCCGCCCGAGGCGCCCAGCCGGAAGACGCCCCGGAACGAGAGCTCCTGCTCTCGCTTTACCCCGTAATACTCCATGCGGCCAAATGATGGATCGGTGAAGTAGATCGAGCCGTCGCTCCTGACGACCAGGTCGTTCGGGCTGTTCAGCTGCTTCCCGTCGTAGTGGGTTGCGATCGCGGTGATGCGTCCGTCGCGTCCAGTCCGAGTCACGCGGCTTGTGGCGTGCTCGCAGGTTACGAGCAGGCCCTGCCGGTCGAAGGCGTTTCCGTTAGCCATCCCGCTGGGCCTGCGAAAGAGCTCAATGCCCTTCCCCTGCGTCCATGTGCGCATGATGTCGCCGGGAATATCGCTGAAGACCAGTCGCTTCAAACGCGCGTCCCAGGCCGCGCCTTCGACGAACTTGAAACCCGTGGCGAGCCGTTCGAGCGGTGCGCTCGGGCCAACCACCGAACTGAACCTCTTGTCCTTGATCTCTACCGGCAATTGCCAGCCTCCCTGCCTCGTCCCGGTCGTTGAGACTGTCGAAACGCGTTCAAAGCCCTAAGTCCGCAGGATCCACTGCACGGAGTTCGCTAGCAATCTCTGGACCATCGCATGTTCCAGGATGTGCTGCCTGTGACCGTTGGCAAGGTACACGACGCGACCGCGGCCATGCTCGTGACAGAAGCCGGAGGCCGATTCACGGCCGTCCTTGCCACGACTGCGTGTCAGCAGGTGGACGCGGTCGGGATCGAACCAGATGAAGTGCTGTTCATCCTCGATCTCATAGTCGCTCACGCCTGCCGTGATCGGGTGCTTCCGATCGACGACATACACGTCGAACGGCTGGAGGGGAGGGTGGAACTGGTAGTAGCCGGCAAGCGTCCGACGGTAGCCGCCGTGCCACGGGTAGCGCCAGCCCGAGTTGTGTAACGCGAGAAAGCCGCCGCCATTTTTCACGAAGGCCTCGATCGCCTCTTCCTGGTGTGGCTGCATCCATTCCAGCGGGTCCTTGTCGTGACCGTTGGGCCACTCCAGCCCGTCCCTGAGGAACACAAGCAGCCGCTTGCCCCCGAGCAGTCTCCTGTCGATCGATGCGAAATCCTTCGTGTAATGCGGCGCCAATCCCGCCTTCTCGAGCACGGGACCTACGGCAGCGAAAGCTTCCTCGGCTTTGTGGTACCGGTCACCACCCAGAAATACCGCGTCTGGCATGACCAAGGCTCCGATCTGAATGTGGCCAGACTGTATCACCGGATCGTCCGGCTACAATCACGGCGAAATCGGACCGAAAGCACAGGAGGCGGCCAAACTTGAAGATCAAGGACGTCAAGACCTGGGCGGTCGCCAACCCGCCTCCTCACCGCGGAGGGCCGTTCTGGGTGTTCGTCCGGCTTACCACCGACAACGGCATCCACGGCTATGGCGAGGCGTACGGCGTCCCGTTCTCTCCCAGCAAGATCCGGCTGCTGATTGAGGACGCAGCCCGGCGACACGTGGTGGGCCGGAGCCCCTTCGAGATCGAGACGATCTGGCGGCTCCTGTATTCGAGCGGCTACAGCATGCATCCCGAGTTCACGATGGGCGGCGTGACCAGTGCGCTCGAGATCGCCTGCTGGGACATCGTTGGCAAGGCGCTCGACCAGCCCGTCTACAACCTGCTCGGCGGCAAGGTCAACGAGAAGCTTCGGTCGTATACCTACATTTACCCGGAGGTTCCGACCGGAGGTCGCACGGCGACCGGCAACGTGCAGCGCGATCCGATTGAGGCGCCAAAGCGGGCTGAGCACTACCTCAGGCAGGGGTTCACTGCGCTCGGGTTCGACCCGGTTACCCCCATGGGCGCGTTCGACCCCCGACAGCTATCACTTGAAGCGCTCGACAACGCCGAACTGGTCACGAAGAACCTCCGCGAGGTCTGCGGCAGCAAGTGCGACCTCCTGATCAAGACGCATGGCGAGATGACGACATCCAGTGCGATCCGGCTCGCGAAGCGCCTGGAACAGTTCGACCCGCTCTGGCTCGAGGAGCCGACCCCTCCCGAGAACCGGAAAGAGATGGCGCGCGTCGCGCATTCAACGAGCATCCCGGTCGCCACTGGTGAGCGGCTCGTCAGCAAGTACGAGTTCGTCGATGTCCTGCAGAACCAGGCGGCAGCCATACTGCAACCTGCTCTGGCGCGGGTCGGCGGCATCCTCGAGGCCAAGAAGATCGCGGGCATGGCCGAGGCCTTCTACGCCCAGATGGCGCCGCACCTGTACACCGGGCCGATCGAAGCCGCCGCCAACATCCAGATCGCGACCTGCAGCCCGAACTTCCTCATCCAGGAGAGCATCGAGACCTTCGGCGGGTTCTACGCGAAGCTGCTCAAGAAGCCGATTCAATGGCAGGATGGCTATATCGTCCCTCCGACCGCGCCGGGAATCGGATATGAGTTGAACGAAAAGGTCGCCGACGCCAACCCGTACGACGAGGAAAAGGTTTTCCCCCCGCTCTCCGAGAAGCCGGTGGTGTTAGAGCTGGGGGAGATGTGAAGACGCTTCGAGGGGCGCACCTACGGGCAGAGCTGGCGAAAGTGATCCGGTGACTCAGCCTGCCAGGCCACGCCGGCTTTCTTCGGGAGTCGTGGGATGACGGACGAGACGGACGTATTCCACATCATGTACACCTGCCGGGCCATGCGGAGGCTCAAGCCGGACCCGGTGCCCGAGGCAGTCCTGGTCAAACTCATCGACGCCGCCCACCAGGGGCCCACCGGCAGTAATCGCCAGAATGCTCGCTGGATCGTAGTCCGCGACGCAAGGCAGAGGTCCAGGATTGCCGAGCTGCACCGGAGCGGCGCCGACGCCTATCTGGCCGGCACACCGGCCGCCCAGGGAATGGAAAAGATCCGGGCCGCGGTCGCCTGGCAGAGAGACCATTTCGATCAGATGCCCGCTCTGATAGTGGCATCCATCGCGCTCGCGCAGCGGCCCGCCGACTCGTTCGTGGCGGGACTCGGGGCCGGCGGCTCGGGCTGGCCCGGCGTCCAGAATCTGTTGCTGGCTGCCCGAGCCCTGGGACTCGGGGCCACGATCACCACATTCGCTCTGCGGGACAGGGCCGCACTGAAGTCGGTACTCGGGCTGCCTGACCTGGTGGAGCCGTTTGCGGTCCTCCCGGTGGGGTACCCCCGGGGACGGTTCGGGCCTTTGACTCGCCGGCCCCTGAACGAAGTGCTCCGCTGGGATCGCTGGTAGGCCATGGGAGGGACGCCGACTGCGAAACTCTCTCATCAACCTGGCCGGGTTTCACGGGTGCAATCTGGGCGGCGGCGTCCGATGCTAGAAACATGATGAGGCGCGGGCCGGCTCTCCTGGTACTGGTCGCACTGGCGGCATCTGGCTGTGAACCCGGATCCGTCGGTGTCCAGTCTCAGACTCCGACCGCCGTTGTCAGGGCGGTTCAGCCGGCGCCCACGGAAACGCCAGGTCCGATGCCTGACCTGGTCACCGCCGTCCCGCCGACCGTGACCGTTACACCGCCGCCGGTCGTCCCGACGACCTCCACGGCGCAACCGACCGCAACGGCCGTCAAGGTCGCTGTGCCGACTGTTCCCTCGAGCCAGCCGACAGCGACCGCCGCGCCGCTGGCAGCGCCTACCTCAGTTGAAGTGATAAAACCAACGAGGGTTCCGACCACCACCCCGACACCAACCCGGACCACGACCCTCATTGCCCGGCCACCGACCAACCCGCGCGGCCGAGATGGGTTCTTCGTCGGGCTCGACTACCCGCAGATCGTTCCCGCCGAGCGGGCGACGTTCCTCGACCCCTCCGAGCTTGTGCTCGGCCTCGAGCTAGGCGGCGAGGCCCGGGCCTACCCGGCCCGCATGGCCTGGTACCACCACGTGTTCAACGACGAGCTCGGGGGCGTGCCTGCACTGGTCACTTACTGAATCAAGTGCAGCTCGGGGGTTGGGTTCAACCCCGTGGTGGACGGCAAGCAACTGCTGTTCGAGATCGTCGATCTACAGCAGGGGGTGTTCACCATGCGCGACCACGTTACCGGTACGCTCTGGAATCATCTCGACGGCAGGGCGACGGGGGGCAGTCTCAAGGGCGCCCGGTTGCCAATGATCGCCCTGCAGCAGACGACCTGGGCGGCGTGGCTCGCCGAGCACCCAAGGACGACCGTACTCGCGTTCGACACACCGTGGCAGCGCAACTATCGGCTGGTTCCGATCGGAGAGTTCGCGCCCGACGAGGCGCGCTTCGGCGATGGCCGCCTGCCACCCAATGAGCTCGTGCTCGGCGTCGAATCGAATGACACCTTCAGGGGCTATCAACTCTCGGCGTTAAAGAAGGCCGGAGGTGTCGTCAACGACACACTGGGTGGCCACCCGATCGTGGCCGCCTATGACGGAAAGACTGGAAACGCGATGGCGTACAGCCGGCGGGTCGGGGGAACCGACGTGAAGTTCGCGCTCACGACCGACGCCGGACGTTCGATGCTCGAAGACACCGCATCGGGCTCCAGGTGGACGCTGGGCGGCCAACCGGTGAGCGGAACGCTGGCGACCCCACTTGAGTTCGTGCCCTCCATCATCACCGAGTGGTACGGCTGGTCGGCCTATCATCCGCAGAGCAGTATCCACGGGAGATAGGGCTCGAGGGCCCGCAGCTATAATCGGCCGCCTTGAGTCAGCCTGCGCGTGGCGGGGGAGACCGATATCGCGAGGGAGCCAGGAACAGGAACCGCCGATCCGGCCGCTTCCGGCCGGATAGCACGAAACTTCGAGATCCTGCTGGTCTCGACGAGGCTCGGGCTCACCTCGTTCGGGGGGCCGATCGCACACCTTGGCTACTTCCGCGAGGAGTACGTCACGCGGCGGAAGTGGCTGCGCGATGACGAGTACGCCGACCTCGTAGCCCTCTGCCAGTTCCTGCCCGGGCCAGCGAGCAGCCAGGTCGGCATCAGCGTCGGTCTCACCCGTGCCGGTTTCCTGGGCGGCTTCCTGGCCTGGCTTGGGTTTACGATGCCGTCCGCGATCGCGATGATCGCCTTCGCGTACGGGGTGTCCGCCGCCGGAGGCGTTTCGGACGCCGCCTGGCTGCACGGCTTGAAGATCGTCGCGGTTGCCGTCGTGGCCCTGGCGGTGTGGGGCATGGCGGGCACGCTTTGCCCCGACCGCGCTCGTAGAATCCTGGCCATCCTCGCCGCCATCGCAATGCTTGCGGTACCGTCGGCGCTGTCGCAGATCGGGGTGATCGCCGCCGGCGGGGTGCTCGGCTGGCTGCTGCTGCGCCCGGGTGAATCCGCGGAGATCTCAGCCAGTCGGCGTACGTGGGGACGGCCGCTCGCGATTGCGTCGCTCGTCCTCTTCGCGGCGCTCCTGGTGGGCCTTCCGCTGGCGCGCCCGTACATCGCCAACCAATCCTTCGATCTCTTCGACAGCATGTACCGCGCCGGGTCCCTCGTCTTCGGTGGCGGTCACGTGGTGCTGCCGCTACTACGGCAAGAAGTTGTTACGACCGGGTGGATCAGCCAGGAAAGCTTCGTCGCCGGCTACGGCTTCGCGCAGGCGGTGCCTGGCCCTCTCTTCACCTTTTCCGCCTACCTGGGAGCGTCCATCGAGACCCTGCCGGCGCGCTGGATGGGAGGGCTGCTCGCCCTCGGAGCGATCTACCTGCCATCGTTCCTGCTGGTTACCGGGACACTGCCCTTCTGGGACCGCCTCCGGCGCCACATGCCTTCAAGGCGCGCCATCATGGGGATCAATGCGGCGGTGGTGGGCTTGCTCGTGGCCGCCCTGTACGACCCGATCTGGACGAGCGCAATCCACGCTCCAAAAGACCTGGCCCTTGGCCTGGCCGCATTCGCATTACTTGCCTTCTGGAAGGTGCCTCCGTGGATCGTCGTGGCGCTGGCCGCAGCGGGCGGCTGGGCGATCGCCGCCTCTTAACGCGCTAGACCACCGCCACGCGGTTCTTCTCGAAATCCTTACAGCAGGTGTGCGCGACCGCGCGGCGCCGTGCAGCAGTACCACGTCATCGCCAAGCGCATCGCGAATCCTCGCCAGCGCGTCGATGTCCTGGTTCGCGGGGTAGGGGAGAAGTTGCTTGCGGACCCGGTAACCGGCCTCCAGCGCCCGGGGCGCTTCGTCGATCAGCCTGTCCACGCTATCGCCGGCGATAATGACGTACGCCTCACAGCGCGCCCTGATCCCCCCGGTAACTGCGCCATTGGCCAGACACGCGACCTTGTCCGCGATGTCCCGGAGACAGCTGTCGAACCCGCCAAACCAACTGGCTCGTCGAACGTCAGCCTGATCGCCAACTCCAGCTTTGTGTTGAGTCGCTCCGGGTCCAGCGGGTCCTCACCGAGCACCAGTTCTCGGAGCCCGGCCAGGCGCCGGGGCCGCATTTCCGTGCGTCGCCAGTCACCGACCGGGCAGGATCTGCCGGCTCCCTGGTCGGTCCGCACCCGCATCACCTGGCAGGGCACAGGGTCGGACGAACTGGGCCCGAGATTCCATCGAAAGCCCGTTCCGATCCCGCTGGACGTGGCTGAGAAAGCCTACGGATGAATCGGTATCTCGAAAACCGAGGCTTCGATGGCAGTGGTTT
>Ga0194121_10012084_pt1 | contig 10141 bp, 11 predicted proteins | sample TA2MahCa50mmetaG_FD_148609 | JGI IMG/M metagenome (GOLD analysis project Ga0194121, IMG submission 148609) | Freshwater microbial communities from Lake Tanganyika, Tanzania - TA2015020 Mahale Deep Cast 50m | ecosystem: Environmental > Aquatic > Freshwater > Lake | place: Tanzania: Lake...
CCAACAAATCCGCGCCAAGATTTTTCTGAAAAATTTTTTTAATGATTCCGTAAGCAAGCGGCACGCCACCAATGGCAATGATTACGAGAAGAGGAAGGTTAGAGTCGAAAATGAAATGCAGAGCGATGGCAAGGAGGGAGAGGAGGGAGAGAGTCATGAAGCGTTAAAATTGCCACCAAAAAACACTAGCGGTTTGCCGTGATTAATTTTGCCAAAATCGAGAATTTCTCCGATGATGATGTGATGGTCGCCACACTTGATGATGCGCTGTTTCTTACACTCGAAGAAAGCCAGAGAATTTTGAAAAATTGGATTGCCTTTTTGACCAAGAAAATAGGGCTCAACTCCCCATTTTTTAGAATTTCTGGGAGTGGCAAAAGCCTGCGCTAGATCAAGCTGTTCTTGGCTCAAGACATTGAGTGAGAAGTAACGATTCTTTTTGAAGAGCTTGAGATTAGTCGATTTATTGTAGATGCAGAAGGAGACCAGTGGTGGGTTGAGAGAGACTGAGGTAAATGAATTAATCGTCATTCCAAAAAATTCGGTGGCGAAAATTTTCTTAATTTTTTCCAGGAAACTATGCTCAGAAAATTCTCCGGAGAGAAATCTTTGGGCGAAAAAATTTTCCGCTAAAAAGTTTCTTCGTCGCGCGCAGGCAATGATTACGCCGGTGGTGAAGAGTCCTAATGTTTCGCGAAGTTGCATTTGATTTAGTCGGTAGTTGGTAGTTGGTGGTCAGTAGTTATATTTCCAGCTCGGAATTCCTCAAACCTACCTTCTTCAATAGACAAGCGGATTTCACGCATGAGGTCTTGGTAGAAGTAGATGTTGTGCTGAGAAAGTAGCATTGCACCAAGGATTTCATTGGCTTTAACGAGATGATGCAAGTAGGCACGCGAGTGATTTTGGCAAGCGTAGCAGCAACATTTTTCATCAAGAGGTTTTGAGTCGTTACGAAATTTGGCGTTGCGGATGTTGACAGTACCATCCCAGGTGAAGCCCTGGCCAGTACGGCCAGAGCGGGTGGGAATTACACAGTCAAACATGTCCACACCGCGCGCAACTGCACCAATAATGTCGGATGGTTTGCCTACTCCCATCAAGTAGCGTGGCTTTTCTTCTGGTAAAAAATCGGCAGCGTAGTCGAGCACTGCAAACATTTCTTCCTGTTTCTCACCTACAGCCAAGCCACCAATCGCATAACCATCAAAACCAATTTCTATCAATTTCTCGGCGGAGGATTTCCGTAAATCTGGAAAAACAGATCCCTGCATGATTCCAAAAATTCCGTAGCCCTCGCGTTTTTTGAAAAGATCTTTGCAGCGATGTGCCCAGATGTTTGAACGCTCCATCGCTTCTTTCGCTTGCTCATAACTCGCCGGAAATTGTACGCACTCATCCAAAACCATGGTGATGTCGCTGCCAAGTTGGTGCTGGATTTCGACTGATCGCTCGGGTGTTAAAAAATATTTTGTGCCGTCGAGATGTGAGGAAAACTCAACTCCCTCGTCGGAAATTTTTCTGATTTTGGAGAGCGACATTACTTGAAAACCGCCTGAGTCTGTAAGGATAGGTGCGTTCCAATTCATAAATTTGTGCAGACCGCCAAGCTGCTCGATTAACTCAGATCCCGGGCGCAGCATGAGGTGGTAAACATTGCCTAAAATGATTTCGGCGCCGGACTCTTTGACGTCGCAAGATTTCAACGCCTTAACTGTCGCTACCGTGCCCACCGGCATGAAAGCCGGTGTTTGAATTTTGCCATGTGCGCAAGTAATTTCCCCGCGACGCGCTTTACCGTCTTTGTTTAGCAATTTGAACTTCATGCAAAAATTTCTCCCTTTCCTGACTTTTGTTTTTCTCTTAATTGTGGTGGCGGTGGCAACTTACAATCTGAACAAGCAGCAAGAAGTCAAAACTACGGAAACTAGTGACGAGCCCAGCATCCACTTTACTCCAACCAAGATCGAACTGACTGATTTTGTACTGCCGAATCTTTTTCCTGAACAGGAAAATTTTTCTAAAAAGGATCTGCGCGGAAAATTTTCTTTGGTGAATTTTTTTGCTTCTTGGTGTTCTACTTGTCACGCCGAGCATGAAATTTTGCTGCGCTTAGAAAACCTGGGGATCGTTGATTTGTATGGCGTGGCCTGGCATGATATTCCGGAAAACACGCGAGAATATTTAGCGAAAAACAGAAATCCTTTTAAAAAAATTGCTAGCGACACTAAAGGGTCACTAGGACAAGAAGCCGGCATTTACGCTATTCCAGAAAGCTGGATTGTTGATGATAATGGAAATGTAGTGATGCGTTTTCGTGGCAATCTTCAGGATTTTTCGATCCGTGAAATCCAAGAATTTCTTAAGTCAGTGAATTCATGACCAAATCCCTTTCGCAGAAATTTTTCTTCCACCTACTCACGATTTTGCTCGTCATCATCAATGTAATTGATATCAATGTTGCCAGGGCTTCAGAGCTAATACCACTCTTCGATTTAATGGCAGTTTTTTACTTCACGATTTTCAAAAATATTTTTGGTATCGGCTTTATTGTTCTGCTTGGCATTTGGAACGACGCACTCAGTGGAAACCCGCTCGGCGCAACATCTCTTTGCTACATCCTTCTCACCAAATTTTTCCTTCTATTAGACAGCAGGATGTTGCTACGTGACAACTTCAATCACATCCTGCAACAATTTGTGCTTTTCTGTTTTTTGTTTTTGTTAATGAAGTGGGTGATTTTGTCGGCGCTTGGCGGAATGTCTTATTCGTTGATCCCACTGTTTGTGCAGCTCATTCTCTCTTCGGTTGTTTATGTTTTTATGCATCGCTTCTTCGATTTTCTTAGTGAAAGACTGGACCATTAATGCTTCGCGACATTCGCAAAAACAGAATTTTTAATCGTCGCGCTTTCTTGCTTGGCGCTGCACAGTCTGGTCTAGCTGGTGTGCTGGTTTTACGTCTGAGTTATCTGCAGCTATGGAAGCACGAGGAATATTTAGTGCGATCGGATAGCAATCGAATCAAGCCACTGATTGATCCGGCGCCGCGTGGGGTGGTATTTGACCGCTACGGAACTCCACTCACTAAAAACGACAACAACTTCCGCCTCCTACTTTACGTCAATAAAAAAAGGAATCCGGATGAACTCATTGGGCGACTCGCCCAGATACTCAGCCTTACTCCTAAGGAGAAAGAGTTGTTCAGTAGCAAGATCAAAAATTCTCAACGCAAAAGTATCATCTCCCTGCTGGATAATCTTGGCTTCGACGATTTGATGCGCATCGAAAGCAACTCACATTTATTGCCGGGAATCTCGATTGAAAGCGGCGGCATCAGGCGCTACCTCTACCCCGCTGAAACTGCGCATTTCTTGGGCTACGTCTCACTACCATCGGAAAAAGAAATCTCCAAAGATGATGATCAGGCGCTCTTCCTACATCCCGAATTTCGCATTGGAAAATTTGGTCTCGAAAAAACTTTTGATGAGGTGCTGCGTGGAAAATATGGCGTAAAATATGTTGAGGTAAATGTGCATGAAATCCCGCTACGTACCTTATCGGTTAAACCTTCCAGCGAGGGATCGCGTCTTAACCTCACTATTGATTTGCGTTTACAGCGCTTTGTCACGGAGCGGATTAAGAATGTGGTGGCCTCAGTGGTAGTAATGAATGTGAAGACGGGCGAGATCTTGAGCTGCGCCTCTTCACCAACATTTAATCCCAACAATTTTGTCGAAGGTGTTTCGAAGGATTATTGGAAAGAGCTCAACGAAGATCCGCGTAAGCCGCTCAGCAATAAACCAATCTCAGCGCTCTACCCACCAGGCTCAACCTTCAAACTCATGGTTGCTTTGGCAGCGCTGGAAAATGGATTTAATCCGGCGACACGTTTTCACTGTAATGGTTCTTATCATCTGGGTAAACGTGCCTTCCGTTGTTGGAGGGAGGGTGGACACGGAACGCTTGATCTGCTTGGTGGCATCATGAATTCCTGCAACGTCTATTTCTTCAATACTGCCCACCGAATCGGTTATGAGAAATTTACTGAAATGGCGAGACGTTTTGGCTACGGCGAAAAAACCGACATCAGTCTTTACGGCGCCAAATCTGGGCTCGTGCCGTCTAATGAATGGAAGCAGAAGCTGCTCAACCAACCTTGGGTTGGTGGAGACACACTTAACACGGCGATTGGGCAGGGAATGGTGTTAGCTACACCTGTGCAGATGGCTCTGGTCACCGCGCGCATCGCCAATGGTGGCATCCCGATCAAACCTTATTTGGTACGTAATCACAACATCTACAAACAGTTTGATGAGTTGCGCAGTGAGCCGCTGGTCAAGGAATCGCATTTAAAATTAATTCAAGAAGGGATGCGGCGCGTAGTCAACGAGCCGGGCGGCACAGCTTATGGAAAGCGTATTCCAGTAAAAGGATTTGAGATGGCTGGCAAAACCGGAACTTCGCAGATTATTTCTAAGCGAGAGAAGGAGATGAGTCGGGCAGAGGCAGAGGCCAATGCCAATCACGCGATTTTTGTTGGCTTCGCACCAGCACATGATCCTCATTACGCTATTTCGGTTGTAGTCGAACATGGCAAATCAGGCTCTATGGCCGCCGCGCCTATTGCTAAGGATGTGATGATGGAAGCACAGGGAATTTAGGACAGGCTCTAAGAATTAGGAATTGGATCTTGCACTTTTTGCCCATCGCTCTTATGGTGCGCGCCCTTTTGTCCTTAGCACTTCCAAACCTTTTTACAACAATGCAAAATACAGGAAAAATCACGCAGGTCATTTCTGCGGTTGTTGATGTTGAGTTTGAAAATGGCGAGCTACCAGCAATCTACAACGCACTTACTTGTCAAAATGATGGCAAAAAATTGGTACTAGAAGTTGCACTTCACATTGGCGAAAAAACCGTGCGCACAATCGCCATGGACTCTACGGATGGGCTGACCCGCGGCACTGAAGTAATCGACACTGGTAATGCTATTTCTGTTCCAGTTGGTGAAGCGACTCTCGGACGCATCATGAATATAATCGGTGAACCGATTGACGAAAAAGGCGCGATTGAATCAGCGAATTTGGCACCAATCCACGCCGCGGCTCCTGAGCTAGTAGCACAAGCAACTGAAACTGAAATTTTGGTCACGGGCATTAAGGTCATTGACCTTCTCGCCCCTTACGCCAAAGGCGGTAAGATCGGTTTGTTCGGCGGCGCTGGTGTGGGCAAAACAGTTTTGATCATGGAGCTAATCAACAACGTTGCTAAGGCGCACTCAGGCTATTCAGTGTTTGCCGGCGTTGGTGAGCGCACTCGCGAAGGTAATGACCTTTACCACGAGATGATAGATTCCGGAGTAATCGACGTGAAGAACCTTAAAAATTCCAAAGTAGCACTTGTTTACGGACAAATGAATGAACCACCAGGAGCCCGCGCCCGCGTTGCCTTAACTGGCCTCACTCAAGCTGAATATTTCCGCGACAAGGAAGGTCGCGACGTCCTTTTCTTCGTCGACAACATTTTCCGTTTCACTCAGGCCGGATCTGAAGTATCGGCTCTTTTGGGACGCATCCCTTCAGCCGTTGGTTACCAACCAACTCTAGCCACTGAAATGGGTTTAATGCAAGAGCGCATCACCTCAACCAAACATGGCTCAATCACTTCCGTACAAGCGATTTATGTACCGGCGGATGACTTGACTGACCCAGCTCCGGCAACCTCATTCTCCCACTTGGACGCAACTACAGTTCTTTCACGCCAAATCGCTGAAATCGGGATTTATCCAGCGGTTGATCCTCTTGATTCAACCTCGCGCATCCTTGATCCGCGCATTGTTGGGCAGGAGCATTACGACGTTGCCCGTGAAGTTCAAAAAATCTTACAAGCCTACAAATCCCTGCAGGACATCATCGCTATCTTGGGGATGGACGAGCTTTCTGAAGAAGACAAACTCACCGTTGCCCGCGCCCGTAAGATCCAACGCTTCTTGTCACAACCTTTCTACGTCGCCGAAGTATTCACTGGCGCGCCCGGAAAATTGGTTTCACTGAAAGACACGATTTCTGGTTTTAAAGCGATTTGCAATGGTGATTACGACCATCTTCCCGAACCCGCTTTTTACATGGTTGGAAACATCGAAGAGGCTATTGCGAAAGGCGAGAAGCTGTTAAAAGAGACTAAGTAATTTCTGGATTGCCGCGCCAAGCTGTGCTTGGTTCCTAATGACAAACAGGTAATGCGTCATTGCGAAGGGCAAAGCGACAAGGCAATCCACCTACCAACGAACAAATGTCGAACCTCAAACTCGAAATAATCTCCCAGGAAGGAATTATTTTTAACGGCGAATGCCACATGGCTGTCGTACCTTCGGCAGCTGGGGATATTGGCTTCATGCATGATCACGAATCAGTGATTGCGTTGTTGCGTGAGGGGGTGGTGTCGATTTACAGCGAGAAAAATGAACTGGTTAAATCCGTGGACGTGAAGCGTGGATCAGTAGAGATGAAGGATAGTGATAAATTGCTGGTATTGGTTGATTAAATTTCTCCTTGCACTTCTGGAAAGTAAAATAATATCATACTCACACACCACACTCAATCTCAAATAGAGCTGTTAACGATTTCACCTCCACTCAAAACCAAATGGCGTGTGTGTAGCCCCTGAGATCAAGGTCCCAGGGGCTTCTTATTTGCTTAGAAATTAAAACTTACAGTCTTTTTTAAATCGGGATGAAGGCTTAAAGCCACCGGACATGAATAAGCTGCGTCTTGTAAAATCTGTCTTTGTTCTTTACTAAAATCATTAGGGGCAAAATTAAGCTCGATGATCACCTCAGCAATTTTGCGTGGATTAGTCGTCATGATTTTTGTTACATCACACTTCAGGTCATCAATCCTTAACTTACACTGGTTGGCGGCAATTCCCATGACGGTAATCATGCAAGTTGCAAGTGAGGTGGTGAGCAAATCAGTTGGCGAAAAAGCCTCACCCTTTCCTTCATTGTCAAGTGGTGCGTCTGTTATTAATTGACTACCCGATTTTACGTGAACTGACTCAGTTCTAAGCTCGCCTAGATATTTTGTTTTGATGGTAATGCTCATATTTGACTAAGAATTAGAGTTAAAATTCCAAACGCCGTGATGGCAATTCCAGCAAATTCACGCTTGCTGTGTTTCTCTCCGAGATGAAGTGAAATCAGCACCGCAATCACTAATTCAATCTGTCCCACCGCTTTTACATAGATTACGTTACCGATCGCGAAGGCAATGAACCAAAAGATCGAACCGATGAGGCTAAGAATGCTCATCTTCAAAAAAGAGAGTTTGTTCTCGGTAGCGATCATGCTTAGCAAGTCTTTGCGTAAGCGGTTCTGCAGGGATTTGATCGTGATGAAAAACAGGTTTTGAAAAAAAACTACAAAGCACAAATCAGTGATTCCCGCCTCTACATTGCTGTATCCAAGCAGCTTCATCTCTTCCGTGCCAAACTTAATCCCAAAAGCAGAAATCGAAAAAGCCAGTCCGGATAAAGCCCCAAAAAATGCCCCTTTATCAAGCCCGGTTTTTTTGGTTAGTGAGATGTTCGACATCAAAATCATTCCAATACTCGTCACCAAAATCGCCGCGATGCCCGTCAGCGAAACATCCTGATTAAATAGCAACACACCAAGCAGAAGCGATTGCAGCACCTCGGTTTTGAAGAAGGCGATACCAACGCTAAAATTTTTCGAGCTCATGACCTTAAGCAGAAAAAAATTTCCGGCGATTTGGCAAATGGCAGTGACCAAGCAGTAACACACAAATTTTCCACTTGCTTGCGGAAGAGTGTAAATAATGGTCGCGATCGCTAGCGGTAGTGGTAAAATAAATCGTGACCACGAGACGGTCAGCGCATCTAATTTTTTATTTAAACTTCTTTGCTCGAGATTGCGTAAGCTTTGTATTGTTGCCCCGAGCAGGGTTAGGATAATCCAAGACATGAAAAAATTTCTCTATTTTGCTCTGATTTTCTTTACGACTTCAGCGCACGCCGATTTAGCAATCTCTAACTGGCATGAGGTTATTCAAGTTACAAAAAGCGGAAGAAGGTCGACTGTTACAATCGCGGCACAAGTTAAGGATATCCCACAAAATCAAGCAATGACTGGCTTTAGCATTGGCTTTGATGAGAAACGAAAAATTAACATTACGAATGTTCTGGTCGATGATCAGCTGGTGAAATATGGGGTCGAAGAAAATGAACTGAAGATCACTTTTAATCACCGCAAAACCACCGGCGCGTTACTCTCAATCAAATTTACCTGCGAAGAAGAATATGACGAAACCAAGATAAATCCTTACTTGCGGCAGGAATTGGTTTACGTCCCGGGATTCGCTGCTGGCGCTATTGCAACGGTGATTATTAATTTTCCTGGTTTTGAGTTAACCACCTTTAATCCCAACGCAATCGTGAGTGGAGACAGTCTGACATATGTCGGTCCGGTGTCAAAGGCTGGGTTGAGAGAAATAGTAAAACTTACCCGCAGCAGTGAGTCGTGGTTAGTTACGGTGAACACAAAAATCAGCGCGCAGAATCAACTGGGAAACCTATCGGTTAAGATGCCAAAATATTTCCAAACTAATCGTCAACGAGTGCAGCAATCATCAATCGATTTTAATCCCACTCCGATCGCTACTGAAAAAAAAGACGAAGAGAGCTCCGCCCATTTCAGGCTCAGCGGCAGCGAACTGACGATCAGAAATTCGGCAAGTATCTTTACCGGCAAGAAGTGGCGAGGGCGGGTCTTTCGTAATACCCTGGATTACAATAAAGTGAGCAAGGAAGAGAGCGACTTGTTAACCCCGATCCTTTGGCAAATCAGAAGCGATGGAAAATATGGCGCTCTGCCTCTCCACGTGGCCATCGGCAAGTTTGTGCATGACACGCTGGAATATGATCTAAGCTACTTAAACCAGAGGCCGAGCCTGCAAGATATTCTAAAAAACAAGGCAGGAGTCTGCACCGAATTCGCCAGGCTTTACGATGCGCTTGCGCGCGTTGCCGGCATTCCGTCGCTAGTGATCGATGGCGTCGCCTGTGGCGAATATGACAAATGCCAAGGCCACAGCTGGAACATGATTTTTTATGATAATTCTTGGATTGAAGTTGATCCGACTTGGGAGTTGATGTCTGGCACCGTCTCCTCGTCGCATGTTTACGTCAATGATGACGGCAAGGGCAAAATACAAATCCAATATCCCGCTAGCGCTGGTAGGGTCGAAATGAAGATGGATTTGGTAATGGAGGTGCTGTAGGAATTACAAATTTGGGTAACTAATTTTTGAAAAAATGACCAAACCATCTACCGAAAAATCACCGCAAGAAACCGCAAAAATTTTAATGGAGATCGAGAAGAAAAGTCGGTTGGAGTTTGTTAAAGATCCAGGGAAAGCCTTTGAGTTGTTGGATGAGTTTCACAAAGAGCACAAAAATAATCCGGAGATAAAACAGAAAATCGAAGCCCTGATTAAAGAGCTTGGTGAGAAATTGGGGTTGCTACGAGAGCAGGAAAAGAAACTAGCGGAGAAAAAGCCAGAGCCGAAGTTGACGGGTGACGAACGTCCAAAAACTCCCGAAGAAAAACTCAAAGAAAGCCGAGAGAAAGTTGATGATGCTTTGAAAGAAATCGCTAAAAAACCCGGTAATGAAATTGATGAGAAGGCCGGGGTAATGCGTATCCAAGACCCAGAAGATGTGAAGAAGGTTGCTGCGCATTTAAGGGAAGTTTACGACCACTTCGCCGAGTTGGGTTTTGATGTTCACAAGAAAAAAACTAAGCAGGGCGCAGAGTTTTTTGCGATCGAGTTTCCGGACAGCTACAAAGGCAATCGTGACGTGCTGACAAAGTGAGGATGAGATCAAAACAGCTCTTGGTCTGTTACTAGAAATGCGCAAAACTGGTGAGAAAAAAACATCTCTTCATTCCTCAATAATCGGCTCACAAACCAAGGAGGAATTGGCTGAGGAAAAGAAGAGGTTGGCGGGGGAGATTACTAATAAAAAACAGCCTTTGCTGATTTACATTGCCGAAAGTGATCACGCAGATGCGACTTACGGATCACTGGCTGAGCAGCTCATTAACGAATCAAAGAAATCCG
>Ga0194121_10012085_pt1 | contig 10140 bp, 7 predicted proteins | sample TA2MahCa50mmetaG_FD_148609 | JGI IMG/M metagenome (GOLD analysis project Ga0194121, IMG submission 148609) | Freshwater microbial communities from Lake Tanganyika, Tanzania - TA2015020 Mahale Deep Cast 50m | ecosystem: Environmental > Aquatic > Freshwater > Lake | place: Tanzania: Lake...
GATGTTACTGATACATGTCCACCACCGCCCCCGCCATATTGGTTGTTCGCCACCATCATCTTCGCGGGAGCGGCGTTGTTTTACGCGTTAGTTCGATGGCGAAAGAGTCGCATGTTCCCACCAGGAACTAGCATTCTGCAACGGTCGCCGGTCAATGACCGTGCATGGATTGATCCAATGGGTGAGATTGGAAGTGATATCGGAGATAAGAAGAAAGTTTCTGTGGTAGTTGACCGAGTCAATAAGAAGATTTCCGTTGATGCTTATGGCAGTGCGTGTGACTATGTCATCTCAACCGCTGGTGGTCAGTTGTTAATCGAAGCAGGAGTTGAAGAGAGCGAAGAGTCGGACGATGAGACAAAAGCATCACCTTCCAAAATTCCGGCGCGTCTAGAACCATTCGGTCTACCAATAGTGCTCGAGCAAGGAATCGTAATTCGTGTTGAAAGACCTGATACAGATTCAGAAGAAGATGAAATCACAACCTAGTTACAAAGAGGGAGAAAAAAGCCATGATTAGACAACGCATTCTCTACGTGGGAATTGGTGGAAGCGGACTTGATCTTGGAATCAAGTTAGACGAAGCACTACGTCGTGAAATTTGTGGATTGGACGGCAGAGCGTTGATAAAGAGCGGTTCGTTCCCTGGGTATCGTCCCAATCAGCTTCCTTCGTTTGTTCAGTCGCTGTATATCGACTTTGCTGCCGAATCGCTAGCGCACGTTACGAAGAACATACGTGGTGGTAATGCCGTGGCAGCAAGCAATCTGATTCCGACGATAGACAATTACTCTGCTGTCGCTACGGCACTGCGACTCCACAGTGGGTCCGACTTCCCGTGGATTCCGCCGGCGGCTGGTGAACCCAACATAAAGCCATTAAACGGTGGTGCAGGTCAGTTCCCAACTGTTGGACGTGCAGCCTTCTTTGAATCAATCAAGAGTCAGACATACAAGAAGGCGATTGGTGTCGATATTTCACGCGTCATAAACCTTCTTGATGAATCGATTGGCGAGCTCTCCGAATACACCGGACAGAACTGTGTGTCCGATGTTGCGGTTTATGTTGGGTTTTCAATGTCCGGCGGAACGGGATGTGGCATATTCCTCGATGTCATCCAGTTACTGATGCACGAGTTTCATAACACACTTCCTAAAGTAGGCGTAACAATCCTTCCGATCGTGCTTTTGCCTAGTACTTTCGACGGATTGTTGCCAGCCGACAACGAGCGCCGGGCGAAGCTTAATGCCGCTCGCGCTCTCTTGGACTTGACCGAGACAATCGAACAACTGCAAAGTCCGAACACTTCTAGACGGGCTGACTTCAGAATCAAATACCCAGACTCCACTGTTGGGTCTAATGGTGTCGTGGGAGTCGAGTTCTTGGGTCGGGCTCCAATGATTCCAGTGGCAACGCTCGTGGAGAAGCCGGGGATTATGGCACGTGACGACGTCGCTCGCTCTGTAGCAGCGTCGATTGTTGCGCAATCGAGCACCGTGCGAGAAGTTAAAGGCGCAGCAGCTGCGGTCGGGGCGTCTCCTGAGAACAAAAACTCCTTTATCGAAGATCTCATCAACCTGATTCCGCAGATCCAGACCCCTCACAAATTTGGGTTAGGAACTCATCCGTTGATGCCCATGGTTTCAGCATCATTGACGCTTCCATCTAGGAAGATTGCGGACATTGTGGCCAAGCAGATTATTGCGGAAGGACTTGAAGACATTGAGCGTCAACAGCGAACGCAGGGGACTCAGGCAACGACATCTGCGAACTGGAAAGATGTGCTTCCACACTGGCGATTGGATGATCTAACTCGCCCTGAGACGTTCGATGCAGATACGCATCTCCGGTTCGCACCGAGGACTCAGCCGAAGTCAGCGAGCGAACTCGAAGAGCAGCTAAACAGGTTGCGAGGTCAAGTCAGTGCCGCTATTCCAGTGATTGAGACTTCAATTAAGCAGAGAATCGCACAGCGATCTGTCTTCCAGGTTCTTGAGGGTCTCAGGAAGTATCTGGTCGCTGAAGGTCTTAAGTCAGGACTAGATCTTCCCACGGCGATCATCGTTGCCGGGCGCGCCTTGAGCGAGTTGGAAACAAAGCGCAGCGTGACCTCCGATGCAGCTGCAACTAGAACACCAAAAAAGAAGAAGGGTCTCTCTCTGTTGCCCCGAAAATTGGATCCAGCGACTATCAAGTCGTCTTTCGAAAATGCTCGAAAGAGCTTTGAAGCCGATGTGGAGTCGAGATGGTGGATTCAGTGGTCAAGTCAGACAGCTGCATGGTCGAACAGCGTCGAGACCGGTAAGTCACAGCTTCTCGATTTGCAACGAATTCTTGAGTCCTTGCGCGATGAGTTCAAGAAGCAGGTTATTTCTGATCAGTCAGAACTTGGGCAAGCACGAGTTGGAATTGTAAATTTTGTGCCTACTAATGGCCGATCTGTCGGTGATGCTTTAGCTCAGCTCACAATAGGTACAGCAACTCAGATTCGTCGCAACATTCAGTTAGAAGATCAGTCTCCGGCTGCGTTGCTTCGTGCACTGGCGTGTCGGGAGAACTACAACGCCTGGTCTGAGATGGTTGATCGTCATGCGAAGAAACAGAATCTCACGCAAGTCTTTGATGCCCTAGTCGATCCGGTGAGAGATGCAGTCGAGATTGCGATGACTGGCACCGAAGCGGTGCCTGGAACCTTGCCCCGCCTCGGGCAATTGCTGACTAACGTTGCTAATTCGTCGACATCGCCTGAGGGTTCAGCGTTGCGGCTGGCACTAAGCGAACTAATGCCAGATGGGTTGATTCCTGGAGGTGCTTTTAAGACTGGTCGTGTGCTGATCAGTTACCCCGGATCTAAAAATGAAGATGTCCAGAAGATGATCAAGGACTGCTTGAGTCTTGGTGGTAAGTACCGAGATCTTCTGTCAAAGGACACTCGAGAGGAATGGACTGCAACTGGCGATAGTGACGTGCTAACCGTCAACGTCAATCTCATTGGCCAGGGACTTCTTGACAATCGGGAGACCCGTGAGATTCTCCTTCGATGGAGAGAGGCAATCACTTCACCAATTGACGACAAACTGAAGTGGCGTCAACGACGCAACTTTAAAAACATCGATCAAATTTTCACCGGTCGCACGCAGGACCACCTATTGAGCGCACTGGTTTCCGCGCTATTCAGCGGCAACCTTGAGGTGACAGCCGGAACGCTCGAGGAGCCTGCTCGTCTGCTTTTGAAGGATGCCTCTGGACAGGTCGCTGATCTCGCTCGCGTAGAGATTGACGTTCCGCATCTACGCGGATTCTCATCGTGGCCGAATGTGCTTTATGCCTTTGAGCGCATGGTGTTAGAAATCGATACGGCGGCTGACTTCAGGGGGACTGTAGTGGGGCAGATGTTTGAAACACGTCCACCGATTCTCCAGGGAGACGTAAATGCAACAATTCCTCCTGTCGTCAGAACAATATTGCAGATTCGATCTGCGGAACTTGAAAAGTTGCGAGTTGCCGCATCTGGGTCAAACTACGGAGAGGGAGCTCTTCGAATGATAAATAACGCTCTTGAGTTCTGGGAGCGAGGCTTGGTTAATGCCATTGACTTCGAGATACCAGGTGCGTTTTATAAGTCTCTTGGCGCTGCAATCAGCGAAAGGGAGCCGGGCTTCGTGTGGCGGTAATTCGTGAAGCCTCCGTTTTGGTCCTAGATCTTGGGGAGGTTAATGACGCTCCAAAGTCATATGACGAGCTAGTCAAAATTCACAAACCAGACTTTGTATCTGAGGGTGTAGTTCGACCGTGGAATCTCCTGATAATCGACAAGTCTGAATCTTTTTCGGCCCACTTGCAGCTTTACGAATCGATACTTCAGAGCCCGACGCGGCCTCGGCTCATACTTTTGCTCGACGGTCAGCTCTTTGACAAAGCGACATCTGCGCCATCCGTGCAGCTTCCAGAGGTGTTTCAGGATCATCGGTCTCAGGTAAGACTGATTTCGATTACCGATCGAGCTGGATGTGAGTGGGCGGTAGGTGAGCCGTTGCCATCTGGAATCGCATATTGGTCTCACGATCCCGACGGTGAGACAACTATCGATGTTCTCTGCGAGCCGCTCGCAATAGAGCCTGTATTTAATGCAATGTTCGAAGCTACAGAGACAGGTGGCTACGACGCCTGGTCACTTGGAACCAGACAAGTTTGGTTCGGACGTCTCCCTCAGAAGGCAACGGCTGACTCACTTTATGAGACTGGTCAGGCTTTGGTAGGCGATGACGGGGATGCGACTCTCTTGCCTCGGAGCGCAGATTGGGAGATACCGCAAGCCCTTAGCGGAGGTGCAACGGAAGATGACCTGCTGACATTGTCTGATGGGTCGATTCTCGACTCGTACCAATCAATACGAAGACAGATCTCTAGCGAGAAACCAAGATTTGGAATTACTGGACGAAAACAGGTACTGAAACGAGTTTCAAGCTTTCCTGAGCATCATCTTCGCATAATCAAGCAAGTCGAAGAGAAGAGTTTGACGGCGAATACAAATGTCTCAGTGCTGCTCTCATCAATTGACGCACGCGATGGATTTAATGAGGAAGAGAACAGAAGGTTTGATCGACTTGGAATAGTGATTAAAAGATCAGACGATCGTCGATCAATCTATAGAGATGTGGCGACTCAGTTAAATGATCGAATAGTCGATGGCGTCAGAGACTGGATTCGCACTGGTCACAGCATCGCTCCACTTATTATCACCGTCGACGACACCATCGAGAAGGTCGTACCGCGAGAACCGCAGGAGATAGTGGATGACTTCTCTTCGGTTTCTATGGAACCGAGTATTGAGCAATTAGACAAATCCCGAACCAACCTTCCCAAGGGACCGTTGATGAAGATTGGGAAACTCGTTGCAAAGGCGCTCGAGCCGGTTTGGGCCAGATTCACATTTGCTGTTCTCTTTTCGTGGGTGGTTGCAACGGGTATGTTTGAGGCTTTTGATCAAGGCCGCACTCCAGGCTTTCTTCCCGTGCCTGAGTCGATTCGCGCTGTAACTGCGGACATTTTTGTCATTGTCGCGATTGTCCTCGCGCTTGTTGTGCTGGCGCTTGGAGGTCTGCTTCTCCACGTTGACTCGAGAATTCGTTCATGGGGTAAGCGAGTCGGATTCCTTGAACTTGAGCGCGTGATTGATCAGCAGCAGGAATTTCTTGAGAGCGTCGTACTAAATGAGTGGGTATTGAACAAGACGCGCAGACGAACAGCTGCATCTTTGAAGTTTTTAAACGAGACGCTAAGGGGTTTGTCAGAAGTGATCCGCTCTCGCCTTATCGACAACCACGAGAGTCTCGCCAAACAGCCAGATGCTCAACTGTCGCCAAATCCCGCGATTCGACGTGACCTGAATGATGTGGCTGCAGCTGGGACATTCATGCAGCTTGATCAAGTGATTGCAATTCTGCGAACTGATATCAGCACCTTGATCGACGAAGTTTTGAGTCTTCGAATTCATGAGTTTAAGGGAATTGGTGCTGGTGCCGTTCCGAAGCAGATCTGTGATTCCATTGAACAGAAGATCGATCTGTTTGTTGGCCATCTGATGGAAGAGGGCCCATTGAATCTTGATGTGTCGCGAAGTCGAGAATCGGCGTTTCTTCGGAAGCGCTTGATAGAGACATACTGGAAGAATGTCAGCTTGGTCAGTTCCGCAGTTCATGATTCAGCATTGACATCGCGAGACGCACGTCTTCTTCAGTTCATCAATGCCGACGACTTACTGCACCTCGATCAACAGCCAAGCGCGACTGCAGTAGTTCGCTTTGCGCCGGAGCCGAGTCGTGAAGAGATTCAAAAACTTGCTGCACACACTGATATGAACATCATTTTTACAGAAACCACGTCATGTGCCGGCATACTGCGGGCTACGGGATTTAGGAATTCACTTGTAGCGGCACAAATCATGGTGCCCTAGGTCATTCGCTTTCGTCACCACCTGAACGCCAGTAGAGAAACCAGCCAGTCAGTATGAACGGCAAAATCATGAGGGCGTGACGTAAGACAGTACTCATCAGCAATACAAGTAGTAAAGCAATGAGTAAAGACAGGACGGTGCTTGTGTTCACTTGCTGACTTCAGTCTGTGAACCCAGGAGTGATTATCTGATGGTCAGGCTCATCGTGACTCGCTCTCCAGAGTGACCAAGAGACCAATGCGCTCGCTATCGTCGCAACAATTGCTGCCACCAGTAGAAATTGCCAGGTTCTTGAGAGGCTTGGTTGGATATTTTCAGATATCGATTCGCCGAGGTTTGCTAGTACTCTCCCGACGCCCTCCAACAGAGTGTCTTCAAACCATCGTTCAGGCGCTCGAGCCTTCGACTTTATGTCGGCTGCAATCTGGCGAGTTCGGAAGCCGACCACGATGGTGATTATGAGCGAGGAGATTGAAGCAGAGAGACCGAGGAGAGACGTCAATCTTGCGTTAGTGCCAGACAGACGATCAGTAAGACCGATTGCACCCACAGCAGCAATGAGAATTCCGGCAAGCATCACGACTCGGCCATACCAGTCATCGGTGCCGCGATAGTCCACCCATGCAACTTCAACCCATGTTGTTCTCGAAAGTAGAGCTATCGAAAGTCCAAGAACTATCTGTGCAGAGTATGTGGCACGCATGGGCATGTGGGATGAATCATCATCGGTATCAAACTCCACGATTTACAGGATAGCCAATAGCCATCCAGAGGTCTGGAGCGTATATGTGACGTAAGCAGTGTTTCGGCTAGCTACAGATTGATGAAGAGCTATAAAGTGGGTCGTATCGACGAATGATTTTTGTCGATGAGAGCCTCGGCTGTGGCGTCGAGCGTTTCGGCGGAGAGCGCCTGCAGCGAACGCCGCGAGAGGGCAATGGTGTCAGCGCGCCTCATCTTCATTCTTCCCGTCGTCTTCGATGTCACCCATCAGGTTGTCGAAGATGAATTGGGCGAACTCGTCGAGCTCTTCATCGGTCATCTTGTCGACCGGCTTCTTTGGCCTGAAGTACTTCTTCTTGGGGTTCTTTTCGGTCATGATGTCTCCTTGGTGTTGTTGGAGACGCGACGAGCACCATTGATTTTGCGCTCGTAGCGCCGCATCCCCCTTGCGGGAGGCACCGTGGCTTGGTTGCTCGGTTGCCGACACCTCTATTGAGATGTCTCTTGATGCAGTTGCCAGGTTAGGGGAGGGGTGTTCGGATCACGGACCACATCCCCGACACAGGTGAGGTCAGTGATGGGCGCAGCGCGTCGGATGCCTCAGAAGGAAGTAGCGAGAGTTGCACCACTGATTGCGAGCATGACCAAAGCCGGGACGGTTCCTGATAGTCGATCCCTGACTCGCACGTGAGCTCCAACCGCGAGTACGAAGTAAATCGACAGGCCCGGGGCGGCGGCAGTTCCGACGACGTTGCCATCGAGACCGAAATCCGATCCCAGGCTCGGGAACGGCCACAAAACTGCGATTGGATTTCGGTCTCGTGGCGCATCGCCGAAGGAAGGCACTCGAGCGGGCGAGTGCGCGGCTCGCTGCGCTGATCGAAGGGACGACGCTCGCTAATGTACCGATGGGCTTGATGATGACCCACCGGAAGATGTAGAACGCCGCAATGTGGTACGACGGGACCAAGACAGCCACTCAGCCGTGGATCGGCGTCAGTAAGCGATTGAAGCACTCACTGCATACGGCAAAGCCCTTGATGCGAACGAGAGAGCGTCTCCGATCTGGGTCAAGGGCGTCTAACCTTCGGAGAGGGGGACAGGGGAAGTTCGATGGGCGCATTTGACACGGTGTGGGATCCCGACGGCGGGGACGTGCAGGTCAAGTGTTTTGGCTGCTGTCAACAGAATTATGAGGTGGGTGATGAGGTTTCGCTCGAGCCAAAGATGCCGACTTGGGAGGGTTTCGACCCCGCGCAGTTGAAGCAATATGCAGCATTGCGCAGTTACCAGGTGTATCTCCCGGACGGACGATTTCTGACCGTGGTTGATGGTCGAATCTTTGCTTTCGAGTCGACGCGTCGCGCCGAGTTGGAGGTGCTCAACGTCTTTGGTCTGCCGTGGAATCTGTACAAGCAGTATGTCAGCGACGTGCCTGACGCCGAGGAGTCGTAACGCGTCTTCCGTTGCCAAGCGACAGCGATGAGTCTTGATGTAGGTTGTGATCATGCGCACAAAAATGTTTGCTCAACTGCGAGGTGCTAGTAGCACCCTAACCGAGCTCGCTTTCTGCGAAGACCACCATGCACTACCCGAAGCCGTAGATTCCGGTGAGATCGACGCGGTGATCGTCGGTTGCGAGACGGGGTTCTCGGAGTTCGGTTCTTACAATGAGTTTCTCGCAAATCAGGTTGGGGTCAGTTACCAGTTCATGCGCGATCAGGCTGAATGGAACCGACATCAAAACGAACGGGTCTCGCTTCTGTCATTCGCAGGGTCAGGAGACTCGCGATTGCGAAGTCTTGTTCTTCTTCCGTACGGAGGATCACAACCAGGTCGCGGTTGTCTTTCATATCGCCCCTTTGAGAGTGACCTTCCGAGTCGTGACTTCTACTACAACGTCGCATTTGAGGCATTTCGAATTGCCTGTGAGCATCGCCAGGCGCGTCGCATTTGGATGATGAATCCGGCGGCACCGTGGTCGTTCCATAGGGATATCGCCACCTGTGTCTGCGAGGCACTGGCGCATTGGTGCGACGCGACTCCCGAGCATGCTCCGACGTCGGTGATATTCAATGTCGTAGGCGAATCGGGGGATGAGCGAGCCGCAGGTATGCGAAAGCGTGATTTCTCGGGAGTCCGTGCCCTGAATGCTGAGGGCGGTTCCACGCGCCATCGACCGATCTCTAGGCAGAGCGAGTCTGTAAGCGACGAACAAGGAAATCGTATTGAGCTAACGCACCTCGATTGGTGGTCATAAGAGAACTACTCTGAGGCGGTGCCTCAGCCAGTTCGTCTGGTGTTTCTCGGATGTGCCCAGCGCGTCGGATGCTTCAGAAGGAAGTAGCGAGAGTTGCACCACTGATTGCGAGCATGACCAAAGCCGGGACGGTTCCCGATAGTCGATCCCTGACTCGCACGTGAGCTCCAACCGCGAGGATGAAGTAGATCGACAGGCCCGCGGCGGCGGCAGTTCCGACGACGTTGCCATCGAGACCGACGATCAATCCGACTGATGCTGCGACCTTGATCAGACCGAGAACTGTGCAGAGACTCGGTGGACAGCCGACCGTTTCTGCAGCTCTCATATCGCTCGGAAACTTGAGAAAGTCCCCGATTGCCGATGCTGCACAGAGCGCGGCGAGCACGATTGCAAGTACAGAGTGCGCCGAATCCACCAGGACGAACTGTACCGACTCCCGACCCCTTCCTACCTGCCACGGGAGTTGACCACATCCCCGACACGGATGGGGTCGCGACTACAGTCTCCCCATGGCCGACGTTACCGCTCGCGGTGCCACCAATGCCGCTCGACCCGCCACCACTGCGGCCGACATTCCGCGCTTCACTGCTGATGCGTCGGCGACCGATGTTGCCGCAGCGCTCACCACGGCGGGTGTGGCAATCATCGAGCGTCTCGTGCCCGAGCCCACGGTGGATGCGCTGCTGGCCGAGATGCAGCCCTATATCGACGCCACACCGCACGGGGCCGACGATTTCGTCGGGCGCAACACCAAACGCACCGGGGCGTTGCTGGCCCGCTCGACGACCAGCCAGCAGTTCATCGCGCATTCGCTGGTGCTCGGTGCGGTGCAGGCGGTGCTGGGGCCCAACGCCACCAACTTCCAGCTGCATCTCACGCAGATCATCGGCATCGGGCCCGGGTCGCCTGCCCAGCCGCTGCATCGCGACCAGTGGTGCTTTGACTTCTTTCCGTTTCCGCCCGAACTCGACGTGGAGGTGAGCACCATCTGGGCATTGGACGACTTCACGGCCGACAACGGCGCCACGCGCCTGATCCCGCATTCGTTGCTCGACCCCAAAGAGGCGACTGCCGACGAGCACCGCACGCAACAAGCCGTGATGCCGAAAGGTTCGGTGGTGCTGTACACGGGGCGCACCATCCACGGCGGCGGGGCCAACCGCAGCGATCGCGTGCGGCGCGCGCTGAACGTGGACTA
>Ga0194121_10012086_pt1 | contig 10140 bp, 9 predicted proteins | sample TA2MahCa50mmetaG_FD_148609 | JGI IMG/M metagenome (GOLD analysis project Ga0194121, IMG submission 148609) | Freshwater microbial communities from Lake Tanganyika, Tanzania - TA2015020 Mahale Deep Cast 50m | ecosystem: Environmental > Aquatic > Freshwater > Lake | place: Tanzania: Lake...
AGCTATGACGACATCCTCGCCCTCTGTTGTGCCGCCTGGAACGCCCTCATCGACCAGCCCTGGAAGATCATGTCCATCGGCCTGCGCGACTGGGCCGCCATCGGTCACCATCAGTGAGGATTGGTATTAATCGGTCGGTCAGACGACTTTCTCCGACGTTCGCTCTCTCCCTCTCACTCAATTCCGCACTGTGAGGCGCAGGCACCATGAACAGATTCACTGCCACCATTGCCGCGTTGGCATTCACCGCAACCTCGGCGACGGCGTTGCACGCAGCCGACACGCGCTACTCCGAGTGGTCGGGCTCGCAAACCGTCGCCAACGTCGATCAGCTGGTTGATCGTTTGAGCAAGCTGATCGACAACGCCGAGCGTCAGCGTGCCGCAGACCCGCGGTTTCTGCGGGATTTGCGCGATGCGCTCGATGACTACGCCGAGGGTCAGATCCCCTACTTCATCACCGATGACTTCCGCGACGGCAACTACACCAAGAACCCGGCCTGGTCGGTCACATCCGGAAAATTCGTGATGGAGCGCACCGGCGGCATCCGTAGCGCCGTGCGCGTGGCCACGCGTCAGAGCGGCAGCAAGGACACTGCGAGTGCGATCCTCGATACGCTGCTTGGCGGTGGCAACACGGGCAGCAACACACGTGCCGAGATCGTCACCGCCGCCAAGATGACCAACACGTTCTCAGCCACCATGATGATCGAATCGCTGGCCTCGCCCGGACGCCTCGACATGTTTTTTTATCAGGGCAATGACCGTTCGGCCGGCTATCGCCTGATCTACTACCCCGACTCGACGCCGTCTTTCGAGCTCGTGCGCTTCAGCAAGCGTGGCGGTTCGGTGATCGAAAGCTGCGATCAGGCGGCGTTCCTCGAGGATGGCAACACCCACGCGATCGAGTGGTCGCGCACCGCCGGTGGTCGCATGGTGGTGGCGCTCGATGGCGAGGAAATCATCAACACCACCGATCAAGGCGTGAAGGCGGGCTTTGACGGGCTCGGCTTCGCCAATTTCGGCGGCGACTACGTCATCCGCACGGTCGAGGTGCGCGGCGCGCGCTGATCGTCACCCGACGACACGAAAAGGCCTCGCTGCCTTGCGGCAGCGAGGCCTTTCTCTTTGCATCGCTTAGCTTCTTGCACGCGCCTTGAGGATTCCGGACTCCTCGATCACACGCGCGCAGGCTTCCTCGCCATGCGGCGCCATCAAATGAGCGCCGGCCACGCCTCTCATCTCCTTAAGCTGGTGGATCAGCTCGACACAGATCGCGCGGCCCTCTCTCGCCTGGTCCTGCGCCCCTTCGAGCCGGGCAATAAGCGGCTCGGGGATAAACACGCCGAACAGGTTCTTGTTCATCCAGCGCGCCGACTTGGCCGAGGTAAGGGGCCCGATGCCGATCAGGAAGGGCAGCTTGCCGCCAAGACCGAGCTCGTCCAGCCGATCGAGGTAGCGGCGCAGCATGGCGAGGTCGAAGCAGAACTGGGTTTGGATGAAATCGGCGCCACCCTCGATCTTCGCCTTGATGTCGGGCGCCTCGAGGCCAGGCTTCGGCTCGCTTGGCGCCGCGGCGGCGCCGATCATGAGGCGCGGCGGTGCACTCAGCTTGCGGCCCGAGGGCAGCTCGCTCTCATCGCGCATGCGCCGGACGATCGCCATGAACTCGCCCGATTTTAGGTCGAACACTGGCTTCGCCTCCGGCTGGTCGCCCTTGTCGATGGCGTCGCCGGTCAGGCACAGGATGTTCGGGATGCCCAGCGCCGCGGCGCCCAGCACCTCGGCCTCGAGCGCCAGACGGTTGCGATCGCGCATGGTGAATTGAAGGACCGGCTCGATCCCCTCGCGCGCGAGGATCGCGGCGGCTGCGAGCGGCGAGAGGTGTGCCCGCGCACCGGCGCCATCGAGCACGTTGACCGCATCGGCGAGGCCCTTCAGGCAGCCTGCACGCGCAAGCACGGCGCCGGCATCGGCGGAATCGGGCGGGCTGGTTTCTGCCGTCACCGCGAACCAGCCCTGGCGCAGCACCGACTCAAGCCTGCCCGTGGTGCGATATCCGCCCCGTGGCGTCGTGTCATTCATCGTGCTGCGCGCTCCTCGCTCACTAGGCGGTCACTACTCGCGGGCGGAACCACGGGGCCCTATGATGCCGCGACATCAGGCGGCTTTGCGCCGCCCACTCAGCCCAGATCAGGAGCCCGACCGTGGCCGAGAGCGCCCGACAGAAGCTGCCCTTCCGGTTCTACGACAACCGCGAAAAATACCTGATGTTCGTGACCACGTGCAGCGAGAAGTGGGAGGTCGCGGCGCGCATCAGCGAGGAACTGCCGCATCTGATCCCGCGGCCGCCGGCGCTGCGCGTGTTCGATGCCGGCATGGGCGATGGCACGGTGCTGACCCGCGTGCTCCGCGCCATGCATCAGCGTTTTCCAACCGTGCCTTTCCTGGTGGTGGGAAAGGAGATCAGCCTCGAGGATGTCAGGCTCTCGATCGAGAAACTGCCGGACCGATTTCACGAGCACCCGCACATGGTGTTCGTCGCAACCAACATGTTCTACGGCGAAGCGCCGCACCTCATGCCGCGCAGTCCCGAGGCGCTCGCACGGCTCAACTGGCACGTTTTCGCGCTCGATGGCAGCACGACGCACGACTTTGACTTGCAGATCAGGCGCAAGCTGCAACCGATCCTGAGCGAGGGTTGGCGCATCACCATGAGCCCAAAATCCGGCAACCCTATCTATGAGCGGCCGTCGGTCGCGGTGATCTATCGGCGCGATCACGAGTTCTCGCTCGACCGCATCATCCCGCGGCCAGGGTTGACCGAGGGTTTCTATGACCTCGTCCTGGCCTCGCAGCCCTATCAGGCGCGGGTCTCGGCCGAGACCAAGGTGCGCAATGTGCTGGCGCCCCTGGCGCGCGCGCTCGCACCCAATGGGCGCATGGTTGTCGTGCAGTCAACCGGCCGCGACCCAGGCATGGAAATCATCCACGAGATCTGGCCGAAGGAGCAGCCCTTCGCCACGCCGCGCCAGGCGCTCATCAAGGTGCTCAACAACGCGTTGAAGGCGGAGCGGCCGAAACTGCGCTGTCTGCCGTTTCCGGATTCGCGCTCGCTGTTCCGCTATAGCCTTCACACATTGCCGAGCGAGGTGAGCGAGAGCATCGGCACCTCAACCCTGATGGCGGCGTGGAACGCGGCAGTCTACGTCGCCCAGATCGAAGACGCGCGGCTGCTGCCGGTGCTGAGCCAGGGCGGCTTCCTCGAGGCCACGCAAGACGTGCTGCGCCGCCATGGCGGTCTCTGGTTCACCAACGAAACCTTCGCCGTGGTGCGCGATTCGGTCTGAGCGCGCTCAGTGAATTTGTGACGAGGTCGCCGGGTTCGGCGGCATCGCGTTGGCCGGGCCGGCATGGTGATGCACCATGCGCCAGCCCGCTGCCTCGCGGATGAATGCGTTGGTCGCGATCAGCACGCCGCCGTCCAGGACCTCGTAACACACCACGAGCGCGGCGCTGCCATGGACCTGCGCGCTCGGCGCGTGGCAGCGGATCTTGGGTGCGTTCGGGTTCTTCAGGATCCCGGCCCAGCTTTCCATCACCTCGGCGCGGCCTTCGATCGCGTTCCAGCCCGGGTGGATGCAGGTCACGGCCGCTTCCTCCGCCCAAACCGCCTCCATCGCCTTCATGTCGCGCGCCCGGAACGCCGCGTAGAACGCCTCGTTCGCAATCAGCACCGCGTCATTTGTGCTCATGAGCTCACCCTCGCCTTCGGCGCACACCAACCGCGACTGATGATAGGCGAGGGGCGAGGCGAGCAACAGCGTCAGCGACTGGGCCACCAGTTCCAGCGGCCGGCGAGGCGCAGCAGCGCCGGGCCGAGGCCGAGACGCACGATGGTCGCATCGAGCAGCACGGCCAGCGTGAGCGCGAAGCCGAGAATGCGTATCAGCAGGAAGTCGCTCAGCATGAAGGCGGCAAAGACGATCATCATGATCACGGCGGCGCTCGTGATGATGCGCCCGGTGCGGGTCAGGGCCTCGACCAGGGCCGTCTTGTCATCGAGCCCCGATTTACGCAGCTCGGAGAAGCGGCCGACCAGGAAGATCTCATAGTCGATGCTGAGGCCGAAGATCATGCAGAAGACCAGAATCGGCACGATCGGGAACACCCCGCCGCCGGCGCTCGCCATGCCGAAGACCCCGGCGTCATAGCCGTCCTGAAACACGAAGACGACGGCGCCGAAGGTGGCGGCAACGGATAGCAGGTTAAGCGCCACCGCCTTGGCCGGAACCAGGATCGCGCGGTAGCGCCAGACCAGCACGAGGAAGGTGCCGATGGCGACGAGCCCGATTATCGGCAGCATCCAGGTGCGCACGATATCCTGATATTCGGCATTGAACGCAGGCAGGCCACCGACCAGCACCTCGGTGCCCTCGAGGCCGGTGAGCTCGGGCGCCGCCTTGACCCGCAAGTCCTTGGCGAAATCAGTGATCGTTTGTTGATCGCTGAATTGCCTGGGGATGGCGGTCAGCAGGACGGTTTGCCCGTCCGGGCTGACGAAGCTTCGCTTCACTGCGTCGGGTGCCGCATCGAGCGCAATCCGGCCGAAATTCGCGCCGCCGAGCGGCGCCGCGATCGTGCGCACCCGCTCGATGCGGGGATCGCTGGCGAGATGCTGTGCCAGCCGCTCCATCGCGGACCAGCCGGCGTCACTGCGAATGTCGGCACCCTCTGGCAGCTCGAGCACGACCGGCGTCGCGGCGATCAGCCCGTCGCGCCCGGCCTGTTTCAAGAGCTCCGCCGCCTCGATCGACTCGGCACTCTCAGGCAGCCAGCTGCCCCGCGGAAAATTCAGGCTGAGCGTCGCGCTGTGAACGGCAAGCGCGATCAGTGGCGCGGCCGAGAGTACGAGCAATGTTTTTGGTCTGCGCACCACGAACTCGGCCCAGCGCCGCCACCAGCGGCCCTCGCCTTGGCGTCGTTTCAAGAATGGCAGACGAAAGCGATCGACCCAGGGCCCCACGATCGCGAGCAATGCGGGAACGAGAGTCGTTGCCACGAGCACGGCGACCACCGAGGCGAGCAGACCGCCAAGCGCCACCGAGCGCATTTCGGTAATCGGCATGACCAGCATGGCGGCAAAGCCGACCGCGACCGCGAGGCCCGAGGTCGCAACCGTCGCGCCTGAGCCCTGAATGGCAAGCTTCGCCGCCTCCACGCGGTCGGCGCCCGCCCGAATCGTGTCGCGATAGCGGCTCACCATCAGCAGCGCATAGTCGATGCTAAGGCCAAGCCCGATCATGGTGACGACATTGATCAGCAGCACCGAGATCGGCATCACCGCGGTCAGCAGCACGGCGATGCCAAGTGCGATCGGCAGCGTGATCACGCCCGAGAGCACGGGCAGGCCGGCGGCGATGAGCCCGCCAAAAACCAGGAGCAACAGCGCAAAGGTGAGCGGCACGACGCGCATCTCGGCGGTGCGTGCCTCGTCTGTGCCGACGACGCGCAGGTCGATGTTGAGCGCGTCAGGCCCGGTCCAGAGCAGCCCGGCCTCCTTGTGGCTGGAGCGCAAGCTCGGCAACAGGGCGGTGGTCCGCCCCCTGAGGGCCGGAATCAGGGTATCGACCGGAATCGTGTTGGGGTCGATGCCGACCAGCACGATCCCGACCGCACCGGCCGCGAAAAACGGGTCGGGCGAGTCGAGATAGGAGGCGACGGCGACAACGTCCGGTTCCTCTCGCACGGCGCCAACAATGGTTTCGAGCGCCGCGCGCCCCTCGGCAGATTCAGGTGCCGGCAGGCCGGAGGTGATGAGAACGGCGGTGTCGGCGAAGGGCGATTGGAACTTGTGCTCGAGCAGGTCGGCGACGCGCGCCGATTCGCTGCCTTCGATGCGGGCGGCCGACTGGAGCTTTGATTCGATCTGGGCCGAGAACGGAATCAGGCAGGCGAGAATGACGACCCAGAGCCCGATCACCACCCAGCGATGGTCGATGACCGTGCGCGCAAAGCGCCCGCCGGGCCCGGCCATCAAACGGGCTTAGGCTCAGCTCGCGACAAGCGCGACCCGGGCCGGGCGTTCGACCAGCTGGCGGCCCTCGAGCCGGCGGATGAACTCCTGGATGATCCGGCGATAGAGCTCGTCCTTGAGGACGCGGTCTTCATAGCCGGTGTCGATGCTCGGATTGTCGTTGACCTCGATGACGTAGAGGCCGTTCGCGGTTTCCTTGATGTCGACGCCGTAGAAGCCGTCGCCGATCAGATTGGCCACGCGCACGGCGAGCTGAACCACGGCCTGCGGCGCCTCGTGCACCGCGAAGGTGGTGGCGCTGCCTTCCTCGAAGCGGCCGTCATCGCCGTGTTTCACGATCTGCCAGTGGCCGCGCGACATCATGTACTGGCAGACATAGAGTGGCTCGCCGCGCAGCACGCCGACACGCCAGTCGAACGCGGTGTAAAGGTACTGCTGCGCGAGGATGACGTCCGACTCTTTCAGCAGGAGTCCCGCGCGCAATAACAATTGCTCGCGATTCTCGACCTTGACCACGCCACGCGAGAACGAGCCATCCGGAATCTTGAGCACCGCGGGGTAGCCGATCTCGCGCTCGACCGATTCGACCGTGCCCCGGTCGATGATGAGCGTGCGCGGGATCGGCACGCGGTTCGCCTTGCACAGCTCGGCCAGATACACCTTGTTGCAGCAGCGCAGGATCGAGGTCGGATCGTCGATCACCGGCATGCCTTCTGACTCGGCCTTTCGGGCGAAGCGGAAGGTGTGGTGATCGATCGCCGTGGTGGCGCGAATGAAGAGCGCGTCATATTCCGCGAGTTCGGCATAATCCTTGCGCTCGATCAGCTCGACCTTGACGCCCATCTGCTCGCCGACCCGGATGAACTTCTGCAGCGTCCGGGGCGAGGACGGCGGCATGCTCTCGCTCGGATCGTGGAGCATGGCGAGGGTGTATTTCGGCACCACGGTCGTTTTCGGGATGCGCCAGGTGGCGCGCGTGTAGTCGTCGAGCGCCGCGCGGAAGCGATCCTGCTGCTCCAGGCTGAGCTCGCCGAAGGAAAGCGGGCGGATGCGCGCGATGTGCCAGCGCCCCTCGGCGGAAACCTCGACCCGGAGAATCGGGCAGCGAAACCGGTCGAACACCTTGCGGGCGAACTCACCGAAGCGATCGTCGTCCGGCCGCCCGAAATAGACATCGAGGGCGAAGCGCGAGAGCGTCGGCGCCTCGATCTTCTTCATGCGCTGGCGCAGCGCCTCGTCGAGCTCGGGCAGCGCGTGGCGGTAGATCGAGCGGTCGCGCAGCTCAAGGAGCGTGCGCACCGAGGGGATCACCTTCAGCTTCCGCGCCTCGGCCAGGAGCGAACAATAATAGCCATAGCCCAAATAGCTATAATCCGCGCACAGGTTCACCACCTTGTCGCGGCGAGGCTGGAACTGCTCTGGCTTGGTGATGAAGTCGCGATCGCGAATCGCGGTCCAGTTTCGGTAGGAGATGGGCAGCTGAATCTTGCGGTCGATGACAACGACGTGCATGGCACCCCGTGTTATGGGCTGGCGAGGCGCGGCTTGCGTGCCTCGAGTGCGTCGCGGCCTGGCAGCCGTCGGCGCGACGTGAGCGGAGACTTGGCGGGCGAGCGGGCGCGGCCGGCGCGAGTCACCGGGGCGCCGCCCTTCCCTGGATTGACGGCGCCGAGGGCCTTCTCCATGCGGAGCGCGTCGGCATGGTCCTCGTAGTAGTCGGCGACCGTTTCGATTTCGTGAAAACCGGCCGCCCGATACATCCGGAGCGCCGCTTCGTTGTCTGGCCGCACCTCGAGCCGAAGGCGCGTCAGGTTACGGCCGAGTGCCTCGCGCTCACAGGCGTCGAGCAGCGCCCGACCGATGCCATTGCCGCGCTCTCGGGGTAAAACGGCGAAGGAATAGAGGCGCGCGATCGGCACCCGCGCGCGAAACAGGAGAAGCGCATAGCCGCCGATCTGGCCGCCCTCCTCATGGACCAGACAGCTGACCTTGCCCTTGGTCAACAAATGGTGAAAGTTCCGACGCGTCAGCCGATCGGCCGCGAAGGAGTCATCCTCGATGCGGCGAAGGGCCGGGATGTCGCTAACGCATGCGGCGCGGATCATCGAGGGGTTGGACGCGAGCTCCTTCTGGCTCGTCCAGCGAGAGACTCGACTCGGGCCTCTCGGGCGACAATAGATAACGCGTTTGCGTTCGAGCGAAAGGGGCAATCGAAAAGAAAATGTCAGGCATGCTTTCCGGCATCAGGGTGGTCGAGAGCTCGGCGTTCGTGGCGGCGCCGGTGTGCGGCATGACGCTGGCCCAGCTCGGCGCCGACGTCATCCGCTTCGATCCCATCGGCGGCGGGGTCGATGCCAATCGCTGGCCGGTCACCGCCAAGGGCGAGAGCCTCTATTGGGCCGGGCTCAACAAGGGCAAGCGCTCACTTGCCGTAAACCTGGCGGACCCGCGTGGGCGCGAGCTCGTGGCCGCGCTGATCGCGGCGCCCGGGCCGAACGCCGGCTTCTACCTGACCAATCTGCCGGTGCGCGACGGGCTCGACTACGAAACGCTCAAGGCCAAGCGCGCCGACGTGATCATGCTCTTGATCCAAGGCAACCCTGACGGCAGCACGGCGGTCGATTACACGGTCAATGCCGCGGTGGGATTTCCCTTCGTCACCGGCCCTGAATCCGCGATCGGCCCGGTCAACAACGTGCTGCCGGCCTGGGATCTCACCTGCGGGCTGCACGCCGCGATCGGGCTCCTCACCGCCGATCGTCACCGCCGTCTCACAGGCGAGGGTCAGCAGATCACGCTCAGCCTGTTCAATGTCGGGGCGGCGCTCACCGCGGCGCTTGGCTACACCGCCGAGGCCGAGATCAACGGCACCGATCGCGAGCGCCTCGGCAACTCGATCTACGGCACCTTCGGGCGCGATTTCCCGACCAGCGATGGCCGGCGGATCATGGTGCCGATCGTGACCGCGCGCCAGATGATGGACCTGGCCAAGGCGACCGGGCAGGAAGGCCAGATGAAGGCCCTCGAAGCCTCACGCGGCCTCGATCTCAGAAAGGACGGCGATCGCTGGTCGGCGCGAGAGGCCCTGGCCGCGCTGTTCGAGCCCTGGTTCGCGGCCCGGCCTTATAACGAGATCGCCGGCGTGCTCGCTCGCGCCGGCATTCTGTTCGGGCCCTATCAGCGCTTCACCGAGCTGGTGCGCGACGATACGAGGTTCACCACCGCCAATAAGATGATCGCGGAGATTGAGCAGCCGGGTGTCGGTCGCTACCGGGTGCCGGGCTCGCCGCTCGATTTCGGCGCGAGCCCGAGGCTGCCGCCGGCGCCGGCGCCCCGGCTCGGCCAGCATACCGATGAGATCCTCTCGAGCGTGCTCGGCCTCGATTCAGGCGCGATCGGCCGGCTGCACGATGCCGGCGTGGTGGCCGGGCCGAAGTGAGAATCTAGGGCGTATAGCCCTCGACGATGATCACCTTCGAGCGCGCCGAGCGCTCGCGCATGGCCAGGAGCGGCGCATAGGCCGGTCCGTCGTGCCAGGCCTTGGCGACGGCGACGCTTGGGAACTCGAGGATGATCAGGCGCTTCGGGTTCCAATCCCCCTCGACGCGGGTGACCGCGCCGCCGCGCACGACATAGCGCCCGCCATGGGCCGCGACCGTGGCCGGCACGCCCGCGCGATATTGCTCGAACAGCACCGGGTCGGTGACCTCGACCTCGGCAATCACATAGCCTGCCATCTGCCTCTCCTTCTTGTTCGGGTGATCTCAGTACCAGCGTGCCGGATAGCGCCGCCCCGGCACGAAGGCGTGCAGGATGAGCGCGAGCACGAGCATCGCCGCCGCCCCGGCCATCACGGGCAGGCCGATGAACGACCATTCGTGCGGCTCGAGCGCGGTCAACACGGCGGTCGCGCCGGCCGGGGCGTGCAGCGATTGCAGCCCTATCATCAGCGTGATCGAGACGAACACCGCGGGCGCGGCGGCGAGCCAGCCCGGGCCGATCAGGCGAGCGAGGATGATGCCGGCCACGACCGCGACGAGGTGACCAACCAGCACGCTGCGCGGCTGCGACATCAGGCTGTCAGGCACGGCGAAGAGGAGAAGG
>Ga0194121_10012087_pt1 | contig 10139 bp, 4 predicted proteins | sample TA2MahCa50mmetaG_FD_148609 | JGI IMG/M metagenome (GOLD analysis project Ga0194121, IMG submission 148609) | Freshwater microbial communities from Lake Tanganyika, Tanzania - TA2015020 Mahale Deep Cast 50m | ecosystem: Environmental > Aquatic > Freshwater > Lake | place: Tanzania: Lake...
CCGCGCGAGGTAGCGCGCGGTCACGTCGATCGCCCGCGCGCGCGGCCGCGTGGGATCGAAGACCATCGGGAAGAGCGCCGGCGAATCGTTCCAGGTGACCGCCCAGATCGCGTGCTCGGGCGGCTCGTGCGACTGGCCGGCCGCCCGGCCGGTGAACCACCCCTCGTCGAGCGCATCGCCGGCCGGCTCGGCGGCACCGGTGAAACGCCACTGCGCGCCGTCCCACACCTCGACCCACGAGTGGTTGCCGCTGCCGTCGGCCCAGCGCGGCACGCCGACGAAGCGCGCCGGCACGCCGACGCTGCGGCAGGCGTCGATCAGCAGGATCGCGAGACCCGAGCACGACGCGAGGCCGCTCGCCATCGATTCGGACGGCGACTGGTCGGCCCGCTGGCGCTCCGTCGAGTAGCGGACGTTCACTTTCGCGAAGAGTTGCTGGTTCAGGCGGACCGCGGCGTGGCCCGGCTCGGTCACGCCGGCGATCAGCGGCAGGCAGAGCTCGCGCAGTTTCGGCAGCCAGAGCTCGCGCGTCTCGCTGACGCTGGCGTAGGGGAGGAGCGCGTCGCGGAAGAGCGCCTCGTCGACCTGCGCGCGCCACGGGGCCGCCTGCCACGCCGCGAACGCCGCCTGCGCGTGCGCGAGCAGGAAGTCGGCGGAGAGGGTCGCGCGATCGCCCGCCGGCATGGCGGCCAGCAGCCACTCCACGGTGGGGCGCAGTTCGGCTTGCGCGGCGGCGACGACGGCGGCGCGCGCCGGGCCGGCGGTGGTCTCATCGCGACCCGGCGGAGCGCAGGCGGCCAGCACGGCGAGCAGATGGGGGGCGACCATGGCGCGACCATACGCCGCCGGCAGGGTGATGGCACGGCGCGGCCTCCGGCGCACCCTCCGGCGCACCCTCCGGCGCGGCGTTAGGCTCTCCACCGATGGTCGTCTCGATCGTGATCGTGATCGTGATCGGGGTCGCGGGGCTCGGTGCCGGGCCGTTCGTCGCCGCGGGCGATGAGGACGGCGCCGGCGCCGCGGCGTTCGCGCGCCACGTTGCGCCGACGCTGCGCGACGTCTGCCAGCGCTGCCACGGGCCCGAGCGCCAGCGCGGCGGGCTGCGCCTTGATTCGCTGGCGGCGCTGCAGGCCGGCGGCGACCGCGGTCCCGCGCTGAGACCGGGCGATCCCGACGGCAGCCTGCTGCTGCGCGCGCTGCGCCACGACGACGAGGAGTTGGCGATGCCGCCCGGCGGCGCCGTCGACGCCGAGGTGGTGGCGGCGTTCGCGACCTGGATCGCGGCCGGCGCGCCGTGGTCCGACCTCGCCTTCGCGGCGCCGACGGCCGGGCGCGACGCGGAGTGGGCGTTCGCGCCGATCGTCGCCCGCCGCCCGCCCGCGGTCGACGCGGCGGCCCTTCCCGCCGGCTTCCTGCGCGATCCCGTCGACGCCTTCGTCGCTGCGCGCCTTGCGGCGGCCGGCCTCGCCCCCTCGCCCGCCGCCGATGCGCGCACGCTGATCCGCCGCGCGACCCTGGTCGCCACCGGGTTGCCGCCGACTCCGGAGGCGGTCGCCGACTTCGTCGCCGCGTCCGCGCCGTCGCCGGCCGCCGCCGACCACGCCTACGCGCAGCTGGTCGATCGCCTGATCGCCTCGCCGCGCCACGCCGAGCACGCCGCGCTCGACTGGCTCGACGGGGTCCGCTTCGCCGAGACGAACGGCTTCGAGATGAACCAGCCGCGCCCCGACGCGTGGCCCTATCGCGACTGGGTGATCGGCGCGTTCCACGCCGACCTGCCGTTCGCCGAGTTCGTGCGCCGGCAACTCGCCGGCGACCTGCTCGACGACGATCCCGCCACCGGTTTCCTCGTCGCCGGCGCCTGGGACGAGGTGAAGAGCCCCGATCCCGAGCTGACCGCGATGCAGCGCGACGACGAGCTCCACTCGCTGGTCGCCACCACCGGCGCGGCGTTCCTCGGGCTGACCGTCGGCTGCGCCAAGTGCCACGACCACAAGTTCGACCCGATCGACCAGCGCGACTACTTCGCGCTGCGCGCGTGCCTCGCCGGCGTGCAGTTCGGTTCCCGGCCGTGGCGCGGAGCCGCCGGCGCGAGCGAGCCGCCCGGCCGCGATCCGGTCGACCCGCGCCGCAACGAGGAGCGATTCGCGCCGGTCGTCGCGTCGCGGGTGCGCTTCGTCGTCGTTGCGACCAACGGCGGCGAGCCGTGCCTCGACGAGCTCGAGGTGCTGGCGGCGGGCGCGCCGCCGAGCGACACCGGCGGCACGCGGGTGAACGTCGCGCTGGCGGCGCTCGGCGCCGTAGCGCACGCGTCGAGCGCCTATCCCGGAGATCCGAAGCACCAGGTGGCGCACCTGAACGACGGGCAGCACGGCAACGGCCGCAGCGCGATCACCGCCGAGCCGGGCGGCTGGTTCGAGGTGGTGCTGGCGCAGCCGACCGTCGTCGACACCGTGGTGTGGGGGCGCGATCGCGACGGGGTCTACGCCGATCGGCTGGCCACCGACTACCGCATCGAGGTGCTGGTCGAGCGGCAGGGCTGGCGCGTGGTCGCCACCTCGGCGGGCCGCCGCCCGCTGCGGCCGCGGCCGGCGGTCTACGCCGGCCGCTTCGATCCGGCGCCGCCGCCGACGCGCCGGCTCGAGCGCGGCAATCCGCTCGCGCCGCGCGAGGAGATCGCGCCGGGCGGGCTTGCGGCGATCGACGTCCCGCTCGCGCTCCCGACCGACTCCGACGAGCCGCAGCGTCGCCTCGCGCTGGCCGACTGGATCGCCGATCCGCGCCATCCGCTGCCGTCCCGGGTCGTCGTCAATCGCCTCTGGCAGTTCGTCTTCGGCCGCGGCCTCGTCGGCACGCCCGGCGACTTCGGCGCGATGGGGGAGCGGCCGACCCATCCCGAGCTGCTCGATGCGCTGGCCGCCGACTTCCAGGCTGGCGGCGGTCGGCGCAAGCCGCTGCTGCGCCGTCTGCTCCTCTCCGGCACGTTCCGCCAGGCCGGCGCGCCGCGCGGCGAGGCGGCGGCGATCGACGGCGAGGGGCGCCTGCTCTGGCGCTTCCCGCCGCGCCGTCTCGCCGCCGAGGCGATCCGCGACTCGCTGCTCGCGGTGGCGGGAGTGCTCGATCCACGCGTCGGCGGGCCGGGCGTGTCGAGCTTCGCGCCGAACGACAACTACGTGCGGGTGTGGGAGGGCAAGCGCGAGTTCGGTCTGGAGGACTTCCGCCGCTCGATCCAGCTGCTGCGGGTGCGGATGCAGCCGGATCCGACCTTCGGCGTCTTCGACCAGCCCGATCAGGGGACGCCGTGTCCGCGTCGCGCGCGGTCGACCACCGCGTTGCAGGCGCTGGCGCTGACCCACGCGCCGTTCGTGCTCGAAGTGGCGGCTCGGTTCGCGGCGCGCCTCGAAGCGGAGGCGCCGGGCGAGCTAGCGGCGCAAGTGGTGCGCGGCTTCGCGCGCGCCTTCCAGCGGGTGCCCGATCGCGCGGAATTGGCGGCGGCCTGCGCGGTGGCGGAGGCGCACGGGCTCGCCGCCGCCGCCCGGGCGCTGCTCAATGCGAGCGAGCTGTCATGGATCGAATGACGCGTCGTGCCTTGCTGGCTCGCGGCGGCGACGGGCTCGCGTCGCTGGCGATCGCGGCGCTGCTGGCGGACGAGGCGGCGGCACGGACGCGGCGCCGCGCCGGCGGTCCGCGCGACGATCGCGGCCCGATCCGGCCGGCGCTCGATCCCGCGGCGCCGCTGCGCGCGCGGTCGCCCCACTTCGCGCCGAAGGCGAAGCGGGTGCTGGTGGTCTTCTGCTCGGGCGCGCTCTCCCACCTCGACACCTTCGACTGGAAGCCCGAGCTCGAGCGGCGCCACGGCACGCCGCTCCCCGGCGGCGAGGGATTGCTCACCTTCCAGGGCGAGAACGGCGATCTGGTGCGGAGCCCGTGGGCCTTCGCGCCGCAGGGCGGCTGCGGCAAGCGCGTCTCGTCGCTGCTGCCGCGTCTCGCGCAGCGGGTCGACCGCATGTGCTTCCTGCACGGCATGGTGGCGAAGAGCAACACCCACGGGCCGGGCGAGAACCAGATGAGCACCGGGTTCACGCTCGAGGGCTTCCCCGGCATGGGCGCCTGGGTCAGTTATGCGCTCGGCAGCGAGTGCGCGGAGCTGCCGGCGTTCGTCGCCATCCCCGATCCGCGCGGGCTGCCCCAATCGATGGGCAACCACTGGAGCGCAGCGTTCCTGCCCGGCGTCTTCCAGGGCACGCCGTTCAACGCGCAGCGGCCGATCGCCCACCTCTCACCGCCGCCGAAACTCGATCCGGCGGCCGACCTCGCTGCGCGCGAACTGACTGTCGAACTCGACCGCCGCCGGCTCGCCCGCTTCCCCGGTGATGCCGATCTCGCCGCGCGGATCGCCAGCTTCGAGCTGGCCGCGCGCATGCAGCTGCGGGCTGCCGCCGTCGGCGACCTCGCGACCGAGAGCGCCGCCACGCGCGCCGCTTACGGCTGCGACGACGCCGATCCGGTGAAGGCCGGCTTCGCCCGCAACTGCGTGCTGGCGCGCCGGCTGCTGGAGGCGGGCGTCCGCTTCGTCCAGCTGTTCAACGGCGCCTACGCGATGGGCGAAGGGGTCGGCAACTGGGACGGCCACAAGGAGCTGGTGAAGCAGTACTCGGTCCACGCGCCGATCCTCGACCAGCCGCTGGCGGCGCTGCTGGACGATCTCGCGGCGCGCGGCCTGCTCGACGACACCGTCGTGCTGTTCACCACCGAGTTCGGGCGCATGCCGACGTTCCAGAAGGGCGCCAGCGGCCGCGATCACAACCACAAGGGGTTCACCGTCTGGTTCGCCGGCGCCGGCGTGAAGGCGCCCTTCAGCCACGGCGCGACCGACGACTTCGGCTGGCAGGCGGTCGACGGCGTGACCACCGTCCACGACCTCCACGCGACGCTGCTCCACCTGATCGGCCTCGACCACGAGCGGCTCAGCTGGTACCACGACGGCATCGAGCGCCGCCTCACCGACGTCCACGGCAAGGTGATCGAGGCGATCCTGGCATGAGCCGCGCGGCGGGACTGGGTCTTCTTTTCGCCGTCAGTGGCGTGCTCGACGCGCCGCTGTCGGCGCAGGGCGCGGCGACGCTCGAGGCGCGGCTGCGGGCCGAGCCCGTCAAGGAGCTGGCGGCCGCGGCGCGGCGCGACGGCGACCCGCGGCGCGGGGCGGCCGTCTTCTTCCAGCCGGGACTCGCCTGCTCGCGCTGCCATGCGACGGATGCGCCGGCCGAACCGGTCGCGGCGCGACTCGGCCCCGACCTGACGCAACTCGGTGCCGCGGTCGACGACGTGATGCTGGTCGAGGCGCTGCTCGAGCCGTCGCGGCGCATCCGGCCCGGGTTCGAGCCGCCGGAGATCGAGCCGGGGCGGCCGGGTCGGCTGTCGACGATGCCGGCCGGACAGATGGCGGAGCTCGCCAGTCGCCAGCAGTTCCTCGATCTGGTCGCCTTCCTCGCCGCCGCGCGCGATGGCGGCCGCGCGCGCGTGCGCGAGCTTGCGCCGCCGCCCGAACTGCGCCGCCTGGCGCTGCCCGAGTACGAAGGGCGGCTCGACCACGCCGGGTTGATCGCGGCGCTCGACGACGCGGCGCTGGCGCGCGGTGCCACGATCTACCAGCGCGTCTGCGCCAACTGTCACGGCACGCGCGAGCAGGCCGGGTCGCTGCCGAACGCGCCGCGTTTCGGCACGACGCCGCTCAAGAACGGCAGCGATCCACTGGCGCTCTACCGCACGCTGACTCACGGCTTCGGCGCGATGGCGCCGCAGGCGTGGATGGTGCCGGCGCAGAAGTACGACGTGGTCCATTACCTGCGCGAGGCGCTGCTCCGGCCGTTCGCGCCGGCCGAATACGTCGCCGTCGATCGCACCTACCTCGCGGCACTGCCGCCGGGCGACACGCGCGGACCAGCGCCGGCGGCGCTCGAGCCGTGGATGGCGATGGACTGGGGCGCCAGCTTCGCGCACGTGGTCGAGGTGCCGGGCGGAGCGGCGCCGAACTTCGCCTACAAGGGTCTCACCGTCCGTCTCGACCCCGGCGCCGGCGGCGTCGCGCGCGGCAGCCACTGGCTGCTCTACGACCTCGACACGCTGCGCGTCGCGGCGGCGTGGAGTGCCGACGAATCGTCGACGGCGCGCTTCCTCGACTGGCGTGGCATCCAGCTCGACGGCGAGCACGCGATCCATCCGAAGCTGGTCGGGATGGTCGCCTTCGCCAACCCGAACGGGCCGGGCGTCGCGCGGCCGGGCAGCAGCTCGTTCTTCGACGACGCGCGGGTGGTCGGCCGCGACGGGCGCCGCTACGGCCCGCTGCCGCGCGAGTGGGCGCGACTGCGTGGCGTGCACCATCTCGGCACCGAGCGGGTGCTCGACTACTCGGTCGGCGCGACGCGCGTGCTGGAGCTGCCGGCGCTCGCCATCGGCGGGCCGGGCGCCCCCACACGCTTCGTGCGCCACCTCGAGATCGGGCCGCGCGCCGAACCGTTGCGGCTGCGCGTCGCGACGCTTGACGCGACCGCGACCATCGAGCCGCTCGCCGAAGGCAGCGGCGTGCGGTTCGGGCCGCCGGCGCAGGCGGCGAGCTCCGGCGACGGTCCGCGAGCGCTGCCGTTCGCTGGCTTCGACGGCAGCGCGTGGCTGGAACGGCCACTGCCGGTGAGAGCGACGAACGTCCCGTTCACCAACGACGACTTCACCCTCGCCGTCCGGATGCGCACGCGGCACGACGGCGCGATCGCCGCCGTCGTGACGTCCGGCCCGAGCTGGACCCCCAACGGCCAGGCGCTCTTCGTGCGCGACGGCCTGCTCTGCTTCGACATCGGCTGGGTCGGCTGCGTCAATTCCACGGCGCGCGTCGACGACGGCGCCTGGCACGAGATCGCCGCGCGCTGGCGGAGGAGCGACGGCCGCCTCGAACTCTGGATCGACGGGCGGCTCGATGCGCACGACGTGCTGGAGCCGCAGGCGCCGCTGAACGAGGCCGTGCTGCGCCTCGGCTACGGCGCGCCCGACTTCCCGGAGAACAGCGCATTCCGCGGCGAGCTCGCGGCGCTGCGGATCGACGGCGCGGCGGTCGGGCCGCCACCTCCTGCACGCGAGCGCACGCCGACAACGCTCGAACAGCTCGACGTGGCCGCCGCCGTCGGCAAGACGCCGCTGCCATCCGGATGGCGGAGGGCGGGCGACGCGGGCGCAGGCGTGTCGCCGAGGGCGGCGCCGGCGGTCGTTGCCAGCTTCACGCCCGCGGAGGCGCCGCTGTCGTGGCGGGCCGAGGGAGGCGGGCTGCTGCTCGAAGTCGCGGCGGGCCCTGCGCCGCTGCGCTTCGCGCTCTGGTGCGAAGGTGAGAGCGCTGGCGCGACGGCGCAATTGCCCGTCGTGCGCGACCTCGCAGCGCTGGTCGAGGCACCGCCGCGACGCACGGAAGAAGCCGTGATCACTGCTGTGCAGCGCGGCGCATCGAACGGGCCGTTCGCCGTCGACGTGCTGACGCTGCCCGATACGAACCCGTGGCTCGCGCTGGTGCGGCCAAGCGGGCTCGACTTCCTGCCCGACGGCCGCCTCGCGCTCTGCACGTGGGATGGCGACGTCTGGCTGGCGCGTCTGCTCGACGACGACCGGATCGAGTGGCGGCGCTTCGCCACCGGGCTCCACCAGCCGCTCGGGCTCAAGGTGGTCGACGGCCTGGTCCACCTCACCTGCCGCGACCAGCTCGCGGTGCTGCACGACCGGAACGGCGACGACCAGGTCGACTTCATCGAGTGCCGGAACGGCGACCATCAGGTGACCGAGCACTTCCACGAATTCGCGATGGGACTCCAGGTCGACGCGAACGGCGACTTCCTCTACGCCAAGTCGGGGCGCCACGCGTTGCCGGCGGTGGTGCCGCAGCACGGCACCGTGCTGCGCGTGCGCCGCGATGGCAGCGCCACGGACGTGGTGGCGTGCGGACTGCGGGCGGCGAACGGCATCGCGGTGCTGCCCGACGGCGCGATGGTCGTGACCGACCAGGAGGGGTTCTGGACCCCGAAGAACCGGATCAACTGGATTCCGCCCGGGTCGGGCGAGCCGCCCCGCTTCTACGGCAACCTGCTCGGCTGGCACGACGGCGTGTCGGCGGACGACGCCGCAATGGAGCCGCCGCTCTGCTGGTTGACCAACGAGTTCGACCGCTCGCCGGCGGAAGCGCTGCCGGTGCCGGCCGGGCGGTTCGGTGAACTCGGCGGCCAGCTGCTCTGCACTTCGTATGGCGAGGGGCGGCTGTTCCTCGTGCTGCACGAAGCGGTCGAGGTCGCAGCGCCGGGTGGCGGCGCCGGCTCCGGTGAACGTGCGACGCGGTCGCTTCGCCAGGGCGCCGCGCTGGCGCTGCCCGGCCTCGCCTTCCCGACCGGCGTGATGCGGGCGCGCTTCGCACCGGATCGCGACGAGCTGTTCGCCTGCGGCATGTTCGCGTGGGCCGGTGATGCGACGCAGCCGGGCGGGCTCTACCGGATCCGCCGGACCGCGGCACCACTGCAGCTGCCGCTCGCGCTGACGGCGACGGCGACCGGGCTACGCCTGACGTTCTCTTCGCCATTGGCGCCAGCGACGGTCACCCCCGCCGCCTTCACGGTGAAACGGTGGAGCCTGCGCCGCAGCGCCGAGTACGGCTCGCCGCATGTCGAAGAGCGGCGGGTGCCGACGGTGGCGGCGCGACTCCTGGCGGACGGCCGCACGGTCGACCTCGAGCTGCCCGGACTGGCACCGACCTGGTGCTACGAACTGCGCTACGTGTTGACGGCCGCCGACGGTGGCGAGGTGGCCGGGACGCTGCACGGCACGCTGCACGGCACGCCGCCAGGAACCGCGCCCGCGCCGGGGCGGTGACGAAGCACATCCGCTCCGCAATCACCGCTCACCTACCGCCACGGGCCGTTCTTCGTGACTCGAACGAACGACGCGCCGTCATGCCGGAAGAGACCGTGCGTCCCGCCCAGCCACAGGCGTCCGCTGCTGTCCTCCAGCAGGGTGAGCGCGAGCGAAGTGATCTCATCCTGCTCCTGCAACTTCGTGAAAGCGCTGCCGTCGTAGCGGTACAGCGGAGAGCGCTTGGCAGAGATCCAGATGTTTCCGGAGTGACCCTCATGAATGCACCAGATCTCCTTGCCTTCGACGACGCCGTCCTGGGTGAAGTTGGTGAAGGCGTTGCCATCGAAGCGACTGATGCCGCCGGTCGTGCCACACCAGATGGCACCGTCCTTGCCTTCCACGATCTTCTTGATCGTGACGCCTCGGCCCAGATCATCCTTGATGGCGTAGTGGGTCAGCGTCGTTCCGTCGTTGCGGAACGGGTCGCACTCGCCGCCGATCCAGAGCGTCCCGCGCGAATCCTCGAACACCGCGCGCACGACGCCGCTGATCTCTGCGGATGGGTCGACATCGATGACGAGAGCCGGCGGGCGCGGCGGCGCGTCCTGTTCTTGCGGAGGCTGCACGGCGCCGCGGGCGACGTCCGGCGATGGGTTGCACGCGACGGCCAACCACAGCACGCTCGAGACCGAAGCGACGATCGACGCGCGCTCGTCGCGGCCACGCATGTGGTCGCTCTCCAATGGACTCTTCCCTCACGATCGCCGCAGTCGGTCAGGCGCGACGATCGCTGGCGATCATGCTGCCTTGCGGCAGGGATCGAAGAGCGAGTTCAGCGTGGAGGAACGGCCGGCTCAGGGAAGCGCAGGCCATTGGCGTGCACGGGAAGTCGAAGCAGCCGGCCCCCTGCGGGAGCAGCGACGGCACGCTGCGGGACGAGTGGCTGAACGAGGCGCATTTCGACGACGTGGCGGCCGTGGGCGGCAAGCCGTTCCGACCCCCGGCCGCAAATCAGCCATTCGCGATCGGCCGGGCGGCGCACATGATGGGGGGCCCTTCCGACCGGGGATTCCCCGGTGCGGGGCAGGAGCCTTGCGATGGCCGACCACGACGATCCCCCCGACGAGAGCGACGCCGCACCGGAGACGATGCCGGATACCGAGCCGGATGAGCCGGCCGCCGACGCGTCGCTCACCGACGATGCGGTGCCCGACCCGACGGCGCCCGACGACGCGGCGCCGGAGGATGCCGCCGCCGATCAG
>Ga0194121_10012090_pt1 | contig 10139 bp, 10 predicted proteins | sample TA2MahCa50mmetaG_FD_148609 | JGI IMG/M metagenome (GOLD analysis project Ga0194121, IMG submission 148609) | Freshwater microbial communities from Lake Tanganyika, Tanzania - TA2015020 Mahale Deep Cast 50m | ecosystem: Environmental > Aquatic > Freshwater > Lake | place: Tanzania: Lake...
AGCCACTGATGCTCGACGCCGGGCGAGCAGAGGCTGAGGTGAAGGTCGATGTAGCCCGAGCGGGCGTCCTTGTTCTCAGGATGGTGGTCGTTGTGCGGCCCGGCATAGTCGCCAGGCCCATAGCGCAGGACCTGCAGGCCCCAGTTCGCCGCGAGCCTGCGACCGGCCAGCGCCTCGGCGAAGGCACGGAACGAAGCCGAACGCATCAGCCGCACCAGGCCGATGCGCTCGCCGGCCGTTACGCCGGGCTCGCGGCGGCTTTCGAAGTAGATCGTGCGGGCGCGGCTGGTCTTGGGCAGACGCTCGCCATAGTCGTAACGCATCGCCGAGATCGTCTCGGGCGGGATCGGCCGTTCCAAAGCCTCGAGATGATCGGGCAAGGCCTGCTCAAGTGCGCGGCGCAAGCGCTTGGCCCGATCGCGGTCGATGAGATCGTCGCGTGCCAGGAACCGCACTCGCGGATCGGCGAGCGCGCCGCAGAGCGGATGAGTGCCCGCCAGCACGCGCCGGCCCGCGGCGCTCAGCAGGTCCTCGAACTCGGCCGGGACCGCGGATCGGATGGCGTTTGATCTCATGGCACCGCCACTCTAAAGGACAACGCCAGGATGCCCTACGCCTCGCTCCGCGACTTCATCGCCCGCTTGGAACAAAGTGGCCGGCTGGTCCGCGTCACCGCACCCGTTTCGCCGCATCTGGAGATGACCGAGATCCAGACCCGCCTGCTGGCCGAGAAAGGTCCGGCGGTGCTGTTCGAGAACGTGGTGCGCGCCGACGGCTCGCGCTCGGACATCCCGGTGTTGGTCAATCTGTTCGGCACGGTCGAGCGCGTCGCCTGGGGCATGGACCGCGACCCCACCGAGCTGCGCCAGGTCGGCGAGACCTTGGCCTTCCTGCGCCAGCCCGAGCCGCCGGGCGGCTGGCGCGAGGCGCTCGACCTGCTGCCACTGGTTCGGACGGTGATGGCGATGAAGCCGCGCACCGTCGGCAGCGCGCCCTGCCACGAGATCGTGCTGCAGGGCACCGACATCGACATCGGGCGACTGCCCGTCCAGACCTGCTGGCCGGGCGAGCCGGCGCCGCTCATCACCTGGCCGTTGATCGTCACGCAGGGCCCCGACCCCAAAGGCGACAAGCAGGACAGCTTCAATCTCGGCATCTATCGCCTGCAGGTCACAGGCCGCAATACGACTCTGATGCGCTGGCTGAAGCATCGCGGCGGCGCGCAGCATCACCAGCGCTGGAAGGGTGCAGGCAAGCGCGAGCCGCTGCCGGCCGCCGCCGTGATCGGCGCCGATCCCGGTACCATACTCGCCGCCGTGACGCCGGTGCCCGACACTTTGTCGGAGTATCAGTTCGCCGGCCTCCTGCGTGGCAAGAAGGTCGAGCTGGTCGACTGCAAGACCGTTCCCTTGAAGGTGCCGGCCGAGGCCGAGATCGTGCTCGAAGGCCATGTCAGCCTCGACGACTACGGCGACGAGGGCCCCTACGGCGACCACACCGGCTACTACAACAGCGTCGAGCGCTTCCCGGTGTTCACGCTGTCGGCCATCACCATGCGGCGCAACCCGATCTACCTTTCGACCTTCACCGGCCGACCGCCCGACGAGCCGTCAGTGCTGGGCGAGGCGCTGAACGAGGTGTTCATCCCGCTGTTCCAGCAGCAATTCCCCGAGATCGTCGACTTCTGGCTGCCGCCCGAAGGCTGCTCCTACCGGATCGCCGTGGTGTCGATGAAGAAGGCCTATGCCGGTCACGCCAAGCGCGTGATGATGGGCGTGTGGTCGTATCTGCGGCAGTTCATGTACACCAAGTGGGTGATCGTGGTGGATGCCGACATCGACGCCCGCAACTGGAAAGACGTGATGTGGGCGATCTCGACGCGCATGGACCCGGCGCGCGACATCACCGTGATCCAGAACACGCCGATCGACTATCTCGACTTCGCCTCGCCCGTCTCCGGCCTCGGCTCCAAGATCGGCCTCGACGCGACGGACAAGCTCCCCGGCGAGACCAACCGCGACTGGGGCCGCCAGATCCGCATGGACCAAGCCATCATCGACAAAGTCGACGCGATGTGGAGCGCGCTCGGCCTGCCGGGCAGCGGCAAGAAGATCTGGCGCTGAGCAGCGAGCCGGTCATTGAACTGCGGGCCTCCGGGCCCGCTCACATTCCGTCGTCATTCGCGACGCTCGGGATGCCACGAAGCAGGCGTGGAGGCCCGCGGTCCATCGAGAGTCACGACCTCATGCCGGCAATGACTTTCTCGACGAGGAGTCTGCGGCCAACAGCGGCGTCCTCTTCCGAAGCGCCTCTGGTGGCGCCGCTGATCGCAACCTTGTCGAGGCCGAGCGCCTCCAATTCCCGAAGGCGCTCGATGCAGCGCTGGGGTGGGCCGACGATCGCCATGCGGTCGATGAAGTCGGCGGTGAGCGTCGTCGCCTGCCGCGAATCGCCCCGGGTGTGCGCCTTCATGTCGTAGTTGCTGATCAGCTTCTCGAGCACCTGCTGGTCGCCCGCCGAGGTCGGCACATCGGTCTTGCCGTGCATCATCGAAAAGCGTGCAAAGGTGGTGAGGCCGCCGCGCACCAGGCTGCGCGCGACCTCGACGTCGGGGTGGCACCCAAGATTGAGGTAGGCGCCGTAGGCGATGCCGTCGGGATCGAGGCCGGCGTCGCGGCGCGTCTTTTTGGCCAGGCCAATCGCCCATCTCAGACGCTCGACATCGGCGCCCAGCGCGAACATCACGCGCTCGGCGTGGAGGGCAGCGATGGCGATGACCTTGGGGCCGCTGGCCGCGACCTCGACCGGCACCTTGGCGCCGCGCCGGCGATCCAGGCGATGCGACTGGCCGGTGGCGCATCGTGCAAATGCAAGCCCGACAGGGGCGGCGCCATGTCGGTCGGGATATCGATGTCCTCGAAACTCACGGCCTCGCCCCGAAGATAGGCCTGGAGCTGCCGCAGGTAGCGCTCGAACTGGCCGAGCCGAGCCGGCGCGCGACCGAGATGCGCCAGCGCCGAATCGCCACGGCCGATGCCCAGCACGGCGCGGCCGCTCGAGACGCGGTTGACGCTGGTGATGGCGGTGGCCGTCGCCGCGGCATGACGCGTCACCGAGTTGGTGACGCCGGTGCCGAGCCCCAGCCGGGTCGTTGCCGCCCCAGCGAGCGCCAGCGCCACGTAGGGATCGCCCGACAGGTTCTGCGAATCGACCACCAGCATGCCGTCCCAGCCGGCCGCTTCGATCTCCTTGGCCATGCGCGCCGCCCCGCGCGCCGACGCCACCTGGGTGGTCCACAATTGCACGCCGTTCCTCCTCCTCGGCGGTGGCCGAGCAGGAGTCTCCTATCACTTCCGCGCCGCCTGCACGATCTGAGTCAGGCGCTGGCCGTCGATGTCGGTGTCGACCTGCACCCAGACCGGAAAGTGGTCGGAGAGCTGGAAGGTGAACTCGGTGCGCGAGTAGCCGGCCTTGGGGAACAGCTCCTTGATGGCAGCGTCGGAGCCGTAGAAGTCGAGCGTGCCGCCGAAGTTGGTGAACCGCCGCTTGAGTGTCGGCAAATGCAGGATCTGGTCGTAGCGCGCCGTCTTGCCGAGGTTGGAGCCCTTGACCGTGATGTCGCCGACCCTGAGCTCGCGCAGCGACTCGGGGAGTTGCAGGCCGCGCCGGGTCAGCGCCTTGAAGGTCTGGTCGTCGAGCGCCGGCGTGTTGAAGTCTCCCATGACGATCAAGTCGGTGTCCTCGACCGACCTGTCCTTGAAGCGCTCGTCGATCCAGTCGGCCAGCAGGGCGAGCTCGGCGGTGCGACCCTCGATGCCGTCGCCCCACCGGGTGTGCGTGGCCAACACGATGAAATCGAAATTGCCGGCGCGGAACGAGCACATGTAGGGCGCCCGCCAGAACGACTGCTGGGCGAGATACTCCTTGCCCTTCTTCAAGCGCGGCGCATCGACCTCGGCCGCCAGGCCGTTGAAAGTGACGGCGCGGCGATCGAACAGGAAGCCGACCCGCTCGCGATTGCCACCGGGATCGGAGATCCAGTCGGAGTAGATGAGATCCCAGCTCGGTCCCAGGATGTCGCAGACACGGCCGTAGTCGGTGAGATCGTCGCGCAACTCGACCAGGCCGATCAGGTCGAACTGACCGAGGATCTCGGCGATGTAGTGAATCGCCGCCTCCGACCGTCGCTTCTTGCCGAACTCGCGGATGTTCCAGATCGCGACGTTGATCGACTCGTCGAGCTTCGAGGGCGGTATCTTCGCCGCCTTGATGCGCTTCTTGAGCGCCAAAAGGCCCGCTGCGATCTCGGGCGAGACGTCGCCATGATGCATGAGGTCCCCGATTTCACCGGTCTGACGACGGTAGACCGGGCAACACCCCTCGGCACGCCGCACTTGCGCATAGCCCGTCGACAAAATCCGCTGCCAGGTCGAGGCCGGCCGATGTAAACTCCCTTAACATGGGCTGGAAAAGACGAGAGCGCGAGGCGCGCGGCTATCACCACGGCAATCTGCGCGAGGCGCTGATCCAGGCGGCGCGCGAGCTGATCAAGGAGAAGGGACCGGCAGGTTTCACCTTCGCCGACGCTGCGCGTTCGGCCGGCGTCAGTGCGGCAGCGCCCTACCGCCACTTCCGCGACCGCGACGCGCTTCTCGCCGACGTGGCGCGCGAGGGCTTTCAGCGCTTCGAGGCCATGCTCTCGACCGGCTGGGCCAACGGCAAGCCTGACGCGCTCACCGCCTTCCACAATATCGGCCGCGCCTACCTCGCCTTCGCCCGCGGCGAGCCCGCCTACTACGCCGCCATGTTCGAATCGGGCCTGCCGCCCGACCTCAACGCCGAGCTGCGCGCCGCTGCTGATCGCGCCTTTGCCGTGTTGCGCACCGCAGCCGACTCCCTGGTCGCCCTGCTGCCGGCCGGCAAGCGGCCGCCGGCCTTGATGATGAGCCTGCATGTCTGGGCAATGGCTCACGGCATCGCCTCGCTGTTCGGTCGCGGCGATGCCGGCCGGCGCAGCCTGCCAATGACGGCCGAGGAGCTGCTGGAATCGCAAATGCTCATTTACCTGCAGGGGTTGGGTTTTCCCCAAAAAGCCTGAGGGGCCCTTGACTCCTAGGCCTGGAATGCCCAATGTAAATGTCGTTAACATTTACATCCGTTAACGCTGAACGAAGGAGCCCCACCATGACGGGCCTGATGGAAAGACTGGACGACCTTCCGAAGCCCGCGTGGATCGCCCTGGTGGTCGTGAGCTTCATCGTGTTCTGGCCGATCGGCCTTGCCCTTCTCATTTACCTGAAATGGAGTGGACGCATGTTTTGCTCACGTCGCTACGGCCACTGGTATGGACCCGACGGCCGCGAAGCCCGCCGCGAGGCGCGCGAGGAATGGCGCGCCTGGAAGCGCCGCCATCATTGGGGCCACAGCGGCAGCGGCAATGTCGCCTTCGACGAATATCGCGAGGAGACGCTGCGCCGGCTCGACGAGGAGCAGCGCGAGTTCCGCGACTTCCTCGACCGGCTGCGTGCCGCCAAGGATCGCGCCGAGTTCGATCAGTTCATGAACGAGCGGCGCAACCGGCCGCCCGCGGCCGAGCCCCCGGCGCCCTCCCCCACCGTGTGAGACTCGCGTCCCAAGCCCCTCCTGTTCACCGAGCAGGAGGGCTTTTCCTTGTGGTCAGTAGTCGAGCTTCATGGGCAATCGATGGGTGATCGCCCGCCGCGCGAGGTCGAACATGACGGCGAAGCCGTAGCGCGCATTCTGCTCCAGCGGAGCATCCTTGAGCGGCGGCTCGCCGCCCCAGCCGACGACCGTGCCGGCACCGGCCTTCCAGGTCGCCGCGTTCAGCTCTTCAAGCTGACGATGCAACGACTCGGCCGAACCCATGACAGCGCGGCGGCCGTCGACATCCTCACCCTCGAAGGTGAACTCCAAGCTGCCGGGCAGCCACAGCTCGACATTGCGCACCAGATGCGAATAGCGCGAGCGGAAGGCCGTCGCGGTGCTGCGCATCAGGACGGGATCGTGGTCCCACTCCTCCGGCAGGCTGGCCGGCAGGCGCACCGCCGGATGCTCGGCATAGGCCGCCCACAGCACCAGCGACCCGAAACCGTCCCAACCCGGTCGGCCGGAAAAATAAGGCGTCTGCTCGCCTTCGTCCCAGTCGAGCGGCGTCTCGATCCGGTTGCCCAGCGACCTGGCGAGCCCGGCACGCCAGGCCAAGATCGTCGGTCGAAGCTCGGCTTGTGTCGGCACGCCGCCACCGACACTGCGGCGTGACGGCTGAGGCGGCCGTCCAAGCGCGCGGGGGGCCTCCGGAGGGACGTTCTTCCACTCACCGGCGTAGTACCGCGTGAGCGACCCGACATAGACGTCGAGGGCCATGAGAGAGGGGTCCTTTTCGCTTCTTTGCGTGGACGGTCATGGACCTACCACTTTTGGTTGTTCTAGTCCCAGGACAACCCGACGCAAAGCTGCGAAAGCAAATATCTCAGGCCCCCTCGGCGCCTATTGCGGCTCGATGTTCAGGGACTTGACCAGCTCGATCCAGACCGGCCCTTGCTCGGCCAGGATCTTCTGGAAGAAGACATGGTCCTGAGCTGCCGTATCGATGCCGAACGTGTCGAGGATCTTCTGGATGCGCTCGCTCTTGCCGGCCTCGACCATCATGTCCGACAGCTTGACGACGATGTCTTTGGGCATGGCGGCCGGCCCGACCAGGCAGATGAAGCCCTGCAGTTGAAACGCCTTGTCGTCGAGCCCCTGCTCCAGGAAGGTCGCGACGTCGGGCAGCTTGCGCATGCGCGTCTTGGTCGGCACGGCGATGGGCCGCCCGTTGCCGGTTTGCATTACCGATGCAGAAGCGGCGTAGCTGCCGGTGCCGCCCTGCACGGCGCCCGACGCCACGTCGATCCACATCGGCGCCTCGCCGCGGTAGTGGACCGCTTCCATCTTCAGCCCTAGCGAGCGGTTCAGCGCCTCGACGACGCAGTGGCTGTAGGAGCCGGCACCGTAAGTGCCGAGGCTCGCCTTGTTGTTGCGGGCGTAGGCGGCGAACTCCTTGACGTTGGTCGCGGGTACGGCCTTGTGCACGATGGTCGGCAGGTGGCCGGCATCCATCCATGAGATCGGCACGAAGTCTTTGTCCGGATCGTAGGGCAGCTTCTTGAACAGCACCTTGTTCATGATCATGGTGGTCGAGATCGTCCACATCAGCGTGTAGCCGTCGGGTGCCGCGCTCTTGACCTGCTCGGCGGCGATGGCGCCACTGGCACCGGTCTTGTTCTCGACCGTGACCGGCTGGCCGGTCTTCTGTGAGATCGCCTCGCCATAGGCCCGAGCAAACGTGTCGGTGAGACCACCGGCAGGATAGCCGCAGATGATCTTGATCGGCTTGCTCGGCCAAGCCTGGGCGATAGCGGGAGCCGGCAGCGCCAAGGCGGCGGCGGCAGAACCATAGCGAAGCAAGTCGCGGCGCGACGGGCGCACGATCATAGACATCCTCCCTGCGGCGTGCGGACTACTGATTGTCGACGGTCTTGGCCATCTTGGGCACGCCTAGCTTCAGAATGGCTGCGATTTCGGTGCTCGTAAAGGCGGCTTCATGGCGAAGCTGGGGCAGCTCTCGCGGCAGCTCCGTATCGCTGCCGATCTCAAGCCGTCTTGGTTGCGCCCGATTTCAACATGGCCTCGATCTCGGCCGTGGTGAATCCCGCCTCGCGCAGGACCTCGACACTGTGCTCGCCCAGCCGTGGCTGCAGACGGACGACCTCGGGCTTGGTCCGGCTGAAGCGCGGCGGGATGTCGGGCATGCGCAGCCGGCCTTCGGTCGGATGGTCGACCTCCTTCCAGAAGCCGGTGGCCTGAAGCTGCGGATCGACGAACAGGTCTTCCAGTGTGTTGACCGGCCCGTGCGGCACGTTGGAGGTCTTGAGCAGCGCGACCCATTCGGCGTTGGTGCGGGTGGCGCAGATCTCGGCCAAGGTCGCGTAGTAGTGTTCGACGTTCTTGAGGCGATTGGCGAGCGTGGTGAAGCGTGGATCCGCGGCAAGCTCGGGCCGGCCGATCAGACCACAGAACTCCTTCCAGTGGCCGTCGGTATAGGGCAGCAGCGCGAAAAAGCCGTCCTTCGACGGGTAGGGCCGGCGCTCCTTGTTCAGCACCCGCTTGTAGCCTGCGGTCTCGAGCGCCGGCCTGAAGCTCTCGCCGTAGAGATGCTCGACCATGACGAACGAGACCAGGGTCTCGTACATCGGCACCTCGACCGCCTGGCCCTTGCCCGTGCGTTCACGCGCGAACAGTGCGGCGAGCAGCGCCGAAACCACGCCGTTGGAGCTGGTCTTGTCGGCCACGATGGTCGGCAGGAAGCGCGGCTGGCCCGCGACCACGGTCTGCAGCGAGGCAAGACCCGAACCTGCCTGGATGATGTCGTCGTAGGCTGCCTTGGCGCCCATCGGCCCGGCGGCGCGATAGCCGTAGGTCGCGAGATAGACCAGTCGCGGATTGATCTTCTCGAAAGCTTCGTACTCCACGCCCAGCCGCTTGGCGGGCTCGGGCCGGTAGTTGTGCATCAAGACGTCGGCGGTTTCGGCGAGCTTGAACAGCGCCTTGCGACCGGCCTCCTGCTTGAGGTCGAGCACGATCGAGCGCTTGGAGCGATTGCAGCCAAGATAGAAGGCAGCCATGCCGGGATTGCGCGCGGGCCCGAGCTGGCGCGTGGTGTCGCCTTCCGGCGGCTCGATTTTCACCACATCGGCGCCCAGATCGCCGAGCTGCTGGGCCGCCCACGGTCCCAACACCACGGTCGTGCAATCGAGAATCCGAACGCCGGCCAACGGACCCGCCATAAGACCTTTCCTCCCGAAAACTTTGCCTACCGCCTACCACAACTTGATCACGAGCGTCCTGCAAACCTGTCGCGATAGCCTTGTCATAGCCGCCTAACGGTATAGGCAGCGCTCGCTCCCCTGCGAATGCTGCGGCGGTCAAGGAGACAACGATGCTCAAGGCAATGAAGGTCGTGCGCGCGCTGAGGCATTGCGGGCCGGCCATGGCGGCTCTGGCGGGCGCTGCGCTGTTGGCAACCGGCACGGCGCAAGCGCACGACTGGAAGAAGCGCGGCCACTACTACGCTCCGCCGGGCTACGTCGTCGTGCCGCCCGGCCATGCGCGCTACTACGCCCCGGCCCCCGTGGTCTACGCTGCGCCGCCGCCGGTCGTGGTCTATCCGGCGCCGATCGCCTATGCGCCGGCTTATCCCGTCTATGCCGCGCCGGTCGGCAGCCTCAGCCTGGGCGTCACCCTGCCGCTGCGGTAACTCGTGTCGGCCTAGATCGCCGCGCGCTTGGGCGCCTTGTCCCGAGCGGTGGCGATCGCCGTCAGGCCCGCTTAGCAAAGTTCGACGACGGGTCTCATCCACAACACGGTCGCCTGATCGACGGCGCGCCGGTAGGCGGCTTCGGCGCCGTCGAGATCGCCGCGCGCTGCGGCGATCCTGCCTTGCGTCGCCCAGCAATGGACGAGGTTGCCGGCCTCGCCGCGATCCGTCATCTCGCGCTCTACGCGATCGAGGACGTCGGCTGCTTCATCGAGGTCGCCACGGGCGGCCAGGGCTTCTGCCAGCCAGACCTTGCCGAGACCATGGCGGTGGCCGCGCGGCACCGACTGCGTCTCTTTTTTGCTCGTCAGCAGCTCGACGGCGCCGTCGAAGTCACCGGCGATGAACTTGGCGCGGCCGAGCAGGGACTCCAGGAAGACCGATATCACGACGACACCCGCGGCCCGCGCGGCGCCAAGCAAGGCCTCGAGCGTCGGCGTCGCGGTCGCCACATCACCCTTGGCAACGGCCAGCATGCAGCGCGCGACTTGCGCGGACGCCATGGAATAGATGTCGCGCGCCTCGGTGGCGGTTGCGATCACTTCAGCCAGGCACTGCTCGGCCTCGTCGAGCCGGCCCAACTCACACAGTGTGACCACGAGGTAGCCGCCACCCAACACAAAGGTGACCCCCGCGGTGCCGAGCCGCTCCAGCCGCCTCTCACCGCTCAGCAGGCTGCCACTGTGCTCCAGGGCGCCGGCGGAGCCGACATAGTCGCCGACGGCGTACAGGCTGAGGCCCAGGCGGAACAATGCCAGCGCCC
>Ga0194121_10012093_pt1 | contig 10135 bp, 9 predicted proteins | sample TA2MahCa50mmetaG_FD_148609 | JGI IMG/M metagenome (GOLD analysis project Ga0194121, IMG submission 148609) | Freshwater microbial communities from Lake Tanganyika, Tanzania - TA2015020 Mahale Deep Cast 50m | ecosystem: Environmental > Aquatic > Freshwater > Lake | place: Tanzania: Lake...
ATCCAGCCCGCCGAGAGCCGGTATGGCGCGACCCACGGGGCAAAAGACGAGTGCGTTCACCAGTCGCCGATCTCCATGCACGAAGCAAGCACCAAAGCACACAGCCCGCCGGAGCACATCTGGCTCCGGCGGGCTGAAGCTACTCGCTGCGCGGCGGCACCCGCCACCGCGCTGGTGTCCTGCGGGTTACTTGCCTTCGAGCTTCTTGAGCGCCGACTGCGGCGCTTCGTACGCCGGGAACGCGGCGATCGCCTGGCGATACAGCGTCACGGCCTTCTCCTTGTTGCCACGATCCTGCTCATCCAGCGCGCGGGAATACAGCATCACGGCCTGGAAGGGGACCTTCTCCTGCTTCTTCGTCGCGGACGCGTGCTGCTCCTGGTCGCGCGCCGGGATGGACGGCAGGTTCAGCCCCGAGTTCATCTTGGCGGCGAGCTGGTCCACGAGCGGCAGCAGCGCATCGGTCCGGCCTTCAACCGAGAAGTCGCCACGCTCGACTTCGGTGGTCTCGGTGTTGAACACGCGCCCGGACAGCCGGATCGTGTTCTTGCTGAGCTCGGTGATGTACACGCCCGTGACCATGTGGTGCGCGCCGACGATCTTGCCGAGGCGAACCGTGGTCTGCGGGTCAATGCGGCCGTCGCTGGCCAGCTTCTGCTCGTCGAGCACCGCCTGGATGCGGTCGCGCTCGACGACGCGGATGTTGCTGTTGGCCGCCATCGCGTTGATCAGGAGATCGGCGATGCCCTTGCCAAGCGCGGCAAGGTCGGCGTTCGCGGCGCCAAGCGCCGAGTTCGTCCACGGGAGGACGGCAACAGTGGGCTTCGACTGCGCGACCGCGCCCTGCGCGACGAGCGCGAGACCTGCGACGGTGGCGAACATACGCTTGATGCTCATGGACCTGCCTCCTCAAAGTAACCCCGTTTCACCTGCGGATTTCGTGCGGACCTACACCGTCAACGTCAGCCCTTCAGCTGCGGCCAGCACCTGCACATTCGACCCCTTTTCCTTCACCAGCGCCTGGCACTCGGCCACGCGTCGGTCCAGCTCGTCATCCGTACGCCGCGGTTCGTGGTGGAACAGCACCAGCGTTTCCACCCCTGCGGTGATCGCCAGCTCGGTGGCCTCCCGGAACGTCGAGTGGCCCCACCCCCGGTGAAAGTCGTACTCCTCGGTGGTGTACGTGCTGTCGTGCACCAGCACCTTCGCCCCACGGCAGAACTCCCTGAACTTTTCGTGCCACCCCGTCGGAGTCTTGTAGCCCGGCGCCTGACCCAGCTCGTTATCCGAGACATACACCAGACCCGTCGGTTTGGCCCTCGGTTCGGTGAACCGGTAGGCCAGTGCGCCGCCCGGGTGCCGAACCTCCATCGCCGTCACTTCGTATCCATCGCCGGTGCTGCGCTCGCCCTCGGCCAGCTCCCGGAAGTCAATCGTCGCATCCAGCTGCTCGAAGGTGACGGGGAAGACCACCGGTGACATCTGGTCCCGCACCACTCGATCAATGCTCGTTTCCAACGCCTTCGAACCCCAGATCGTGAAGTGGTTCCCACGACCGAAAACCGGGGCGAAGAACGGCAGTCCCTGAATATGGTCCCAATGGGCATGCGTCAGGAAAATGTCGCCCTTCACGGGATTCCCGTTCGACCGCTCCAGGAGCGACCGGCCGAGCTCACGAATCCCGGTTCCCGCATCGAGGATCAGCAGCCATCCCGTGCTGGTCCGTACCTCGACGCACGGGGTGTTGCCCCCGTACTTCACGGTCCGCGGACCTGGGCTTGGGATCGACCCCCGAGTCCCCCAAAACTGGACACGAAGGCTCACGGCGTCATCCTCGACACCATGCAGAATACCACAGATAGGTTTCGGACGGAAAGGCGGGTGGTCACGTGGCGCTTGTGATACGGGTCACGGGGCGTTTCACGCTGGCCGGCGGCCTAGTCTCGCTGCTGGGCGCGCTTGGACAACGCCGCCTTGTCGGCGATCCGGATCCGGCGGCTCTCGACCGACACCCAGCCCGAATCCTGGAACTCGCGCATGGCCCGCGAAACCGTCTCACGGCTGGCGCCGATCAGGTGCGCGATCGTCTGGTGGGTGAGCGGCTTGTCAATCAGGTCGCTTCCGCCCTCCTCGGCGGCGTCCAGCAGCATGCGCGCGATGCGCCCCGGCACGTCGAGCAGCACCAGCGACCCGATCTTCCCGTCGGCGCGCCGCAGCCGGCGCGACAGCTCGGTCAGGAGCGACCACGCGACCGACGGGCTCGCCTCGACCCGGCGCCGGAAGTCTTCCCGGCGGAGCACGAGCAGCGTGCTCTCTTCCATCGCAATGACGTGCGCTGACCGCGGTTGGTCGTCAATCAGCGCGAGTTCGCCGAAATGCTCGCCGACGCCCAGGATGCCCAGGATGACCTCGCGTCCGTCCTCGGCCACCAGTACCACCTTGACGCGCCCCAGCCGCACGACAAACAGCGAGTCGCCCGGGTCGTCCTCGAAAAGGATGACGCTGCCTTTCGGGTAGCTCTTCTCCCTGAGGAGCTCGGCAAAGCGCCCGAGCTCGACGGAATCGAGACCCTTGAACAGCGGGACGGTGGCGAGGAATTCGGTCGTGGTGGCCATGGTAGGGGAGCCGGATTCGAGAGGGGCGCAGGTACCCCGCGAGCAAGAACCGGGCCGCCCGGAAATGGGGGAAAAGCGTAGGTACGGGTCGCGCGCAAGAGTGTCAAACCAAAGGCCCGAGCCCGGACGGCGAATGCTTGCAAATCGCGGCTCGGCGTGCGCAACGCGACGGCGCCGACGCGCGTATTTTACACGATTGCTGTAGCGTGCCCCCGGGGCCGTTGACCCCTTGGGGGCATGTTGCGTGATGCCCACTCGACTTCCTGCCTGACGTGACCCGCTTGTTCCGCCCGAACGCGTCGCTCGCGACGCTCGCCGCCCTTTCGCTCTGCGCAGCGCCTGCCGTGCTCGCCCAGCCGTCCGCCAAGCGGGCGACCGCTGTCCGCCTGACCGGTCCTGCGCCACGCATTGACGGGCGGCTCGACGACGCGGTGTGGCGGGGCGAAGGCGTGATCGAGGATTTCGAGCAGCAGCGACCTATCGAAGGCGCCACGCCGTCCGAGCGCACGCGCGTGTTCGTCCGCTATGACGACGACGCGCTGTACATCGGCGCGCGGATGTTCCGCGACGAGCCGGGCAAGATCTCGCGCACCATGACGCGGCGCGACGGCATGGGGAACGCCGAGCGCATGCAGGTCACCTTCGACCCGAGCCGCGACCGCCGCACCGGTTACGCGTTCGCGGTCTCCGCCGCGGGCGTCCGCGCCGATTACCACCACTCGCAGGACGACGAAAACCGCGGCCGCGAAGGCCAATACGACCCCGTGTGGGAAGGCGCCGCCCAGGTGGACTCCCTCGGCTGGACGGCGGAGTTCCGGATCCCGTTCAACCAGATCCGGTTCCCGAACGCCGACGTCCAAGAGTGGGGATTCCAGATGGACCGCTGGATGCCGGACAAGAACGAAGACATCCAGTGGATCTCGATCCCCACGAGGGAGACCGGGTACATCTCCCGTTTCGGCACGCTCACGGGCATTCGCGGGATCAAGGCGAAACGGCCGGTGGAACTGCTGCCGTACGTGGCCACCGACGCCACGCGCGCCGCCGTCACCAACGCAGCGAACCCGTTCCGGAACCCGACCAAGGCGCGCGTGGGCGTTGACGCGAAGTTCGGTATCGGATCGAACCTCACGGTTGACGCCACGATCAACCCGGATTTCGGCCAGATCGAGGCGGACCCGGCGGAAGTGAACCTCTCCGCGTTCGAGACCATCGTGGAGGAACGGCGACCGTTCTTCACCGAGGGTGCGCAGTTGCTCCGGGTCGAAGGACCCAACTACTTCTATTCCCGGCGTGTCGGGTCTCCGCCACGCCGCTCGGCGAGCGGCGACTTCGTGGATCAGCCGCGCGCGAGCACCATTCTCGGCGCGGCCAAGCTCACCGGGCGTACGAAGTCACGCCTCTCGGTGGGCGCGCTGCTGGCCGTGACCGACGCCGAGACCGCGCGGTCGTTCGAAACCGATAACGGCGTGACCACGCGCGTCGCGGTCGAACCGCGCACCGAATACGGTGTCCTGCGCCTGCAGCAGGAGATCGGGCGCCAGGCGTCCACCGTCGGGTTCATGGTCACCGGCTTGCAGCGCCAGTTCCAGGATCCCGCGCTGGCGGCGCTGATGTCGCGCGAGGCGTTCTCGGGCGGCGTGGACTGGCGGATCCGGTGGAAGCAGGGCATGTACGCCGTGAGCGGCTGGACCGGGTTCGGCTACGTCGCCGGCGATTCGGCGGCGATCGCGAGGATCCAGCGTTCGAGCGCGCACTATTTCCAGCGCCCAGATGCCCCGTATCTCGACTACAACACGGCCCGCCGCCACATGGGGGGCATGACCGCGCAGCTCAGGGCCGACAAGGACGCCGGTCGCCGGATCCTCTGGGGCGCGCAGATCAACACGGAGTCGCCCGAATACGAGGTGAACGATGTCGGTCGGCTCCAATCGGCTGACGACATCGAGTACAACGCCGACATCCAGATTCGCGAGACGATTCCCGGCAAGTACCTCCAGAACTGGCGACTCGGCTTCGTTACGCGCGGCGGTTTCAACTACGATGGCGACCGCATGAACGAGGAGTGGAACCAGAACACCACACTCACGCTCAAGAACTTCTGGAACATCAACATCAACTGGCGCTTGGACCTGCCGACGATGGACGACGTGCAGACCCGCGGCGGTCCGATGATGAAGACCGGCCACGGCTGGGGCGGTGAGTTCCGGGTGAACAGTCCCTTCGGCGGGCGGACGAGCTACCGGACGAACTTCAACTGGGGCCGCGACAACCTGGGTGGCTGGCGAAACTCAGTCGGCGGCAGCGTCACGATGCGTCCGGCGCCTCGCTGGTCAACTTCGCTCGAGCCGAACTTCCAGCGGAGCCGCGATGCGCGGCAGTACATCACGAGTTCGGACGACGCCACGGCCACCGCGACATATGGCCGGCGCTACTTGTTCGGCTTCGTGGACCGCACCACGATCTCGATGCGGACGCGGTTGAACTACACGTTCTCGCCGCGCCTGACGCTCGAGGGGTACATGGAGCCATTCGCCGCCAGCGGTCGGTACCACGGCATCGGCGAGCTGCAGGCCGCCCGGGGGAACGCGCTGACCACCTATGGCAAGGACGCGGGCACCACCGCGACCCGTGACGGGTCCGGGAACTACACGTTCACGGCCCGGGGCAACACCTTCACCCTGTCCAACCGCGATTTTCAGGTGCTGTCGTTCCGCTCCAACACCGTCCTCCGTTGGGAGTGGAACCCGGGGAGCACCCTGTTCCTGGTCTGGCAGCAGAACCGACGGGCGTCCGAGGTCCTGGGCGAGGGGGTCACCCTCGGGGACCTCTTGCACACCACCCGGGCGGCCGGCGACAACTTCTTTGCCATCAAGGCGACCTACTGGTTCCCGGTCAAGCGATAGCCTATAATTAACGGCTACCTTGTATTCAGCCGTCCAGAGGGCTCCATGAAGGCCGATATCCACCCCGTGTACGCCACCGCGACAGTCGTTTGCGCGTGCGGAAACCGGTTCCAGACGCGGTCCACGCAGGCGGAGATTCACACCGACATCTGCGCGGCCTGCCACCCGTACTACACGGGTAAGCAGAAGCTCGTTGACACCGCTGGTCGCGTCGAGCGCTTCCGCCAGAAGTACGCCAAGCCGCAGAAGACGACTGCGTAGCTCTTGGGGCTCCGCGACCTCCTCGCCGATGCGCTGAACCGCGCGGCGGCCGTCGAACGGGAGCGCGTCGATCCGAAGACGGTCCGCGACGCGCGCCTCATGGCGTCGCTCGGCCGCGAACACCAGCGGCTGTCCCTCGTTGTCGAGCGGGCAGCCGCTCTGCACAAGCTGGACGACGAATGCGTCGCCGCCCGCGAACTCGCCGCGTCCGATGACCCGGAAATGGCGGCCGAGGCGGCTGCAGAGGTCTCGCGGCTGACCGTTACGATCGCGGAGCTCGAGGAGGGCCTGAAGCCGCTCCTCATCCCCCGCGACCCGCTCGACGAACGCAATTGCATCGTCGAAATCCGCGCCGGCACCGGCGGCGATGAAGCCGCCCTGTTCGCCGCCGACCTCTGGCGCATGTACACGCGCTACATCGAGCGCCTGGGCTGGAAGGTCGAAATCATATCGCTGTCCGACGGCACGCTGGGCGGCGTCAAGGAAGTCGTGTTCAAGGTGGTCGGCAGCTCGGCCTTCGGCGAAATGCGCTGGGAGAGCGGCGTCCACCGCGTGCAGCGCGTACCGGCCACCGAGGCGGCCGGGCGGATTCACACGTCGGCGGCGACGGTGGCGGTCCTCCCCGAGGCCGAGGAAATCGACCTCAAGATCGAGGACAAGGACCTCCGGATTGACGTGTTCCGGTCGAGCGGGCCGGGCGGCCAGAGCGTCAACACCACGGATAGCGCCGTGCGCATCACCCACCTCCCGACGGGCGTGGTTGTGTCGCAGCAGGACCAGAAGAGCCAGCTGCAGAACAAACTCAAGGCGATGGAAGTGCTGCGCGCCCGCCTGCTCGATGCCAAGCTGGCCGAGCAGGAGGCCGAGCGGTCGCGGATGCGGCGCTCACAGGTCAGCACGGGCGATCGCTCCGCAAAGATTCGCACGTACAACTTCCCGCAGAGCCGCGTGACCGACCACCGGATCGGCTTCACGACGCACAACCTCACGGCCGTGATGAACGGCGAAATCGCGCCGTTGATCGAGGCGCTGAAGCTGGCCGATACAGAGGAAAAGCTGCGCGGCGAGCACGAGTGACCGCCGTGGCCGCCGTGCGCATAGGCGAGCTGCTCGACGAACTGGCGGCCACGCTCGGGGGCCCAGGCCTCCCACCGGACCGGGGTACCGCACGCGACATCATCGCGGCCGTCGTTTCTCAGCCTCGATTCTGGCCCACGGCCAACCGCGATGCCGAGCTGGACGGCGTCCAGGTGGAGCGCGCACGCGACGCTGCAGCCGCGATCCGCTCAGGGGCGCCCTTCGCGTACGCGGTCGGCACCGCGGCGTTCCGCGGCCTTACCCTGCGAGTGGACCGCCGCGTGCTGATCCCGCGGCCGGAGACCGAGGTGCTGGTGGACCTCGCCCTCGCCCTTACGAACCGCCAGGGGACGGTCGCCGATGTGTGCACGGGCTCCGGCGCGATCGCGTTGGCGCTGGCGTCGGAAGGGGCATACACGCGGGTGGTTGCCACGGACGTATCGGCGGAGGCGCTCGCCGTCGCCGCCGACAACCTCGGCACGCTGGATCCGACGCGACAGGCCACCGTGGAGTTCCGCCGGGGCGACCTCTGTGCGCCGCTCTCAGGCGAGCGATTCGGCTTGGTCGTGGCGAATCCGCCCTATATTGCCGATGGCGAAGCCGGCGAGTTGCCTCGTGGCGTGTTCGATTGGGAACCGCACCTGGCGCTCTTCTCCGGGCCGGACGGCATAGCGGCGATCCAGCGCCTCATTGCAGACGTACCGGAGGTGCTCGAGGCCGGCGGCGTCATGATCCTCGAGACGGATTCCCGTCGCGCAGCGGCTGCGCTGGCGCTGGCGTCCGCCGATGCACGATGGGTGGATTCCCAGTTGCACAACGACCTTACTGGGCGCCAACGCTTCCTCGTTGCGCGCCGATCACGGAGCGGGTGACATGTTGAGCGAACGTGCGGTTGAACTCGGTCGGCTGATCGGCCAGTCGAACGAATACCAGGCCGTGAAGCGCGCGACCGACGCGCTCAAGGAAGACGCCGAGGCCACGGCGCTCCTGACGCGCATGGAACGCCTCCGGCAGGAGGCGCAGCGCGCCATCGCGCGTGGCGAACAGCCCACGGACGAGATGGAGCAGGAACTCGACCAACTCCTGTCCAAGGTCCAGGTCAGCCCGGCATACCAGCGCATGCTCGTGGCGAACGAGAACTTCGACAAGGTCATGGTCCAGGTGAACCAGTGGATCATGGATGGCATCCGGAAGGGCGCCACCAGCAGCATCATCACCCTCGGCTAGACGGCGGTCGCGCCATGCACCTTCTCCGCGCGTAGGACGGGCGAGTCTCGATGGCGCTCATCGTGTTCGAAGGCGTCGAGGGGGCGGGGAAGTCCACGCAACTCGCCCGGGTTCGCGCGTCGCTCGAAGCGGCCGGTCGCGTCGTGGAGTCGTTCCGCGAGCCGGGCGGCACCCCGGTGGGCAATGAGATCCGCCGCGTGTTGCTCGACCCGGCGAACAGCATGGATGCGATGACCGAGGCACTGCTGTTCATGGCATCGCGCGCCGAGCTGGTTGCGCAGGAGATCCGGCCCGCTTTGGCGGCCGGGAAGACCGTCCTGCTTGACCGGTTCTTCCTCTCGACCTACGCCTACCAGGTCGGGGGCCGCGGACTCGCCGAGGCCGACGTGTTGGCGGCCAACCGCGTGGCCACCCGTGGACTCGTCCCGACACTGACCATCCTGCTCACGCTGTCGTCCACCGAAGGGCTCGAGCGGGCGCGTCGCCGTGGGCCATCGGATCGGATCGAATCCACCGGCGCGGTGTTTCACCAGAAGGTCGAGGAAGCCTTCGCGCGGTTTGCCACGCCGGAGTGGCAGCGCGAGCACCCGGAGTGCGGTCCGATCATCGCAGTGGACGGGAACGGGACCGCCGATGCGGTCGCCGCGCGCGTACACCGGGTGATCGCCGAGCGAATCCCCGGCCACGACTCGCTCGTACGAACGGTCACATGACACGCCACTGGAAGCCGCTGGTCGCGGGGATCGCCATGGGCGCGGGCCTTGGGGCCGGCGCCATCCTCATGGTGCGCGGCATCCGTGGCGAAGATCGTCCGCGCGAGATCTCCGCGGCGGCGGGCCGACATCTCTTCGACGCCGTACGTGCCCGGATTACGCGCTCGTGGGTGGACACGATCTCCGAAGACGAGATGTACCGTCGCGCAGCCATGGGCCTGATCGCCGAGCTCGGTGATGCCGGGACCGAGTACCTCACGCCGCAGCGCGTCGCGCGTCTCCAGGAGTCGGCCACCGGGACCTACTCGGGCGTCGGCATGTCGCTGTCGTCCCGCGCGGGCATCGTCGTCGTGACACACGTGCGTGTCGGGACGCCTGCCGAGCGTGCGGGCATCGCGATCGGCGACCGGCTGCTGGAGGTGGATGGCAAGTCCATGCGCGGCTGGACGGTGGGCGAGGCGCTTGGCGCGATCCGCGGGCCCGCGGGCACGCGCGTCTCGCTGACGATCGAACGCAACGCGACGACCGCGCGAATCCCGCTACAGCTCGAGCGCGATGAAATCCATGTCACGTCCGTGACGCGCGCACGGTTGCTGGGCACGGGTGTCGGCTACTTCCTGCTCAGCGCGTTCAACGATTCCACCGCGGCCGATGTGGCCCGGACCGTGGACTCGTTGACGAGCGTCGGCGCGCGCCGCTTCGTGATGGACCTGCGCGGTAATCCCGGCGGCGTGCTCAACCAGGGCGTTGACGTCGCCGATCTCTTCCTCGGCGCCGGGCAGCGGATCGCGTCCACCAAGGGCCGGTTGCCGGAAGCGAACGCCGAGTTCGTTGACCGGACGGCCGAACGCTGGGCGGGTCGCCCGCTGGTGGTCCTCGTCAACGCCAACACGGCCAGCTCCGCCGAGATCGTGGCGGGCGCACTGCAGGACAATGATCGCGCGCTGATCGTCGGCCTCCGGACATACGGGAAGGGCAGTGCGCAGCACGTCCTGCGGCTCGAGGACGGCGGGGCAATCAAGCTCACGGGCGCGCGGTGGTACACGCCGCTGGGTCGGTCGCTGGAGCATACGACGACCGCAGAGGATGAGGTCGGGGCCGCGGAGGACTCGGCGCGCCATGCGGTGAAGACCCGCCGCGGCCGCGTCCTGATGGGTGGAGGCGGCGTGCAGCCCGACATCGTCGCGGGCGACAGCGTGTTGTCCGCGGCGGAGCGTGCCTGGGTCCGCGCCGTCGGCGATCGGGTCAGCGATTTCCGGCGCGCGCTGACGGCATCCGCGCAGCGGAATGCGGCGGCCGCGCGTCGCGACGGCCCGCTGTTCACGGTGACGCAGGC
>Ga0194121_10012095_pt1 | contig 10134 bp, 7 predicted proteins | sample TA2MahCa50mmetaG_FD_148609 | JGI IMG/M metagenome (GOLD analysis project Ga0194121, IMG submission 148609) | Freshwater microbial communities from Lake Tanganyika, Tanzania - TA2015020 Mahale Deep Cast 50m | ecosystem: Environmental > Aquatic > Freshwater > Lake | place: Tanzania: Lake...
AGTTCTAGATACTCCTCCTCCGTCCACTCCCCGGGCGCGGGAAACAGTTCCAAAATTGCGGCTGACGAACCCATCGATTGCAGTATAGCGCCAAGCGCCATGGAATTGCGCCAAAATGTGCCCGCGAGGAGACCCACTGTCTAAAGTGGAGTCTCGCCGCCTGAGTTTTGCGCATGCACTCGGATCACGTCTTCCAGCACTGTCAGCAGCGGCTGAAATCCACTGAAGTCAATCGAATTCACGTAGGGCTTGACCACATGCTCCGCGAACAGTTTCTTTCCGTAGTGCCGTGCAATGTCGAAGTCATTGCCATCGTTAAAGGTCTTCCCCCCAAGCTCGAAAGCTCTCGTTCGTTCGTCGAAGAAGTCTTCGATCTTCGACTGCGTTGCTTCACTGACCAGAGGTGTCGGCACGGCGTAGAGGTTTCGCACGACGTGCACGTAGGGTTCGGTAACCTTCAGAGACAGTCTGGCGGCTTGTTTGATAGCATTACGAATCCCTTTAGCGCCCTCATCGTTGTCGAAAAGGATGATGACGGGCATGTTCTGCGTCATGCTCGGAGGCCTAAAGACGAAGTCGGGTTCACGGATCGTGCCGGGCCCAGAGCGGCGCCGAACAACGCGCGGCACTTGCGGCAGTTGATTGGGTTGCAAGAGCGGGTTTAGTCTTCTTCGAGTGGTGGCGCAGCGAACATGTCTGCCATACGATACGACCAACCCGGAAAGTGTTGCGAAGTCAACACGTCGGTGTTGCCGAGTAGCGCCGTCTGCACGAAAGTGTTGTCGGCGAGACACAAGACTTCGAGAGTTTGTGCAATTGGGTCGATGATCCAGTATTCAGAAACTCCCGCCTCCGCATACTCGTTTCGCTTTACTCGCCGATCATGATCTTCCCCGCCGTCGGAGATGACTTCAACAGTCAAATCGGGAACACCCCAGTACTTGCCAATGCGTTCGCGATTCCTGCGGGCCATGAAGATGAGATCGGGCTCCCTAAATTTCCCAGGCCGGAGCTTGACGGGTAAAGGAGCAAAAGAAACCGCTCCTAGACGGTGTTCGAGTACGTAAGTATCCAGAACCTTATACAAACGGCCAATGATGATCTGATGAAAATAGATCGGCAAAGGCAGCAACTCAATGTTGCCATCGGAAAACTCGACAAGCCGCCCGCGATCAGAGACTTCGAAGTAATCGTCTTCGGTCCACTCCCCGGGCGCGGGAAACAGTTCCAAAATTGCGGCTGACGAACCCATCGATTGCAGTATAGCGCCAAGCGCTTCCGTTCGCCGCCACGTTACAATAGTGACGTTGCCCATGGATGAAATCCCGTTGGGAATCGAAGGCGGCTCGTCTCCGATGGCCCTTACCTGGCAGCGCGTGCAGTTGGCGCGCCACCCAAAACGCCCGCACACGCTCGACTATGTCGAACGCATACTGACCGGCTTTTCCGAGATACACGGAGATCGCTTCTATGGCGACGATCCGGCCATCGTCGCGGGCATGGGTTTTCTCGACGAGAAGCCGATCATGCTCGTCGGCCATCAGAAGGGCCGGGACACCAAACAGAAGCTGCACCGCAATTTCGCGATGCCCAAGCCGGAGGGCTATCGCAAGGCGCTGCGCACGATGAAGCTGGCGTCGAAATTCAACCGTCCGGTCGTGGCATTGCTCGATACGCCGGGCGCCTATCCGGGCATCGACGCCGAAGAACGAGGGCAGGCGGAGGCCATCGCGGTCAGCCTTCGTGAGATGACAAGGCTCAAGTCGCCGGTAGTTTCGATCGTGATCGGCGAAGGCGGTTCGGGCGGCGCGCTGGCTATGGGCGTGGCGAATGCTGTGTTGATGATGGAAAACGCAATCTATTCGGTGATCAGCCCCGAGTCGTGCGCGGCGATTATTTGGCGCGACGCCGGCAAAGCCGAATTGGCGGCCGATGCGTTGCGGCTCACGGCGCCGGATCTCCTCCAGTTAGGGCTGATCGACGGCGTGATTCCCGAACCGGCCGGCGGCGCGCATACCAACTGGGACGGTGCCGCGGCGAATCTGAAAGCGGCCATCGAGCGGGCGCTGGCGGAGTTGGCGCCGATGAGCGCGGCGGAGTTGATCGAGCACCGCTACGAGAAGTTCCGCAAGATGGGGAGCTTTTTCGAGGAATGAACAAGAACGTGATCATCGCCATCGCCGGAGTGGGTGCGGCGCTCATTGGGCTGATGGCGTATTCGACGATGTCGCTGGGGGGCTACAAGGTCGAAGTCTGTAAAGAATTTTGCGGGAGGCAGGCCTGTGGTACGGCGGTGGGATCGAGCGAAACGGATGCGATGAACACCGCCACTGGCGTGGCATGTGCGCAGATTTCCTCGGGTATGACCGATTCGGGCCAGTGTCAGGCGACGAATCCGGTCAAAGTCACTTGGCTGAAGGGTCGTTAACCAATAGAAATATTGAACTTTCGCCCGGAGTGGGGCGTCTATCCAAATTGGGAGCAGCTTAACCTGTGAAAACGTGGAAAATTGTCGCCGGCGTCGCCGCAGTGGCGGTTGTGGCCGGCGCAGGCTACGCGAGTGTCAAGTGGAATCAAAAGGGCATCGTCACGGTACAGACCGGAAAGGCCGTGCGCCAGGATCTGACTAGCATCGTCACCGCGTCGGGTGAGATTAAGCCCCGCAATTACATCAACATCGGGTCGAACGCCAATGGCGCGGCCCGGATCACCGATATCCTCGTCGTCGAAGGCGCGCGGGTGCGCAAGGGCCAGTTGCTGGCGAAGTTGGAGTCCGTTCAACCGGAAGCGGAGGTGGCGGCACAGCGAGCGACAGTAACCTCGTCGGAAGCGGAATCGTCGGCGGCCGAAGCGGCGTTGAAAGCCCAGGATTCGAACATCCGGACGTTACAGGCAGGGTTGGACCGTGTCAAAGCGGACCTGACCAGGGCCAGGGCGGATTTCGACCGGGCGAAGCAGTTGGTCGACGCCGGTTTGATGTCGCGACAGGAGTTCGACACGCGTAAGGCGTCGTTCGACTCGTTTACGGCGGCGATTCCGGAAGCCGAATCGCGGATCGCGCAGGCGCGGGCGAGCCGGGAGCAGTTCGCGGCGCAGTTGGCGGCCTCGCAGCGGCGGATCGGCGTGAGCCAGGCCAATTTGCGTCGCGCCTCCGACGCACTGCAACGCACGCAGGCGACGGCGCCAATTGACGGCGTTGTCACGAATCTTCCGGTGCGCGTTGGCGAAACGGTGGTGCCGGGCATTCAGAATTCGCCGGCATCGCTGATCATGACGATCGCCGATATGTCGCTAATCACTGCCGAAGTCAAGGTCGACGAGACCGATATCGTGGATGTGAAGCTGGACCAGGTGGCCGATATTACGATCGATGCGATTCCCGGCAAAACGTTCAAGGGCCACGTGATCGAGATCGGCAATACGGCGATTCTGCGGTCAACGGGTCTGGCGGCATCTCAGTCGGCCATTTCGAGCCAGGAAGCGAAGGATTTCAAGGTCGTCATCGCGCTTGACAATCCGCCGGACGAGATCCGGCCAGGGTTGTCGTCGACGGCAAAAATTGTCACTTCGACGCGGTCAAAGGCGATTTCTATTCCGATTCAGGCTCTTACGGTTAGAACGAAGGGCGATCTGGAAAAGAAAGAGGGCCAAAAGGACGAACCTGTAACCGACCCGGCCCTCGCACGCGCCAAGAAAGAAGAAGTTCAGGGCGTATTTGTCATCCGCGGTGAGCGTGCGGTCTTCCAAAAGGTAGACACAGGGATCACCGGCGCGACCGACATCGAGGTCCTGAGCGGCCTCAACGAAGGTGACGAAATCATCACGGGAAGCTACAAGGTGATACGGACTCTCCGCAATGAGGCTAAGATCAAGGTAGATAACAAGTCGCCCGTCAAAGCAGAATCGTAAGAGAGTACCCGCACACAACATGGCACAGGCAGCCACAATCAGCGCCCAGGCGCAGGGCGAAGAACTTCGCCGTACAGGCATTATCATTCGAACGATGAACCTCTGGAAGACCTACGTGATGGGCGACCAGACGATCAACGCGTGCTCCGGCATCACTTTCGATGTGAAAAAGGGCGAGTACGTTGCCATTATGGGACCTTCGGGCTCGGGCAAGTCGACGCTGATGAACTTGATTGGCTGCCTGGACACGCCGTCGAGCGGCGACTACTTCATTAACGGCAACCTGGTGTCGACGATGAACGACGATCAGTTGGCGCATATTCGGAACAAAGAAGTCGGATTCGTCTTTCAGACGTTCAATCTGCTGCCGCGCGCGACAGCCCTGCACAACGTCGAACTGCCACTGATCTACGCGGGAATCGAAGCGAACGAACGTGTCGCGCGGGCGCGGGAGGCGTTGCGCCAGGTCGATCTGGAAAACCGCATGTACCACAAGCCGAACGAGCTATCGGGCGGTCAACGCCAGCGCGTGGCGATCGCCCGGGCGCTGGTAACGCGGCCCTCGATTCTGTTGGCCGACGAACCGACCGGCGCGCTCGACTCGGCGACGGGCGTGGAAATCATGGGCCTGTTCGAGCGGCTTTATCAGGCTGGCAACACGATCATTCTGGTTACGCACGAGCACGACATCGCTATGCACGCGCACAGGATTGTGTTCTTGCGGGACGGCAAAATCGAGCGCGACGAACCGGTTACGCACTAACGCGTTGCGGGAGACGTTCGAGCGCGGCGGCGATCTGGTCGACGCGGACTGGTTTGGACAGATAGTAGTCCATGCCGGCGTCGAGGCATTGCTGACGGTCACCGGGCATGGCATTGGCAGTCATGGCGATGATCGGAGTGTGCTGGCCGGGCGGCTCGATGGTGCGAATGGCGCGCGTGGCCTCGAATCCATCCATAACGGGCATTTGGCAGTCCATGAAGATGAGATCGAAACGCCCACGGCGGAAAGCGTCAATGGCTTGCTCTCCGTCGGCGGCGATGGCCACCGAGGCGCCGAGTTTCTTGAGGATCTGTTCGGCCAGGCGCTGGTTAACGAGGTTGTCCTCGACGACGAGAATCCGGAGGCCGGCGGCAACGACAGGGGAAGCGGACGGCCTTGGCGCGGCAAGGCGCGATTGCGTGAGTTGGCGAGCAAAGGCTTCGCGGCGATGGAGGGATTGTTCGTAGCCGATGCAGCCTGCCCCCGCCACGGCGCCGGCCATGAGCACAAGGGATCCCTCGGCGGCTAACCCTTCGGCCACCTCGCGCGCCCGCGGGATGTTGCCGACGTAGGCAAAGTCGGCACGGGCCGATTCGTGAAGAACTGAGAGTCGCAGGGTCTCGGCAATCGCGATGAGACTCGCACGCTGGGCTGGGTTGTCTTCCAATACGAGCAGTGTCTTGCCGGCCAGCGGCTCGAACAGCGTCAAGTCTCCGGCGGCGGCCGGAAGCGGGAGGTAGAACCAGAACGACGACCCCGCACCCGGGTTGCTGGAGTAACCGATCGAACCACCCATCAACTGGCATAGCTGACGGGAAATCGCCAAGCCGAGGCCGGTGCCGCCGAAGCGGCGCGTGGTGGAATCGTCGACCTGCGAGAAGTGTTGAAAAACGCGCCCCGCGGCGTCGGCGGGAATACCGATACCCGTATCGACGACCTCAAACTGTATGCCGGATTCGGCGGTCCGAACCCATACATCCACCCCGCCGGTCGAAGTGAACTTGATGGCGTTGCTGATGAGATTGAGCAAGACCTGCCGAACGCGCACAGCGTCGCCGCGGACCGAAATCGGAACGGTAGGGTCGATGTGGCAGATCAAGTGGAGGTCTTTTTGCATCGCCCGTTCGTCAAACAACTCGACGGAGCTCTCGACGGTCTTCCAGAGATCGAAGACGGCGGACTCGATCTGCAACTTGCCCGCCTCGATCTTGGAAAAATCGAGGATATCGTTGAGGATGACCAAGAGCGATTCCGCCGACTCCTTGACGGCGCCGGCATATTCCCGTTGTTCGGCCGAGAGCGGCGATCGAAGCAGAAGATCGTTCATACCGACGACGCCGTTCATCGGAGTACGGATCTCGTGGCTCATGTTGGCCAAAAAGGCTGCCTTGGCGCGACTGGCCTCCAGTGCGGCGTCCCGCGCAGTTGCCAGTTCCTCGGTACGGCTCCGGACTAACTCCTCGAGTTGTTGGCGGCGCCGCATGCCATCTCGAAGCCGCCATTGAATAACCAGCGCGATGCCGGCCAGAGTGAGCGAAACACAGACGGATCGAAACCACCACGTTGCCCACCAGGGCGGCAGAATGCGAAAGGTGGCCGCGTTGAAGCGCGTGTTCCATTCCCGATTCCGCTCGCGGACGCGAAAATGCAGTGTGTAATCGCCGGCAGGAAGCGCCAGTAACGAAATTTCGGTATTCGAGGTGCGTATCCAGCGGTCCGACAAACCGTCGAGACGGTACTCGTACTGCAGGTCCTCGCGCCGGTCAAATTGCAGCACCAAAAATCGGGCGGTCATCCAGCGGCGGTCGAAAGGTATTTCGATGTTGGTGAAGTCCTCGACAGCCGAATCGCCAAAGCGAAGGGACCCGAGCGAAAGCGGAATCGAGCGTTCCGGGAGTGGCAGCACCGGGGGGCGGAAATGGCTAATGCCCCGGCTGGTGCCGATCCAAAGTCCGCCGTCCGGCTGAGCCAGAAACGCCGTTGAGTTCGTATTGTCCCAGATCAGACCGTCCTGCCGGGTCCAAGCGTGCCATCGGCCGGCGGCGTAGGATTGGATGCCGCGGTCGGCGCCAATCCACAGGTTGCCCGCCAGATCGTGGCGCACGAAACTGACGCGGTCGGAACTGAGGACATCTTCAGCACTGTAGTGGGTCGCGGTGAATTGGCCGTTCCGCTCGACTAGCCGTGTGAGCCCGTGCGGATTGCGATAGGAGATCCAGATTGCTCCGTCGGGCGCCTTGGAAGCGCTGCGAATCAAATCGTCCTTCAAACCATCGGGCGGCGCTACCTTTCGCCAGCGGCCCTTTTCGAGAATCAAGAGTCCTCGGCTGGCGACAAGCGCCGTGCCATCGGCGGCCACATGCATGCTGTAAATATTCAGTTTTGCGCCGACGGGCATCGGTTCAGGGCAAAATCTCGATTCTCCAGCGCGCAGCCGGAAGACACCGTCCTTGGCTGCGAAGATTAGATCGCCATCGACCTCGGCCATGTCACGAATCGGGCTGGCCGGCAGGCCATCGGCTTGGTCGAACCAACGCCAATCGGAGGTTCCCGGGCGCATCCTTCCGACGCCGTAACCGGCGCCCGAGATCCACAAATGGCCGCTGGCCGAGCTGGCGATGGAGCGAATGTCCATCTTCGCCGCCGGACCTCGCGCGGGGATCCAACGGTTCGTAGCAATGTCCAAATGCAAGAGGCCCATGTTGGTACCGATCCAGAGCGTTCCCGCACGATCGCGATGAATCGAGCGGATACTCTCGGCCGGAAGGCCGGCTTCAGGCCCCCAGCCCATCCAATCGCGGAATCCGGCCCAACGGTACAGTCCGACGCCATCGGTGGCGAGCCAATAGGAGCCGGAGGCGTCCTCGATCATGCCCGAAACAACGTTGCTGGGCAATCCGTTTTCGCGCGTTGAGAACCGCCGAACACGGCGTCCGTCCCAGGATGCGAGCCCGGCCTTGGTATTCCACCACGCGACGTCGTGGCGATCCACATAGAGCAGGATGTGCCGAAGATCGGCGACATCTTCAATCGGGATTTCTCGAACAGCGCGTTCTTTTCCCCGGTCAAAGACCAAAAGCGACTCGGGGGCGCGCAGGAATACGGTTCCAGCGGAATGAAAACCGATCGCGCTCCAGCGTTTGTTGGATACGCCGGCCTCGGGACCGAAACGGGACAGGCGGCCATCGTGCCAGCGCCACAATTCACCCTCGGCGAGGAACCAGATGTCCCCTGTCTGCGCGCCGGCGATGGCCAGAATGCGAAGTTTTTCGCTCCCCGGCACGATCTTGCATTGCAATGCCGCGCCTTGTTCGACACAGTGGGCCAGTCCGGTCCTCGCACCCAGAAAAAGCGATCCCTCCGGGCCGCGCGCGAAGACCTGCGTATCGCCGACGAAATCGAGGCCATGAATATCGAGCGGCTCGACCTTTCCGTTGCGAAAAACCGCTACGCCATCTCGCGTGCGCAGCCACATCGACTGGCGGTTGCGGAGCATGCTGCGTACCGTGTAGTTGGTTCCGAACGCCTGGAACCGCTCGCCGTCGAATCGATAGAGCCCGTTCTCAGTGCCTACCCATAGGTAGCCGACCGGGTCAAACATGAAAGCGTCGGGCGATAGGCTGTGTAATCCTTGCGCGTGACCGAATTGTTGGAAGTTGTAATGTTGCGCGTCCGCCGCTCCGGCGAACAGCAGGAAGGCGGCGAGAGAAGACACGCCGGGGCCTGGGCACAATTTGGACATCAAACTCCTAACACACCGAGTCAGGCTACATATCGGTCAGCCTTGAAAGAATCAGAGCGGGTTGCTCCGATTCTATCTGCAAGCGCAACGCGAGACAAGGAGTCAGACGCGGCCAATCCGCTACGGAAACGTCACCACGGCGCGAATCAGGAAGTTTCCGGGGAAATTACTCTCGACATCAATGACCGTGAATGGCTGGCCGTCGGCGGAGGTGTAAGACCTTCGTTGGGAGGGGTTACTGCGATCGATTTCGGCAGGGAAAATGCCCTGCGGGTTCGACGTGGAGAATCCGACGACGAAGTCGCCCGACTCGATGCGCAACGTCTGATTCTGTGGAAACGGAAAGCTGTTGAAGGCGTTCAGGCGGGTGATCGTTCCGGGCGATTGCAGAAAAGAAAACGCCTGAAGCCGCTCACCACCCTCCGGATTCGGTCGGGCGATCGCGGTAATTGGTACGTTGAGCCGGAGGCCGTCCGGGCGATCCGAAAAGAAGATCTGCACACTTTGTAGTACGGCCGGATATTTGGGAGGCGTGAGGCGATTCACGAAGAACGCCTGCTGCGCACCGCCGCCGCCGTAGCCGAAGGAATTACTGAAGACGCCGGAGTCGACCTGCAGCGTCAACGGCCCGGCGGGCGGAGCGCCGGTTCCAGCAAGCTGGAGAGCGAACAGTCCGAAACCTGGCTCGTTGGCTTCGAATCGGACGGATGCGCCCTGGACGGCGGCGGCGCGCGCGGGAGTGAAGCGAATGACAATGCGCGCCGACGCGCCCGGAGCAATCGTCAGCGGAAAATTTGGCGAGACGATTCGGAACTGTGGATCGGAGAACACGGGATTGGAGACAATGAGCGCCGCGCCGCCGGTGTTGTTAAGGGTGAAATCGAGGTCTCGCGAAGAGCCCGTAAGCACACCGCCAAAATCGAGGCCGTTGATCGAGAACTCGATGTGTGGGTAGGCAGACCCGCCCACTGACAGAATGTGGTCCTTTGTGATCGCGCCGGCTTGAACACGGAGAACGACGTTACCTACGTTGGGACCGAAACGTAGTCTGGGATAGAAGACCCCGGGGTTCTCACTCCAGGCGTCGAGAAAGTTCAGCGTCGCACCGCCGGAGAGTACCGACACGCGCGGCGTAATATTGGTCATCGGCAGACCCGAAGTGTCGAGTATCCGGATTTGGGGCATCTGGTCAAAATGCCGGTAGGTCGAGCCCACGTTAAATTCGGTCGGCCCGAGAACCTTGATTGCCGCCGGAACGCCCGATGGCACCGCGTACCAATAGGCGATCCGCAGTTCTGTCCCCGATGCCTGACCGACGGCCCGAACAAAGCCTTGATACTCGTTCGGCCGGAGATTCGACGCCTGGAAGCGCACAGTGACTTTGGCCGACTGACCGGCGGGGACGTTGATCGACGGAGGAGAGATGGCGGGGATCGATTGCCCTTCGGCGGCTTGCGCGGTCAGCTCGACGACTTCGACGCTGTCGCCCAGATTCGTGATCGTCAGTTCACGAGTCTGATCGACGTTGGCCGCGCCGGCGCCGAATGACAGAGACCGCGGCAGCGCCGTAAGGGTCGCCTTCATGGCCGCTTCCAGGTTCATGCGGCCCGCGCCAGTCACCATGACGGGCAGATTCATTGGAGTCGCAGTGTTGGTGACGAGGGAGTAGAGTTGCGGAGGCGTAAGCTGCGGGCGCGCCGCCTTCAGCACGGCGAGTCCG
>Ga0194121_10012096_pt1 | contig 10134 bp, 9 predicted proteins | sample TA2MahCa50mmetaG_FD_148609 | JGI IMG/M metagenome (GOLD analysis project Ga0194121, IMG submission 148609) | Freshwater microbial communities from Lake Tanganyika, Tanzania - TA2015020 Mahale Deep Cast 50m | ecosystem: Environmental > Aquatic > Freshwater > Lake | place: Tanzania: Lake...
GTCTACGCTTTCAGCGGGCCCGGTCAGGTACACAGGGTGTCGATGGGTGCGGACGCGGATGGGTTGATCGCACTTGCCCGCATGCTTGGCAACAGTTTCCATGGCGGCACCGACATCGCGGAGCCGATTGAATCAGCGCTTGCCGACCTGCAGCGCGAAGCATGGCGCGATGCGGATCTTCTCATTGCGTCGGACGGCGAGTTCGGTGTGACGGCGCAGGTGTTGGGTCGGCTTCGCGATGCGCACGCGAATCAGGGGCTTCGCACACAGGGCATCCTGATCGGTGACCGCGAGACGCTTGGCCTGCGTGAGCTATGCGACCACATCTATTGGGTGTCGGACTGGCGCCGGTTTAGCGATCAGCCGTCCAGCGGCGCGTCGCCAGTGCATGACAGTGCGCTCACCCGGCTGTTTTTTCCAGCGGCATCGATGCGCGCACCCCCGGTCGGGCAAAACAGTTCAGGCGCCTGATGTCATCAGACTTTCATTGTCGGCGACGGAGCGCAGAAGTATCATCGAGCCCGACATTCGCGTAAAAATTTCCCTCAATGAATGACCTCGACGACATCGAGACCTTACGCAGGCGAATCATCGAATTGCAGCTTGAGCACCAGGGGCTTGATGCAATGATTGATTCCGTCGGCCCGCAGGGTACGCTGGATGAGCTCCAGCTGAGGCGTCTGAAGAAGCGCCGGCTGCAGATCCGCGACACCATCGCGCTGCTGCAGATGCGGCTGGTTCCTGACGTTCCTGCCTGACGTGGGCGACCGTCGCGAGGTCTTTTTCGATCGAATCTCGGGGGCGTTTGGATCCGGTGGCGAGATCGCCCGCTCGCAGCCCGGCTACCGGCGGCGCGAGTCGCAGATAGCGTTCGCCCAGGCGGTGGGCGAGGCCATCGCGGCTCAGTCCACGCTGGTTGCTGAAGCGGGCACTGGAATCGGAAAAACTTTCGGCTATCTGGTGCCTGCGCTGCTGTCGGGCGGGATGGTGCTGATCAGTACCGGCACCCGAACGCTTCAGGACCAATTGTTTCATCGGGATCTGCCGAGGGTTCGCGAGGCATTGCAGCTGGGCACCCGAGTCGCGCTGCTGAAGGGCCGCTCAAACTATGTGTGCCGCTATCACCTCAGGCGAAACCTCGAGGAGGGGCGCTTTGAGCGGCGCGAGGATATCGCGGTATTGCATCGCATCGACCGCTTTGCTGCGATCTCGATGACCGGTGACCGAAGCGAGGCGCCGGGCATTGCCGAGGATGCTCCCGCGTGGGCCAAGGCCACGTCAACGCGCGAGAACTGTCTGGGGCAGGATTGCCCGGATATCCGCGAGTGCTTTGTCTTCAAGGCCCGGCAGGCCGCGCTGGAGGCGGATCTCGTGGTGGTCAATCATCACCTGCTTTGTGCGGACCTGGCTTTGCGCGATGAAGGGGTCGCTGACCTGCTACCTACCGCACAGGCCATCATCTTCGATGAGGCGCATCAGCTTCCCGAAGTCGCGAATCAGTTTTTTGGTCGATCGGTATCGAGTCGTCAGCTGATCGATCTCACGCGCGACGCGATGCGAGAGGGACTCGCCACAGCGTCAGACGCCGCCGACTGGATACTGCTCAGCCGCCGACTTGAGCAGCAGATTCGGGAGTGGCGGCTTGCCGTGGCGGGCAATGGCCGACTTGATCGGGATCGGCTGGCGGCGAACGCTGGGTTCAGCGAGGCCACCGTGCTGGTGATCGAAGCGGTTCGTGCGCTACGCGAGCCGCTGCAGAGGTCGGCCGAGCGGGGCCCCGAGCTGGGGCGGCTCGCGGCGCGTGCCATCGAGCTCGAGCGTCTGCTAGGTGACTGGATCGATACCCTCACGGGGCATGGTGACCAGTCCGCCAGCGAGTCCGTGCTGTGGGCCGAGGCAGGCACGTCGGGCATTGCGCTTCACGCGACGCCTCTCTCGCTCGCGCAGGTGTTTCAGCGCCATCGCGACGCCATGCCGCGCGCCTGGGTGTTTGTATCAGCAACCCTTGCCGTGGCCGATGACTTCTCGCACTTCACGTCGCTGCTGGGCTTGACGGAGGCGCGCTGCGAAACCTGGCCCAGCCCGTTCAATACGCCCGAGCAGGCGCTGCTCTATGTACCAACGGGTTGCGCAGACCCGTCGTCATCCGGATTCGCCGAACGCATGGCACACGCAATCGCGCCACTGCTGCGCGCGAACCGGGGCCGAGCGTTTGTGCTGTGCACCAGTCTGCGCATGGTTGAGCAGGTATCCACCCTTCTTCAGGGCCTTCGGTCCGACCCCCACCATCCCATCGAACTGCTGGTCCAGGGCCAGATTCCACGCCACGAGCTGCTTGTCCGGTTCAGGCAGGCAAACGCACCGGTGCTGATTGGATCAGCCAGTTTCTGGGAAGGGGTGGATGTGGTGGGCGAGCAGTTGTCACTGGTCGTCATCGACAAACTGCCGTTTACCCCGCCCGATGATCCGGTTCTTCGTGCGCGCAGCGATGCATTGCGTCGCCAGGGGGGCGACCCATTTGGCGCGATTCAACTGCCAGCAGCCGCGATGGCCCTCAAGCAGGGCGCCGGGCGCCTGATTCGGTCGGAGAGCGACCGGGGACTGCTGGTGATCTGCGACGATCGGCTGGTATCAAGAAGCTACGGCAAGCGCCTGCGGGCCAGCCTTCCGCCGATGCCGATGACCCGTTTGGCCGAGGACGCGCTTCAGTGGGTGACGCGCGATCATCGCCCAAGCGGCGCGCCGGCGGAGCCCGTCAGCGACGCCACGTAGCCTGCTAACGCCAGAACTGCCACCAGCGCGCGGACTCTGGCGGAGCGGCGCTTGCGCGGGCCGAGTCGGGGAAGCTCTTTTCAAGTACCCGACGGGTATCGTCACGTAGTTCGGGCAACCCGAGCTTGTCGTAGGAATCGGCGAGCATAGCCAATGCCTGCTCGGTTGACCGCGCGGTGGGGAACTGCCGTACGACGCCCTGGGCCCGGTTTGCCGCTGCCACATACGCGCCGCGGCGGAAGTAGTAGCGTGCAACGGCCAGTTCGCCAGCGGCCATGGAATCGATGAGATAAGCCATGCGCGCCTCGGCATCGGCCACATACTGGCTCTGCGGGAAGCGATTGATGAGGATTCGAAACGCATCGAAGGCGTCGCGCGCCGCCTGCAGATCGCGCTCGGCCAGATCCTGCTTGCCCAGCGCGGCGAACAGCCCTTCCTGTTCGTTGAAATTGACCACGCCCTTCATGTACAGCGCATAGTCGAGCGCAGGGTGGTTGGGGTGCAGCTTGATGAAGCGATCAAGCGCCGCAACCGCCAGCACCCGCTCGTTATTGCGATAATGCGCGTAGGCGATCTGCAACTGCGCCTGTTCGGCCCAGCGGCCAAAAGGGTATCTGGCCTCAAGCTTTTCGAGCAGCTTGATGGCCTGACCCCAGTTGCGTCGTTCAATATCTTTCCTGGCTTCGCTGTACAGTTGGTCGGGCGGCCAGCCGACGGTTTCGTCCACCTCCTGGAGTGTGCCGCAGCCGGCCAACACCAGACTCATCCAGACCGCAATCAGGCGAAGCGTGCCCACGAGATGTCGATTCATCAGAGCATTATAGCTAACCGCACTGCGATCGATCAGTGTTCTGACGCAATGTCGGCAGCCGACCGGCCGTCGTTGGACGAGGACGAGGCCACCGGGCCCGGGTTGATCACCCTGTCGGCTGCCGGTGCGTCGGGAGAACGGCTGGATCGCTTCCTCGCGCAGCAGCTCCCGCAGTATTCGCGGTCACGCCTTCAGCGCTGGATTGAACTCGGTGCAGTCAGCTGGGATGAGCGGGTATTGGGACGCCGGCATCGTCTGGCTGGATTGGAAACGCTGACCGTCGAGCCGCAGCCGCTTGAGGCCGAGGCGGCGTTTGGGCCTGAGCCGGTCGACTTTGATGTTATCCATCAGGATACCGATCTTTTGATCATCGACAAACGCCCGGGACTGGTGGTTCATCCTGGCTCGGGAAACTGGCACGGCACCTTGCTGAATGGTCTGATGCACCGTTTCAAAAGCCAGTCGGTGTTGCCTCGCGCTGGCATTGTTCACCGGCTGGATAAAGACACCAGCGGCCTGATGGTCGTGGCGCGCTCCGAGTCGGCAATGGCCTTGCTGGCCGAGCAGCTCGCCAGTCGAAGCATGGGCCGCCGCTATCTGGCCCTGGTGCAGGGCGCGGTGGCTGATCGCGCTGAAGTCGACGAGCCGATCGGTCGTGATCTGGTTCAGAGAATCCGAATGGCGGTGGTGCATGGATCGGGGGGGCGCTCTGCCCGAACCGTGTTTCGCAAGCTTGCCCAGGGCGCGCTCAATGGCCGTGCGGTAAGCCTGATCGAGTGTCGCCTGCATACCGGGAGAACCCATCAGATCCGGGTACATTTGAAGCATCTGGGCGCGCCTATCGTGGGTGATGCGCTGTACGGCGGCCTTGCCGACGCTCGCGCGCCGCGCCAGGCACTCCATGCCTGGCGGCTGGAGCTTTCGCATCCCGCAGACGCAAAGCGACGCGTCTGGACATCGGCCTGGCCACCTGATCTGATGCCCCTGCTCGAGGCGATCGACATCGATCCGGTCGACGCGCTGCGGCGGGCGAGTCGCGCCTTTGATGACCCGGTTGAGACTGCCCGCTCATGACCCTGCCAATGCTCGTTGCAGGCTGGCCCTTGCCCGACTCGGTTTCGGGTCGGGTGACGACCCGGGTGGGCGGCGTCAGCCAGCGCAGTTGGGGGGGGGCCCAGCAGACCCCTGATGGTCTGAACCTGGGCGTACGGTGCGGTGATGACCCTGCAGCGGTGGCTGAGAACCGTCGGCGGCTCGGGGCGCTCTTGCCCACAGAGCCCGTCTGGCTTGAACAGGTCCATGGGGCGGTCGTACATGTTGTGGGGGCCGCGGCTGCCTCGCAGGCGTCCGAGCCGTGCGCCGATGCTGCGGTGACCTGCGAGCCCGGGCGGGTCCTGGCCGTCCAGTCGGCCGACTGCCTGACGGTGCTGTTCTCCGACCTTCAAGGCAGGCGCATCGGGGCTGCGCACGCAGGATGGCGAGGTCTGGCGGCAGGCGTGCTGGAGAACACGGTGGCAGCGCTGCGCGGTCTTCCAGGGGCATCTGACGATGTGGTGGCATGGCTTGGACCCGCCATCGGTCCCGGCGCGTTTGAGGTAGGCGCCGAGGTGCGTGAGGCGTTTCTCGTGCGTGATCCCGGGGCGGCGGACTGCTTTCGCAGCGGGGCGTTGCCTGGCAAGTGGATGGCTGATCTGTTCAGCCTTGCAACCCGGCGCCTTGATGCGGTTGGCGTCAGGCAGGTGGGGGGCGGCGGGCTTTGCACGTTTTCGGATGCGGGCCGGTTTTACTCCCACCGCCGCGATCGAACCACGGGCCGATTGGCCTCACTGATCTGGATCAATCCTGCCCGCTGAGTGTTGCGGCAGCGTATTGGCGGCCTCTCGCCGCTGTCGATTACGCCGCCTCTGCGGCGTGCCCAAAAGGTAAAGCAGGATCGACATGGGTAGCAGACCGTAAAAAACGAAGGTCGCCACGCCGGCAACCCACGAGGACTCGGTGAGGGCCATCAATAACGTGACGTAAAGCCAGGCGATTGCAATGATGTACATCGGCGGGCAAGGGTGAGGGTTTTGAAAAAACGGCGTCGCGGGGGAGAATGCCCTAAAAACTGTTACCGCGAATAAACCGGGGAAATCATGGCAACAGGTAAGCGGAACAATTCCAACTCAGCCAACGTGAGCAGCGCGGCGGGGAAACGTGGGGCCCGGGCAGACTCGGGCCCGGCAGGCGGCCGTCGGGCTTCGCCGGCAAAGCCCCGCGCCACAGTCAAGCAATCAACGGCGAAACCAGCTGCCGCAAAGCGTGGCGCAAACCGATCCACGGCGAGCCAGGCTGGCGCGCAGGCCAAAGCCCAATCGAAAGCCAGAGCTCAGGGCGCGAGTACCGCAGGCGCCACCCAGACCAATCAGTCTGCGTCGGCGGCTGGCGCTTTGCCAGGGGGCCTGCACCTGTCGCCTGAAGCGTTGTCACGGCTGCAGGCTGACTACCTCCAGCGGGTGAGCGACATGTTCACCACCCCCGAGCCACCCGCATCGGCTGACTGGCGGTTCGCCGATGCCAGCTGGCAGACGGGGCCGTTTGCCTGGGGCGCAGCGCTGTACGCGTTGAACGCAGAGTTTCTGCAGAAGATGGCCGATTCGGTTGAAGGCGACAACAAGACCCGTGACCGCGTGCGTTTCGCCACCCAGCAGTGGGTGGACATGATGTCGCCAGCAAACTTCCTGCTTACGAATCCTGAAGCGCAACGCAAGCTGCTCGAGTCCCGCGGCGAAAGTCTCTGGACGGGAATCCAGAACATGTTGGGCGATATGCAGAAGGGGCATATCTCTCAAACGGATGAGCTGGCGTTTGAGGTCGGGCGCAATGTGGCAACCACGCCAGGTACGGTTGTGTTTCAGAACGAGCTCATCCAGCTCATTCAATACCTGCCCACCACTGATCACGTGGGCAGCCGGCCGCTTCTTATGGTGCCCCCCTGCATCAACAAGTTTTACATCATGGATCTGCAGCCGGACAACTCGCTGGTGGCGTACGCGCTGTCGCAGGGTCATACGGTGTTCATGGTGTCCTGGCGAAATGTTCAGATTGATCAAAGCCGCCTCACCTGGGACGACTATCTCGAGCACGGCGTGATCGAAGCGGTTCGGGTGGTGCGCGAGATCAGCGGGCAGCCCACCATCAATCTGCTCGGCTTTTGCGTGGGCGGCACGCTGGCGGCCACGGCGGCGGCGGCGCTGGAGGCGCGCGGCGATCGCTGGATCGAGTCGCTCACGCTGCTGACAACCCTGCTTGATTTCGCCGATCCGGGCGTGCTTGGAATCTTTATTGACGAGGCCTTCGTCGCCTACAAAGAGGCGTCCATTGGAAGCGGCGGCCTCATGCACGGCCGCGAGCTTGCCACCACCTTCAACTTCCTGCGCCCGAATGATCTGGTCTGGAACTACGTCATCAGCAATTATCTGAAGGGCGAGGCGCCGCCCCCGTTTGACCTGCTTTACTGGAACTCGGACAGCACCAATCTGCCAGGGCCAATGTTTTGCTGGTACATCCGCCACATGTACTTGCAAAACGAGCTGCGCATTCCGGGCCGACTGACCTGCGCCGGCGCTGCCATTGATCTGGGCGCCATCAAGGCGCCTACCTACATTTACGGCTCGCGTGACGACCATATCGTTCCGTGGCGGGCGGCGTATGCGTCAACGCAACTGATCAAGTCTCCGGTTCGTTTCGTGATGGGCGCAAGTGGCCATATCGCGGGTGTCATCAACCCGGCTCATCGCAACAAGCGCAATTATTGGGTTGCTTCGCAGTGCCCTGGATCCGCTGATGACTGGATGAGCCAGGCGAACGAGGTGCCGGGCAGCTGGTGGCCCGACTGGTCGAACTGGCTCGTTAAATTTCAGGGTGAACGCAGGCAGCCGCCGCGCTCGCCTGGCTCGGCCCGATTTCCGGCAATCGAACCGGCGCCGGGACGCTACGTCAGGCAGAAAGCCTGAGCGTCGGCAGGCGCGTCGCGCACATCGGATTCAACCTGTTTCTCAAGGCCCTCTGCAACCCCGCGAATGTCGATAAGGAAATCAAGTCATGAGCAAGAAAATCGCTTACGTTACCGGTGGGATGGGTGGTATCGGAACTGCCATCTGCCGCAAGTTCCATGACATGGGATACCTGGTGATCGCTGGATGCGGCCCAACGCGCGACCACGGCAAGTGGATTGCCGAGCAGAAGGCAGACGGCTATGAGTTTCATGTGTCCGTCGGTAACGTGGCCGACTGGGATTCCACCAAGGCCGCGCTCGATCAGGTGAAGGCGAACTTCGGAAATCCAGACATTCTGGTCAATAACGCAGGCATTACACGTGACGGCGTCTTTCGCAAAATGTCGCTGGATGATTGGCGGGCGGTCATCGACACCAACCTCAACTCGATGTTCAACGTTACCAAGCAGGTGATTGACGGCATGCTCGACAAGGGCTGGGGCCGGATCATCAACATTTCATCGGTCAACGGCGAGAAGGGGCAGTTCGGCCAGAGCAATTATTCGGCGGCCAAAGCCGGCATGCACGGCTTTTCGATGGCGCTTGCTCAGGAGGTCGCCAGCAAGGGGGTGACGGTGAACACCGTCGCGCCGGGCTACATTGCAACCGACATGGTGATGGCAGTGCGCGAGGATGTGCGCGAGAAAATCATCCAGACGATTCCGGTTCGCAGGCTGGGTCGCGCTGAGGAAATCGGCTCCATCTGCGGTTGGCTGACCACCGATGACGCAGGCTTCACCACCGGCGCTGAGTTCTCGTGCAACGGCGGACTGCACATGGGGTAATTGCCAGCAGCATGCCATCCGCGGGGGCTGCAGGCAGCGCGCTCGCGGGATGATGCCCAACCGATCTCCCGCTTCGAGGAAGGCTCGCATCCTCGAAACCCGGTTAACACCGCGTGATTTGATATGAGTTACCGAATGAGCGCACCGATCCGGCTGATCAAGAAATATCCCAACCGACGGCTCTACGATACCCGCACCAGCGCCTACATTACGTTGGCTGACGTCAAGCAGCTTGTGCTCGACAATGAGCCGTTCAGAGTGGCTGATGCCAAGACGTCTGAAGACCTCACCCGCAGCATATTGCTGCAAATCATTCTTGAAGAAGAGGCGGGCGGCGCGCCGCTGTTTTCTTCCTCGATGCTCGAGCAGATCATCCGGTTCTATGGTCATGCAATGCAGGGCATGATGGGCGCTTATCTCGAAAAGACGATGCAGTCCTTCGTGGAAATTCAGGACAAGCTGCAGGAGCAGTCCAAGTCGATTTATGACACGGGTGCCATGCCAAACGCCGAAGTCTGGGCTCAGTTCATGGCCATGCAGGCACCGATGATGCAGGCGATGATGGGTAACTATATTGACCAGAGCAAGACGCTGTTCATGCAGATGCAGGAGCAGATGGCGGCGCAGACGCGCAGCATGTTTCAGAACATGAATTTCCCCGGCGCTACGCCGCGCCAGAAGTGAGCGCCTCTCGCCGGAAGAAGGCGGTGCCGAAGGTCGGCTTCGTATCGCTGGGGTGCCCGAAAGCATTGGTGGATTCCGAGAGAATCCTGACGCAGCTTCGCGCGGAGGGCTACCAGGTATCTGGCTCGTACGACGGCTCCGATCTGGTCATCGTCAATACCTGCGGGTTCATTGACGATGCGGTACGCGAGTCGCTTGATGCCATTGGCGAAGCGCTCGCTGAAAACGGCAAGGTCATCGTCACGGGTTGTCTGGGGGCGAAGGCAGGAAGCACGCCGGGCTCCACCCTCGTCGCAGAGGTTCACCCCCGGGTGCTGGCTGTCACAGGACCGCACGCCACCGATGAGGTGATGACGCATGTTCATCAGGCTTTGCCCAAGCCGCATGATCCCTTCACCGATCTGGTGCCCGAGGCTGGCGTCAAACTGACCCCGCGTCACTACGCCTATCTGAAGATCTCGGAAGGCTGCAACCACCGTTGCAGTTTCTGCATCATTCCCTCAATGCGTGGCGATCTCGACAGCCGTCCGATTGGCGATGTGGTGCGCGAAGCACGCGCGCTGTTCGCCTCGGGTGTGAAAGAGCTTCTGGTCGTGTCGCAGGACACCAGTGCATATGGTGTTGACCTGCGGTATCGCACCGGCTTTGTTGAAGGGCGGCCCGTTCGCACGCGGCTTCTTGAACTGGCGCGCGAGCTTGGCATGGCGGCGCGGGAACACGATGCCTGGGTCAGGTTGCACTACGTCTATCCCTACCCGCATGTTGATCAGCTGGTCGAACTGATGGCCGACGGGCTGGTGCTGCCTTATCTCGATGTGCCGTTTCAGCATGCGCATCCGCGCATCCTCAAGCTGATGAAGCGTCCGGCAAGTGGTGAACGCAATATCGAACGGGTGCGCGCATGGCGGGCGATCGTTCCCGACATTACCCTTCGAAGCACCTTCATCGCTGGCTTTCCTGGCGAGACCGAGGCCGAGTTTGAAGCCATGCTGGAATTTCTGCGCGAAGCGCAGCTCGATCGTGTGGGCTGCTTTGCGTACTCGCCG
>Ga0194121_10012098_pt1 | contig 10132 bp, 8 predicted proteins | sample TA2MahCa50mmetaG_FD_148609 | JGI IMG/M metagenome (GOLD analysis project Ga0194121, IMG submission 148609) | Freshwater microbial communities from Lake Tanganyika, Tanzania - TA2015020 Mahale Deep Cast 50m | ecosystem: Environmental > Aquatic > Freshwater > Lake | place: Tanzania: Lake...
TGTGTATTGTAGATTTTAGCGCTTCTGGGTGACTGACCCAAAACTTGATGTTGAGCAAACAATGATGTTGACATTGCAACAAAAGCGAGCAAAAAAACGATGCTTTTCATAATACTAACCCTGATAAAAATGGAGATAAAAATGTTTTTCAAACCGTTGTGCGAGCCCTGAATGAAAGATTGAAACTGTGTATCATATCGCCGCACATGAATACATAATGCATTTGCCGTGCCAAACTTATTTTAAGGCGTGAAAACTGAAATCGTGAAATACCCTCAAAGCTCGATGAATACTAGCTTCTAGAGTATTATAAAAAAATTGGAGAATCAAGTATGAAGAGACTTATCCACTGTGAAAATCAGCCGGAAAGTGTGTGTGATGTGTGAGGGAAGTGTCAGGTTGTTTTGACAATCTTGTCAAAATTCAGAGAGCATTCTATTCCTGATGAAATCTGTATCGGAAAGGGTATTCAGAAAACTCTTTAGCAATGTTCTTTCTTCAGCGGAAAGTGAAATACCTGCCGGATTTCTTTGTTTGAACACCGGATCCAAATATGGGGAGTCTATCATGCCTTGTGCATAATGGTCAAGCACTTTGTCGATGGTTTCAAAACGACCATCATGCATATATGGTGGAGTGAGCATCACATTGCGAAGTGAGGGAACGATATAGGAATACACATCTTTATCATTGAGTGTGATAAGCGCTCTTCCTTTATCATTCTGATTCTTCACACTGAGTCCGGTATTTCTGAAGGATTCATCACTGAAGAATGGCTCCGCATGGCATGTGGCGCAATGTTGTTTGAACACTTCATAACCGGCTTGTTCGGCAGCCGTGAATGAAGCACCTTCATTTCTTTTTACCTTATCATACTTTGATTGTGCGGAAATGAACATCACTTGAAATTGCGATAATGCTTTGAGAAATCGTTCACTTGTTATCTCTTCTGTTCCGAATGCCGATTTGAACATCCCTGGATACTGAGGATGCTTACGAAGTTTATTGAGTACATTCTCAAAAGTTTCATCCATTTCATTTTGTGCGGTGATTGGATTGACCGGGAACATATCCAGATTAAACACGCCTCCATCCCATTGAAAGAATCGTTTCCATGCAACATTTTGAATTCCGGGTGCATTGCGCATTGTGAGTCGATCTTGTATGCCATGGCTCAGATCATGTCCATGCTGCGAAAATGCCGAAGATTGTATATGGCATGTACCGCAAGAAATCGAGCCATCCTTGGAAAGAATGCCATCATAAAAGAGTTTTTTTCCGAGCATGAATCCTTCTTTGGTCACGGGATTCTTTGAAAAATCATAGTTCGGTTGAGGAAAATTCGAAGGCACCGTGAAATTCACATCATAGGATTGTTCGGGCGATTGGGTTTCAGTGCATGACTGTATCATGCTACCAATCAAGAGTGCGAACAAGATATACAATGGAGCTTTCATGTGAATCAATCCTTCACCAAATGAGAGAACATTGTTGCATAATTATCGGCAATTGTCGTGGCATAAGGAGCAAACATCACTGAATTGTTTATTGCAACCGAGATTGCTTCTTTTCCCGTGAAGATCTTGTTCACATCTGCGGCGAGATGAAGGGTTGTCGATTGATTACCTGAGATGATGCATGGTTTGCTTGCAAGATTGATTCGTACAGAGCGAATGCAATTTATTGTCTGGGTTGAATATCCGCCGAAGCCACCCACATGATACCGTATGCCACCTGTTGCGGAACCTGAAGCATAAGTGCCTTCAAATTTGAAATGGATATATCCTTGATTCCATGACCAATACATGTCTTGCGCGGCAGCGCCTATATCCAAAACGCCAGTTCTTTTGTCGAGACCCATCGTTGAACGTAGAGAATCCACTCCCACCACAATATGGACCGCTGTATAAGTACCTGCGGGGATATTCGGAAATGAGAAATTCAATGATGAGGGAACAGACATATCTATGAGCTTATAGGAAGAATCCTGAGGAATGACATGCATGCTTCCATCGGCCCGCTCCAATTTGATATTGCTGAGATAATAGCGTATCATGGAACAGGAAATGGACTCACCATTCGCAAGTTGAAAAGTAGTGCCAAGCACAAACTCTTTATCAGCAAATGCATGATTGATGGAAATGTTCATGGATCCCAAAGAAGCATTGGGTCCGGCAGGATCATCACCACATCCATAAAGAAATAGAAGCAGTGGCAAAAGCATGGTGATTTGTTTCATGCACAAACTTACAAAAATCTTCTACCAATTGTCTTATCATCATCGCGCAGAAAGGTGTCATCCAAGCATGAAGCGGTGAGCTCTTAGACTTCCCTCGGAGTACTGTCTCTAGCTCGCAAATCGTTCGTCCAGCGTAGCCGAGAAAAGAAATCCAATGTATATACACACCTCTGCTCCACTCGTTGTTAGTGGGATTTAAATAATGATTGTGTAATTGATGTGATCAGGGTTTTGATTAAGTTTGGACATTGGGTAAATAACTGTACTATATTATGGGTATAGTATGATTGGTAGATAATCCTGTTTGTTGATTGTTGATTTTGAATTCTCCTGATACCATTTCATTAATATTTTCAGTGAGTCTATATGATTTTACCTAGAATTTATGCAATCTGTGTTCTTTTTTTGTTGCTCATTGGTGTATGTAATGCTGATACATATTGGAATGGTAGAACATATTTTACTGAAATCAAAGGTGGTAATTCACAAAACTATCTTCAGAAAGCAAAGTATGCTATGTTCATTCCCAATAGTACAAACATCATTAAAGGTATTCTAATTCATCAGCATGGTTGTAATGCCGAAGGTTCTGGAGAACCGATAGTTACTGATGCGCAATATCAATCCTTCGCAAATGCATGGAATTTTGCCATCATAGCACCTGATTTATATCCACTTCAAGGTAAAAATTGTTATGATTGGGTACAACCACAAGGTGGCTCTGCGCAATCACTATTAGCTGGTATAGATTCATTAGCATCTAAAAGTGGTCACGCAGAATTGAAATCTGCTCCTTGGCTTTTGTGGGGACATTCTGGTGGTGGACATTGGGCACTGTCAATGACAAATATGTTTGCAGAAAAAGTTATTGCGACTTTTGTGTATTCTCCGGCTCTTAATATACCAATAGAATATTCAGAAAAAGCTGCAAAGATTCCCATCATGATTCGTCATGCTGGTCCTTTTGATTATAATGGACCGGGTGGTGATTGTTGGAATACAGCTCTAAATACTTTTTCTAAAATCCGTAAGATGAATGGCAATGTTAGCATTGCTTATACACCTAATCAAAATCATAATTACAGCTTTGTTCGATATATGGCTTTCCCTTTTTTTGAATCTATTCTTTCTTTGCGATTATCTGAGAAAAGCTCTACTCTTAAAGATATTGATTCAAACACTGGCTTTTTGGTTGATACAAGTACGTCTGGCAAACCAAAAATCTATAAAGCGTCATCTTTTACCGGGAATGCACTATCTAAATCATGGCTTCCAGACTCAATTTGTGCCGCAAAATTCCAAGAATTTATAATAAGCGGAACAATAAAAGACATAACCCCGCCAACTGCTCCTTACAACCTTCTGGCTCAAATACATGATCGTTCTTCAATAAGTCTTTCCTGGAAAGCACATGCCGATCATGAATCTGGAATTAAACATTTTAATATATATCTTAATGATGTTAAAGTTTCAACATATCCAGAGCAAGTAAGTTATCAATATTTTGATACTAATTCAGATGAGCCCATTCCTACGAAACAACCTAGTCTATCTTATACGATTTATAATGGTCAGATAAAAGAAATCAATAATCTTGCAATCTCAACTGTAAATCATGCAGATATAGAGTCTGAAAGAACTTCTTTTATTCTTCTTTTAGATCAATCCGATGATAAAAAGATTTTTTATGTGTCAACTGAAGGAAATGATACAAACTCTGGAACAAAAGATGCTCCCTTTTTAACTATCAATAAGGTAAAGAATGAAATTCGTAAGATTAACAAATCAATCGATAAAGATATTGTTGTGTACATCATGAATGGTGTGTATACAATTGATTCTACATTAATCTTTGATAATGATGACTCTGGATTTAATGGATACACAATTCGCTATCAAGCATTTGATTGTCAAAAACCAGTTATTAGTGGTGGAAAGCGTATTCAACATTGGATTTTGCATGATACAGCAAAGAATATTTATAGAGCACTTTTAGATTCACCATTTGATACTAGACAATTATATATAAATGGAAGGAGAGCTATTAGGGCTAGATCAATGGATGCAGAGGGTTGGACAGAGACAAGTGATGGATACAGCAGTCCAATAGACATTTCTGCCTGGTCTAATATTTCAAATATAGAAGTTGTTTCAAGAAATGAATGGAAACATCATCGAGGATTAATTGACTCTGTCAAAGGAAATTCTATTATAATGTCCCAACCCTACTGGATAAATGTCCATAAACAATTTAATGCCCCTCCTGTATGGATAGAGAATGCCTATGAGTTACTTGATGCTGATGATGAGTGGTATCTTGATAAAACAACTAATGTAATCTATGTAAAATATAGAGCAAATGAAGATATTAAGAAATCGGAAATTATTGTACCAAAGCTTGAGTTATTAATGAGATGTTCCGGCCTTAAGAATACTGAATTTAATGGAATAACATTTTCACATGCAACCTGGCTGCAACCTAATTCTCAGTTTGGTTATCCTGTTGTTCAGGCAGATGTACGATTTGATAATACTACGTGGGTACAAAATCCTGGGAACATTATTTTAGAATATTGTAAAAATGTGAACTTTGTAAACTCCACTTTTGAACATATGGGTAGTACCGCTTTACAATTATACTTTGGGTGTAAGAACAATATAATATTCAATAATACTTTTAGAGATATTTCTGGAAGTGCTATTTCAATAGGGAGTATCATGTCTTTTAGTCTATCAGAAAATGATATGGTAAAAGACAATATAGTAGAGTACAACCTTATCAGAGATATTGGTGTTGAATTTGAGAGTAGTGTTGGTGTATTTACCCCGATTAGTGAGAATACTATCATCAATTCTAATACATTGATTCAGTTACCATATACTGGAATTTCCGTAGGATGGGGTTGGAGCAATCAGTTAATTCCAGGAAGAAATATACAAGTCAAGAATAATCGCATTGATTCAATCATGACAAAACTAAAGGATGGAGGTGGGATTTATACAATCGGATCCTTACCTGGCACAGATGTTTCATATAATTACATAAGTAATGTACTTAATGGCTTTGGGGCCTTATATCCAGATTTAGGCTCGAGCAATATGAGATGGCATCATAATGTAATCAAGGACGTTAAATGCTGGCTTAGTTTATGGTCGGATCAATGTCAAAAAGATACAATAGAAAATAATTATTCAGACACACAAGTTAGTGCAATAAATGGGACGAATTGTATCTTAAGAAATAATCAGTTTTTCATCAACGATAAGTGGAGTGAAGATGCACACGACATTATGTTAAATGCCGGACAAAAAAGAATGATAATACCACAATTACCAATTATAGCAACTCAATTTACAGACACAATAATTGAACAAGGGAAAGATATAACATACAGAATACGTTTATCACATGCAGCAGGATTTAATGTTTTATATAAATGGTTTAAAAATGATAATATATTAAAGTATGGAGATTCAATCTTAGTATTACAAGCAAATGATACATCAATTAATGGTATTTATAGATGTGATATTGAGACGGATTGCGGTATTGAACAATCAAATAGTTTTACAGTAAAAGTTAAAAAATTATCATCGATTACCTTTGATTCAGAACATATACATGAAGTAGTATACCCTAATCCTTCGAGCAGTTTTATACGGCTAACAAAGTATAGCACTGATTTAGATTCTGTAGTAAATCATACTATTAATGTATTTGACTGTTATGGAACAAAATATAATCTAAAACCAGTGAATGATAACTTGTCTGGATATACAGAGTATGATGTTTCTGCAATGCCGAATGGAGTATATTTTCTACAGATCAGAAATAGTAGTATGAATACAACTTTGTCATTTACCATAATGAAATAGAAAATTGTAATTGACGAATAATTAGTATATATTGAGCATGCAATTTATATTTGAAATACTAAACTGAAAACGTGTACTAGATTACAATATAAATTAACAAAGTATTGGAACGAAACAGTTATGGAAAATACTATTATCGCTGCACAATTAGTGGTCGGAGTATCTGTGTTGTTTGTTTGGATATTTAGATATGACAATATCATAAAAGAGTTTAAGCAATTTGGTTTAAGCGATTTTATGAGAAGTTTTGTTGGAGCATCTAAAATAGCATTAGCAACATTATTGCTTGCTGGAATATGGTATCCATCTTTCGTACAAATATCATCTATATTAATGGGAATATTTATGATATCTGCTCAATTTTACCATTTCAGAGCGCATAATCCATTTTTGAAGAGACTTCCTTCGCTCATATTTTTAATTATGTGCTTTTTTATAGCATATTCAACAATGGATTTATGAGCAATGAATATTACCAAAGTTTGTTCAATTTTTTCTAGTATATCTTTCTTTGTATATGTTGCCATGTACTTTGTCACAGATAGTTTACAGAATGATTTTAAGCGATTTGAATTAGAGCAATTTGGTTTATTGATTATACTTTTAGAGCTTTTTGGGGCAGTAGGTTTAATTGTTGGATTAAAGTATAATCCCCTTTTAACGATTTCATCCTTAGGTCTGACTATGTTAATGCTATGTGGTTTATTGTTCAGGATTAAATATGGTGATAGTGTATTGGTTTCTTTACCTGCACTATTTTACATGCTTTTGAATGGATATATATGCTATCTCTCTTTACGAAAGCGATAATTGTTTAATTTAACATAAATTATATGATCTTTTCTTTCACTTCTGACCCTGTACCATTGTAGTTGTAAATATGCAACCAATCCACATTAGACTATTGTGATAATCTTCATACCATTTGTTCTTTCACGGAATGATTTTGTTCCACTAATACCACGGTCAAAGAGAATAAGGTCATATCCATCCACATCCATTCCAAATCTCTCACCGTGTTGTTCCATCGTGGAAGTTCTTTGATACTTTACTTTCATAAGTGTTATCATTCTTAATTCAGAATTATTTTGATGTAATCTAGGGTTCCAGATTAGTAGATCAAAGGGAAATTATGTCCGGAAGTGATATGAGATAATTCTTACTATAATTCATAACGATGGTGAAGGTTTTCCTATGGAGAAAAATTGAGTTCGATATGAAAGTGGGTTAGAGTTATGATTGTGGATACCCACCCCCTCTACGGTTTACGGTTAATTATCCCACCCCCTCCTCAGTGGAGGTAGGTATCATTGTATTCATACCGTTGATATTGGGTGTGATATTGGGGTGTATGGAGTAAGTGATTATCAGTAGTGGTTTGAGTAATGGGTTGTGGATGTGGTTTTGAGTGTTATTCGGTAGTGGATTAAGTGGTCATAGAATGGGTGTGGGAGACCCAGAAATCGATTGTGAAGGGTGTTAATAGGGGTTGTGGTGGATTGATGGGGATGGGAGAAGAAATGAGTAGTGATTGTGTAATTGATATGATTATGGTTTTAAGTAAGTTTGAACATTGAATAATGTATAAAAACTTTGTTATAGGTATATCATGATTGGAAGATTATTCACTTTGATGCTGTTTGGTGTTTTCGTGTACACCGTGGATGCTTGGGGGCAAAAACACAGAGGAAAGACATATGGTGGAAGTAAATCCGACAGAAGTATGTCTATGACTGAAACAATGTTAAATGGATTGGTTTTGACAGGTGGTACAGATTCAGATGACATTGACTTTGCAAATATGAACAAAGGGCAAGATGATATGTTCATTATTGCTTTGGATTCCAAAGGTGAAATCATACACAAAAACACCTTTGGAGGCAGCGATTCAGAATTTGGATATTCTGTAATCAACACAAATGATGGCGGGTATCTTCTGACAGGTACTACTTTTTCGCAAGATGGAGACTTTACCGGAATGCAAAAGGGTGGTGAAGACATTGTTATTATTCGACTAAATGCAACATATGATATACTTTGGAAGAAGATCATAGGTGGTAGCGAATATGATGCAGTAAGCAAGGTTATTGAAACCAAGAATGGTGATTTTGTTTTTGTTGGATCTACTAGTTCCACGGATGGAGACTTTAATGTTATAAATCCCGGATCATATGGTATCGTTATATTCAAAATCAATGCTTCCGGAACACTGCTGTGGCACAAGACCATTGGTGGGAGTAAGTATGAAAATGGAAATACGATTGCACAAACGCGTGATGGTGGATATGTCATAACAGGTTTCACAATTTCAGATGATGTGGATTTCTTAGGAATGAACAAGGGGGGCGATGATATTTTTGTCATCAAATTGAATATGGATGGCAATGTAGATTGGAAGATCACTGTTGGAGGAAGTGATAACGATTTCGGAGTTTCTATTGTGGGTGTTGAAGATGGCTATATTGTGTCGGGTCATTCAGCTTCAAATGATGGTGATTTTACCGGAATGAAGAAAGGGCCTGCCCGATTCACCGATATTTGTGTATTCAAACTTAGTCTCGATGGTACGATCTTGTGGAAGAGAATGTATGGAGGAAATAATGATGAATATCATTCAACAATACTTGTAACTCCACAGGGCGAATATATTTTGACAGGGACTACAATCTCAAATGACGGAGATTTTATAAATATGAATAAAGGTTATGAAGATATCTATATTATGAAACTAGATGCCAATGGCAATCTCAAATGGAAAAATCTTCTTGGAGGTAGTGGAAGTGATTATGCAAATGCAAGTGTTATACTCTCAGAAGGTGGATATGCAATTTCAGGATACACTTATTCTAATGATGGCGATTTCGATGGCTTCGCAAAGGGCGAGGCAGATATATTCATTATGAAACTTGATACCAACGGTAATCTCAATAACACCACATCAATCAATGAATTCAGTGAACCCACAACTACACTCTCAGTTTACCCTAATCCTTTCTCAAATTCAACAACAGTTTCATACAAAGTAGAAACCGCATCCAATGTAAGTATTGAATTACTCAATACACTCGGACAAACCATAGAAGTTCTTCGTGAGGATTATACAGATATCGGAACATATCAATTACCACTCAATATCTCAACTCTCTCATCAGGTATGTATTCAGTGAGAATGAGAAGTGGTTCAATGAATGAAGTCGTTCCTGTGTGGGTGGTGAGGTAGGTTGTATTTATAAGGTGTTTTATGAAATATAGATTATTCTGTTTGATGATTATTGGTGTCCTTCTATTCACTGTTGATGGATATGGTCAACTTGAATTACTAGCAGAGCTTCAACATGTTGATATTCGACTTCAAATGAAGATGAAAGGAAAGACAAAACTCGAAAAACTAAATAGTGAAAAGAGATTTTCTTACACTGAAGTCAGAGATTACGATGATTATTTGTTGGACAAGATTATTTTCAATAATTGGTTTGATAATTACGGCTTGAAAGTGACTTATATATCCGACCAAAAAAAAGAGGAGATTATGTTCTTTTCTCGAAAAATCAAAGGTGCTTTTACAAACAAAAAATCGAATCAACCAACATTTGAATTTAATCATAAAAACTATGGTCTTAGTTTTGATGAAAACCCTGATAAAGAAATAAAATTTACCGTGTTTTATTCTTACTATGATGATACTTCAGACAAGATTATAGATCATATCATTGATGAATTCACAATAAGTTATTATTACTAGCAAAAACAAAATCTTACTCTTCATGTGTTCAGTATCACCTCATTTTACCTCAAATCCGAATACCCAACTACACTGATGAATACTCACTTGTAGGGAAATTCGTAACCTTTTTCAAAAAATGACCAAATGGTTACGAATTAGATACTGTAATCACCCCTTTTTTCATCGTTTTCCCCCAATCAATACGGATGAATGAGACTGTGTTGAATGTGAACTGTGATGGTGTGACTGAGTTGTTGTGATGAGGTCGGTAATACTACTGACAATATCATAAC
>Ga0194121_10012099_pt1 | contig 10132 bp, 9 predicted proteins | sample TA2MahCa50mmetaG_FD_148609 | JGI IMG/M metagenome (GOLD analysis project Ga0194121, IMG submission 148609) | Freshwater microbial communities from Lake Tanganyika, Tanzania - TA2015020 Mahale Deep Cast 50m | ecosystem: Environmental > Aquatic > Freshwater > Lake | place: Tanzania: Lake...
GGCCTCGGTGGCGGCGAGCGCGCGCGCCGGCGCGAAGGTCGACAGCCGCGACCCGCTCGCGCTCTTCGCGCACGACCGCTCGACGAAGGAGGCGCGTGCGGCTCAGCAGGCGTCGGCCGAGCAGGAGCCCGTGCTCGCGGGGCCCGACGGCTCGGTCGGCGTGCCCGCGCCGATCCAGGGCACGATCATCGCGATCCACGTCACGGTCGGCGACGAGGTGCGGCGCGGGCAGCAGCTCGCCGTGCTCGAGGCGATGAAGATGGAGCACGAGATCGCCGCCGACCGCAGCGGCATCGTGCGCGAGATCCCGCTGGGCGTCGGCGAGGTGATCCGCGAGGGCTTCCCGCTCGTCTTCATCGAGGAGGCGGAGATCGAGGGCGACGCGGCGGTGGAGGCGCAGGAGGTCGACCTCGACCACATCCGCGGCGACCTGCAGGAGCTGAACGAGCGCCGCGCCCACATCTTCGACGAGAACCGCCCCGACGCGGTCGCGCGGCGACGCAGGACCGGCCAGCACACCGCGCGCGAGAACATCGACCAGCTCGTCGACCCCGGCTCGTTCAAGGAGTTCGGCCCGCTCGTCGTCGCGGCGCAGCGCTCCCGGCGCACGGTGGAGTGGCTGCGCGAGCGCACGCCTGCCGACGGGCTGATCGCGGGCGTCGGCAGCATCAACGGCGACCTCTTCCACGACGACGAGCGCAGCCGCGCGATCGTCGTGCACTACGACTACACGGTGTTCGCGGGCACGCAGGGCAACCGCAACCACTACAAGCAGGACCGCATGTACGAGCTCGCGCACCGCTTCCTGCTGCCGGTCGTGCTGTTCTCCGAGGGCGGCGGCGGCCGGCCGGGCGACACCGGCAAGGAGGGCGGCGTCGGGCTCGACACCTACACGTTCACGCAGTTCTCGCAGCTGAGCGGGCTGGTGCCGCTCGTCGGCGTGAACTCGGGGCGATGCTTCGCCGGCAACACCGCGCTGCTCGCGTGCTGCGACGTGATCATCGCGACGAAGCACTCGACGATCGCGATGGGCGGGCCGGCGATGATCGAGGGCGGCGGGCTCGGCATCTACACGCCGGAAGAGGTCGGCCCGATGTCGTTCCAGGTGCCGAACGGCGTCGTCGATATCCTCGTCGAGGACGACGACGAGCTCGTCGCGACCACGAAGCAGTACCTCTCGTACTTCCAGGGGCCGGTCGACACGTGGACGGCGCCGGATCAGCGACGCATGCGGCACATCGTCCCGGAGAACCGCGTGCGCATGTACGACATGCGGCAGGTGATCGAGACGCTCGCGGACGAGGGGTCGATCCTCGAGATCCGCAAGAACTTCGGCGTCGGGATCATCACGTGCCTGATCCGCGTCGAGGGGCGCCCGATGGGGCTGATCGCGAACAACCCGCACCACCTCGCGGGCGCGATCGACAGCGACGGCGCGGACAAGGGCGCGCGCTTCCTGCAACTCTGCGACGCGTTCGACCTGCCGGTGATCAGCCTGATGGACTGCCCCGGGATGATGGTGGGCCCGGACGTCGAGCGCACCGCGCTCGTGCGCCACTGCGCACGCATGTTCAACACCGGGGCGAACCTCTCGGTGCCGATGTTCGGCGTGATCGTGCGCAAGTCGTACGGCCTCGGCGTGCAGGCGATGTGCGGGGCGAGCTCGATGGTCCCGTTCTTCACGGTGGCCTGGCCGACGGCGGAGTTCGCGGGAATGAACATCGAGGGGTCGGTGAAGCTCGGCTACCGCGACGACCTCGCGGCGATCGAGGACCCCGAGGAACGCATCGAGAAGTACGAGACGATGGTCGCGAACGCGTACGAGCGGGCGCGCGCGGTGAACGCGGCCGTGTACTTCGGGATCGACGACGTGATCGACCCGGTGGACACGCGCTCGTGGATCGTGCGCGGGCTGAAGAGCCTCCCGCCGACGCCGCCGCGCACGCAGAAGAAGCGCCCGTACATCGACACCTGGTAGGCGCCGCGCGACGGCCGTGGACCGCGGCCGGCGGCCCCGCGGCCCCCGGCGAAGGCGGCGCGCGATCGGCCGTGGACGGCGGCGAGCGGCCCGCGTCAGCGGGCTGAGTCCCCGCACGGACGGACCGCGCGGGTCGGACGCCCCCGAGCGGTCCAGTCGTGCGCGAACCGCCCGCTCACCCTGATGACGTCGCCCCCGTCGCGGCCCGTGAACTCACCGGCGAACGTCGTGGGGTCGGTGGCGGGATGCACCCGCGTCCACGCCTCGAAGTGGACGTCCGGGCCCCGCCTCCACACCGCATCGCCCTCGTCCGGCGCGAGCAGCCTGCACGGCGGCCCCGGGTCGCGCCGTGGGTGGCTCCACCGCACGGTGAGGTCGATCCACGGAAACGCCGCGTCGTTGATCGTGCCGACGTTCATGCGCACCCGCCCGTCGGGGAAGAGCGTCAGGCGGATGACCGCGGAGAGCAGGTCGAAGAGCGCGACCCCGAGCGCAAGCCTCGAGAGGACCGCGGTCGCCACCCCGGCGCCCACCGCGATCGCCCGGTGCCGAGGTAGATCGAGGCGCAGAGGAAGAGCACCGAGTGGTTGAGCGTGAGCAGGTGGCGCGCCGCGAGCCAGTCGACCGCCCGCCAGAGCCGATCCATCAGTCGTACCTCGATTCACTCGAAGCCGACCGGCCCTCGGCCACCGCGTGTCGGAGGCGCCCCCGGGGGGCGCGTTGGAGCGTCGCTAGCGCTCGACGAGCTGCGTGAGCACGCCTCCCGTCGCCGCCGGGTGGACGAAGACCTGGCCCTTGATCGGGTTGCCCGGCCCCGGGTCGCCGACGAGGCGGACGCCTTGATCGCGCAGCTTGGCCACCGTCCCCTCGAGGTCGTCCACCTTCATCGCGACGAGGTGCACGCCCTCGCCGAGGTCGGTGAGCCGCTTCGCGATCGGACCCTGGTCGCCGAGGTTCGAGACGAGCTCGATGTACGAGTCCCCGAACCGGAAGAACGCCATCCTCATGCCGGCCTGCGGTGCTTCGCTGCGGTCGCTGACCGAGGTGCCGTAGATCGTCTCGTACTTCGAGACGGCGGCGTCGAGATCCTTCACCGCGATCACGACGTGATCGACGCCCTTGAACATGGTGCCCTCCCTCCGCGGCGAATGCCGTGACACGCTAGCACGCCCGCCACGACCCCGGACTACGTCGAGCGGATCGAGTCCAGCGTCGGCGTGCGGTCGCGATCCGCCGGGTCGTCCCAGCCCCTGAAGTTCGGCGCGCGCTTCTCCGCGAACGCGCGCCGCGACTCCATCAGGTCGTCGAGCGCGCCGTGACCGCGCAGCGCGGCCGCGAGCCGCTCGATCTCCTCCGAGGGCTGCGGGCGCAGGGAGTGCATCATCGCGAGGGTGTTCACCCGCGAGGCCGGCGGCAGCGTCATCAGGTGCGCGGCCATCTCCTTCGCGGTCGGGATCAGCTCGTCGGGCTCGGTGAGCCGGTTGAGCCAGCCGAGCTCGCAGAGCCGCTCGGCGCTGAAGCGGTACGCGAAGGCCATCTCGGTCGCGATCGCGTGCGGCATCGCGGCGGTGAGGCCGTGCGCGAAGCCCCCGAGCAGCCAGCGCTTCGCCTCCGACATCTCGAAGATCGCGCCGCGCACCGCGACCCTCAGGTCGCCCCGCTCGGCGAGCTGGAAGCCGCCGCCCATCGCGTACCCGTTGATCGCCGTGATCACGGGCTTCGCGAGCGTCCCCTCGTCGTAGGGATTGTCGAGCCGCGGCCGCGCCGACGCGCTCCCGGCGATCGACGCCGGTGCGTTGCCGCTGTCGCCCGGGACGGAGCCGCGCTCGAGCGACTCCTTCATGTCCTCGCCGGCGCAGAACGCGCGGCCGGTGCCGGTGAAGATCGCGACCTCCAGATCGCGGCTGTCGCGGAACGCGCACCACGCCTGCGCCAGCGCAGCGCGCAGCTCCGCGCCGAGCGCGTTCAGCCGCTCGGGCCGGTTCATCCGGATCACCAGGATCGCGCCGTCGCGCTCGGTCTCGACGATCGCCATCGCGTCCCTCCCGTCCACGCGCCGCACGGGCACCCGCCGCGCAGCGGCGCCGAGCATAGCGCGCGCGCCACGCTCGACCGCGCGCGACGCCCAGGCCGGACCGGGCGCCGCGGGCGCACCATCCGCTGCGCCCGGCGATCCGCGCGCGAAAGCAGCAGCCGCATGCCGCTCGCGAAGCTCAGCAGCAACGAGCTCGATTACGAGTCCCACGGCGAGGGACCCGGCGTCGTCTTGACCTGACCCCCTGAAACGGATCCACCGCGAGCGTGAGAATTGCGGTGGACGGAGAGGGGTCGTGGGATGGCAACGAAGCGGAAGCGGTACCGAGCCGAGGAGATCATCGGGAAGCTGCGTGAGGCCGAGGTGGGCCTGGCGCAGGGCCAGTCGGTGGGGCAAGTGGCGCGCCGGCTCTGGGTGAGCGAGCAGACGTACTACCGCTGGCGTCGTGAGTACGACGGCATGAAGGTCGACCAGGCGAAGCGGCTCAAGGAGCTCGAGCGCGAGAACGCCCAGCCTGAAGAAGATCGTCGCCGACCAGGCGCTCGACAACGCGATGCTCCGAAAGCTCTCCCGGGGAAACGTCTGAGCCCGGCCAAGCGTCGCCGGGCGGTCACGCTGATGCGAGAGCAGTTCACGGTCTCGGAGCGACAGGCGTACACCTCGTCGGGCAGGCCCGCGCCACCGAGCGCTACGTCCCGCGGGAGTCGGCCGATGCACAGGCGCTGCGCGCCCGCATCGTGGCGTTGGCCACCCGCTTTGGTCGCTATGGATACCGACGGATCACCGCGCTGCTGCACCGTGAGGGATGGCATGTGAACCACAAGCGAGTCGAGCGGCTGTGGCCGCAGGAAGGGCTGCGCGTACCGGCGAAACAGCCGAAGCGCGGTCGGCTCTGGCTCGCGGGCGGGTCGATCGTGCGGCTGCGGACCGAGTACCCCAACCACGTCTGGGCCTACGACGGGCCTACGACTTCGTCTTCGACCGCACCGCCGATGGGCGGAAGTTGCGGATGCTGACGGTGGTGGACGAGTACACGCGGGAGTGCCTGGCGATCGAGGTGGCACGGAGGCTGAGCTCGCAGGAGGTCCTCGCCGTGCTGGCCGACCTGTGTGTCCGGCGCGGCCCGCCCGCGTACAACCGCTCGGACAACGGTCCCGAGTTCGTGGCGCGGGCGGTCCGGGGGGTGGCTGGGCCGCATCGGCGTGCAGACGCTCTTCATCGAACCGGGGAGTCCCTGGGAGAACGGCTACATCGAGTCCTTCAACGGCCGGCTGCGGGGCGAGTTCCTCAACGGGGAGCGTTTCGACACGCTGCTCGAAGCCCAGGTCCTCATCGAGGCGTGGCGGAACGAGTACAACCGGGTCCGACCGCACAGCTCGCTCGGATACCGCTCCCCGGCGCCAGAAGTCGAGGTCGGCCAACCTCTCTTGAGTCGGGAAACTCGAACTTTGCAAGTGGTGTGAATACCGGGGGCAGGTCAGAACGCGGCCGTCATTCCAACGATCGAGGTTCAACGGCGGTTCCGGAGCGCGCGCGGCGCCTATGCGGGCTGCAGCTCCGTCACGGCCCACTCGGGGTAGGTGCCGGTCTCGATCATCCGCTGCTTCACGACCGTCCGCAGCGTCGTGATCTCCTCGTTCGTCGGCGGCGGCGTCACCGGCACGCCGTCCAGCGATCCGAGCGAGAACCCCGTGCGCTCCTGCACCTCCTGCGGCGTGTGTCCCTCGTGCACGGAGGCGAGCGAGTAGCGCCCCTCCTGCCGGTCGAAGCGGAGCACCGCCAGCGGCGTGAAGATCAAGAACGGCTCCTGCGGCCGCCGGATGCTCGGCGGCGTCCTCCCCGCCCCCGAGACGAAGTCGACCTTCTCCACGAAGGTGCGACGCGTGTGTTCGGTGCGGAAGAAGAGGATGCGCTTCGCTGTGTACGACATCAGCCCGGAGCCGTAGCCGCCGGGCATGCGCACGTCGGGTCGGTTCGGGTCGCCGATCACGTGCAGGTTGAAGTTCCCCTCGGCATCGAACTGGATCGCGCTGTGGAAGAAGAGGTCGAGCTTGCCGCGCTGCGAGAGGAAGTGGATGTCCTTGCCGAGGTCGCGGCTGAGCTGCTCGCTCCCGAGCACGATGATCTCGGCATTCGGCGCGTGCGTCGCCTCGGCGAGCAGCATCGCCGACGCCGGGATCATCGAGATCGCGCCGCACGCCGAGATCTCCCGGTCGCGCACCTCGCGCGACATCAGGATCGCGAGCAGCTCCGCGGTGTTGCAGGCGACCGCGTTCGTCACCTACGAGCCGCCGCCTCCCGCGACCGGCACACCGCCGCGCACGAGCGCCTGGTACTCCGCCTCGCTCTTCCCGAGCACGTACTTCGCGAGATACGCGCGGAAGGCGTCGTCGCCGGTCGAGGCGCGCACGTACTCGAGGATGTGATCGCGGTCCGTGTCGTATCGGCCGGGCACCGCGGTCGGGTGCGCGCCGTGCGGCGCGTGCACCACGGCGGTGACGTTGATCGCGGAGATGAACTGACCGCCCTCGTCGTCGGCGGTGACGCGATTCACGATCTCCTCGGCGGTGACGATCACGCGGTGCGAGGCCTGCGCGATCATCACGTCCTCGCCGTGCTTGCGCAGGAGCGCGTTGCCGTCGCGGTCCGCGCGCAGCGCGTGCAGGATGGCGACGTCGGGGTTCTGCGCGAGCGCCACGACCGTCTCTTCGGAGGGGTCGAAGGGGTTCGGCGCGATCAGCATGTCGTCGCGGCGCTTGAACACGTCCGTGCCGGCGAGGCCGCGAACCGGAATGTAGGGGACGCCCATCGATCCAGCCTGGATCATCGAGTAGTGGACGCCTCAGGTGTTATCCATCGCGTAGATCCGGCCCTCCTTGAGGAACCGGTCGAAGTTCGGCGCGTTGCGGGCAAACGGCTCGAAGCCGATCGAGCAGCACTCGATCGTCTTCGTCTGGCCCGTGCCGACGAGGAAGTCGAGGTTGATGGAGCCGCCCACGACGCCGATCGTGTGCAGGTCGCGCACGCCGGAGCGCGCGAGCTCGCGGAGCATCGCCATCGGGCTGAACTGGAAGCCCGCGCTCATCGCCACCTGGTCGCCGTCGCGCACCATGCGCGCGGCGGCCTCGAGACCGACCAGCTTCGTCCTCACGAGCCCTCCCCTGCGTCCGCGGAGACGCTCCCTGTACACACGCGCGTGATGGGCGGACGCTACGCGGGGCCGTCGGGGGCGTCAACGTGACGATCGTCCCGAGCGCGGCCCCGAGTGGAGGGGGAGACTGGACGCCATGAGCGAGCGCGCGATCCTGGGGCCGGGGGAACGGGCGCCCGCGCTCGCGTTGACCGCGGTCGACGGCGAGCGCCGCGTGCTCGCCGAGGCGCTCGCGGCGGGCCCGGTGCTGCTCGCGTTCTTCGCGCTCGACTGCCAGACCTGCCAGATCGCCTTCGTGCACTGGGACCGCGCGCACGAGGCGTACGCCGGCAAAACGTTCCGGCTCTGGGCGGTGAGCCTCGACGGCGAGCCGGCGGCGCGCGCCTTCTGGGAGAAGTCGGGCGTCTCCTTCCCGGTGCTCGTCGACGACGGCAGCAGCGTGGACGCGTACCGGCTGGTGTCGACCCCGGCGCACGTGCTCGTGGGCGAGGACGGCCGGGTGATCGCGAGCTTCGACGCCTTCGACCGCGCCACCTGGAACGCGATGCTCGCGACGGTGGCCGAGCGGGTGGGGCGCGCGGCGATCGCGGTCGGACCGGGGGAGGCGCCGGACTTCCGCGCGGGTTGCACCGTGCACGGGTAGGTCGCCTCGGGCCCATCTTGGTCTGTGCGCCCGCGCTCCACGCGACGCCCCTTCGACAGGCTCAGGGCGAACGGGGGGCGGGGAGGCGCGCGCCCTCCGGCGCGGTTCGCCGCTCCGTCCGTGCTGCGAACGCGGGGCGCGATGAGCGCGCGCCCTCCCCGCGTCGGCCTAGAATGCGGCCACCTGACGTGCAGCGAAGGGGACCACGATGGCCACGCAGATCCCGTTCAAGACGCACCCGCGACGCAGCATCTGGATGTTCGGCGTCGAGGCCGACGAGCCCACGCCCGCGCAGCGGACCGAGCAGGAGCGTCGCCTCTCCGAGCGATGGGCGACGCGCGTCGCGCTGCCGCCGATCCCCCGCACCGAGGATCTCAAGCTGCGCGCGCCGCGCATCAAGCCGCCCGCCGCACTCGCCGAGTTCTGCCGCACCGACAACTACGAGCGCGCGCTCCACACGAAGGGCGACCGCCTCAAGGAGATCCGCGGCGAGTTCGAGAACCCGCCCGACCTCGTCGCGCACCCGCGCACCGAGCAGGAGCTCGAGGCGATCGTCGAGTGGTGCTCAGACAAGGGCTACGCGGTGGTCCCCTACGGAGGCGGCTCGTCCTCGGCGAACGGCGTCACCCCGCCGGATGGGTGGGACGGCATCGTCACCGTCGACATGGACCAGTTCGACCGCGTGCTCGAGATCGACGAGACCTCGCGCGCCGCGCGGATCCAAGCCGGGGTGTACGGACCGCACCTCGAGGATCAGCTGCGACCGCACGGCTACACGCTGCGCCACTTCCCGCAGAGCTTCGCCGGCTCGACGCTCGGCGGCTGGGTCGCGACGCGCTCCGGCGGTCACTTCGCGACGAACCACACGCACATCGACGACTTCGTGGAGTCGACGCGCATGCTCACGCCGAGCGGCTGGTGGGAGTCGCGCCGGCTGCCGGGCAGCGGCGCCGGGCCGAGCCCCGACCGCATGGTGATCGGCAGCGAGGGGACGCTCGGGATCATCACCGAGGCGTGGATGCGCATCCAGAGGCGGCCGCAGTTCCGCGCGACCGCGGGCGCGCGGTTCCCGTCGTGGGAGCAGGGCTACGAGGCGACGCGGCAGATCGTGCAGGCGAAGCTGTGGCCGGCGAACCTGCGGCTGCTCGACCCCGAGCTCGCGCAGGGGAGCGCGGGGCTCGACGGCGAGCACGCGCTGCTCATCATCAGCTTCGAGTCGGCCGATCTCGCGCAGGACTGGCCGATCAGGCAGGCCGTCGAGATCGCGCGCGCGAACGGCGGGATCGTCGACGACGCCGACATCCTCACCTCGAGCGGCGGCGAGCCGACCGGCCGCGGCGGCGCGGTCGGCACGTGGCGCGACGCGTTCATCCCGCGCGGCACCGACGCGGCCGCGGGGATCGGGACCGTCGGCGGCACGGTCGAGACCTCGATCACGTGGGAGCGCTGGCCCGAGTTCGACCGCCGCGTGCGAGCCGCGCTGCACGCCGCGCTCGACGAGGTCTGCGGCGGCGGGACCGTGAACTGCCGGTTCACCCACGTCTACACCGACGGTCCGGCGCCGTACTACACGTACGCTGGCCGCTACCGCGAGGGGCTCACCGCCGAGGACGCGTACGCCGTGCGCAAGGCCGGGCTCGACGCGTTCATCGAGCACGGCGGCACGGTGACGCACCATCACGCCGTCGGCCGGCTGCACCGCCCGTGGTACGACCGGCAGCGGCCGGAGCTCTTCGCGCGCGCGCTGCGCGCGGCGAAGCGCGAGGTCGACCCGAACTGGGTGATGAACCCGGGCGTGCTGCTCGACCCGTAGGGCGGGCGCAGAACTGCGGCACGCCGCCCCGCTCGGCGTGACCGCGCCGGGCTCGGCCCGCTCGTCCGGCGAAGGGCGAGGGGGCGAGCGCGGGCGACGCGCGCCCCGGGGCCCGAGCATCGAGCGGCCCGGTGGGCGGCACGCCGCCGCCGCCGCCCGAGGCCCGACACCCCATCGCAGCGACCCTGACCCGCCGCGGCTCGACGCCGGAGCGAGTTCGAGGTCTCACAACCCCACTGCGCGACGGCCTCGACGGCCACGACCCCGACGGGCATCACCTCGACTCGCCACGACTGTCGGTGACGACGACGTTGGGCGCGGCACCCAACGTCGTCGTCACCGGTCACTGGGTATTGAATGGTGACGTGCGGATCGGGCAGTCTGTTGACCTGACCCCCCTGAAACGGATCCAGCACGAGCGTGAGAATCGTGCTGGTCTGCAGGAAGGGGCGAGATGGTGGCAACGGCGAAGCGGAAGCGGTTTGGGGCCGAGGAGATCATCGGCAAGCTGC
>Ga0194121_10012100_pt1 | contig 10131 bp, 8 predicted proteins | sample TA2MahCa50mmetaG_FD_148609 | JGI IMG/M metagenome (GOLD analysis project Ga0194121, IMG submission 148609) | Freshwater microbial communities from Lake Tanganyika, Tanzania - TA2015020 Mahale Deep Cast 50m | ecosystem: Environmental > Aquatic > Freshwater > Lake | place: Tanzania: Lake...
CGGCCTGCGCGATGCGATCGGCGCTCGCCAGCGCGCTCTTCAGCAATGCCTCGGCGCCCGCGCTCTTGTCGAACGCGCCGGTGAACGGCTTCTCGACGAACACGTGCTTGCCGGCGTCGATCGCTTCGAGCGCCACGGGCTCGTGCGTGGCGGGTGGCGAGCAGACGTCCACCACGTCGACGTGCGGAAGCATCGCGGCGAGGCTGGCATACGGCGTGGCGCCGGTCTCGCGCGCGAAGGCGTCGCGCCGCTCGGCGGTGGGCGAGGTGACGGCGGTCAGCCGCGCCTCCACCCCGTAGACGCGCCGATAGGCGAGCAGGTGGAGATGCGCGGCGAACCGCGAGCCGACGATGCCGATGCGCAGGGGCGCCATGCGCGCGGTCAGTCGCTCAGCGCGTACAGGAGGCCGACGAGGGTCTTCGCGTCCGTGATCTCGCGGGCGGCGATCATCGCGCGCAGCTCGGCCGTCGAGAACGCGCGGATCTCGGTGATGTCTTCCTGGTCGTCGGGATCGACGGGCACGCGCTCGAGGCCGGTGGCGAAGCACACGGTCGCGATCTGGTCGCCGGTGCCGGGCATCATGTGCACGCGCGCCGCCTCGCGCATGGTCGCCGCGCGGTAGCCGGCCTCCTCCGGCAGCTCACGGCTCGCGCACTCGAGCGCGGTCTCCAGCACGATCATCTCGCCGCCGCGCAGCGTCGCCTCGATCGTGCCCGCGGGCAGCTCCCAGAGTCCGTCGTGGCCGATGGGGAAGCGGAACTGCCGGAGGAGCACGATCCGGTCCTCGGCGAGGAACGGGACGATGACCACGATGCCCGGGTGCCGGAGGATCTTGCGGTGGACCTCGGCGCCGTCCTCGTGGTCGACGAACGTCTCCTCGGTGAGGAGCCAGCGGAGCTCGTCGTGAGCCGCGGCCTTGCGCCGGGTCTCCGCCACCAGCGTGCGGACGCCGCGTCGCTCGAATCGCGCCGACATGCGCGCGGCGCTACCGCCAGACCGCGAACGCGCTGCCGATGCCGGTGCCCGCCTCGGACCGGTAGTACGGCACGTAGTCGACGAGCTCCATCTGGAGGTCGTCGAGCGCGCCGGCGGCGGCGATCCAGTTGCGGATCTCCGAGTTGCCGGCTTCGAGCTGGTCCGTCGGCAGCGCGACGAGCGTGGCCGCGTCCTTCTTCGCGAGCGCGTCCAGCACGCGGCGATCGAGCTCCTCGTCGACGACGAAGTGGCTGAGGCCGCCGGAGGCCACGATGCCGACGCGCGCGGTGCCCGGCCACGCCTCGAGCGCCGCGCGCAGCGCGCGCCCGAGCGCGTGACAGCGCGCGGGCGTGGGCTGGTTCGGCGGGTAGTACGTGTTCAGCATGACCGGCACGATGGGAACCACGCGGTCGCGCATGATCCGCTGGTGGACGAAGTTCCACGCGTGCCCGAACGGGGAGTGCGTCGGCTGCACGCGCACGTGCGCGACGTCGAAGTGGTGCACGTGCGTGAGCGTCTCCACGAGGTGGCGCGCGAGCGCCGCGTCGACGGGGAACGTGCGGTTGGCGCCGTCGCCGTAGAAGCCCCAATAGCCGGAGCGCAACACCGGATGCATCTTCTCGACGGGCGGCGGCCGGTTGTCCACGCTGTCGCCCCAGTAGATGCAGAGCGCCGGCTGGCTGTTCTCGCTGAACCATTCGTTCTGATCGTCGCCGAGCACGACCAGCACGTCGGGCGCGACCTCCGCCAGCACGGCGCCGAGCCGCGCGATGGCCGCCTGCGCCGCCTCGTGGCGCGCGCGCGTCACCGCCGGCGCCAGCTCGCGGCCGATCCACGAGGCCTTCGCGCGCGCGAGGCCGTCGAAGTCCTTCACGTACGGGTTGCCGCGGTCGCGCGCGGCCAGCTCGGGGAACGCGGCGTAGTCGATGCTCAGCACGGGGCTGTGCGAGGTGCCGATACCGAGGACGATCCGCGCCATGGTGGGCGTAGTATAGGCCTACTATTCCCGACTCGAGGGAGCCCCGACCCATGACCACGACGACGTATTCGCGCATCTCCGCCGACAGCCACATCGACATGCCGTGGGTGCCCAACGACCTGTTCACGGCCAACGCGTCCGCGGCCATGAAGGACCGGATGCCGTACGTCGTCGACGGGCCCGACGGCCCGTACTGGACCTGCAAGAACGGCATGTCGTTCGGGCTCGTGGGCGGCGTCGGCCCCTCGGGGCAGAAGTTCGTGCCGGGGCAGAACTACCGGGTCGACAAGATGGCGGCCGTGGGGCTCTACGAGGACGGCAAGAAGGGGCTGCGCCGTCCGAGCGATCCGCACCTGCGCGTGAAGGACCAGGACCTGGACGGGGTCGACGCCGAGGTGCTCTTCGGCATCCTCGGCGCCGCCACGCGCCTGAACGACCACGAAGCGGCGAAGGAGATGTTCCGCATCTACAACGACTGGCTCGTGGAGTTCGAGAAGCCGTACCCGCACCGCTTCCTCGGCCTCGCGTGCCTGCCGTACGGCGACATCGACGCCGCCATCGCGGAGATCTACCGGGTCGCCAAGATGGGCATCCGGGGCCTCGAGCTGTCGTGCTCGTGGGACATGGAGCCCATGTACCACCCGGTGTGGGAGCCGCTCTGGAAGGCCGTCAACGACGTGAGCCTGCCGCTGCACTTCCACACGTTCCCGTCGACGCCGCCGAGCGTGCGCGACAAGCTCACGGGGCTCACGAAGCGCGCGGCCCTCTTCACCGGCGTGTCGGCGTTCCAGATGAACCTCATCAACATCCTCGCCGCGATCATGGGCGCCAACGTGCTCGAGCGCTATCCGAACGTCCGCATCGTGTTCGGCGAGAGCGGCATCGGCTGGATCCCGTACGCGCTCGACCGCATGGACTTCGAGTGGGAGGATCGCTTCCGCGACCTCGGTCTCACGATGCTGCCGAGCGAGTACTGGAAGCGCCAGTGCAAGGCGACGTTCCAGTTCGACAAGATCGGCGTGTGGGAGAAGAGCATCGAGGTGCTCGGCGTCGAGACCCTCATGTGGGCCTCCGACTATCCGCACACGGACGGGATCTGGCCGGAGTCGTCCAAGTACATCGAGGAGCAGTTCGGCCACCTGCCGAAGGACGCCGTGCGCAAGATCACCTGCGAGAACGCCGGCACGTTCTACGGCTTCATCAAGTAGGCCGCCGCGCGTCCTTGACAGCACACGCACGGTGACGCTAACTCTCGCGCCATGACAACCGTCGACGCGCTCGACACGCCCGCCGTCACCATCCACCTCGATCGCATGGAAGCGAACATCCGCCGCGTGCACGGCCACCTCGCGCGGCACGGGGTCGGCAATCGCCCGCACGTCAAGACCCACAAGATCCCCGCCATCGGCAAGCTGCAGATGCAGGCGGGCGCGGTCGGCATCACGTGCCAGAAGCTGGGCGAGGTCGAGGTCTTCACGGACGCGGGCGTCGCGGACGACGTGCTGCTGACGTTCAACATCCTCGGCCGGCCGAAGGTCGAGCGGCTGATGGCGCTCGGCCAGCGCCTCAAGCGGCTCGCGGTCGTGCTCGACAACGAGGTCGTCGCGCGCGGGCTCTCCGAGGGGGCCGCGGCGCACCGGCGCGAGCAGCCGTTCCTCATCGAGTGCGACACCGGCTTCGGCCGCAACGGCGTGCAGACGCCCGAGGCCGCGCTCGACCTCGCGAAGACCGCGATGAAGCTGCCCGGGCTGCGGTTCGAGGGCCTGATGACGTTTCCGAACAAGGACGCGACCAAGGCCTTCCTCACGCGCGCGCTCGAGCTGTTCAAGCAGGCGGGGATCCCGGTGCCGGTCGTCTCCGGCGGCGGCACGCCGGCGCTCTTCGACGCGCAATCGCTGCCGATGCTCACCGAGCACCGCGCGGGGACGTACATCTACAACGACGTGATGACGGTCGCGTCCGGCGCCGCCTCGTGGGACGACTGCGCCATGCAGGTGCGCGCCACCGTGGTGAGCCGTCCCACCGACACGCGCGCGGTGATCGACGCCGGGACGAAAGTCCTGACGTCGGACCAGTACCACGTGCAGGGCTACGGCCACGTCATGGAGTACCCGGACGCCGTCGTGACCGGCCTCTCCGAGGAGCACGGCATCGTCGATCTGTCCGGGTGCCGGGAGCGGCCGAGCGTGGGAGAGGTGGTCAACGTCGTGCCGAACCACTGCTGCGTGGTGAGCAACATGGTGGACGAGGTCTACGGCGTCCGCGACGGGCGCGTCGAGGAGGTCTGGGCCGTCGCGGCGCGCGGCGCCGTGCGTTGAGCGCGCCGCGCGATGCTGGCCGGGCGTGAAAAGTGGTAATGTCGGCCACCCGCGGGGAAAGCAGGCACATACGGTCCCTAGCTATGGAGGACGTTCATGAGTGAGCAGGCCAACGCACCGAAGCGTGGCGGTGTCGACCGCCGGAGTTTCCTCAAGGGCGTCGCCGCGGCCGGTATCGGCGCGACGGTCGCGACACGGCTGCCCGGTCTCGCATCGGCGCAAGCGCCCGCCGGCGTCAGGGTCGACCCGGCCGCGAAGCGCGGCGGCACCCTGCGCTACTCGGTCCACAGCGCCGCCGCGCACTTCGACGTCCACCAGTCGGGCACCGTCGCGAACATCGGCCCGCAAAGCCCGATGTACGACACGCTGATCCGTCGCGACCCGAAGGACGGGCAGACGATCATCCCCGACCTCGCCGAGCGGTGGGACATCACGCCGGACGGCAAGAAGTACACGTTCTACCTGCGCAAGGGCGTCAAGTTCCACGACGGCGCCGACTTCACCGCGGAGGACGTGAAGGCCACGTTCGAGCGCATCGCGCGTCCGCCGAAGGGCGTGGTCATCCCGCGCACCCCGCTCTTCGCCACGGTCGGCGACATCGTGGTGGTCAACCCGCACCAGATCGAGTTCCGCATGACGGAGCCGCGGCCGCGCGCCTACATGCTGGGCGCGTTCTCGAGCGGCTGGAACATCGTCGTGCGCAAGAAGACGCTCGAGGACAACGGCGGGAACCTGCGCCAGGTCATGAACTATCCGGGCACCGGTCCCTTCAAGCACGTGGAGCGGCGGGACAAGGAAGTCTGGATCATGGAGCGCAACCAGAACTACTGGAACAAGGGCCTGCCGTACCTCGACAAGCTCGAGGTCTATCACATGCCGCCGTTCTCGCCGGAGCTCGGCTCCTCGTTCCTCGCGGGCAAGCTCGACTACGCGCGGCTGCTCGACCCGGTCTCGTGGCGCAAGGCCAAGGAGATGAAGAACGCCACCGCGGTGGCCTTCAACCAGAGCGTCATCCAGGCGTTCTGGTGCAACCAGAAGAAGAACAAGGCGCTCAACGACCCGCGCGTGCGCCGCGCCATCCACCTCGCCATGGACCGCAACGCGCTGATCGAGGTCGTGAAGGACACGGCGCCGATGCAGATCGGCGGCTTCGTGTACCCGTTCCACCCGATGTCGACCCCGAAGGCGGAGCTCGAGAAGAAGCTCGGCTACCAGAAGGACATGAAGCCGGCCATCCAGGAAGCGCGGCGGCTCATGGCCGAGGCGGGCTACAAGGACGGCCTGAAGGGCCTCGACTTCGTGGTGCGCGACATCCAGACGTTCAAGCTGTGGGCGGTGGCCATCCAGGCCATGCTGAAGGAGCACATCAACGTCGAGTCGAACCTCCGCGTCGTGCAGACGTCGGTGTGGTTCGACGAGGCGGGGGCGGGCAACTTCGACCTCGCGATCAGCGCGATCGTGTCGTCCCTGATGGACCCCTCCGACATCTTCTCGGCGTGGTACGGCAAGGGCGGCCCGCAGAACTACGGGAGCTGGGTGAACGAGCCCTTCCACGCGCTCGCCGCGCAGATCGAGAAGGAGCTGGACGACAAGAAGCGCACCGCGATGGTGCGGCAGGCCGAAGCCATGCTGGAGAACGACCCGCCGCTGATCCCGGTCGCGTACGAGCAGATCTACGACGCGTACTACAACAAGGTCCGGGGCCAGAACCCCGCGAGCTACTTCGGTATCTACGACGTGGTCCGCTGGGACCAGGTCTGGCTCCAGGGCTAATTCCTTCGGAGGGGGCCTCGACGGCCCCCTCCGAAACCTCCCCAGGAGGAGTGCGGCGGTGAAGCCGCCGCTCGGACCGTGAAGAAATATCTGCTCCGTCGCGCTCTGTTCGCGCTCGGGACGCTCATCGGCGTGTCGATGATCATCTTCGTCGTGCTGCGCGTGCTGCCCGGTGATCCGCTCGTCGCGATCCTCGGGGTCGAAGGCCACCGGAGCATGCAGCCGGCCGACAAGGCGCGCATCATGGCGGACCTCGGGCTCTCCGACCCGTTGCCCGTGCAATACCTCCGCTGGCTCAAGGACATCGCGAGCGGCGAGCTCGGCAAGTCGTTCTTCCGCGGCGACACCGTGCGCGACCTCATCCTCCATCGGGGACCGATCTCCGCCGAGATCGCGCTGCTCGCGCTGGTCGTCTCGTGGCTGGTGGGCCTGCCCGCGGGCATCGCCAGCGCGATCCGGCCGAACGGCTGGCTCGACGCCGTCGCGCGCTTCGTGTCGATCATCTTCATCGCGATCCCGGGATTCTGGCTCGGGCTGCTGATCGTGCTCGCGCTGCTGTTCTGGTTCGGCTACAAGGCGCCGATCATCATCGTGCACGTGTGGGAGAACCCCTGGGAGAACTTCCAGCAGGTGATCGGCCCCGCGGTCGTGCTCGGGCTCGCGCAGGGCGCGTACATCGCGCGCATGTCGCGCTCGTGCCTGCTGGAAGTGATCCGCGAGGACTACGTGCGCACCGCGCGCGCCAAGGGCGCGGCCGAGAAGGCGATCGTCCTGCGCCACGCGCTGCCCAACGCGCTGCTGCCCGTCATCACGATCTCGGGCGTGCTGCTCGGCTTCGTGCTCGGCGGCTCCGTGGCGGTCGAGCAGGCGTTCGGCGTCCCGGGCCTCGGACGTGCGCTCGTGATCGCGATCATCGAGCGCGACATCATCGTGGTGCAGAACCTGGTGCTCCTCTACGCGGCCATCTTCGTGGTCGTCAACGTCCTGGTGGATCTCTCCTATGGCTGGCTCGATCCCCGTATCCGTTTCTGAGACGGCCGTGACGGCGGGGCCGGAGACCCAGAGCTCCGTGCTCCGCGAGCTCGCGCGCTTCGCGCGGCGTAACCCGCTGTCGCTGGTGGGCGCGCTGGTCGGCCTCGCGATCATCGTGACGGCGATCACCGCGCCGTGGGTGGCGCCGAACGATCCGCTCAAGGCGAACTTCGCGCGCATGAACAAGCCCCCGGACGCGAACGCGTACTTCGGCACCGACCAGGTCGGCCGCGACACGCTCTCGCGCGTGATCTACGGCGCCCGCACGTCGCTCTTCGTCGCGTTCGCGGCCGTCCTGCTCGGGACGACGACCGGCTCGCTGTGGGGGGTCGCGTGCGGGTATCTCGGCGGCCGCTTCGACCTCGTGAGCCAACGGATCATGGAGGTCCTGCAGGCGTTCCCCGACCTCATCCTCGCGATGGCGATCTCGATGGCCATCGGCACCGGCATGCCCGCGGTCATCGTGGCCATCGCGATCACCCGCATCCCGTTCGGCGGGCGCGTGATCCGCTCGGTGGCGATCAGCGTGCGGGAGATGCAGTACGTCGAGGCGGGACGGGCGAGCGGCGCCTCCGCGCTGCGCATCATGGCGCTGCACGTGCTCCCGCAGTGCGTGGCGCCGTACCTCGTGCTCGCCACCACGCACCTCGGCGTGGCGATCGTCATCGAGGCCGCCCTCGGCTTCCTCGGGGTCGGGGTGCCGCCCCCGACGCCCACGTGGGGCAACATGCTCGCGGACGCGATCACCAACCTGGTCCCGTCGTGGTGGCTCGTGCTCTATCCGGGCCTCGCCATCACGGTGACCGTGCTCGCGTTCAACCTGCTGGGCGACGGCATCCGCGACACGCTCGACCCGCGGCTCTCGCCGGCGTTTCTGCGGATGATGTCGGGCGGGCGCAAGGGCTGAGCCCGGACGGCCGCGCGCGCTACGCCGCGGCGTTCTTCGACCTGCAGCTCGACTTCGCGCGGCGCGCCGCCGCCCTGTCGGGCGCGCCGTGGCCCCAGGCGCTGCTCGACTACACCAACCTCTACATCCGCTTCGGCTGCGGCTTCGGCTTCGATCCCGCGCATCCCGTGTGGCGCGAATACGTCGCGGGCCTCGCGGGCACGCCGGCCGACGCGGCGTGGACGTACGACTTCCATCGCGTGCGCGCCACGGCTGTGACCGGCCCGCCGGTCGTCGCCACGTTCGGCTGCTTCGCCTACGCGCGGCCGCCCGACGCGCGGCTGCGCCTGCACTTCGTGAACGCGGAGCCTGACGGGGGCTCGCCGCTCGCGAAGGAACGGCAGGCGGCCCGCCGCGCGGACCTCGCGGCGCTCTTCGCGCACGTCCAGGCGGCGCCCGGCGGCGCATCGCTCCGGGTCGTCGGCGGCTCGTGGCTCTACAACCTCGAGGCGTACCGGCGACTCTTCCCGCCGTCGTACGTCGCGAGCGCGCGGGTGCATCCACGGCGCTTCCGGCGCATGTCGCTGTGGGGACAGTTTCTCGACCGCCACGGCGCCGTGAAGCGCGCGATGGCGGACCCGTTCCGCGCGCGGCTCGCGCGTGCGGCGAGTATCGACGACCTCGACGCGTGCTTTCCGCTGCCCGCGCTCGCCGTCGAGGCGCCCGTGAGCGCGTTCTACGCCTTCTACGGCGTCTGAGGCGGGGCGTATACTCCGCGCCATGCGCCGGGGGACGGACTACCTCGCCGGGCTGCGCGACGGCCGCGCGATCTTCCTCGACGGTGCGCGCGTGGACGACGTCACCACGCATCCCGCCTTCGCGGAGTCGGTGAAGCGCGTGGCCGAGCGCTACGATGCGGCCGCGCAGGCGCCGGACGTCACGACGTGCGTCGATCCCGCGACGAATACGCGCATCGGCTCGATGTGGCTCATCCCGCGCTCCGCGGACGATCTCGAGCGGCGCCGCGCGGTGCACCGCTTCTGGGCCGAGGGCAGCTACGGGCTCATGGGCCGCACGCCGGATCACGTCGCCTCGGTGCTGACGGCGTTCGCCGGGTGGCGGCAGCTCTTCGACCGCGCGGACCGCCGCTTCGGCGACAACGTCGTGCGCTTCTACGAGAAGGCGAGGGACGAGGACCTCTACCTCGCGTACGCCATCGTCCCGCCGCAGATCGACCGCGGGACGCCCGCGCACAAGCACGCCGAGCCCTTTCTCCATCCCGGGGTGGTCAAGGAGACGGACGCGGGAATCGTGATCCGCGGCGCGCACGCGATCGCGACCTCCGTGACGATGGCGGACTGGCTCTACGTCAGCTACATCACGCCGCTCGCGCCGGGCGACACGGACTACGCGATCTCGCTGGTGCTGCCCGTGAACGCCCCGGGGCTGCGGCTCCTGCCCCGCCGTCCGTACGCGACGCTCGCGACCAGCGTGTACGACTATCCGCTGTCGTCGCGCTACGACGAGGTCGACACCACGGTGGTGTTCGACGACGTGCTGGTGCCCTGGGAGCACGTCTTCGTCTACAGGAACGTGGAGCTCGTGACCGCGCAGTTCCACGAGTCGCCCGCGCACGTGACGGGCAACTTCCAGTCGCTGGTGCGCTTCGGCGTGAAGCTCGAGCTGCTCGCGGGGCTGGTGGCGAAGCTGGCCGCGGTGCAGGGGAGCGCCGGGGATCCGGCGGTGCAGGCGACCCTTGGCGGCGAGATCGCCGCCTACTGCGCGACGTTCGAGGCTTTGGCACAGGCGGCGGCGCGCAACCCGTTGATCGGCGAGGGCTACGCGCGCCCGCACCCGCAGTACATCTACGCCGGCATGAGCCTGCAGCGCCGGTTCATCGTGGACATGTACCGCACGGTGCGCGAGCTCGCGGGCGGCGCGTTCCAGAACGTGCCGTCGTCCGAGGCCAGCTTCCTGTCATCCGCGACACGCGCGGACACCGAGCGGTACTACCAGTCCGCGGCGAGCGGCGCCCACGACCGCATCAAGCTCCTGAAGCTGGTGTGGGATTTCATCGGCACCGAGTACGGGGGCCGCCAGCTCCAGTACGAGATGTTCTACTCCGCCGCCCAGCCCGTCGTGAACCGCCGCCTCTACCGCGCGTACGA
>Ga0194121_10012101_pt1 | contig 10130 bp, 10 predicted proteins | sample TA2MahCa50mmetaG_FD_148609 | JGI IMG/M metagenome (GOLD analysis project Ga0194121, IMG submission 148609) | Freshwater microbial communities from Lake Tanganyika, Tanzania - TA2015020 Mahale Deep Cast 50m | ecosystem: Environmental > Aquatic > Freshwater > Lake | place: Tanzania: Lake...
CCGCGAATGCATCGTCGCGCTCTGCGGGCAACGCCTCGCCGGCAGCACGAAACTTTGGCGCCCGCCCGGCACGCAAGGACGTGCGCGGGCGTGGTCCGAGCATGCTCAACAAGAAGAAGACCCTCGCCGCTGCCGCAGCATCGAAGGCCGCCGCTTCAGGTCCGGCAGCGGCAGCCGCAGCAAAGACCTCAACGGCGGCTGCGGCCGCCGGCGCGGCAACTGCCCAGCCAGAGGGTCGACCTTCCAACGGGGAACGCCTCGGGCTTCGCGAAACCGATGATCCGCTCGACTTGCGCTCGTCGGTGGCCTACGTGATGGAAGCGGAGAACGGGCGGGTAGTGTTTCAGAAGAACGCAGAGGTTGCGCTTCCGATTGCATCGATCAGCAAGCTGATGACTGCGATGGTTGTGATCGACGCCGGTCAGGATCTGCACGAGATCATCGAGATTACCAACGACGATATCGATACTGAAAAGGGCACCCGGTCGAGGCTTCGCATCGGTTCCCGCCTGAGCCGCGGCGAACTTCTCCATCTGGCGCTGATGTCCTCCGAGAATCGTGCTGCGAGCGCGCTCGGTCGCAACTACCCGGGCGGCTTGCAGGCCTTCGTGTCGTCGATGAACGGAAAGTCGAAGCAGCTCGGGATGACCTCCACCCGTTTCACCGAACCCACGGGCCTCTCGAGCCGCAATGTCTCCACTGCGAAGGACCTCGCCCTGATGGTGCAGGCAGCCGGCGAGTATCCGTTGATTCGCCAGTACTCCACTTCGCCCGGTCTGCAGGTGGGTTCCGGGCGTTCCACCCTTGCCTACCGCAACACCAACCGGCTCACCGACAACCCCAAGTGGGAGATCGAGTTGCAGAAGACCGGCTTTATCTCAGAGGCGGGGAATTGCCTGGTCATGCAGGTGCGGATCGAGGGGCGACAGATGGTGATGGTGTTGCTCGACGCAAGGCAAAAGCTGGCGCGCTTCGGCGACGCCCAGCGTCTGCGCAGCTGGATCGAATCGCATAGCTGAACGCGGGTAGCGCAGCCGAGGATTCTTTTGCGGATGTCGCTGTGCCTTTCAGGCGCGGGGTCTCGACCCCGGCCCGTCGTGGCCGAGCGACGAGGAGATGCGTGCAGCGGTCTCGCGCAACCACTCCACCCACTCCTCCCGCACCTGCTCGGCGGGAGCCGAGATCGAAAGCCCTGCCACCAGTTTGGCGCCATCGTCGTAGATTCCCGCAGCAATGCAGCGCACCCCGGGTTCAAGTTCCTCGTTGTCGCGCGCAAATCCGAGGCGTCGCACCTGGGCCAACTCGAACTCGAGCCGCGCGAGGTCGGTGATCGAGTTGGCGGTGTAGCCCTCGAGACCCGAACGCATCGCGTAGGAGCGCACAGCCTTCACCTCATCGGCGGCGAGAAAGAGTTTGCCTACCGAGGTGAGGTGCAGGGGCGCGCGTCCACCCACTGCGCGAACCACCTGCATACCCGATCGCTCGGAAAGCGCCCGCTCCACATAGACGATCTCGTCGCCCTGCCTGATCGAGAGGTTGATCGGTTGCGAGGTTCGCTGATGCAGCTCGCGCATCGGTCCCGTTGCCGCATCGCGGATGTTCAGCCTCGCCTTGACCAGACTGCCGAGTTCGAGCAGGCGCAGCCCGAGTTGGTAGCTCCCAGTGTCGACCCGCTCGACGAACCGCGCAGTGACGAGATCGTTGAGGATCCGATGGGCGGTGGAAGGATGCAGCGCGGTTGCCCTGCTGAGCGTCTTGAGGGGAACCGGATCGCTGTAGTGCGACAAGACATCCAGAAGTCGCACGAGGCGTTCGATCACCTGAATGGTGGTTGGGCGCACGCCCTGTTCCCTGATCGACATGCGGGAGGCGACCCGGGCCGGACTACCCTCAGGCGCGTGCTGGAACGCAGATCGTGAATTGGCGGCACGTGGCATGATTCGGTGACTTTTATACCACGAGGCCTTGATCGCAGTGTCTGTCGTCGTCCCTTGTTGCGCGGTGGCGAGGGTCCCTGTGAGGTTTGGTTCACCCCCGTCTCGGGCCCTGCGCGGTTCATGCCCAGCCCGGTCCGACCCTACCCAGCCCGACCGAACCCCGGCGAAGGCTACGATCATGGCTCGGTGGTGGCGTCAGGTCGTAGTTTCCGGGCGTGGCGTCCGAACCTGGCGTCCGCAAGCAAGCCTGACCCAGGCCAGACCGCATGGGGTTGCCAGGGACGGGTTCTGTCCAACAGAAAGCTCCAACAAACTCGACTTCATGCAACCCTCGCCTTCGGACCCCGTGCTTTCGGACCCCGCGCCTTCGAACCCCGCGCCTTCGGTCCTCTCGCCTTCGGACCCCGCGCCTTCGAATCCCGCGCCTGGCGCGGCTGCCGCAACGGGCGCACCCTCGCCCTGGGTTGCGCCAACGGCGACCCCTGCAGCCTTTGATTCGAAGGTCCTTGTGCCGCCTGCATCCTCTAGCGGCGGCCTCATGGCTACACCTGCGATGACTACGCGGGCAGTTGCCGGCGCGTCAACGCCTGAGAGGAGCACCTCCATGCCGATCCACCGACGCAAGGTGGAGCATCACATCGGCCCCCCGGTTGGCAGCCCTGCGGGATCAGGACCACGCGCGTCTTCGCCCGCCACGCTGCGGGTGGGACTCTTTTTCACCTGCCTTGTCGACGTGATGCGGCCTGAAGTGGGCTTCGCGGCGGTACGGCTGCTCGAGGATGCTGGTTGCCAGGTGGAGGTGCCCGAGGGGCAGACCTGTTGCGGGCAGCCGGCCTTCAATGCAGGTGACAGCCCTAGTGCGCGGGATCTTGCCGAACGTTGGGTCGTTGAATTCGAGCGCTACGATTACATTGTTGTTCCGAGCGGATCCTGCGCGGGGATGATCCGCGTGCACTATCCGCAACTCGTGAGTTCCGATCCGGATCTGCGCAGCCGCATGCTTGCCGTGTGCGAACGCACCTGGGAACTCACGAGCTTTCTGGTGGACGTGTGTGGAATGCACAAGCCGCCAGGTGATTATGCGGGTGCGATCACGTATCACGATTCCTGCAGCGGACTGCGCGAACTCGGTGTGCGTGATCAGCCGCGGCAACTGCTCCAGGCCATGCCGCGCCTTGATTTGCGCGAAATGGGCGATGCGCGGGCCTGTTGCGGTTTCGGAGGCACCTTTTCGGTGAAGTACGGACATGTGAGTGCTGCGATCGCCGATGAGAAGCTTGCGCAGATCAGCGCAACCGGTGCGCCCTGCGTGGCGATGGGGGATGTGGGTTGCATGCTGCACCTCGAGGGTCGGCTTCGCCGAAGCGGTGATGCGACGACCCGGGTGATGCATGTGGCGGAGGTGCTGGTGCACGCGGCAGGAGGAAACTGATGCAGGTCCAATCCATGCACTTCAAGGCTCGAAGCGGCCAGAAACTTGCAGACCTGCGACTGCAAGCCAACCTGAAGAAGCTCTCCACCAAGTGGGTGGCGGGTCGCGCCCAGGCGATCGCCGAACTCGATGACTTCGAGAATACCCGTGAAGACGCAGTGCAGCGCCGCAAGCGTGCGCTTGCCGACCTCGATGTGTGGCTCGAGCGCTTCGAGCAGGAGGCTACCCGCCGGGGTACCACTGTGCTTTGGGCGCAGACGCCCGCAGAGGCCTCGAGGCTGGTTGTGGCGATCGCCAAGCGCCATCAGGTGCGCAAGGTCACCAAGTCGAAGTCGATGGTGTCGGAGGAAATGGCACTCAACCGAGCGCTGGAGGCTGCCGGCATTCAGCCTGTCGAGACCGATCTCGGCGAATACATCCTGCAGATCAACAACAACGAACCGCCCTCACACATCGTTGCCCCGGTCTTGCACAAGGATAAGGACGAGGTTTCCGGCCTCTTCGCCCGGGTGCATCAGCGGCCGAGGCTCGACGAGGTTGGACAGATGACCCGTGAAGCGCGGGAGTTCCTGCGGCCCCACTTCCTGTCGGCCGACATGGGCGTATCCGGCGGGAACTTCCTGATCGCGGAAACCGGGTCGGTGGCGCTCTTCACCAACGAGGGCAACGAGGGCATGTGCACCGTGCTTCCGCGGGTGCATGTGGCGGTTACGGGCATCGAGAAAGTGTTGCCAACGCTCGAGGACCTCGCGGTGGTTGCGCGCTTGCTACCCCGCTCGGCGACCGGGCAATCGATGTCGAACTATTTTTCGATCCTCACCGGTGCCCGCGCACCGGGCGAAACCGACGGCCCGGAGCATGCCTATGTTGTCCTGGTCGACGGCGGACGAAGCGGCCTCCTCGGCGGCGATTTCGAGGACATGTTGCGCTGTATCCGCTGCGGTGCCTGTATGAACCACTGTCCGGTCTACCAGAAGGTTGGGGGGCACGCCTACGGCTGGGTCTATCCCGGACCGATGGGTTCGGTACTCACGCCAGCCTACGTTGGACTCGAAAAGACACTCGACCTACCTCAGGCGGCCACCTTGTGCGGCGAGTGTCATGTGGTGTGTCCGATGAAGATCCCGCTGCCGGACCTCCTGCGCAAGCTGCGCGAGAGGCAGTTCGAGCGTGGTCTGCGACCCTGGTCGGAGCGGCTCGGTCTGGCGCTCTGGGCTTATGTGGCGCGGCGTCCGGCGCTCTATCGCTGGGCGACGCGCGCAGGATCGCAGGTGTTGCGCTGGATGGGTGGTCCTGCCGCGTCGATCCGAAGGATCCCCGGGGCCGGAGGCTGGACCGACCACCGGAACCTGCCGGCGCCCTCGGCGAAGCCTTTCCGGCATCAATGGGCTGAAGGCCGAAGGCCGCGTGGCTGAGGCGCTGTAAACGCAGGTTCAACCCGGCCGAAGCCTGCAGCGGTGGAGCAAAGTCCAGCAACGGGCCAGCTGGCTCAGTGCACGGTTGGCGTTGCATCGCGGATGCGCAAGGCTGCGTCACGCACGAGGCGTGGGCCGCTGTAGATCAGCCCGGTGTAGATCTGCACCAGGTTGGCACCCGCACGCATCTTTGCCGCAGCGTCGTCGGCGCTCAGCACGCCGCCCACGCCGATGATGGGAAAGCCCGGGCCGAGTGCCTGCCGCAGACTTGAAATCACACGGTTGGACGCCTCGAGGAGCGGTGCCCCCGAAAGGCCACCGGCTTCCGCGGCGTGCATCGCGCCTTGCACCTGCGCGCGCGACACTGTGGTGTTCGTGGCGATCACGCCGTCGATGCGGTGGCGCAGCAGCGCCCGCGCCACAACCACCACGCCATCATCCTCGAAGTCGGGCGCAATTTTCACCAGCAGCGGTACGCGCCGCCCGCGCCCGCGGTCGAGTTGATCGCAGCGCGCGCGCAACGCATGGAGGAGCGCATCGAGCGCCTGCTCCTGCTGCAGTAAACGCAGATTGCGGGTGTTTGGTGAGGAAATGTTGACCGCGACATAGTCGGCCCAGGCATGGACCGCGTCCAGCCCCCGCAGGTAGTCGCCGGCGGCACTCTCGATCGGCGTCGTGGCGTTCTTGCCGATGTTGAGCCCAAGCACGCCCCTCCAGCGGCGCTTTTGGACCTGGGCCAGGAAACGGTCGAGCCCGTCGTTGTTGAAGCCGAGCCTGTTGATGAGTGCGCGCTCGCGCACCAGCCTGAACATCCGGGGTCTGGGGTTGCCGGGCTGCGCCTGCGGGGTAACGGTACCCACCTCGAGGAAGCCGAACCCGAGGCTTCCCAGAGCATCGATGTGCGCCGCGTCCTTGTCGAGTCCAGCCGCGAGTCCCACCCGATTCGGAAACGACAGCCCCATCACTTCGCAGGGGTCTGCCACCTGCGCTGGAACAAGATGCCGCAGAAGTCCGAGATCATGCAGCCGGCCGAGTTGACGCAGCGCCAGGTCGTGCGCTTGCTCCGGTTCGAGGTGAAACAGGAACTTGCGGGCGACCGGATACCAGTCGATCACGGCCGCAGGGAGGCAGGACCCCTCGCCCTCATCCCGGGGCGCGCGTTTCGGGGTAGTGGGACAGCGGGATCCAGCGACCCTGGTGCAGACCCTCCACAGGCCGGAAGGTGGCCTTGTAGGACATCTTGGGACTCTCGCGGATCCAGTAGCCGAGATAGAGGTGGGTGAGGCCCCGGCTGAGCGCCCAACGAATCTGCCAAAGGATGCAGTAGGTGCCAAAGTTGGATCGTGGGTGTGCGGCATCGAAGAAGGTGTAGACCGAGGACAGGCCGTCGGCAAGTTCGTCCACGATCGAGACCATCCGCAACACCTCCGAGCGCGGATCCCGGAACTCGATCAGATGGGTGCGCACGCGGCTCTGCAGCAGGAACTGTGCGTACTGCTCGCGGCTGTCCTGGTCCATCCCGCCGCCAGGGTGGCGCTGGCGCTGGTATTGCAGGTAAAGCCTGTAGTGCTCGTCGGAGAAGGTGAGGGGCACGAACTGGGCGTTCAGATCGGAGTGGCTGGTCCATGCCCGCCGCTGACTGCGGCTCGGCTTGAACGACGCCACGATCACCCGCACCGGGACGCAGGCGCGGCAGTCGTCGCACCACGGGCGGTAGGTAAACACCCCGCTGCGGCGAAACCCAACGCGCACCAGCTCGCTGTAGGCCTCGTGGTGAACCAGATGATTGGGCGTGGCCACCTGCGAGCGGGCGTTCCTGTTCGGCAGATAGCTGCAGGGGTAGGGTGCTGTCGCGTAGAACTGCAGCGTGGAAAAGGGTGCTTCGTGCGGGCGAGTCATGACCAGTCGATGCGAATCTCCGACCATCTCGGCGCCGGGAGCGCACACAGGTGGGCAATCCTGGTCAGATACTCGGCGCGCGGCATCGGACCGGCGCCCAACCGCGCCAGATGGTTCGTCTGTTGCTGACAGTCTATCATCCGGAAATCGTACTGATCGAGGCATACCACCAGCGCGGCGAGGCTGAGTTTCGATCCGTCGGCCACCCGGGTAAACATGGACTCGCCGAAGAACATCCGCCCAATACTCACGCCGTAGAGACCGGCCATCTGGCGATCCTCCTGCCATAGTTCCACCGAGTGGGCGTAGCCCATGCGGTGGAGTGCGCAGTAGGCATCGATCATCCGAGGCGTGATCCAGGTGCCGTTCTGGTCCTTGCGCGGGGCAGCACAGGCGCGCATCACGCCAGCGAAGTCGGCATCGATGCGCACCTCCCAGCCCCCCTGCGCCCAGAGTTGCCTCCTGCGCTTGCGCAACGACCGGTGCATCCGAAAGTGAGCGGGCAACAGCACCATGCGCGGGTCGGGGCTCCACCAGAGCACTGGCTGACCTTCGCTGTACCACGGAAAGATTCCGCGCGGGTAGGCCTCAAGCAGGCGGCTCGCTGAGAGATCGCCGCCGGCACAGAGCAGCCCGTCGGGTTCCCGAAGGGCCAGCGAAGCGTCAGGGAGTGCCTCGTGGGCGTAAACCCAGGGTAATCGCATCGTAGTGGATCGGCGCAAGGTGATCCGGCTGCGCTGCCGCAAGGTCGTCGATGAACCAGCGGAGGGTCTTTTCCACGGTGCGGAACGCGATGTGGTCCCAAGGGATGTCGGCAACCTGAAACAGCCGCGCTTCGAGGCTCTCTTCGCCCGGGTCGAGTTCCGGATGGAGCATTCTTGCGCGATAAAAGAGGTGCACCTGATTTACATGTGGGACGTCGATCATGGCGTAGGGGCGAAGGAGTTCGATCGTAGCACCGGCCTCCTCGCGGGTCTCGCGTTCTGCGCCCTGGGCGGTGGTTTCGTCGTTTTCAAGAAAACCCGCGGGCAAGGTCCACAGACCGTAGCGCGGTTCGATCGCGCGTCGGCAAAGCAGGATCTCTTCGGCCCAGGTACTGACGGTGCCCACGACCACGTTGGGGTTCTGGTAGTGGATCGCACCGCAATGCGCACAGCACCACCGCACACGGTTGTCACCAGGCGGGACAGCCTGGTGGACCTTGTTTCCGCATCCCGAGCAAAAGTTCATCGATCAGAGGGTGGAGTCTTGGGCCGTTGATGCATCGCTGGGTGAACCGGGCAGGTCGCTCGCAGCTTCGCGGAACACTTCCCGACTGTGCTTCGGCCAGTTTATCCTGCCCGAGACCCTTCTGTTACACTGGCCGCCAACTGACGCGGGGTGGAGCAGCCCGGTAGCTCGTCGGGCTCATAACCCGAAGGTCGCAGGTTCAAATCCTGCCCCCGCAACCCTCCGCAGGCGTGAAGGGCCAGTGCACCCGGTGGTGTCCGAGCCCAGGTATCCGAGCCCAGGTATCCGGGCATCTCGGGCCCTGAGCGTGGCGATCTGGAAGAGCGCCGGGATCCGGCTGTTTGGGGGTCCGGCCTGCATTGCCTGTCCGAACCACGCAGGCACCCAGCGAAGGTCATCAGGGGCATCGAGGGAGCAACCCGAGGGCATCGAGTCCATCGAGGGCGGTGAGTCCGTTGAGAATATCGAGTCCATTGAGGGCGTCGAAGGGTTGGTTCCGGTTCCCCGCGACCCGCGCCGTGGCAGACGCAGCGCAAGCCAGCGCCGGAAGGCCGTGATGTCGAGCGGGGCTCACTGCGGTCCCGGGGATCACTTCGGTTGCAGGCTTGCGCCGGTCGAAGGCTCCAGGTGCGAGGCCATCGTGCTCCGGGCTCAACCACAACGAACCAATCTTCGAATCACATGAATACGATTGAGGCAACACGAATACTCGAGGCTGCTCTGCTCACTTCGCGCGAGCCCCTTAGCCTTGCACGACTGCGATCGCTCTACGACGACGCGGTTGGCAGCGACACGCTACGGCAGCTTCTCGAGGACTTGCGCCTCGCCTGGAGGGGGCGGAGTCTTGAGCTGGTTTGCCTCGCCGGCGGGTGGCGTTTTCAGAGTTCCCCGCAGCTCGCACCGTTCCTGCAGCGGCTCAACCCGGAGAAGCCGCCCAGGTATTCACGTGCAGTCATGGAAACACTTGCCATCATTGCCTACAGACAACCGGTCACCCGCGGCGACATTGAGTCGATCCGCGGGGTTACGGTTTCAGCGCAGGTCCTGAGGACCCTCGAGGAGAGAGGCTGGATCGAGACCCTCGGACACAAGGAGGTGGTTGGCCGTCCGGCGCTCCTTGGAACGACCCGGCAGTTTCTCGACGATCTCGGTCTGCAATCGCTTGCGCAACTGCCAGCCCTCAACACCCCATCTGCCGACAGTTCCGCACGCCAGCAGCGGGATGAGCGCCTCACAGCCACGCTCGAAGCGCCAAAAGGAGCCATTGCATGAGTCTTCCCCCCGACGATCCGACGCGGTCCTCGCGAAGCGGGCCCCCGGAGGCTTTGGCCCCTGGGGCCGGGTCGAGCGATCATCCAAAACGCCGGCGCGGTCCCTTCGGCCCACGTCCGCGCAAGAAGGGTCCGGGGTTCGCAGACGGCCAGCAGGCCCGCCACGACGGATCGACATCCGGCCAGGCTGACGGGCAGCCTCGGCCCCGGCCTGGTCCAGGCGGCGCGCCCGAGGGCGGAAACCGCCCGCAGGGCCGTGGCAAGCCGCCACGACGTGAGCGCCCGCCAGAGGCCGAGGCCGATCCGCTTCCGATTCGCACCCAGGCTGCAAGTATCGTCCCTCCTCTGCAGCCGAGGCACACAGCCGATCCCGAGGCCGCCGGGCTCAAGCTGCAAAAGGTCCTTGCCGATGCCGGGATCGGATCGCGGCGCGATATGGAGGAATTGATCCTCGCGGGGCGGATTTCAGTCAACGGACTGCCCGCGCATATTGGGCAGCGTATAGGCCCGAACGATCAGGTGCGGATCAACGGGCGGACGCTTCCGCGCAAGGTGCAGCCAGCGCCGCCCCGTGTGTTGCTCTACCACAAGCCCTCGGGCGAGATCTGCAGCCGCGACGATCCGGAGCAGCGCCCCACGGTGTTTCATCGGCTGCCACGGCTCAAGGGTGCGCGCTGGGTGGCTGTGGGCAGGCTCGACTTCAACACGGAAGGGTTGCTGATCTTCACCACGTCCGGCGACATTGCCAACCGGCTGATGCATCCGCGCTACGGATGGGAGCGCGAGTACGCGGTACGTATTCTCGGGCGTATCGACGACAACACCCGTGCCCGACTGCTCGAAGGGGTGAGTCTCGACGACGGGCAGGCACGCTTCAACAGCCTCGAGGATGTGGGCGGCGATGGTGCCAACCACTGGTACCGCGTTACCCTGGCGGAGGGTCGCA
>Ga0194121_10012102_pt1 | contig 10129 bp, 5 predicted proteins | sample TA2MahCa50mmetaG_FD_148609 | JGI IMG/M metagenome (GOLD analysis project Ga0194121, IMG submission 148609) | Freshwater microbial communities from Lake Tanganyika, Tanzania - TA2015020 Mahale Deep Cast 50m | ecosystem: Environmental > Aquatic > Freshwater > Lake | place: Tanzania: Lake...
CGGTCTGCGGATGTATCGCCGCGAAAAAGCCGGTGATGAATTTGTTGTCCGGCGTGTTCGCCTTAATCGAGTGGTTCAACCGCGATGTCAATTTCGCGATGTCGGTCTCCAACTCGGCCAGCGCCTGCACCCGCGCCTGCAGACTCGACATCAGCAGCGAGGCCGCCAGGCCCTTGCCCGAAACGTCGGCGACAATCACAAGCTGGCGCCCATCGGCGAGCGGAATGTAGTCGAAGTAGTCGCCCCCCACCGACCGGCACGGCAAACTGCGCCCCGCCAGATCGAGCCCTTCCACCTTCGGCGGCGCTTGAGGAAACAGTCCGCGTTGAATGACGGCGGCCTGATCGAGGTCGTGCGCCAGCAACTGCTCGGCCTGTTCGACTTCGATAAGCCGAGCGTGTTCGATCCGTATCGCCGCGATGTTTGCGAACACCGTCAACATGCTGAGATCGTCGGCGTCGAACGGGTGCACAACGTTTGGCGAGTCGACGTACAAGATGCCAATGACCTGCGCTTCGGTCTGCAGCGGCACGGCCATCAGACTGCGCACGCGCTGCTGCACGATGGTTTGGCTCGCCTTCAGCAAGGAGTCCGCGCTCGCGTCCTGCACAAGCAGCGAAGAGCGATCGCGCATGATCTTGTCGCGCACCGCGGTCGACACCTTGAAACCGTCTCCGCGATTCGCTTTCGGAACCAACTCGCCGTTCTCGACGGCCAACAGCACACCGCGTTTTGCGCCAACCGCTTCGAGCGCGATATCGAGAACCACGCCGAACAGCTCTTGCAGCGGCCGGAACGAAGACAACTCGCGGCCCGCTTTGATTAGCGACTCCATGCGCTTGTGCGAGCGATCGAGATCGGCCGGCGCCGCGGCGGGCTTGGTCGAAAACTTGGCCGAATCGAGCCGGATAATAAACGTCGAGTCCGGCTTCATGCCCTCGCTGCTCGGATCGTCGACGAACTCAACGGGGCTCGGCACGGGAGGCGCTTCGACTACTTGGCTTAATTCGTATTCAATCTGTTGACGTCCCGCGACAACAACGTCGCCCGGCACAAGCAGGTGTTCGCGCACAAGCGGCTGGCCGTTGATGGACGTGCCGTTCTTGCTGCCCATGTCGCGGACGTGCCAGGCCGTGCCATTCCATTCGAACGCGCAATGCTGGCGGGACAACATCGTGTCTCCGGGCATCGACAACTGGACGGTCTCCGAACGGCCGAGGATGAACGGCGAGTCGTCGAGACGTATTTTGCAAGGGTCCCCATCGGGACCGGTGAGTAGAACTTCAGCTGGGATGATTTCCGGCATGGCGGCGCGGCTATACTGTGAAAGTATCTCACGACGTCGAGCAGTCTCCGCCGAACAAGGAGCGTCGAGTGCGTTGAGACGAAGGAGACAACTATGAGCGCAACAATTAACATCCGCTAAAACGGCGGCGTGGAAGTAGTAGACGTGAGCGGTAAGATCACGTTGGGCGAAGGCGCGGTCGCGATTCGCGATACGGTCCGCAAACTCATCGAAGCCGGGAATAAGAAGATCGTCCTCAACCTCGGCAACGTCACCTATATCGATTCGTCCGGAATCGGCGAACTCGTCTCGGCGTTTACGTCGGTGTCCAACGCGGGGGGCGAACTGAAGCTGCTGAACCTCACCAAACGCGTGCAGGATCTATTGCAGATCACGAAGCTCTACACCGTGTTCGCCGTCTTCGACGACGAAGGCGCGGCCGTCGCCAGCTTTAAGCCCAAAACACACCCGTTCATAGCGGTATACTCTCGGACTATGAACAGGCGATATTTCATCGGCGCCGCCACGGCGGCCGCGAGTGCGCAACCCCGGCCCGTGGCGGCGAGCGATAAGGTCAATGTCGGTATCGTCGGCGTTGGCGGACGCGGCCGCTCGATTCTCGGCACGCTCGCCAACGTCCCCGCGGCCAGCGTGAAATACATCTGCGACACCGACAAGGCTTCGCTCGAAAAGGCGCAGGCGGTCGTCGCCAAGGCGAACATGCCGAAGCCGCAGGAGGTAAGCGATCTTCGGCGGCTGCTTGAAGACAAGGGCCTTGATGCGGTCGTTGTCACAACGCCCGACCACTGGCACGCGCCCGCGACGATTCTCGCGTGCGACGCAGGCAAAGACGTCTACGTCGAAAAGCCTTGCTCGCACAATATCCGCGAAGGCCGCTTGATGATCGATGCCGCCAGGCGGAACAACCGGATTGTGCAAGTCGGCACGCAATCGCGCAGCCGCCCGTCGACGCTCCGAGGCATCGAATACGCCCAATCCGGCAAGATCGGCAAAGTGCTGATGGCCAAAGCGTGGAACGTGCAATTGCGCGACAACATCGGCCGGAAGAAAGACGGCCCCGTACCGCCCGGCGTCGATTACGAAACCTGGCTCGGGCCCGCGCCGTGGATTCCGTTCAACGAAAATCGCTTCCACTATAAGTGGCACTGGCACTGGCATTTCGGAACCGGCGATGCGGGCAACGACGGCGCCCACCAAATCGACATCGCACGCTGGGCGCTCGGCGAATCGTATCCGAAGAAGGCCAGCGGATCGGGCCGCAAGATTTTCTTCGACGACGATCAGCAGACGCCCGACACGATGAACGTGACCTTCGATTACGGCGAGACCTCGCTCATCTGGGAGATGCGCATCTGGAATCCGTACGGTCAGGAGCAGGTGGATAACGGAGTCGCCGTCTACGGCACCGAAGGCATGGTCCACATCGGACGGTGGAATCGCAAATGGGGCTTCAAGGCGTTCGACCGCAAAGGTGCGCTTGTGCATCACGACGACGCCGGTGACAGCGACAACGGGCATCACGGCAACTTCCTCGACAGCGTCCGTTCGCGCAAGCTTCCCGCATGCGATATCGGCGAAGGCCATCTCTCGGCGCTGCACTGCCACTTGGCCAACATCGTCGCGCGCACCGGCCGCAATCTCGTGTTCGATCAGGAGACCGAATCGATCGCCAACGACAGCGAGGCCAATCTGCACGTGCGCCGCGTCTACCGCACGCACTGGGGAACACCTAAGCTTCTTTAACAACCTTCCGTCGAGAAAATTCGATAGAATAGCGAAAATTTCTCAATGGAGGGAATTTTCGTCAAATACATGCTGAAGGGGTTGGCCACGTGCGTCATCCTGATGGCTCTCACATCGTCTGACGCGAACGCGCAGGCGGTTTACGGAACAATTCTTGGAACGGTCACGGATTCAACGGGCGCGACCGTACCCAACGCAAAGGTGGTCATCACCGATCTCGGCCGCGACGTTTCCAACACCGTACAGTCTAACGATTCCGGCAACTACATGCAGCGATTCTTGATCGTGGGACGTTATCGCGTGCGTATCGAAGCGCCGGGCTTCAAAGCTTACGTCCAGGACAATATCGCCGTATCGGTCGATACCGAAATCCGCGTCGACGCCAAACTCGAAGTCGGTGAAGTGAACCAGACGGTTGAGGTCACCGCCGAGGCCGGCATCATGAAGACGGAGCGCAGCGATGTCTCATCGACCTACAGCGAACGCACCGTGAACGAACTTCCTGTGTTGAACCGCCGCTTCACGAACTTCCAACTCATGACACCCGGCGTCGTGGCTTGGCCGACATCGCTGACGGCCGCCTCGGCGGAAAACCCGCAAGGCTCCTACCGCATGCTGGTCAATGGCCAGAGCTTCGCGGGCACCTCGCACCTGCTGGACGGCACCGACAATCACGACGCCGTGCTCGGCTGGATCGTCATCAACCCGACGCTCGAATCGGTGACGGAGGCCAAGATCACTACGGCCAACTATGACGCCGAATTCGGCGTCGCCAGCGCCGGCGTGGTCAGCGCCCAGACGAAATCGGGCACCAATCAGTTGCAAGGATCGGTCTTCGAATTCCTGCGCAACGACAAGTTGATCGCGCGCAATCCGTTCACGCAGTCGCGCCCAATTCCCAATTCGAATGGCCGCCTGATCCCGCTGACGCAGTGGAATCAGTTCGGCGCCTCCATCGGCGGCGCGGTCGTCAAGAACAAGCTCTTCTACTTCGGCGACTATCAGGGCACGCGCCGCAACACGGGCGGTGGCACGCTGCTGCGTGTTCCGTCGCTGGCCGAACGCACGGGCGATATGAGCGCAACGGGCGTCAACGTTTTCGACCCCGCTTCCGGCGCGGCGCCCGCCGCGCGCACTCCCTTCGCGGGCAACATTATTCCGGCCTCCCGGCTGTCGCCACAAACGCAGGCCCTGCTGCGGATGATCCCGGGACCCAATACCACCGCGGCGCTCGATCAGCCTAACTTCTCCTCTTCCGGCGGAGTCCGCTTCAACGACAACGCCTTCAACGTCCGCGTCGATCACTATACGACCGAGAAGCTCCACACCTTTGGCCGCTACTCGATCCAGGATTTCGGCATGGTGGCGCCGGGCTCGTTCGGCCTTGTCGCCGGCGGCCCGGGTCTGGACGCTTCCGGTTCGACGAACGCCTACGCGGGCGCGTCCGATTCGCAGAATCACTCCGTCGCCGGCGGGTTCGATTACAACATGCGGCCCAATCTGCTAACCGACTTCCGGTTCGGCTTCATGCGCTACAACGTGTTCGGCCAACCGAACGGTATTGGCACCGCCCCCGCGAAGGACGCCGGCATTCCGGGACTGAACGTCGACGACAAGTTCAACTCCGGCATGCCCGCCTTCTTCATCAATGGCTACGGCAATAACCTGTTCCGCTTCGGCTATGCGCTCGGCGTGAACGGCTGCAACTGCCCGCTCATCCAGGACGAGAAGCAGTATCAGTTCGTCAACAACTGGACCAAGATCCAAGGCAGTCACACAATCAAGTTTGGCGCCGATTTGCGGCACGCCCGGAACTTGCGCGTGCCGAGCGACCGGCACCGGTCGGGCGAGTTGAATTTCGACGCGGCCCGCACGCAAGGTCCTTCGGGCGGCGGATCCGGCCTGGCGTCATTCCTGATCGGCGATGTCTCGCGCTTCGAGCGCTATGTCTCCAACGCACTCGACGCCAGCGAAACGCAGAACCGTTTCTTCTTCTTCGCGCAGGACTCGTGGCGCGCGACCAACAAACTCACGATTAACTATGGCTTGCGCTGGGAAAACTACCGGCCGCAGAAGGTCAACGCCCCGGGCAACGGCGGCTTCGTCGATATCGCCACCGGCGAAGTGCTGGTTGCCGGCCGCGATAACGTCGGGCTCGACCTGAACGTCAAGACCTCGAACAAGCTGTTTGCGCCGCGTCTCGGCATCGCCTACCAGTTGAATCAGAAGACCGTGATTCGGACCGGTTACGGCCGCGGTTTCAATCTGGGCGTGTTCGGCTCGATCTTTGGCCACAACGTCACGCAGAACTTGCCGATTCTCGGCATCCAAAGCAACCAGCCGGCGAACAACTTCGACCGCGTCTTCACGCTGGCCGCGGGACCGGCCGCGCTCGATCCGGCCACGATTCTGGCGGCGCAGCGCAAGGGACCGAACGGCCGGAACATTCTGCCCAACGGCGTGACGGCTTTCGTGATCAGCAATCCGATCCGCTTCCCAACCGTCGACGCCTGGAACTTCACGATCCAGCGGCAGCTTGACGCCAGGTCGTCGGTCGAGATCGCCTACGTCGGCACCAAGGGAACACACGTCTTCGCCGGCGTCGGCGGAGACTACGACCCGAACCAGCCCGACATCAACGGCTTCGGCCAGACCACGACCAACCAGCGGCGTCCATTCTTCAACCGCTTCGGCTGGTCGCAGAACCTGCGCTACTACGGCAGCGACGCGAGCAACAACTACCACTCGATGCAGCTCCGCTACGACAGGCGCTTTTCGAACGGGTTCAACGTGATGTCGCATTACACATGGTCGAAGAATATCGACTACGACGGAACCTATTACCCGCGCGACGCCCGGCTGGCGCGCGGTGTATCGAACAACAACCGCGCCCATGTCTTCTTCTTTGCCTCGTTGTACGAAGTTCCGTTCGGCAAGGGACGCAAGTACATGTCGAACGGTCCCCGCGCGCTGGACTTGCTGGTCGGAGGCTGGCAGTTGAACGGCACCCTGTCGCGGATGGCCGGCCAACCGTTCACGCCGTCCTATCGCGACTGCAACGCCGACCGCGACACCGGCTGGTGCAGGCCGGACTTAGTCGGCGATTTCTCGGTTAGCAATCCGGGCCGCACCGGCTGGTTCAAGACCGCGTCGGCGCCGCTAACCGCCAACGGCCAGACCGATGGTCCGTGGCAACGGCCGCAGCGCGCGCGGTTCGGCACGATCGGCCGTAACGCGATCGTCGGCCCGTCGTTTGTGCAATGGGACATGTCGTTCTTTAAGAATTTCCGGATTCGAGAGAACCTTCAGGCCCAGTTCCGGGCGGAGTCGTTCAACTTCGCCAATCACGTCAACCTCGCCAATCCGAACGCATGCGTCGATTGCCCCGGCGTCGCCGGACGCATCTTCGGCGCGTTCCCGGCCTACGTACCGCGGCAATGGCAATTCGCGGTCAAGCTGCAGTTCTGATCGTTGGATTCACACTGGCAACGGCCGCGGGATCGGAAGACCCCGCGGTCGTTGCGCGCTTGGTAAAGGAAGGGATGAACCGCGGGCGGTCTCTGCGGCTGGAGAAGATCGCCCTCGAATTCGGCCTGCATCGACGAGACGATGGCGCCGTCGTCACACCCGGCCGCGCGACGGAGGATTCGAACTTCCGCCGCTTCTCGGCCGATGTCATCATCAGATGATGACGCGAAGATCTTTGCTTGCAGCGCTCGCCGCGCAGCCCGCTCGGCCGAACATCGTTTTTGTTTTGGTCGACGATCTGCGCTGGGATGAACTCGGGTGCACCGGTCATCCGTTTGCCTCGACGCCGAATTGCGACCGGCTGGCGCGCGAAGGGGCGTCGTTCGTCAATGCGTTTTCGGTTGTACCTCTGTGCTCGCCGAGCCGCGCGAGCTTTCTTACCGGGCAGTATCCGCACCGGCATGGAATCATCGACAACACGAACCGCTCGGCGGCGAGCCACAAGCTGATCACGTGGCCGCGGTTGCTACACGACGCCGGTTACGAGACCGCGTTCATCGGCAAGTGGCATATGGGCAACGACGATTCGACGCGGCCGGGATTCGATTCGTGGGTGAGCTTCAAGGGCCAGGGCGAGTGTATCGATCCGGACCTGAACGTCAACGGCAAGGCGGTTTCAACGCACGGCTACATCACGGATCTACTGACCGATCACGCCATCGATTTTATCGACAAGCGCCGCGCGCGGCCGTTCTGCTTGTATCTTTCGCACAAGGCGGTTCACCCGAACATTCAACAGCGCGATGACGGCAGTACAACCGGTGGCGGTGGCGACGCCGAGTTCTTCATCCCCGCGCCGCGGCACGCGAAGCTCTACGACGGATTGACGCCGCCGCGCCGCGCCAACTATAAGCGGCCGCCGAAGAATCAGCCCGCGCTGGAACAGAAGATCGAGGGACTGCCGCCGCTCGGCGATTCGACGGCGACGCCGGACAGCGTGATCCTCAACCGCATGCGGATGATGAAAGCCGTGGATGAGAGCCTGGGCCGCGTGGTGGCGGCGCTGGAGCGAGCCAATCAGCTCGATAACACGATTGTGGTGATAACGGGCGATCACGGCTACTTTTATGGCGAGCACTCGCTGGCGGCCGAGCGTCGATTGGCTTACGAAGAGACGATTCGGATTCCCCTGTTGATCCGGTATCCGGCGTCCGCGAAGGCTGGGTCGAAGCCGGCGCATGTGGCGCTGTCGATCGACATCGCGCCGACAATGTTAACCGCCGCCGGACTGCGCGCGCCCGCCGGGATGCAGGGCCATTCGCTGTTCGCGCCGAAGCGGCGGGACGATTTTCTGATCGAATACTACTCCGACACCGTCTTCCCGCGGATCCGTAAGATGGGTTACAAAGCGGTGCGGTCGCGAGATTGGAAGTACATCCACTACACCGATCTCGATGGCGCCGATGAGTTGTACGATCTGGCGCGGGATCCGTTCGAGATGAACAACCTGATCGCCGATCCGGGCGCGCGCCGATTACTGCGGACCGCACGGGCGCGGTTGGCGCTTCTGGCGAACGACTAATCGCTGCGTTGTTGCTTGTACCCGATGAGGCAGATGCCCATTACGATGGCGGGCCACGTTTGCAAAAGCAATCGAGTCAGAGAACTGCCAATATGCCATGCGATGTCGTTTGGGGTGATTAAGTAGACCGCGGCATATCCCGCATGCTGGATCGCGGCGGCTAGCGGGGCGATGGGAAGACTGCGGAGACCGCGCCAATGAAAGTCGCCCCAAAGGCGCCAAAGCGCGAGAACCGCGGAAGAAGGCAGCACCATTCCTGGAGAGCGGATCGCTTCCGCCAGGTAGCCGGTGAGGACCGCTTTGTATCTTCCCGCGTCGAGGATCGCGTTAAAGAAGTGTCCGGAGGCGGCTGCGATTTCCGGATCGACCGGCATGTGGCGCTTATAGTGCGCGAGCACAGCCAGGAACGGCGCGGCGGCGGCAAGGAAGGGAAAGGCGGCCGAAAGTCTCTTCCGAATGGGCAGCCGGATCGCCACGACGAGCACCGCCGTTAGGACGCAGAAGAAGAGCAGCCCCTCATTCTTGGTCCAGGCGGCCATCCCGGTGAGAAACCCAGCGAGCCGGACGAGGTTGGCGTCAATTGGGTCATCGCTATTGGCGAGAGTAAGCGCCGCCGTCGCGCCGGCGAAAATGGACGCGAAGAGTACATCAGAATAAAGCGACGCGGCGATCGCAACAAGGGGCCGGGCGGTGAGAAGGACCAACCCGGCAATGAGCGCCACCGCCTCTCCGCGTAACTGGCGGATTACGGTCATTGGCACGGCAAGGGCCGTCAGCAGGATCAGGAAGTGTAGCAGCCAGGGAACCCAGAGAGCGATTTCGCCGTTGACCTTCCAGAGCAGCGCGATCGAACCGCTCAGCAGCAGGGGATAGTCGGGGTGGGACCAGAAATAGTTGGCGTAGGTTGGATCGAAGATGTCGCGACCGTGAAACAGGAACGTCGCGCGAAGATTCCAAATACACCAGGCATCCCAGTCGCCGTGCGGCGACCGGTAGAGGATGAGCAGATACATGCAGATGGTTGCGGCGAGAGCGAGAACAAAACTCCATCGCAACCAGGAAGACGGTGGCGGCATGGAAATCGCGGGCCGGTCCGGAGCTGCGTTCCGGGCGCGGATGACCGCAATTGCCGCAATGATCGCGCTGGCGGCCACGAAGACCGCGGCGGCCATGACGCTCGGATAACAGAAGTAGAAAACAAGGCTGGCGATGGCCATGCCAACCGGCAGACTCAGCGCGAGGCGAATCGGATCGGCCGGTGACCAGCGCATTGGCGCGGGCCAGAAGGCGCGGACCACGGCGAATCCGGCGATGCAATAGAAAATGAGCAGAAAAAGCGTGGCCATGTGTTAGTGGAATTTCATGTTTTCGAGAAGAAAAACGCCTCGGCCAAAATCCCGCTGCACTCGCAGACCGAGTTTTTCGAAATAGCCGGGAGACGGGGAAGTAACGAAGTTGCCGATCAAATACCGGTGTTCGACGGATCGTTCGATAAACACCGGCGCGAAGCCGTAGGCGGTGGCATAGTAACGGAAATTCGCCGCATCTTCTCCGGCTGGTCCGTGCGGATCCCCGCAATACTCGGATTTCTTACGATGCTGTTCGCGCTATTCGAGTTTCTGCGCCCGAGAGTAGGCGCGGTATCGGCGCTTACGGCCATCTGCCTACCTCTGACGACCAAAGCCTATGAGTATGCGTTTGAGGCTCGCACCTATGGCACACTTCTCGGAATCGCCGCATTTACACTCTACGCCTGGGGGCGGATGAACGATGCTCACTCGCGGCGGGTGGTTTGGCGCGCGGCCACCGCAGTAGGTCTTTCGCTTGCCTTGTTGACCCACACGTTTGGAGTATTCGTATTCCCGCCGATACTGGCTGGCCAGGCCGCCTGGTGCGTAACCCACCGGCGGCTAGCAGCCCGTGGTTAAAGTCCCTATTCTGAGGATTGGCGAAAACGGCAAAAAACCGAGGCCCACAGATGCCCTACAGCGCATTCTCAGCGGCCAGTTGACCACTTGGTGGAGTTGTCC
>Ga0194121_10012110_pt1 | contig 10125 bp, 7 predicted proteins | sample TA2MahCa50mmetaG_FD_148609 | JGI IMG/M metagenome (GOLD analysis project Ga0194121, IMG submission 148609) | Freshwater microbial communities from Lake Tanganyika, Tanzania - TA2015020 Mahale Deep Cast 50m | ecosystem: Environmental > Aquatic > Freshwater > Lake | place: Tanzania: Lake...
CAGATTCAATCGATGATGCGATCAAACGGAGCCAGGCCTGGTTCTTGAGCCAGCAACATGCCGAAGGCTACTGGGTGGCGGAGCTTGAGGCGGACACGACCCTAACCTCCGAGTATTTGATGCTCAGGCGGTTTCTCAATCGTGTGGACCTAGGCCGTCAGGAGCAAGCCGTTCGTTATTTGAAAACCATGCAGCTTCCGGACGGCGGGTGGCCGATTTACTACGAGGGGCCAGCGGAAATCAGCGCGTCCGTGAAGGCGTATTTCGCGCTCAAGCTCAGTGGGGTCTCGGCAGACGAACCGTTCATGATTCGGGCAAAAGAACGGATTCTGTCGATGGGCGGGGTCGTCCAGACCAATGTGTTCACCAAGATCACACTGGCGCTGTTTGACCAATACGACTGGGAGGGTGTGCCCCACATGCCCGTTGAAATCATGCTGCTGCCGAAGCGATTCTATTTCAGCATCTATGCTATCTCCTATTGGTCGCGCGCCGTCTTGATTCCGTTGCTGATCATCTTTGCGCATCGGCCGGTATGCCGAATCCCCAGTGAACAGGGGATCGACGAACTCTATCTCGAGCCCCGCGCAAAGATTCGCTATTGGAAGTACCCGCCGTTCAACAAGGATCAGACGTGGTTTACCCCGCACAATCTGTTCGTTGCACTCGACATGCTTCTGAAGATCTATGACCGGATGCCTATGCGGGTGTTGCGTAAAAAAGCACTGCACACGGGAGCCACCTGGATGCTGGAGCATCTCAAGGGATCGGGTGGGCTGGGCGCGATCTATCCAGCCATGGCGAACTCTATTATGGCGCTCCAGTGTTTGGGCTATAGCGCGGATGATCCCTTGATTGTGAAAGTGCTGCGAGAAATTGAGGATCTGGAAGTCTACGATTCCGTGCTGCAGGCCGGCCGGCGTCTTTCCACGCTCCACTTGCAGCCGTGCTTCTCGCCAATTTGGGATAGCGCGTTGCTGATAAATGCCCTAGTTGAGGCTGGAATGCCTCAGGATCATCAGGCCTTGCAGAGGGCAGGTGCCTATCTCATCTCTCGGCAAACCAAGACCGTGGGTGACTGGATCTTCTCCTCGCCCAAGGCGCAGCCGGGTGGGTGGTATTTTCAATTTGAGAACGAACTGTATCCGGATGTGGATGATTCCGCCGTCGTGCTCATGGCACTGTCAAAATTGAAATTGCCGCAGAAAGCCGAACAGCAGAAATCGATCCGGCGCGGCATGGAGTGGGTTGTGGCCATGCAGGGATCTGACGGAGGCTGGGGTGCCTACGACAAGGACAACAATCGGGTCGTCTTTAACTATATCCCCTTTGCCGACCATCATGCCTTGCTTGATCCCAGTACGGCCGACTTGACTGGGCGATGCCTGGAGATGTTGGCAGCCCTGGGGTACGACCGTACGCATCATGCTGTGGCACCGGCGCTGGCCTTTCTCAAGAAGGAACAGGAGTACGATGGAAGCTGGTATGGCCGGTGGGGGGTCAACTACATCTATGGCACCTGGTCGGTTCTGGCCGGTCTTCGCGCGATCGGTGAAGATATCTCGGCGCCTTATATTCGTCGGGCTGTGTCCTGGCTGGAATCGAAACAGAATCCGGACGGCGGCTGGGGCGAGTCGTGCCTGTCCTATGCAGAAACCGAGCACAGCGGAAAAGGTGACAGCACGCTGTCGCAAACCGCGTGGGCGTTGATGGCATTGATGGCTGCCGATATGACGGATTCATTCAGTGTCACACGCGGCGTGCAGTATCTACTGCGCCGGCAAATGAAAGATGGCGCGTGGGAAGAAACTCGCCATACCGGTACAGGATTTCCCTGCGTGTTCTATCTCCGCTATCATTGGTACTGCCAGTATTTCCCCCTGTGGGCTCTTGCCATGTATCGCAACCTCCGTTCACACGGGAAAATGCGGGCAGACGAGCTGCGTCACCACATCCAAGCGGATGGATCTTTCCAGGCTGAGCATTGACTGCTTTCGATTCTGCTTCTCCGATCGGCTCTCTTTCTTCACCGGTAACGGTGCCACCGAAACGAGTGGCTGTCTTTGTCGCGACCTCGTGGGAACTGAAGGCCGTGCGGGCGGGATTTCCGGCTGGCGCCAAACGGCGAATCGACGGGATATCCGTATGGGTGTGTCCCGCCGGTACAAGGGAGTATTGGATCGTGAGAACTGGTATGGGGTTGGAGAATGCCACAAAGGCCGCCGTGCGGGTGTTGCCCCATCAACCGTTCTGTCTCGCTATCTCAACGGGCTTCGCTTGTGGGCTTATTGCCATGGACGTGGGGGCGTTGCTGGCCGGATACGAAGTGGTGCTTGCGCGTAGACAAGACCTTGATGTGTCGCCGATGAGTGTAGTGCCGGGGATTGAGCGGGATGTGGTTGTGAACCTCGTGGAGCGCGTTGAGCCTTCCGGGCATATCGGGCGGTTTGTGTCCACCGAGTACGTTATCACTAGCGCCGCGGAGAAACGCCGGTTCGCGCAGGCCACCAGTGCCATCGGTCTGGATATGGAAAGCGCGGCTTTGGCAGCCGAAGCCTGGTGCGCTCAAGTGCCGTTCGTCGTGGTGCGAGCCGTATCCGATCTCGTGGACGAAGATCTTCCCCTTGACTTCAATCTCTTTCTCAGGCCCACTGGGTGGATGAAGGGAGTGGCCACGATTGTAGGCCGCCTATCAAGTATCACAGAACTCTGCCGGCTTCACCGACAGAGTCGGGTGGCGGCCCAAACCTTGACGATGTTCTTCCGGCGCTACACCGCAGAAATGTTGGCCGCAGACACAGGTGTGAATTCGTCCATGGACAGACGATCATGACGCTGATTGAAGGGATCGGCCGGTGGGCCCTGGGGACTGTGAACGAAATGGGGCGAATGCTCATCTTTGTTCTCTCGTCCTTTGTCTGGCTGTGTCGACCTCCGCTGCGGGCTATCCAAATCGTCAAACAGGTGCATTTCATCGGCTATAAGTCGACGTTTGTCGTGGTGCTCACCGCGGGTTTCACGGGGATGGTGCTCGCGCTTCAGGGCTACTACACGCTTCGGAAGTTCGGGTCTGAAGGATTGCTGGGGTCGGCAGTGGCCCTCAGTATGATCCGCGAACTGGGGCCAGTGCTGGCCGCGTTGATGGTGACAGCCCGGGCAGGCTCAGCCATGACCGCGGAGATCGGTATCATGCGGATTACGGAGCAGATTGATGCGCTGGATACCATGGCGATCAATCCGCTCCAATACCTCATTGCTCCGAAACTTGTTGCCGGGTTGATTAGTGTGCCTCTGTTGGTCGCGATCTTCGATCTGGTAGGAATCTTTGGCGGCCATCTGGTGGGGGTGGAGCTGTTGGGTGTGAATGCGGGGGCCTATTGGAATTCCATCGAGTCGTCAGTGGAATGGAAAGACGTGTATGGGGGGATTCTCAAATCCATCAGTTTCGGTCTAATCGTGAGCTGGGTGTGCAGTTACAAGGGGTACTACACGAGGATGAGCGCGGAAGGATTGGGAACGGCGACGACCGAGGCCGTGGTGCTTTCGTCGGTGCTCATTCTCGTGTGGGACTATTTCTTGACGTCGGTGCTCTTATAGCAGAAAGTCCATAACGATCAGCTTTCAGCTTGGGGCGCGCAGGACTGAAGGCTGAATGTCGATAACTGACGGTATCACCGTTTTCCGGCATATGATCAAACTTGTCGGTGTGAAAAAGAAATTGGGGGGGCAACCGGTGCTGCAAGGCGTCGATCTCACGATTCCTTCTGGGAAGCTGACGACGATCATTGGCCGCAGCGGAGAAGGAAAAAGCGTGTTGCTGAAACACATGATCGGGCTGTTGCAGCCGGATGAGGGGGGAGTGTGGGTTGACGGGACGGATATCGCACGACTCCGGGGACATGCGCTCAATGAGGTTCGCAAACGGTTCGCGATGCTGTTTCAAGGTTCGGCGCTGTTCGATTCGCTGACGGTCTTCGAGAACATAGCGTTCCCGCTACGGGAAAAACTGCGGATGAAAGGGGCGGAAGTTACCTGGCGAGTTGAAGAGAAGTTGGAGCAAGTTGGACTGGCGGGCATGGGGCATAAGTTTCCTGCCGAACTCAGCGGCGGAATGCGCAAACGCGCCGGTCTGGCGCGCGCCTTGGTCATGCAACCGGAGATCATTCTCTTCGATGAGCCCACAACCGGCCTCGATCCGCTCATGGCGAAGTCGATCCATGATCTCATTATCGGGATGCAGCGAAAGTTTGGGTTTACTGCGGTCATGGTTAGCCACGAGATTCCGGAAATCTTCGGCATTTCGGACTATATCGTCATGCTCAAACGTGGGGTTATCGCGGCAATGGCGGACCCATTGGAGTTTAAGCGAACCATGGATCCTGAAATCAGGGAGTTTATCTCAGTCGGAGGTACGGTGCCGCTGGCCGCGGAGTCTTTCGGCAGTTAGGAGCGTATCAGCATGGAAAAAACGAAGCTGGAATTGAGTGTGGGAGTATTTGTGCTGGTCGGGATCGTCTGTCTGGGCTATCTGTCGATGAAATTGGGCAAGCTTGAGTTGATCAGCGGCGATATCTATGAGGTTGAGGCGCCGTTTAATTCAGCGTCCGGACTTAAGCCTGGCGCCACGGTGGAAATCGCCGGGGTAGAGGTTGGACGGGTGAAATCAATCCTCTTGAAAAACGATCAGGCGATCGTCCGGCTGGCAGTGCATAACGAGATCAAGCTCTATTCCGACACCTTTGCCTCAATTAAAACCCGAGGGATCATCGGGGAAAAATTTCTAGCCCTGTCTCCAGGAGGGGGGGGGGATCCATTGCAAGCTGGAGGCACAATCCGCGATACTGAGTCCGGCTTGGATCTTGAAGAATTGGTCAGTCAATATGTGCACGGTAAGGTCAAATGATGTGGCCTTGCGTCCGTAGAATGACCTGAATCACTTACTGGCAGAGGGGAAGGGCATGATAATGTCGATGGTGAAAGACCGGCCTACAGAGACAAAGAGGTTTCTGTCTCGTCATGCGGCCGTGATAATGGTGTTGGCTATATTGTTGGCTGTATCGGCAACTCTCAGCTATGCAGGAGTGCCAACGGATTCCATGAAGACGACGGTCGACGAGGTGCTTCGCATCGTGCGCGACAACGAGTTGAAACAACCACGCAAAGCCACTGAACGCCGACAGATGCTGGAGCAGGTGGTGGACGCCCGGTTTGATTATCGAGAAATGTCTCGGCGCGCACTGGGTGCGCCATGGAATAATCTGTCCGATCAGGAGCAACAGGAATTCGTCGGCCTGTTCCGGACGTTGCTCACGAATTCGTATGCCAACAAGATTGAAACATATTCCGGCGAAGGCGTGCAGTATTTGAACGAGCGTATGGAAAAAGAGTACGCGGAAGTCAGGACCAAAGTGCTGTCGGGTAAGACGGAGATTCCCCTCGACTATCGATTGATCAACAAGACGAACGACTGGCGTGTGTACGACGTCGTCGTCGACGGCATCAGCCTTGTTAACAACTATCGCGGACAATTTACCAAAATCATTCAATCGTCTTCTTACCATGATCTCGTCGAACAGTTGCGAAAGAAATCAGAAAAGCTAAAGGATCCATAATCATCGCAAACGAGATCATGCCGCTTGTAGCACGTCACCTTGCCGCTATTCTTATTCTTGTCCTGATCGAGAGTGTGTGTCCGTTCTGTCTTGGTCGGGCTCAGGCCGATACGCAGTATTTCCCTATCCCAGCGATCAGTACCAGTCGGAATGATGGCAGCGATTTTGGGCTGATTGTTCCCGCGTTGATGACAGGACCGGATGGGGACCTCAAATATCTGGTGGCGCCGATGGTGGTGTACAACACGATCGTCGGCACCCGGGGAACCATCAACCTGTTCCGTTATGAGCCGGGAGGAAAGGAGCTCCGAGGGATTGCCTCATGGACCGAGAAGATCGAACGCAAATTCATGCTGAGCTATGTGGATCCTGCGTTTAGCAACGGCCGGTATAGTATCGGGCTCAGCGCCGCCTATTTTAAGAATGCCACCGTGCGGTTTTTCGGGTTAGGTCCGACGACGCACAAGGATGACGAGACAAACTATACGGCCGCTGAGACCAGGGCCGACTGGAAGTTCGGAATTTACCTCAATGAGGTGACGCAGATTGCGATCAGCCAGCGATTCAGGCATATGCAGACGATCCAGCAGGGGGGCACGGAGCTCGACTTTACCGGGGACATGTTTCGGAATATGTCGGGCGTCGGCGGTGCGACGATCCTTGGGGAGCGAATCAGCTTTCACTATGATACGCGCACTAATCTGGTGACGCCGACTGATGGGATGGCGGTCACAGCCTATGCCGAGATGAATCATAATTTCAGGCGGGGGGCGGAGTCGATGTATTCCCGATATAGGCTCGAAGTGAAGAAGATGTTCGCCAGTGAGTCCAAACGGGCGATTCTGGTGATCTGCGGAGATCTGCAAGCCACGCTTGGCACAGGTGTCCCGTTCTTTGAGCAGAGCTCGCTAGGTGGGCAGAACAACCTGCGCGGATTTGGTATCGATCGATACATCGATAAACAACTGGTTGCGTTGAGTGTTGAAGAGCGAATTCATCTCTTGCGAACCCGTCTTGCCGGTGTCATGGCGGATTTTGAGCTTGCGCCGTTTCTTGATACAGGACAGGTGTTCAACTCGTTCATGGGGGTGAGCTTCAAGGACTATCGCATCACCCCGGGCGTTGGATTTCGCGGCATCATCCGGCCGAACGTGGTAGGACGGATTGATTATGGGTTCAGCAAAGAAGGAGGAGTCGTTTTTGCCGGCCTCGACTTCCCGTATTAGTTCTGAAGAAAGGCCGCACTCAGCCGCCGACCCTGCCAAACGCTTGACAGAATGGCATGGTTGTGTGAAAGTCCGACCTGATTACTCATTTCATCACAAGACTGCTCGGCGGTTTCTTCTCAACATGCCGTTCTTCATGCAGCGCCAGGGTCATCAGGTAACGCGGGAGAGAGTATGCCATGTCGATTCTGAAAAGCATCCAGACCCCAGCTGACTTGAAGCGTGTGTCCCCCGAGCAGTTTCCGATATTATCCCAGGAAATTCGAGAACAAATCATCAGCGCGGTCTCAGCGGTCGGCGGACACCTGGCTTCGAACCTCGGCGTCGTGGAACTAACGGTTGCGCTACACTATCTATTGGATACTCCATTGGACAAGATCGTGTGGGACACCAGCAATCAGAGCTATGCGCATAAGCTGCTTACCGGCAGGCGGGAGCAATTCCATACCCTTCGGCAATACGGCGGATTGAGCGGGTTTTGCAAACGGGAAGAGAGCGACTACGATACCTTCAACGCCGGGCATGCCGGTACCGGAGTATCCGCTGCGTTTGGGATGGTCGAGGCGCGGGAACAGTTGGGTCAGAAAAACAAGGTCGTCTGCGTGGTTGGCGACGGAGCCATGACGGCGGGGATGACGCTTGAGGGGCTTCACCATGCCGGGGGATTGGGCAAAGACTTCTTGGTGATCTTGAACGACAACCAGATGTCCATCTCCAAGAATGTGGGCGCGATCTCAGCCTATCTGAGCCGGACGATCACAGGCGAGTTCTATGGCCGGGTGCGCGAAGAGACCGGCCAATTATTGGGTAAGATTCCGCATATCGGGCCCGACATTCAAAAGCTGGCGCGCCGGGCCGAGGAGTTGGCCAAGGGCGCGATTCTACCCGGCTTGCTCTTTGAGGAACTGGGCTTCCAATACAGCGGTCCGATTGACGGGCACAACTTCGAGCATCTCCTCCCAACCATTGAAAATGTGTTGAAGATGAAGGGGCCGGTGCTGCTCCATATCATTACGAAGAAGGGACTCGGCTACGAACCGGCGATGAAGAATCCGGTCTGGTTTCATGCCTGCCCGCCATTTGTCCGTGAAACCGGCGCTCCGGCGAAGAAAGCGGCGCGGCCGTCGTACACAGCGATTGCGATGGATGCGTTGCTCAAGCTGGCCCGTGAAGACAAACGCATCGTGGCGATTACGGCGGCGATGTGCGAGGGGACCGGGCTGACCGCGTTCGAAAAGGAATTTCCGGACCGCCTCTATGATGTCGGCATTGCCGAGCAGCATGCCGTGACGTTTGCGGCCGGGTTGGCCACGCAGGGCGTCAAGCCGGTCATTGCCATGTATGCGACGTTCCTCCAGCGCGCCTACGATCAAGTCGTGCACGATGTGGCGACGCAAAATCTTCCAGTCGCATTTTTCATCGACCGTGGCGGGCTCGTTGCCGAGGATGGGACGACGCATCATGGCGCATTTGACTATGCCTATCTCCGCCATGTGCCCAATATGGTTGTCATGGCGCCGAAAGATGAAAATGAATTGCAACACATGGTGAAAACCTGCGTGCAGCATGACGGTCCAGTGTCCGTCCGGTACCCGCGCGGCGTCAGCCTGGGTGTGAAGATGGATGACGCTCCACAGGCGTTGCCGATCGGCAAGGGCGAATTGCTGAAAGACGGGACGGATGTGGCCATCATTGCCATCGGGGTGTCGGTGTGGCAGGCCCATCAGGCGGCGAAACGCCTCAGCAAGGAAGGCGTGTCCACTGCCGTGGTGAACGCCCGCTTTGTTAAACCGCTGGATCAGGAACTTATCACGAGTGTGGCGAAACGGGTTCGGTACGTCGTCACGGTCGAAGAAGGGTGCCGGATGGGCGGGTTCGGTTCCGCCGTGCTTGAAACTCTGTCGGAGGCGGGCATCACCGGTGTGACCACGAAGGTGCTGGGCCTGCCGGATTGGTACATTGAGCAGGGGCCGCAAGATTTGCTGCGAGAACGGTATGGGCTGACGGCCGAGGGGATATATCAAAGTGTGAAAGAACTCATCGGCAGTACACTGTCGATGAACGATCGATTCACCGATGTGGCAGCGGCCGGCCATCTTCCGCACGGAGACGAGCAGGGGAGCTAAACGCGAAGCGCGAGTGTTGAATGTTGAGTTGTGAATGGTGAATAGAACACCGGACTGAAACTTACCCAAATTCCTCATGCACATTACCAGGCGCAAGACGCGGCAAATTCAGGTCGGCAAGGTCAAGATCGGTGGCGATGCCCCGGTGTCGGTCCAATCGATGTGCTCGACCGATACGCGCGATGCCAACGCGACGATCGAACAAATCATACAGCTCGAAACTGCCGGTTGCGAACTCATCCGTGTGGCCGTGCCTGACGAAGAAGCAGCGGCCGCTCTCCCGAAGATCAAAGCTGCCATGACGGTGCCGTTGATTGCGGACATCCATTTCGATCATCGTCTCGCGTTGCAAGCCGCAAAGATCGTCGACTGTGTCCGTATCAATCCGGGCAACATCGGTGCCTGGTGGAAAGTTGAAGAAGTCATCAAGGCGGTCAACGACAACGGGATTCCGATCCGTGTCGGAGTGAACGGTGGATCGCTCGAGCGGCCCTTGCTGGAGAAATACGGCTGGCCCTCCCCCGAAGCCTTGGCCGAATCGGCGTTGAACGCGGTCCGTTCGCTCGAGGATGTCGGTTTCACCAATATGAAGGTGTCGCTCAAGGCCTCCGACGTGCACCACGCGATCGATGCCTACTATCTCTTTGCCATGCAGTCGAACTATCCGTTGCATATCGGCATCACCGAAGCCGGTACGGCGATGACCGGCGCTGTGAAGTCGGCCATGGGTCTTGGATATCTTCTCTCGCAAGGCATCGGAGATACGTTGCGAGTATCACTTGCCGCCGATCCGGTCGAGGAAGTGAAGGTCGGCTACGAGATTCTGAAGTCGCTCGAGTTGCGGCATCGCGGGATCAACGTCATCGCCTGTCCGACTTGCGGACGAGTTGAGATAGATGTGGTCCGTATGGCGAACGAATTGGAGAAGAAACTCGGCCACATCAAGACGCCATTGAATGTGTCGGTGCTTGGTTGTGTCGTCAACGGGATCGGCGAGGGGAAGGAAGCCGACATTGGCATCGCCGGCGGCGAGGGCAAAGGCATCTTGTTCAAAAAGGGCAAGCTTGTCCGAAAAGTCCCGATGGATGAACTGATGGATACACTGATTGTGGAAGTCGAGCAGCTCGCCAAGGAAAAAGAAGCTGAAGGAAACGGAGAGTC
>Ga0194121_10012112_pt1 | contig 10123 bp, 11 predicted proteins | sample TA2MahCa50mmetaG_FD_148609 | JGI IMG/M metagenome (GOLD analysis project Ga0194121, IMG submission 148609) | Freshwater microbial communities from Lake Tanganyika, Tanzania - TA2015020 Mahale Deep Cast 50m | ecosystem: Environmental > Aquatic > Freshwater > Lake | place: Tanzania: Lake...
TCCTGCGCCCGCTCGCGCGCAGCCCGCTCGTCCGCAGCGCGCTCCACCTGCTGCGCCATCCGCTCGTCGCCGCCGGCCTGTACGTGGCCGGCCTGTACTTCTGGCACGTCCCGGCCTTCTACGACGCGGCGCTCGCCGACGAGGTCCTGCACGTCGTCGAGCACCTGTGGTTCATGGCGAGCGCGCTCCTCTTCTGGGGCTGCGTCATCGACCCCGAGCCCTTCCGGGCGACGCTCGCGTACCCCACGCGCATCGTCTTCCTTCTCCTCGCGGGCGCGGCGCAGAACACCATCCTCGGCGGGCTCCTCGCGTTCTCGACGCGCCTCTTCTACCGCTCGTACGAGGGGCGCCCCGAGCGCTACGGCTTCGACGCGGTCGTCGACCAGCGCGTCGGCGGCGCGATCATGTGGGTGCCGGGCGACGTCATCTTCCTCGCCGCCGCGTCGATCTCGTTCTTCCTGTGGCTCGCGCAGGAGGAGCGCGAGCAGCTGCGGCGCGAGGGCCGCGCTTAGGCGGCTACCTGAGGGTCGAGAGCCACTGCGCGATCGCGCGCGCCGTGGGCTCGTCGAGGTTGAGGTCGGGCATGGCCGTGCCGGGCTTCACGACCCCGGGATCCATGATCCAGCGCGTCAGGTTGTCCACGTTCACCGGGCTGAGGACGCCGGCGATGTTCGCCTTCGACCCGATCTTCGTCAGCTCCGGTCCGACGCGGCCGTTCGAGGGCGTGTTGCGGATGAGGTGGCAGCCGACGCACGCCTGCGCCATGTAGAGCTCGCGGCCGCGGGCGGTCGCCGGGTCGAGCGGGAGGTTCGCGGCGTCGACGGCCGTCTTCGCCCAGGCGGCGTATTCGCTCGTCGGGTGCGCGACGACGCGCAGGAGCATGTCGGCGTGGCCGTCGCCGCAGAACTCGAAGCACTGTCCCTTGAACGTGCCGGCGCGGTCGGCCTGGATCGCGAGGTAGGTCGGGCGGCCGGGGATGACGTCCATCTTGCCGCCGAGGTTCGGGATCGAGAAGGAGTGGATGACGTCGTTGGCGCGCATCTCGAGCTTCACCTTCGTCCCGACGGGGATGTGCAGCTCCTCGCCGATCTTCAGCGCCGACTGGTCGCGGAGCACGAAGCTCACGCCCTTGTACTCCTTGGGGTACTCGAACGTGAAGCTCCACTGGCGCGCGGTCACCTTGATCGTCATGTCGGCGCCGGTGTCGACGTCGTTGAGGATGAGGAGCTTCTGGAACGACAGGATCGAGAACGAGATGACCATGATCGTGGGGATGACGGTCCAGAGGAGCTCGAGGAGGTTGTGGCCGTGGAACTGCTTCGCCTCGACGCCCGGCCGCTCGCGGTACTTGATCCCGGCGTAGAAGATCGCGCCGTAAACGATGACGAGGACGACGACGGCGGCGGCGAACATGATCCAGTAGACGGGCACGATCTCCCGGGCGGCGGGCCCCGCCGGGTCGCTCACCCAGGGGGGCAGTACGGGCGGCATGCGAGAGCAAATTAAGGCAGATATCGTCTACGCGCAGTGCACGACCCCCACGGCGGCAAGGGCGCAGCCGGGCACGCGGCCGGGGAGGAGATCCACCTTCCCTCGCCGACGATGGCCCCGCCGATCATCGGCGTGGGCGTCACCCTCCTCAGCTTCGGCATCCTCTTCGGGATCGGCCTGATCGTCGCGGGGGCGATCCTGATGGTCGTCGGCATCGTCATCTGGCTCGTCAACGACGCGCGCGAGTTCGAGAAGGCGGGCGAGCACGGCGGGCATCACTAGCGTGGCGACCGAGCGCACGATCGTCCGCGGCCGCCGTCAGACCCCGTCCGAGGCGCGCCTCCCCGAGAACACCACCGGGTACGAGTCGCAGCCGAGCCGCTTCAGCGCGGGGATGTGGGCGGCGATCCTCTTCATCTCCTCGGAGACGATGTTCTTCAGCGCCCTCTTCACCACGTACTTCTACCTGAAGGCGCGCGCCGCGCACTGGGAGCCGGTCTTCCAGCGCTGCCTGAGCGCCGAGTGCGAGAAGCCCACGTGGCAGTCGGTGACCCACATCGGCGGGCTGACGGTCCCGCTCATCCTCATCAACACGATCATCCTCGTGAGCTCGAGCGTGACGATGCAGCTCGCGGTGCACGCGATCAAGAAGGACCGCCGCGGGCCGGCGACGTTCTGGCTCGCGCTCACCGTCGCGATGGGCGTCTGGTTCATCCTCGGCCAGGGCTACGAGTACCTGACGCTCGGCTTCCTGCCCGACAACAGCATCTTCGCCGCGACGTTCTTCTCGCTCACCGGTTTCCACGGCGCGCACGTCACCGGCGGCATCGTCGCGAACGCGATCGTCCTCCTGCGGACGACGAGGGGTCACTTCTCCGGGAAGCGGCACCTGTTCTTCGAAGCGGCCAGCATGTACTGGCACTTCGTCGACATCGTCTGGATCGGCCTCTTCACGACCATCTACATCATCGGCTGAGAGGCTCAGCGCTCCCGCAACAGGATCCGCAGGTCCTTCGCGAGCGTCTCCGCACCGTCCACCGTGTGCAGCAGCACGCGCGAGCTCCCCTTCGCGTCGATGAGGTAGATCGCGTCGGTGTGCCCCACGAGCGCGCCCGAGGGCTCCTGGCGGATGCCGTACGCGGCCCACACGCTGCGCAGCGCGGCGTCGGGGCCGATGAGGTAGTGCCAGTTCCGGTCGAGGCGGTGGGAGCTGCTGAAGTCCCGGACCGCGGCGGGGGTGTCGCCGAGCGGGTCCACCGACACGGCGACGAAGCGCACGCGGTCCGCGTCCGCGCCGAGGCGCTCCTGCGCGCTGCGGAAATGCTCCGCGGTGAGCGGGCACGTGTCGGGGCACTTCGTGTAGAGGAACGAGAGCGCGACGACGCTGCCGCGCAGCGACGACAGGGAGACCGCGGCGCCCGTGCGCCCGTCGGTGAGCGTGAAGTCGGGTGACGGCCGCGCGCCGAGGTCGGTCCCGACGAGCCGCTCCGGTGCGCACGCGATGAGGATCGTTGCGCAGATCACGGTGACCGCGCGGATCATCGGTGCGAGCATACGGACGTGGCTCCACGCGTCCTCGTCGCGTATCTCGTGCAGGTGGCGATCTGGGGATCGACGTGGGGCGCGATCAAGATCGGCGTGGAGGACGTCCCGCCGTGGACGTTCGCGCTCGACCGCTCGATCATCGTCGCCGCGACGCTCACCGCGGTCGCCCTCGCGATGCGCCTGCCGTGGCCGCGCGACCGCCGCGCGCTCGCGCTCGTCGCCTTCAGCGGCGCGATCAACAGCGGCTTCACGTGGGCGCTCATCTTCTGGGCCGAGCAGTTCGTGCCGAGCGGGCTCGTGGCCGTGTTCGGCTCGACCGCGCCGATCTGGACCGCGGTGCTCGCGCACTTCCTCGTGCGCGGCGACCGCCTCTCGCCGCTGAAGGTCACAGCGCTCGCGCTCGGCTTCGCCGGGATCGTCGCGCTCGTCGGGACCTCCGGCGAGATCGAGGGCGGACCGGCGCTGCTCGCGATGGTGCTGCTCGCCCTCCTGCCTCTCACCTGGGGCGTCGCGGGGGTCGTCATGTCGCGCGCCCTCGGCGGCGTGTCGCCGATCCCCGCGATCGCCATCGGCACCGCGACGGGTGGCCTGTTCCTCATCCCGTTCGCGCTCGCCGAGGCCGGGCGGCCCGCGCAGTGGACGACGGAGGCGGTCGCCGCGCTCCTCTACCTCGCGTGGATGGGGTCGTGCGTGGGGCTCGTGCTGAACTTCTGGCTGTACCGGCGCCTCCGCCCGACGACGATCATGCTCTCGCAGCTCCTCATCACCGCGGAGGCCGTGCTCATCGGCGCCCTCGTTCTCGGCGAGCGGATCACCCCGAGCATGCTCGTGGGGGCGGCGCTCGTGCTCGTGGCGCTCGCGCTGAACGCGCGCGCCGGGCGCAGGCCCGCCGCCCCGGCGGAGGCCGCCGGGCCCGTCGCCACGCCCGCCGACTGAGGCTTCCCCCAAGTACGACAGTTCAGTAGTATTCGCATGGTCGCGTCACCGGACGCCCTCCGGTAGGCCGGCCCGGAACGGGACCTCGATGCTCGAAGCGGACGAGCTCAATCTCTTCACCAGCGACCCTACGCTCCTCGAGCGATCCACCGACGCGGAGTACCAGCGCGCCGCTGACGCGCTCGCGAAGATCGCCGACCCGGAGCGCCTGAAGCTGCTCCACGCGCTGTGCCTCGACGCCGACACGCCGCAGAAGGCGGCCGTGTGGGCGGGGCTGTCGCAGGCCGTCGCCGAGCGCGAGCTCGGAGCGATGGTCGACCTCGGCCTCGTCGAGCGGAAGGACGGCGCGCGCGGCACCACGTACCTCCCGCGCGACGGCCACCTCGTCGTGCAGCTGCACGTCGCGCTCGCGCACGGCCGCGAGGACCCCGCGCAGCGGCACCCCCGGTTCATCGCGCGCCGCAAGGTCGTGCGCGCGAAGAGCGAGCGCCGCAGGGTCGCGTAGTCCGTGACGGAGCAGAGCCTGCGGCGCCTGCGACGCATCGGCTCCGAGGAGAAGTTCCTCGGGCCGCTCGAGTCCGCCGTCATGGAGCGGCTGTGGAAGCGCGGCCGCGCCACCGTGCGCGAGGTCGTCGAGGACCTCGGCCGCTCGCGCGCGCTCGCGTACACGACGGTCATGACGATCATGACCCGGCTCCACGCCAAGGGCCTGCTCCAGCGCGACCGCGACGGGAAGACGTACGTGTACCGCCCCGCCTTCACGCGCGAGGAGCACCGCGAGCGGCTGTCGCGCGACCTCGTGCGCGGGCTCGTCGACGAGTTCGGCGAGGTCGCGCTCGCGCACTTCGCGGCCGAGCTCGACGGCGTGGACGCGACCCATCGCGCGGCACTGCGGCGGCTCGCGAAGGGCGGCGACCGTGCTGCGCGCTGACCGCGCCTTCGGCCTCCTCGTCCTCCTCGCCCTCGTCTCGAGCACGATCCTCATCGCGCTCCTCGCCGCCCTCATCCCGCACGTCGAGCTGCTGGCGGCCCGCGGCGCGGAGGACCTCGCCGACGTCGTCGCGATCGCGCTCCTCGGGCTCGCGACGTTCGGGATCGGCCTCGGCCTCTCGTCGCTCCTGCGGCAGCTGCACGCCACGCTCGCGCTCATCCGCTCGCTCCTCGCGCGCCGCCTGCCGGTGCCGGGGGCCGTGCGCGCCGCCGCAGCGGGTCTCGGCGTCGATGGCCGCATCGACGTCGTCGACGACGCCCGCCCGTTCTCGTTCTGCTACTGGTTCCTGCGGCCGCGCATCTGCCTGTCGACCGGGCTCATCGACCGGCTCGCCGAGGACGAGCTGCGCGCGGTCCTCCTCCACGAGCGCTACCACCTGCGCCACCGCGACCCGCTGCGCCTCGTCATCGCGCGCTACTTCGCCGCCGGCCTGTACGTCGTGCCCGTCGTCGAGGACCTCGTCCGCCACTTCACGCTCGAGAAGGAGCTCGAGGCCGACGAGGACGCCGCGCACGCGATGGGCGACGTGCGGCCGCTCGCGCGCGCGCTCTACGCGCTCCTCCCGGACGCGGACGAGGTGTCGCTCGGCCTCCTCGTGCCGGTCGGCTCGCTGTCGGTGACGGAGGCGCGCATCGACCACCTCGTCGCGGGCACGCGGGTCGCGGCGCGCATCCCGCGCACGTCCATCGCTCTTTCGTTCGGCGCCCTCGCGGCCGCTTCGATCCTCGCGGCGGGGCCGGGCATGCTCGTCGCGCCGGCGTCGCTCCTCTTCGTCGCCGCGATCAGCGGCGGCGCCCACCAGCTCCGCCTCGTCGCCCGGCGCTAGCGGCGCCCATGGCGCTCACGGCGGAGCGCGTCCGCGAGCGGGTCCGCGGCACGATCCTCGAGCGCGTGGGGGATACGCCGCTCGTGCCGCTGCGGCGGATCGCCGAGGGGCTGCCCGGGCGCATCTGGGCGAAGCTCGAGTCCGCCAACCCGGCGGGCAGCGTGAAGGACCGCGCCGCGCTCTGGATGACCGTGGCCGCGGAGGAGAGCGGGGCGCTGCGCGGCGGGCGGGTCGTGCTCGACGCGACGAGCGGGAACACCGGCGTCGCGCTCGCGCTCGTCGGCGCGGTCCTCGGCCACCGCGTCGAGCTCGTCATGCCCGACAAGGTGTCGATCGAGCGCAAGCGCATGGCCGCCGCGTTCGGCGCGACGATCCTCCTCACGGACCCGCTCGAGGGCACCGACGGCGCGATCCGCGAGGCGCAGCGCCTCGCCGCGGAGAAGCCGCAGCGGTACGCGTACGTGGACCAGTACTCGAACCCGGCGAACCCCCTGGCGCACGAGCTCACGACGGGGCCCGAGGTGTGGGCCCAGACGGAGGGCCGGGTGACGCACTTCGTCGCCGGCGTGGGCACGTCCGGGACGGTCATGGGCGTGTCGCGCGCGCTGCGCCCGCGGGGCGTGCGCGTCGTCGCGGCGCAGCCGAGCGAGCCGTTCCACGGGGTCGAGGGCTGGAAGCACATGCCGACCGCGCTCCGCCCCGCGATCTGGGATGAGGACGCGGCGGACGTCCACCTCATGATCCCCACCGAGCCCGCCCTCGACATGACCCGCCGCCTCGCGCGCGAGGAGGGCGTGTTCGCGGGGCCGTCCGGGGGTGCGGCGGTGCTCGCGGCGGTGCGGATCGCACAGGCCGAGCCGGGAGAGATCGTCGTCCTCATCGCCGACGGCGGCGAGCGCTACCTCTCCACGCCGCTGTGGGGGTAGAAGGGGTGCGGCTTTGAAGGAAGGGCCCGTACCGAGCGGGCTTCCGGGCCGCCCGCTCGCCTGAGGGCGGTATGTGTTTCCGTGCCAAGTTGGCACGGAACCGTGCCGGATCGGCACGGAAACACATCCTCCCCCTCGGGGCATCCCCCTCGGCGGCATAGCCTCTTCCAAGGCATGGCCGTGACCGTCCGCCTCCCTGGAGCACTGCGCGACGCCGCCGGCGGCGCGAACAAGCTGACGGCGCAGGGGCGCAATCTCGACGAGGTCCTCGCCGACATCGAGCGCCGCCACCCCGGCTTCCGCGCGCGCGTCGTCGACGAGGCGGGTCGCCTGCGCACGTACGTGAACGTGTACATCGGCGACGCCGACGCGCGTGAGCGGGGCGGCCTCGCAGCGCCGGTCCCCGACGGCGCCGAGGTCATGGTCATCCCGGCGATGGCCGGCGGCGCGGCGGCCGCTCCGGAGCGGGTCGCGCTCCCCGCCGCGGTCCGTGGCGCGATCTTCGCGCACGCGCGCGAGGCCGGACGGCTCGAGTGCTGCGGGCTCATCGCGGCGCGCGACGGCGTCCCCACGCGGGCGATCCGCTGCGCGAACGTCGCGGCGACGCCGGCGGTGCGGTACCGCATCGACCCGCGCGAGCAGCTCGCGGCGTTCCGCGCGATGGACGAGGCGGGGGAGGAGCTCTTCGGCATCTACCACAGCCATCCCGCGAGCCCGGCGTTCCCGTCGCCGACCGACCGCATCGAGGCGCACTACCCCGAGGCGCTCTACGTCCTCGTCTCGCTGCGGAGCGGGGATCCCGAGCTGCGCGCGTTCCGGATCCGGCCCGACGCGGCGGGCACGGAACGGACCGTCGTCGAGGTGCCGCTGGTCCCATAGACGCCGAAGGACCCCTGGGCGGTCATCCAGAGGTCCTTCGCGCACTAACGGCCAGCCGTTTCCTTCGCTTCACCTGACAGCGCGTCCGGTCTCAGGCCTCACATCCGGTCTCGATGCGGGACCTCCATCACGCGACTGAGGCGTGAGTCCCGATCACTGTCATCCGCCGGACGCGCCCGCGATCCCGCGCCCCCTTCCGTCGAGGGCGTCATCGATCGACTTCGAGCACCTCCAAGCGGAGATGCAGTCTGACCATGCGACCTCCCATGTGGTGCTTCGTATGGTCTCGGATCGCGCCGACGGGCCCTGCCGGCCGATCGCTCTTGTCCTACTCCTCTCGCGCACGCTGGTCAAGGGGTCCAATGTCGGTAGCGCTACGTGCGGCCTTCGCCTACGTGTCGGTGGAGCGGACCTCGCCCTTCAGGATCGCGCGCACTGCGTGGGGCACGGGACCGGCGCTCGCCCACCACGTCTCGCGCGCGTCCTCCGCGACCGCGCGGAGCGTCTCCGCGAGGAGCGCCGCGCCGCCGCGGATGTCGCTCAGGCGCACGATCTCCGCTGCGAAGCGGTCGTCGGGGCCGCGGTTGTGGTAGTTCACGTTCGGGAGCGCCACGGCGGTCGTGCTCCAGCCGTTCACGACGAACGTCGAGCTCTCGCACGTGCCGCCGTCGAGGAGCGCGCGCTGCACCGGAATGCCGTCGCGGCCGAGGCGCTCCGCCGCGACGCGGAGGAACCGCTCGGCGTCGTTCGTGAACGTGTTGTGGAGGTCGCCGACGCGCACGACCATCCCGCGGCCCGGCGGCACGTGCGGCAGCGCGCGGCTCGCCTCCACCGACAGGACGAGCGCGTCCGCCGGGATCGCGCCGTCCTCGGCGATGACGCGCGCGCCGTAGAGGCCGGTCTCCTCCGCGCGCGTGAAGATCCCCGTCACGTCGACCGCGCGCGCCGCGCGCGCGACCGCGCGCAGCGCGAGCACGATGACGGCGCAGCCGGCGAGGTCGTCGGCGGCTCGCATGTGCAGCTCGTCGCCGCGCACCTCGAGACCCGGCAGGTCGAGGACGGCCCACTGCCCCGGCGCGAGCGGCCCTTCCGCCCGGATGCGCACACGGCCCGCCGAGTTGTGGACGAGGCTCGCGTCGGGGACGAAGCGGTCGATCGTCGCGCGCACCGGACCGCCTCCCTCGTCGTCGTGCACGAGCACCGCGGCGGGCTGGTCGAGCACGCCGCCGCGGAACCCGCCGAGGACGCGCGCGCTGCCCTCGCTCCCGCGCGCGGTCATCACCTCGAACGCCGGGTGGTCGGTGTGGGCGACGATGACGACCGGCCGCGCCGCGCCGCGCGCGACGCGCGCGTGCAGCTGCCCGTAGCCGTCGGCGCGCACGTCGATCCCGTCCGCCTCGAGCTCCGTGCGGATCGCGGCGAGCGCGCGCGCCTCGTGGTACGGCGCGGTCGGTGCGCTCACGACGCGGCGGATCGTGGCGATCGCTTCATCCGCGTCGGGCAGGCGGCTCAACGTCAGTGAAGATAGCCTGCGGCGAGTGCTCCGCCTGTACGACACGCGACGCCGCGCCGTCTTCCCGTTCCGCCCGCGCGGCACGGTCACGATGTACGTCTGCGGCGTCACGCCGTACGACACGACGCACCTCGGCCACGCCCGCACGTTCCTCGTCTTCGACGTCCTCGCCCGCTTCCTCGAGGCGCGCGGGCATCGCGTGCGCTACGCGCAGAACGTCACCGACATCGACGAGTCGATCCTCCAGCGGGCGGCGCGCGACGGCATGGACTGGCGCGAGCTCGGCCGCCGCGAGACGCGGCGCTTCGTGGAGGACATGCGCCGGCTCGGCTGGCGCGCGCCGGACGTCATGCCGTACGCGACGCGCGAGATCGGGCGGATGCACGACCTCATCCGGACGCTCCTCGCGAAGGGGGCTGCGTACCGGCTCGACGGCAGCGTCTACTTCGCGGTCGAGAAGGCGCACGCGTACGGCGAGCTCTCGGGCATCTCCGCGCCGCGCATGGCCCGGATCCTCGCCGCGCAGGACGACGCCTCGCTCGACGATCCGCGGCGGCGCGACCCCCGCGACTTCGCCCTCTGGCGCGCCGTCCCCGACGGTCCCACGTGGCCGAGCCCGTACGGCCGCGGCCGCCCCGGGTGGCACATCGAGTGCTCGGCGATGTCGCTCCACCACCTCGGCGAGCGGATCGACATCCACGGCGGCGGGAGCGACCTCGTGTACCCGCACCACGAGAACGAGATCGCGCAGACCGAGGCCGCCACGGGGAAGCGCCCGTTCGTGCGCTTCTGGATGCACGTCGCGCCGATGCGCCTGAACGCCGCGAAGATGTCGAAGTCCGACGGGAACATGGTGTTCGTCCGGGACGCGCTGGATCGCACGGGCCCCGAGGCGCTGCGTCTCTACCTCCTCGACAAGCACTACCGCCGGCGCTACGACCACGACGAGGTGCGCCTCGCGAGAGCGGCCGAGCGCCAGCGCGCGCTCGCGCGGCGCCTCGGCGCGCCGAAGCGCT
>Ga0194121_10012113_pt1 | contig 10123 bp, 16 predicted proteins | sample TA2MahCa50mmetaG_FD_148609 | JGI IMG/M metagenome (GOLD analysis project Ga0194121, IMG submission 148609) | Freshwater microbial communities from Lake Tanganyika, Tanzania - TA2015020 Mahale Deep Cast 50m | ecosystem: Environmental > Aquatic > Freshwater > Lake | place: Tanzania: Lake...
CGATCATATGTTGCTTGCGTTAGCATAGCTGTATCCTTTTCATCTAGATCGTCATTATTACCACAAAGAATACGAATGATGCTTTGGTTTTTCATGTTTATGGCTCACCCACCTAGACTTGAACTAGGGACATTCTGTTTAACAGGCAGACACTCTAACCAACTGAGTTATGGGTGAATATGTATTACTACATAGTGAGTCATCGGGGTAACGATCCCTGTTCTGTGGTTTAAAAGACCACTGCTTCACCATTAAAGCTTATGACTCTCATTTTCCAATCTATACTGATTCTGGTCCGCCCATCGGGACTTGAACCCGAAACCACAGGTTTATAAATCCTGTGCTCTAACCGTTGAGCTATAGGCGGATAGCTTTTTTGTTTCTCTCTACTCTTTTAATCTACCAGCTTATATTCGTTTTCTCAAACTATTTGTTACTTTTTCTCTTTTGCCGCATCTTCCAGTATTTTTGCGGCATGATAACATAAGAATAGTAAGTCTTGAGAAAAGTGTTTACCTTAAGTTTTGACAATAAAAAACTAAACTGACAAGTAAATATAAATGAGGATTTAAATGAGTTGTTTAGGTGGAAAACAAATTCTTGGATTGTCTAGAGAACACATTGTTTATGTTTTGGGTGTTGATTTGCCGCTGAATGAATCAATACGCATATCAATGTCAAAACAAGAAGAAATAATTGAAAAACAGATTCTTTTTGAGCAGTGGTATAAAACTCTTTGGGATACTACAAAACAAGCCGCAAGTGCAATAGCCTCAAAAGTTAAAAGCAAAGTCAGCAAAAAATATATCCAAAACATAACAAACATTAAAGAACTTGCTGAAGGACTTACTTTAATATTTCAATATCCAACACTAGTAGTGGAATTAAATCAAGTTTTGTCAGACCAACTAACAAAAGTTACAAGTCCAATAGTGCTATTTTTTCTTGGGATTTACAATAGTTTTAATGAGTTTTTAGATGGGCTAGAACAAACTCAGAAGGAAAATCCATTAGTCCAAGGAATACAGAAAATTGTGAATGTTTCTAAGTCCATTTATGAATCATTGAATTCTTTACTGGAAAGATTTAGAGCAACAAAAGGATGGATAAAAACCATGCTTGGCTTAGGAGCGTTTTCCTTGGTTGCATTCACATGGACAAAAATTTCGAAGTTCATCAATAAAATGAAAGAAAAAATCTCAAAGAAAATCTTAGGACCAAAGCTACTAAAGCTCAAACAAGAAATCGTTTCTGGTTTGGGTAAAGCTCAAACTAAAGGAATTAAAGCTGTAGGTTTGGGATTGACATCAGGGGCTGTCGCAACAGTTGATGATTCTCTTGACAACATCATCAAAGAAATTGACGAAAAGGTATTAATCCCAACAGTTTCAACGATTACTTCAGAAGCTTTGAACTACATTTTTACTTCAGCGGGGGGAGCAATATTATCATATATAACTGGCTTTGCAAAGTTCGTTGGAGGATTTGCAGTGTTTGCTGGGATTGTTAATCCTATCGTGAAACAGTTTGTCACCAAGTATAATGCAATTGTTGCGAAAGAAGCTGGAGGAGGTCGAGCCAGAACAGCTTCTATGGGCGGAAATTTAAGCAATCAACTTTCAACTACACAAAAACTTACATACAAACTAGCTCCAATAGCACAAATGGCAAGTAGTATACCGCTCGAAGAAAACAAAGTGTCACTTACAAAAATCATTTACGAAAACTCTTAATCATCATACGAAGCTACTTCTACTTCTTCTTCGACGCATCTTCCAAAATTTTTGCCGCATGATAGCATAAAAACAATAAGTCTTGAGAAAAGTGTTTGCCTAAACCTTCTGAGATTTGTTGTTTGGTGTGGCCGTAATGCATACGAGTTCTAATTGCTTTTATGCAAACATCAATATCATCTTCATTCATTTTGTTTTTTAACCATACTTAAAATCATGAAACACAACAAACATTTAAAACTTATATTAGAGAATATTGATTCAGATGAACTCCTAAAAGGATCAAGTGATAGTGATCAGGAGCAATTGATGAAAACAGTTGCTTCTGGTCTTGTTCATGTCATTCAAATGGTTGCACATAAAGTTGCAGTCAAATATCATCCAATGGATCTTTCAGGTGATATCTCTGATACAGAAGAAGACAAGTACATGAAAACAATTGATAAATTCATGGAAGTTGTTGCAGATAAACTTCACACAGGAGAAATTATTCCTCCAGCAGAAGTTAACACAAAAATGATTTCTGATGAATTTGATAAAGTTATCAACGACGTAGCAAACTAAGGTTACTTCTTTTTCCAAAGACCTTTCAGTTTTAGGTAATATTCCCCAGCAGTAGCAAAGATATAAACAACCACATAGAAACCAATTAATCCAAGAAACTTGGTTGTAAAGCTATAATCGCTCATAGCGAGTAACCATTCTTTTTGCTCATCTTCTTGTGCGGCTACCTATAGCAATACTCATAAAAATAAAGGTATAAGAAAAAGTAAGTTGGAGTTTTGGTTAATTAGTAAACTTCGTTCCTTATACCCAAACCTCATTATCATGGATAATGATAAAACCGCTATTAACTCTGAGTTGGATATATATCTCCCAAAGTTACGATTAGCTTTTGAACTAAATGGTATATACCACTATGAGCCAATATATGGTGCCAAAAAATTAAACCAAATCCAAAACAACGATCACAGAAAATTTGCAGCATGTTATGAACATGGCATATCCCTTTGTGTTATCGATACAAGTTCTCAGAAACGTTTTACAGAAAAAACCTCTGAACCTTTTCTTTCTTTGATTGTTAAAATCATCGATGAAGCAATTTCTATGACAGTGCAAATTTAATGCCCCTGACCAGATTTGAACTGGTACGCCTGTTAAGGCAGAAGATTTTCTTTACTACTCTCTATTACTAGAGCCAGATTAATCTGTTGTAGTCTGGACTATACCTTCACCATGACATTTCTGTTTTAGGTGCTTCCCGTCTAGTCTCTACACACGCCCAACATATTTCTATGTTTGCTTGGTTCGGTATTGCCCTTGTTGCTTAGGGTTTTCACCGAGTTTGGGAAGTTCTACTCCCAAGATTTCTCTTGGGGCACTCTTTGTTATGCAAAAGTCTCCAGTGTCTGCCGATTCCACCACAGGGGCTCGTTGTCTATGTTCTTACTCTAACAGTTCCTTTTTGTTTTGTCAAATGATTTTTTATGCCCTTGATCAGACTTGAACTGATACGCCTATAAAGGCAATTGCTCTTGAGGCAACCGTGTCTGCCATTCCACCACAGGGGCTTGCTGTCTATATTCTTACTTTAACTCTTCTTTATTCGTTTCTAAACTTATTTCAGATTTTTTTTACTAAACCTTTGTTTGTATATACACGTTCAACTTCAACAATCTCCATTGGAGCAGAATATGCATTTGCTCGTTTGTTACAATAAGCAATATGGCATTTCACTGAATGAATACTGTACCATAAATGAGCCTCATCTAAAGAAACCCATTGGAGATGATATGCGGTATGAGGTCCAGCGGAGTAAAGCCCTGTTGTTGGGTTATAGATTGCGTAGTGTTTTGTGCTCATAGTGGCAGGAATGACAGGACTCGAACCTGTATGTATCCAGTTAGCTTTCTCCGGTTTAGAAGACCGGCGGCATACATTCCCATGTGATATACCTTGAGTATATCTGCAACATATTCCTTTGTCAAGGTTTTTCTTTACCAAGAGAAAAGAAAAACACGATGAATAGCAAAATGCTAGTAGCGAGATATTGCGTGAAAGTCATGTAATATAACTAGCTTATTTTGAGATATTCCCAAGTTGTTGCCAAACGCTTCATAAAACGTTTTTTGTTTTCTGGTGTTAAGCGACGTATTACTTGCGGACGCAAATAAGTGTTTATAATGGTTTCAGCAAACTGTTGCGGCGTGTCTCCAACAAAGCTGTTCCATTCATCAACAGTTTTTGTATTAACAAGCTGATCGTAAAAATCACTTATTGCTTGTTGATAATAAGCGTTGAGTTCAAGAGGATCGTTGACATATTTGTCACGATCGCTTACTCCTCCAGCTTCAAGCTCGGTTTGTTTACGTTTAGCTCTAGCAATAAGATATTCTGGATTTATTCTTCTGTAATCAAGTGTATGAGTAAACTCATGAACAAATGACGATCTATAGTTGGATTTTTCCAAGATCGACAACAAGTTGCTTGCAAACCATTTATTGTAGCTTTTTACAGGCTTATTAGCCGCATTGGAAGCATCGATGTACAGACTAATGATTAATGCTTTTATCTCGCCTGTATTGGGCTCTAAAACCCTGCTAGCCCTTGCTTTGATTGTTGGCTTCACCCCACTCAACTCACGATCAACAAACTCAATAAACAAGTTGGATATTTCTGGTATTCTTTGTTTTTTGGGAAGATTTATTTCCATATGGAAACCTTTGAATCTTCCTGCCTCGTCGGTATAGAACTTGTCAGCAAACTTACTTGAATCGTTTCCAAGTTTTTTAACGAACGCAACAATATTTTCAAACGTTTCATTTGCGACATGAAGTTTTTCCATGTCTTCTTCTCTAGACTCTAAAAGTTTAGAAAATATTTTTGCTTCAATTAAAGTTTGCAAGCTCATGCTTTACTTTTTCTTTTCAGATTTAGCTAAACTTGCGAGCTTTTCAAATAGTTTGGTAACAATGATTGTATCAATATGACTGCGATCATATTGATATGGAATATAGCTTTGTTCTGGTTCTAGCTGTTCGTGTTTTTTGATTTCACGATCTTCACGGGGAAAAGGATAAGCTTTCATAACTTGTCCCATACCATTGCCATAAGTTTCTTGTGGCATTTTTTTGTCTAGATCTTTTGGAACATATTCTTCCAGCTCACGCTTTGTTTCTTTTTTTGCCATTTTAAGTTCCTTTGCTTCTCCCAACGAGTAACCGGGATTGCCTTTCTTATAGATATTGATGTTGCCGGGAACATGCTTGATGGGATGTGCGACAACTCCCATTGCTCCAGCATGAAGCGGTACGTCATCTTGCTCATCTAAATCTTTTACGTAATCCTGTTGACCGAACTCTTTCTTAATCCAATCAACTGGTTTAACAAGGTGATTAAACACTTCATCTCTGTTGGTATGACCCTTATCAACTTGTGTTGTTTCTTTCCAACGATTAAGTGTTTGATTGCGTTTTTGTGTGAGTTTAAGTTGATTGCCTTCGGGTTCCATTGGACTGTACATACTAGCTTGTACACCAATATCTCCCGGCTGTAAAGCTAACATACCTTCACCGGGAACATTAACAGGACCATGACCATATGGTATACCTCTTTCACCTTCTCTTGGTGAAGGAAGAAGCTTAGGTATATTGTACCTTTCTTCTTCTGGATATTCCCTGTCTTGATCTTCATCTTCTGGAACATGGTCTATAGGTTCAGAAAGAGTATTCATTGCAGGAAAACCGGGTAAATCTCTATATAAAACTCTTGCTGGGTCTTCATTTATTGGTTCGTAAAAATAGTTTGGTTCATAATCTGGTTTATTTAACAGATCGTCTCGCACTGTATCTTCGCCGGGAAGAAGATGTGGACGACTATCATAAACCTCTGAACTTTCAAGAGATTCATATTCACTGTCTTTTGGATCTCGTTGAGCATCTATAGCTGGTCTAAAAGAAGGATTGGGAGGCAAATCTGCGTCAGGGTCTTGTAATCCCGGCCATACCTGTGAGTTGGTTAGTTGATAACGATTACCAAAACCATAGGCACCACCTTGAAACGTTCCTGCCCCAGAAAAATCCCCAGTGTTTTCATTTGCAAAAAGTATATTCTTAAGCTTCATTGTGAAATAAGTAGCTACTTCAACCTAACAAACTTATGTTTGCGTAATATCTTGCTGAAGTAGCTACCGGCAGAAGGTGCTGTTATTAGTTCGTTGTAAGTGATTGAATCTACTCCTGTATATTCGTATTCAGTACCGTTGTGGAAGATAACCAATAGAGAGAGAAGAAGAGTATCATATTTGCAATATGCTAGTGTTTTGCTTTGCTTAAAGATATGGTTGAGATATCTGTTGTCCCCAACAAAGGTTTTTGATTCAAACGTTTCCATACTAAGTTATAGTTAGCGTTAGGAATACGAAAAAGGAGTTAGTTTATAAATGCGTATCGGTTCCTTATGTCATATCAAAAGTAAAAAGAATGCATTGCAATCGTTTATTGTGGTATACCCCGATTTAAATCTTGTGTTAGAAGAAAGAAATAAGAATAACAGTTGGCTTCCCAGTATACTAACAAGTGTTTTAGGCAAACTTCCACAGCCATCTGCAACACTTAAACCAATAAACGAAAACTTTATGCTGTTAAACAAAATACAAGACGAATATGGAAATTTTTATTACGAGTGCTTATATAGTGATATGTTTGGCTGGATTATTGGCAGCAAAAAACAGTTTGAGATTATTGAAGAGGATAACAAGAAAATATGTCAAGTGTAAGAACACTTTCTAGATTGATTGATAGATTGGAGGAGTTCATGGATGAGTACAAAACTCTTTTGGAAGCTGATGACATGGCAACAGTTGATGATGTGATATCGATTGTTGATCGTATACGTACAGAACTGGAGTTCGACGAAGATGAGGCAGATCAAGATTAAGATTGTTTGCCTTTAAGAATCGTATACGGACGATTGGTATTTAAACGCATTTGATTGCCTGTGCTACCATTCAATATTATAATCTTCTTCTTTGTCCAGCTGCAAGTTGCCCAAAACTTTTTACGATTTAATACTTTGATACTGGTAACCAACGCTTGTGTTTTTTTGAAAACAAGCATATCTCCAACATAAATATTTTCATAAACTTCAACTGCTTCTAAATCAATAAGATGATTTGGTTGATAAAACCATTTGATTGTAGGAACTTCGGTTGGTTCCCAAGGAACGGTTAAATCTTTTGTGTGATAGAACTTAATACCAACAGCACGAACCACATAACGCTTGTTTGTATGGAGAATCTTTTCGGCTTCTTGCTTGCTGCCAACAAACGTATATTTTCCTTGATGAAAAACAACAAACGAACTAACAACACCAACATAAGTGTTGATATCAATGTTGCTAAAAAGTTGTTTTAAAGATGTGCCATACGTGCTTTCAATAGTGTCACATTTATAAGACAAAGAACTAGCATTCAAAGCTAAAACTTTTTTCCACCAATCACCAGCATCAACTTCTTTATTGCAAAGCAAATAAGCTTCAACAAGTATTTTTGGTTTAACTAGTTTCCCAAGATCTTGTAGTGTAATCTTGCTGCTCATGTTTATAAATAGCTCAAAAAGAAAAAAGGCAAGGTGTAACACCTTGCCTTTTAGCTTTAAACTATTTGTGAAATTTAGCTAATCAGCCTTGATCACGCTCGGCGTAGAACTTGCTGAGAGTTTCATAAAGCTTGCGTGCTTGGACACCGTTGAGTGTGAAATGAGCAGTACGACGTGAACGTGACTTTGACCGTGTGATTGGTACAATCACTTCCATTGTCATGGCCTTCTTGCTGGCTGGTTGCTCTACGTTTACACCAATATCAGTTGAGGTTGTTGGAGTGAAATGAAGAGCATTGCGTGGGTTTGAGCCGGTACCAATGCGAGCAAGTGAATCGAATGATGAGTTGGTTGTTTCGTATGACATAATGTTTATACCTTTCATTTTTTAGCTACGGGTTGTTTGTTTTCGTAGCGCCTTTCGGTAAACTTAGAATGCCATATCATAAACAAAGTCTAAAAGAATTCTTGAACTAATTCACTTCATCGTAATCGGTACTATCCTCGCAATCCTCCATATCATCAGCCGGAATCGTTTCATATGTTCTTGCCAGTTGTATATATTTGTTTTGATCGAAATGAGTTCGCTTATATGGATCTCTTTGTGGACGAAGACGCTTTTCTTTTTGATGACGAGAACTCATGATTATCTAGACTTTTTCCTTTCTCTAACAGAATGAGATGAAACTATTGAAACTTCTTCAACTATTTGAATAGGTTCCTCTGGTTCCAAAACAACTTGCTCCTCAATATCAAGGACTGCTTGTTGTTCAATAATTTGTTCTACTGCAACAGGCTCTTCCTTTATAACCGTTTCAACAACAACTAGTAAAGCTTGATCAACAATAGGTGCTGAAGGAATATAAACGGGTTTTACAAGCTCTGAAATCAAATCATGTAGCTCTTGGCTAACATTCCATTTGTTTGAGCTTATAAGGCTATTAAGAGCTTCTGGAGTGGTGATATTATTTGCTGCAAGCCATTTGTCTAACGGACAACGTTTGCGAGCGAGATAACTTTTTAAATCAGGTAAATCTTGTTTTGCGGTTATTTTGCCACCGGGCATGATTTTGTTTCCTCTGTTATGCAGAGGGGAAGAATATCTCCCAGAACTTCATGAATGTCTTGTCGCATTACTAGCATATTACATTCATCATCTGTAAGAGGTCGGCCAAGCGATTCTGCCATATTCATTACAAACTTTCGCATTCCAGACAAAAGAATATTTCTTGCCGTAGCATGATTCATCTTATATCCTAATTTTGTCATCTTGCCTGCTATGGTGCGATAGTCTTCGCCCTCTTCGATAGTTATATACTTCTGATTCATTTCACATTCTCCTTTGCTACAATTTTGCTGCAATCAACTCCATAACGCTCCAACAATACACATTTCTCTCGCAAATTAAGCTTTGCAAAAGCTTCCTTTGCTGCCATTCGAATACGTTTGTTATCAATGTTTACTGATATATCTAATGCATTGTTGGGAATAATATCTCTAAGTGTTTTATCTCGACCACGTAGCGCATGCGGATCTATGCTAGAATTCAATGGCTCGTCAATCGATCGAACGTTCCATGACTTTGTTTTAATCGCCTCTGTAACCGACGCAAACATCTTTTCTGTCATGCCAAGCTCTTCAAGCATATCTTTGCCGATATCCTTAAATGCTGTTGAACGTTCTTTGGCAAGATTAAACAGTTTGTTTCGTGCAGTACGAATATGACTGGGAATATGAAGCATCGGCTCTTGATCCAAAAGATAAGAGTTTACGCTTTGACGAATCCACCATGTAGCATATGTGCTGAACTTAAATCCTAGCTCTGGTTTGAATCCATCAATAGCATCAAATAAACCAAGATGACCTTCTTGCAGCAAGTCACTTCTTAGTTCTTTATGCTTTTGCTTTTTTGAATAAAACTTATTGATTACAAATGTTACAAGTTTAGCATTCCGTTGAGCTAAATCATTTCGTAGTCTAATGTCTGCCTTCAATAGTTTTCCATTTTCATCCAATACTTTTGTTGTTTGATACTTTTTGAATAGCTCAATGTCTTCTTCGTTTGTGTTTGTTTTAGGTGTCATAATTTGTTCCTTACCTTTTTTGATGCTATCGAATCAACATATGTTTTCAAACATTTTGATTTCAAAACTTGAAAGCTTGCATCCAAAGTAATGCCTAATGCTTGACCAATACTTTCTCCAATATGCCAAGCAATAATTTCTTCTTCCAAGCTTAAGATGCGATTAGAAAGATTGCGTGCAACATTGGCTTCAATAAGCAACGCAAACTTTTTGTTTAAGTCACTGTCTTTTAAAATCTTGTGATGACCAAGTTCGTGTAGCAAAATATATACTTGGTTTCTTGGTGTTCGACGGCTGTTGATACTAATCGTTTGATTTTCTGTATCATAGCAATCATTGCAGCCACGTTCAAAAATAACTTCAACGCCTTGATTGCGTGAATATTCAACAAGATTTTGTAGGTGCGTATGCCAGATAGTATCACTCATATCTACCATACTAACACATCATAATCCTTGACGCAAATATTTATGATAACTCTGGTTAACGTTTCACTATATATCAATTGATTAAGGTTACAAAATGGCCGTTAAACTCACCTTGAACCCTAAAAACGACCAATTTGTGCCCATCACAGCTTTAAAACAATGGTCCGAAACTCATTTGGAAAGAATGCAAAATGAGGATACAAAGATTCCAACTTTCATAAAAATGTTCGACAAACTAACCAGCAAACCCGAAGATTTTCGAAAAAAAATCGGTGCAATCA
>Ga0194121_10012116_pt1 | contig 10119 bp, 10 predicted proteins | sample TA2MahCa50mmetaG_FD_148609 | JGI IMG/M metagenome (GOLD analysis project Ga0194121, IMG submission 148609) | Freshwater microbial communities from Lake Tanganyika, Tanzania - TA2015020 Mahale Deep Cast 50m | ecosystem: Environmental > Aquatic > Freshwater > Lake | place: Tanzania: Lake...
TCCCTCGCATTCGACCAATCGGGACGACTGGGTGCGGCGTTTGGCGACGGCTATTTGAGGATTTTCAAGATTCGTTAGCCACTGGCGCGCTCGGAGGGACTCGAACCCCCAACCCTCTGATCCGAAGAAGTCCGAAGAGAGATTCCGTGGGGTGAACGGAGTCTTGGGGAGTCTGATTCTGTTGAGCTACCGAGACATTCCGAATCCTTCGCAGATCACGGCGGGTCGAGTGGTTTACTGACCCAGTTACTGACTGGAATCGCACTTTCATTCGCCGATACTCGGGGGCACAAGTTGGCGACCTGAGTCAAGAGTTGGTGCATGCAGCCGTGACACTTCCGCCATAATCAACTGTGTAGTCAGAAGAGCACAACTGTCCATCTTGCTTGTAGATCTGAAGTACCAGTCGCCATCCAAAATCCCCAAACGGATTCTTCATTGCCGTTACTTCAAGCCGTTGACCTTCGTCAACTACGACTACTCTCGCTAGGTTTCCGCAGGCGTCAACTTCTTCACCATTGATTCTTCCAATCCAGCAGCCATTAAAATCAATTGGAAAGATTTTGACGTTGTATGTCTCAGGACCACCACCAAGTCCACAACTGGCAAGTGATAACGAGAGTGTCGCAAGTGCCGCTTGTCTCAAAAGCCAACTATGTCTGCCAGAAACAACGCGATTGATGGGACGATTTCTAGGGATTCGCACTCAGTCCTCGAAGTCCTCTTCAAGGCCCATGTTTTGCTGGTCCGCCCGTAACTCGGCATATGAGCCGATCACAATCATCAGTGTCGACAAAGTCCAAGTTGAAAGCAATACCACGAGTCCGAACGCCCAAACCGGGAACGGTGAGTCTTCGCCTGCGGAAATGTCACGAGCGATAATCCATACGGCTGAAAGTGTTCCCATGACAAGGAACGCGTAGCCCAGTCCCTGAAGTACAGTTGTCCAAAATCTGAGGTGCCACGCATGATCGTTGGTTAGGCGATCGTCGTTCACAATCCGAAGAGTAGTGCAGAACTCAGCAGCTAGTCGGGCCTAGCTATTGACGCGCGAGAACTCTGTACCCTTTCTGCTGATGACCGCTGTACTTCTTTCGCGACATACCTCTCTCGGTTCCTTTCGGTTGAGGGCCCATCGAGGTGGTGGTGGTTTCAGCGATGTTTATGAAGCGGTGGGACCGAATGGTGATCGAGTGGCTGTCAAGGTTCTGCGCGCAAGTGGACCAGATGCCGCGGCGATCTCACAAAGATTTCGTCGAGAAAGAGAGTTGCTAGAGCGAATCGATAGTCGTCGCGTTGCGCGAATCCTTGACGCCGACCTTGACTGCGACTTGCCATGGATCGCCTCGGAGTACGTTGATGGCCCAAATCTCAGGGAAGCAGTAGCAGAGCGTGGCCCACTTTCCGTATCTGATGCCTTGGCACTTGCTGGCATCTTGGCCCGAATCGTTCTGGAGCTGCATAGTCGCGGTATCGCTCACAGAGATCTAAGTCCGAACAACGTGATGCTTGGACCAAGTGGTCCAGTACTGATCGACTTTGGTTCGGCACGCATGGATCTTGCTGGGCGACTTGGAAGCGTGTTAAGTGTTGGCACACCCTTCTATGCGGCTCCGGAAGCGATGAGGGGTGATCCGGTCGGAGCACCTGCAGATCTCTACGCAATTGCTCGACTTGTCCAGTTCAGTCTTTCTGCAGCTGAGGAAATGAGCTGGACATTTGGCAGTTTGGCAATCGAACCGCATGTTGTGAGTGTGCTCGATAAATGTCTCGATCCCGACCCGCAGCGACGTCCACTAACAAACGAGCTAGTTGAAGTTCTCCCCGGCTCGGACGTACCTGAGTCATTATCAGCAGCCCAGTATTCGTCGGTCTCGGTGCGTCCGTTACCGCGAAGACTCCCGACTTGGACGCTTGCTGTGGCTGCGGCTGTTACTGCCGTCGTCGTAGGTTCCGCAAGTTTTTTCCTCTTCCGAACGGTTGAGGAGCCCCTCACCGTAGATAGGTTGCTTCAAAATCACCCATCAATGCTGCTTCCAAACGAACTCGACATAACAAGGGTCAATAAAGGTTGGATTACACAGCTGCCGATTGTGGACAATGCAACTCTGCGATATATCACTCCTGAAGATCTTGCTCGGGAAACAGATTTCGTAACGGTTGAGGCTTACCAGATCAATCGATACGAAGGTGACGTTCCTAACCTCGCCATGATTGAGGTTTCGGTTGACGTGCTTCCTGATCGTTTTATCGATGACATGATGCAAACTCCAGATGACGAAGCTCGCGTAAATGTTCCTATTGAGGAGTTTCCGAGAGCCAGATCGCTGTTTCAAGATCTGCTTGAAAAGCGCTCTGAGCTTGCGCCGTGGTCATGCCGTCTTACTGAGACGAGCCACTTTCAGAGACGAAACTCGGTATCAGGGACGAGTTTTTTAGCAGTCGTAATTACTGATCCAGATTGCAAAGATGTGTATTCAAATTATTGGACGTCATTTATCTCTTTTGAGATATTCCCAAAATCAAATGCCGCGATAGTCACCTACGCACGAGGGCATAGGGAAGTAATCAACGTGCGGTCGCTTCTGACTTCGATTCAGGGTTCGCCCAACAGTCTGATTCGCGATATTCCTGAGTTCAACTCACCAGCGGCATCGCTGGTTGGAATCGATCACTCGCAACTCATTGAACCGCCCCTCGGATATGAAGAGCATCAGATTCTTCCAACAGCGAAACGAGTTTGGCGCTTGCCAGCAGGAAGGTCATTTCAGTTGACGATTCCGAGCTACGACTCGCAAGTTGCAGATATCTCGATTCTGGCGTATTCAAATGTTGGTGAGTTTTCTGAGGATGTCGAACTCGATGAACTTCTATACCCACTCGGATCGATTGCTGAAGTTCCGCCCGCTGTCGAGTATCAGTTTTCGAATCCAACGAAAGATGATTGGCTACTCATTTTTGAAATTTCAGATACGACAGACGAGACCACAACAAGCCTTGATTTTGGGGTTCGATTGCTTTCGTCCGAATTCCCACTTTTTGATCTCCTCTCCAGTGATGTATTCGCAGTGGGCGCGAAACCAATCGTCGACTCTTGGCCTAGCTCAGGTTTCTACTTCCGTGGTACAGAAGAAGATCCCAAGTTCCAGCTGCCCCCTTCACCGTTTGCTCAACTGTCATCCGAAAGCGCCAAACCAAAGACCGACGTAATCGAGAATGTTGTCCTGACTCTTCCGCCCCTTTGGTTTGAGCCAATAGACACCATTGACACGGACGGCACAACTAAGAGTCTTCACAGAAACCCGCTTTACGACGGCTACATCGCATATCTGGAAGTCGACGAACCACACCTTGAAATCTTCAGTGAACCAAATGCCGCAACATTTACGCGACTCGTAGGCGAGGCATGGATTGCAACTGATCGATACGGCAAGTGCCTCGGCAATCGCGCCTATTCCTTGAACAATGGGATCGTGTTCTTTGAGTTTCGAGTGATGTTGCACTGCCTAACACCCTCGACGTTTGAATCAGCTGATGACCAACGTCTTCGAATCCAACGAGCCCCGATCATCGAGTTTCAACTGAGTTCAGCTTTTTCCGAAGAAGCCTGGGATCGTCCATGGCCGATGGGCGTATTGAGGGGCCGCTTTGTACCTCAGTATCAAGAAGATATTCAATTCTGGGTCGACTTTGTTAATGGTATTCGAAACCAGTTTGCCGAGATTGAACGCTCCGAGAAGAAACGATGCGAAGCCATGTTTGGTGAATGTCCCAGGGGCTAAAGAGATGAAACGTAGCCAAGCCTCCCGGGGTTCGTGCCTAGTCACGCACACGCCATGGAAGGAGAGCACTCCAACATCGGTCAATCTCAAGACGGATTTGTGGATTGGCAGAGACCCAAACAAACCAAAATTCCAGATTGGCCCAGAAGACCAATTCATTTCAGCCAACGCCGTTCACTTAACACTGCGTGAGACTGGCGTCGAAGTGCAGAACACCAGTTCTCACAGTCAGGTGGAGGTCCACCACACGAGTGGAGTGCGCATCCTCTTCCCACGTGAGAGCCTCACAGTCGTAACCTCCAGCAAACTTCTGATACCTAGTCGCGACATCAACTATTCAATTCAACTTGAACTCTCAGGCTTTACAGATCAGACCACAGTGTCAACGCAAACGAAGCGACTTGTTCCAGAAGATCTGCGTCTCGCAGACGAACGAATCCCCGCCCTGGCTGGCCTGTGTGCCTCGTTCTTGTTTCCTCAACATTTTGGTACTGCACCCCTCAATGCGAGTCAGATCGCAGAACTACTGTCTGCCAAGGGCTACGTAATCACTCCCAAGGCCGTGAACCACAAAATTCAAAGGACGCGAGAACAAGTGGAGGAACATACGGGTTCCTACCTCGATAACCGGCAAGGTCTAGCCCAGTTTCTGATCCGTCATCGATACATCACTTCCGATGACGTCCGAAAACACTTGATGTAACGCACAAAGTCGGGTTATCCGAAAATTGGACAACCCGACCTGTGCGATTACTTCGACTGGCAATTAGCAACCCCAGCAGTTACCCCAGCTGCTGTAACTGCGTGATCCTGAGCGCCCCGAAGGCATCGTGTAGTCGTAGCTTCCCCAGCTCGAACCACCGTTGCGCTGACGGTACCCATAGCTCGAGTAGCCGGTGTTGGCGTTGTATGAGCTCCAGGAAGTTCCCCCCGAACCATTGCTGTACGAGCAAGTGGTACGACCGCTGCTGAACGAACGGCAATTCTCTGGAGCCTTGGCGCCAACCTGTGATCCGAGGGGGAGCGCAAAACTCATGATTCCGATGGCACCGGCAATCAGTGCCTTTCTCGTTGCGTTGATCTTGTTGTTCATCGTGTTACTCCTTTTGGTTAGGTGGCCCTTGTGAACCACAGATTCAGAATGCAACCAAAGCCCGGTTTTGACAATGGGCAAGCAAACCCACCCCAAAAACGGTCAATGTTTATTGGAGTTTCTTGGGCGCCCTTCGGCTCGGAATCACGAGTATTTGTTAACCAAAGTCGACTTTCGCGAGTTTTCGTGAGGGCAATAGGTCTGGTGAACTGCCCCCAGTTGTTAGAGGGCCCTTTTTATACATGTTTTGGTCAGTTTTGGGGTCATGTGAGGTAACGGTCCTTGCAATAAAAACAACAAAACAAAGATTTTTTGTGGTTATTTGTCTTATTTTTATATGGGTTTATAGAGGGCGTTTTATTGTGTCCCATGTGGCCGATGCTGCGATGTATTGATTCGGGCGTTTGGTGACCTCGTAGTCGGTTCCGTTTGTTGCGGCAAAGCTGCTGCCGATGGTAAGTGCTGATTCCTCAGAGAGCTGTCGTATGAGAAATTTTCGAGTTTTGAAGCCTTGTGCAGGTCGAAATCTCTGAGTGAATGGACGTCCGTAAGTCTGCGAAATCTTTGCTGATGTATCGAACCACAATCTCGAGATCTTCTTTTGTGGGGCATGTCTTCGGGTAAATCTCGCCATGCACCCATGCCTGCTCGAGGCTCTCGATTGCAATGTGTTCTGGCAGAAGAAGATTCCAGTGGAGTTTCCCGAATTGTTCACCATATTCAGCAACTGCAATGTAAGGAAACTTGGAGTAGTCGTTGCGTAGCTTCCTAAACAGTCGCTCGGGGTCTCTGGTTGCGGTCTCTAGGTGTCTTTCGCCATCAATGTTCTGATACCCGAGCGTGACATATTGCGTCAGCTTGTTTGCCTTGGCGTAGCGGCGAAGACGTGTCTCGGCAGCCATGGCTCGCCCCAACTGGTAATCGATGAAGTCGGGCGCCGCAGAAATCAAGCACTCATCTGGTTTAACGAGTTTTCGTCTTCCCGGTCTTGCAACTACCAGTTCACCTGCATCTGGATACACCCACACGCAGAGGTCACCACTCCCTACAAGCGATAAAGAACTTTTTAATATTAAAAGTTCCTCATCGGTCGTGGTCTCCGGTGCGCTGATTGCAGGGGGAGTTTCGTATGTATATAAAGAAAGGTGATCGCTCATGACGGCTCCTGTGTGGAGCGACCGTTGTAAGGAGTCTTTAACTCGCCCGCCCCGGCATAGGGGTCGCTTCTAAAAAAGGGCGCTGTTGTCTGGCCGTCACTCGGGTGCGGGTCGTTTCTCCCGCCAGCGTTGCAGCCATTCAAAGTCAAGTGCTTGGCGGGGGATTCGGACGATTCGTCCGACTTGTCTGAAGGGGATCAGGCCTTCGAGTTTCCATCGTTTAACGGTGGAGGGGGAGACGGCTTTGGCTTCGGCGTATTCGGCCATGGTCAGCCAGCCACGTTCGGCATTGGTGTCGGTCATTGGGGTTCTCTCTCTCTTGTCGGGGCGCCCGCGGACTTGCGAGACACCGTGGCAACAGTGTATCATGAAGTCATGACCTCACGCAACCTTGACCGCCATGATGCGGTCCTCACCGTCTCGACACGCGGCACACCCAACGGCGTCATCGCCATTGAGCTGAAAGTGACGTGTCCGCCGAACCACCCCACCGGCGTCACCACCGCGTTGTTGCGTCTCATCTCTGCAGCTGACCTACATGGCACGACCAAGAAGCCCCCGGTCGACATGAAGAGCTTCCTGCGCAGCCAGACCACCAAACCGTCATGGCAAGCACGACAAGGTTCACAAAGCGACCTAAAGCTGCTCTCGGCTGTGGCAAAGCTCTATCTGGCGGCGCTTCGCGAAGGCCTGCCACCCACCAAAGCGATACAGCTGTGGTCCGGGGCGTCACGACCAACTGCATCCCGTTGGGTGAGGCAGGCCCGGGATCTTGGACTTATCGGGAAGCCGACGAAGCCGGGGAGGCCGGGGGACAACAGGAGGGGAAGAAACCGCAAGACAACCAACCGATAGGAGAAGAGCAATGACCATTTTCAAACGACGTGGCAAGTGGGTGGTGGAGATCGCCACCGGCGACTACACCGCCTCAGGCAAGCCCAGACGCACACGACGCGTGACGGCTTCCAAAGCCGATGCCCAACGTCTCGAACGAGAACTCTTGGCGCAACGTGACCGAGGAGCCCCGGTACCGCGAGCTGACCTCACCGTCAGCATGATGCTTGCCATGTGGCTCGAAGACATGGGGCAGCGAGATCTTGCACCACGCACGATCGAGAGTTACAGCCAGATTTGTCGAGACCATCTCCATCCGCATCTTGGACGCCACCGCCTCATCGAGCTCCACCAAAGCCACGTCAACAAAATGACCAGAGCACTGGCAGCTGACGGCTACTCAGCACACAGCCAACGCCTCATACGCCGAACCCTCGGTGTCGCACTCAACTACGCGATGAAGAACGACCTCGTTTTCCGAAACGTAGTCACGCTCTCCAATCCGATTCCCACACCTCGACGCAAAGAACTACGCATCCAACCCGAGCAGCTCCACGCCATGCTCCAAGCAATCAACACCAGCCCCAACCGCGACCTCATCGCCACCTACATCTACACCGGCATGCGCAGAGGCGAAGCCGTCGCACTGAAATGGTCCGACCTCCACCTTGACGAACAAGAACCATGGCTCAACTGCGAACGCTCCTACACCGGAATCAAAGGCGGCTTCCAAATACGTACCACCAAAACCAAAGAATCCATCCGCGTCGTCTCCATACCCTCAGACCTACGAGACATGCTGCTTGCTCGAAAGAAATCTCTGATCAACGACGACAGCTACACAGAACAAGAACTCGACAGCATGTATGTCTTCGCACGCTTCGACGGCGTCCTACCGCGACCCGACAACATCACCAAAGAAATCCGTAAACTCGGCGAACAAGCAGGAATACCCGGTATGGGACCACACCAATTCCGACACCTCTTCGCCACCATGCTCCAAAGCCAAGGCATCAGCACACCAGCAGTGTCAAGCCATCTCGGACACTCCGATATCAGCACCACCGTCAACATCTACACACACAAAACACCCGGAGGCGTCTCCCAAGTCGGACACGCATTCCAGAACGCAATTGATGAAGCAACGTCACATGAAACATAAGCACAGTGACCACGAGTCCAGATTCCACAGGTCAGACAGTTGGGCACAGACTTGGGCCCAAATTTCACTCCTCACAGGTCTGACTGCAGAATTGAGGAATATCGGATGAGGCGAAAGATTCAGAATGGGAATCATGTAGAGCGTTCTGCAGATACGTTCGCGTCTGAGTTCCCTCACTTAGCGAAACTTGCGCACGGCTGGAGTCCAGAAACCGTAAGACCAAAGAGTGGATTGAAGAAGAGTTGGAAATGCGACGAAGGACATGTTTGGAGCGCTCGAATTTGTGACATCGCTAATGGACGTGGGTGCCCGTATTGTTCTGGAAAGAAGGTCTTGGAAGGCTTCAACGATCTGAAGTCAAAACACCCAGACATAGCCGATCAGGCTGATGGTTGGGATCCGTCCAAGTTCCTCGCTGGATCTGCAATTCAACAGAAGTGGCGTTGTGGGAAAGGGCACTCCTATCTCGCCACAATTTACTCAAGAACAGGACGAGGCGTTGCTTGTCCGTATTGTGCAAATAAAAAAGTGCTAATTGGATATAACGACCTTGCAACCACAAATCCATTAATTGCCAAACAGGCTTGTGGCTGGGACCCCGAGACGGTTACAGCTGGAAGTGGTCGCTCTCTTCGCTGGAGGTGCGAATATGGTCATGAGTGGAATGCGGCAGTAAAGGACCGTCAACGTTCAGGTTGCCCATTTTGTTCTGGCCGAAATGTGATTGCCGGAAAGAACGATTTAGCCACTCTCCACCCCGCGATTGCGAGTGAGGCACATGGTTGGGATCCATTAACAGTTCACGCGAAAAGTCACGCAAAACGTACGTGGCAGTGTTCGATAGGACATAGGTACGAAGCAATTGTCCACAATCGGACGATCAATGACTCTGGATGTCCGTTCTGCTCGGGAAACAAGGTTCTTGTCGGCTACAACGACTGCGCAACAGTACGCCCCGATCTGGTTATTCAGGCAATCAACTGTGACCTGGCCGGCATCACTGCTGGCAGTAGTCGAATTGTCAAATGGCGATGCCGAGTTGGCCACGAGTGGACCGCATCAGTTAAGTCTCGATTGCGTGGGACAGACTGCCCGGTTTGCTCCGGTAATCAAGTGCTTCAAGGTTTCAATGACCTAGTAACTACTCACCCAGATGTGGCCTCACAGCTCGTCAATGCAGACCCAACAAAGTTCAGTCGGGGCAGTAAGCAACTGCTTAGCTGGCAATGTCAATACGGACACGTTTGGGAAGCATCTCCGAATAGCAGAACTAACGGCTGGCGTGGAACGATTACCGGATGTCCCACCTGTACAAATCGTTTAGTAGTTGCTGGGTTTAACGATCTCGGTACTACTCATCCTGAGTTATTGGTCGAAGTTGACGGATGGGACGCCACCAGATATTCGGCTGGCAGCGCAAAGCGGCGTTCGTGGAAATGTCAAGAGGGTCACCGCTGGGTAACTGCCATCAATGTCCGCACTGCAGGTCGAGGTTGTCCAACATGCTCAAAGGCCGGTTTTGATCCAAATCGCGATGGCTGGCTGTATCTAGTTGAGCATGAAGCGATGTCATTATTGCAAATTGGAATCACCAACTTCCCATCGCATCGCATTCGGGACCACGAATTACGTGGCTGGGATCTCCTGGATGTGCGAGGTCCAGCCGACGGCCATTACATTCGAGATCTAGAGCGAGATGCGATTCGTGCCCTGAAGCGACACGGTGCTGTTTTCGCCAAAGGCGCTGGAATTCCAAAGTTTGATGGCTTTACTGAGTCCTGGCTTTCAGCGACTCTCAACATCAGAAAGACTGCTGATATTGCACGCCTCGTCATCGAGGATGATTGGTCAAAAGACACTCTCCCATAAGGGCTTGGTGATCCTGCTGGGGTTTGTACTGACCAATTCACTGACTCACCATGACAAGCAGCTGCTGATGGGCCAAAAAACCAATCGGAATGGCGCGCTCGGAGGGACTTGAACCCCCAACCCTCTGATCCGAAGTCAGATGCTCTATCCATTGAGCTACGAGCGCTGGTGGGCGTCACGCTACCAAGTACCGTGATTGGTGAATGCCGCTTCACGCACAAA
>Ga0194121_10012122_pt1 | contig 10115 bp, 8 predicted proteins | sample TA2MahCa50mmetaG_FD_148609 | JGI IMG/M metagenome (GOLD analysis project Ga0194121, IMG submission 148609) | Freshwater microbial communities from Lake Tanganyika, Tanzania - TA2015020 Mahale Deep Cast 50m | ecosystem: Environmental > Aquatic > Freshwater > Lake | place: Tanzania: Lake...
CGCTGGCGAGCCGCTCCAGAAAAGCGCCGCTGAGGTCGAGGGTGAGGGCCTGCACCCGCTGGGGATCCACCCCCACCAGCTCCTCCCCCAGCTGGAACAGCGCCTCCCGGCCGCTGGCGAGGCGCACCGGCGAGAAGTGGCTGCCCCCATCCACCACCACCATCCGGCTCTGGCGCCGGGCATCCGGGAGAAAGAGCGCCAACTGCTCCGCCAGGGGCGGTGTGATCAGATCCAGGCTGCCCCCCACCAGCAACACCGGCGCCTGCAGGGGGCGTAAACCCCGCTGGGGCCAGAGCAGGCTGCCAAAACCGTGCAGGCTCACAACCGCCGCCAGCGGCTGGGCCAGGGGGCGCGGCGGGGGCAGTGGCACCTCCATGAGCTGGCACTGCAGCAGCTGGGAGAGGTTGGTGAGCGGGATGCCCTTCAGGGCACGGCGGCAGCGCTGGGGCAGGCCCGGCTCCGGCCGCAGGCCGGCGGCCAGCAGGGAGCTCACCGAGCCCAGGGAATGGCCCAGGAGCACCACCCGCTGGCCCAGGGGCGGCAGGGGGCCGTTGGCCACGGCCTGCACCACCGCCTGCAGGTCCAGCACCCGGTCGCTGAGGGTTTCCGCCCCCGGCGGCGGCCTCCGCCCCTCCAGCAGCTCCCGCACCGCCTGTTCATCGCTGCCGGGGTGATCCACCAACACCACCGACCAGCCGCGGCGCTGCAGCCCGGAGGCCAACCAATCCAACTGGGCGGCGCTCCCCCCCAGCCCCGGCGACAGCAGCACCCAGGTGGGGGAGACCCCCGGGCGAATCCGCAGCGGCAGGGGCTCGCGCCGGTGGGGCACCACCAGGTTGACCCGCTGCACCGGCGCGGCGCTGCGCAACTCCGGAGGTGCCGCAGGCGCCTCCACCTCGGGCAGGGGCAGCCGCCGCAGGGCCCGCAGCGCCTCCCCCTGCTCAAGCAGCAGCTGCCGCCATTGGCCCGCCAGCTGCAGGCCCCCATCCAGCTTGAGGATCAGGCGACGGCTGGGCAGGGCCCTCAACAGCTCCAAGGTGGTCACCTGCCGCTGCTGCCGCAGCAGGGCGCTGAGGGTCTGGTACAGGAGCGGGCCCGCCTCCCCCTCCTCGGTGCTGATCAGGTCCTCCAACTCATCGAGCATCCGCTGGCCCGCCCAGCTGGCCAGAAACTGCTGGGTGAAGGAGCGATCCGTCACCAGGGGGGCCCGCAGTACCCGCAGCAACTGGGCCCTGCCGTTGGCATCCAGCAGAGTCAACCAACCCGCCAGCTCCCCGGTGGTAGTGGAGGGGTCGCGACTCCAGGCCTCCAGCTCCGTCAGGTCGATCGGCAGCTGCAGCCCGTCGATGCGCACCTCCAGTTGCTCGGCGGCGTGGCTCGGCGCGGGGGTGGCGGCCCCCAGCAGCAACACACCAGCCAGCAGACTGCCCAGAAGATTGGCCAGCTCTGGCCGTAGACGGCGCAGTCGACTTGACGCAACCAGAAACGCTGTCAATGGGCCGGCACTGGTGGCTCCAGTTTCCCGTGGCGTTGCGGGAGTTGACCAGCGTGCGGCTGGTGGCCTGTTTCGGCGCCGGCGGCATCCTCTATCTCACGCCGATGGTGTTCCACCGGGCGGGGCTGAGCGCCTCCCAGGTGGGGCTGGGGCTTGCCCTGGCGGCCCTGGCGGGAACCCTGGGGCGGTTCGCCAGCGGAGCCCTGCTGGATCGGGGCCGCTCCTGCGGCCTGCCGGTGCTGCTGGCGGCGGCCTGTGGCCTGGGGGGGGATGGGCTACTGCTGGGGGCGAACAGCTTCGCGGGTTATGGCTTCGGACAGGTGCTGATCGGCCTGGCAGGCGGCTTTTACTGGCCCGCCGTGGAGCTGGCGGTGCACCTCTGCGCCGCACCCCAGGCCTCGGCGCGGGGTTATGCGCTGGTGCGCAGCGCCGATGCCGCCGGCGTGGCGGCGGGCACGCTCACCGGGGCGTTGCTGGCCCAGGCGGGGCTGCTGCGGGGCATCTATCTGGTGGACATGGCCGCGGTGCTGGCCCTGGCCGCCCTGATCCTGCGGCGGCCGCTGCCGCGGGCACCCCGTAGTTCCCCCCCAGCCCCCGGCCAGGGGCAGCGCTGGGACTGGCTGCGGCCGCTGCTGCCCATGCTGCTGCTGTCGGTAGTGGCCACAGCGATTCCGGTGCTAATGCAAGTGGCCCTGCCGCTCGATCTGGTGCGCGGTGGCCTGGAACGGGGGGCCCAGCCGGAGGCCATCAGTGCCCTGCTGATCGGCCTGCAGCTGGGACTGCTACTGCTGCTGCAATGGCCGGTGGGTCGCACCTTGGCCCGCAGGCCCGTGGCCCAGGGGCTGGGGGTCGGACTGGTGTGCTTCAGCATCGGCACCGGCCTGTTAGCCCTCTCAGCCCTCACGGAGGCGGGCATCGGCGTGGTGATCGCCGCCCTGTTCCCCCTGGCCCTGGGGGAGGCGGCCTTTCTGCCGATCGCCACCGAGGCGGTGGTGGAGCTCACCCCCAGCGGTCACGGGGGCCTGGCCATGGCGCTGTTTTCCCAGTGCTTTGCCCTCAGCGCCCTGGTGGCACCGGTGGTCACGGGGGTGCTGCTGGACAGCCAGCGCAACGGTGTGGTGCTGTGGCTGCTCACGGCGCTGTGCTGCGCCGCCTGCCTGCTGCTGCTGCCGGCGATCAGCCGCCAGGCGCACCGGCAACAAGCTTCGGCCTAACTGGCGGCCTGCTCTGGGGCTGAGGCGGCATCCTTGGAGGCTTGCCGAGCCACCCAGGCCTCATGGGGCAGGGGCTCGGTGCCGTACTCCCAGTCGTCGTAATCCGGGTCGTTGCGGATCTGCTGATGCAGCTGCTTCTGCACGTCGAAGTCGTGCTGCTGGGGGCCATCCCCGGGGGCAGCGGCGGACTGCTGAGCCGTCATCAACCAGGTGTGTCTGGGGCCATTCTGGCCCAGTTCTGCGCATGCCTCACAACGCGGAACCGAACCGATCCGGGAAACGCGTCCTGGGCCATAACCTGCCCTAGACGGGGAACAGCGCCGCGCCTCCACCAAAACCCATGGATCCCTTCAGCCTGCTGAGGCCGCAGCCCTGCCCGCATCCGCTGATTCGCATCGGGGGGGATGGCGATGGCGCCTATCTGATTCCGGACGACTTGGAGGGCATCGAAGCCTGCTTCTCTCCAGGGGTCTGCAACCGCAAAGACTTCGAGGACGAGCTGGCTCACCGATTCGGCATCCGATCCCATCTCTGCGACTTCAGCAGTAGCCCCGAGCGGCTTCAAACACCACTTTTGGCTGGCCTACAAACGTTCGAAGCAGTCTGGCTCGACACCAAAGGGACACCCGACAGTGTCTGCCTGGAGGACTGGATTCAACGGCATGAACCGGCGCCACCGTCGGGGGATCTGATTCTTCAGATGGACATCGAAGGAGGGGAAGCAAGAAACTTGCTATCCACTCCAGAAAGCTGCTTAAAACGCTTCCGAATCATCGCGATCGAGCTGCACAACCTCGATGCGCTTCGCCATTACGGAAGCCTGAAGTGGACGATCAAAGTCGTTGCAGCCCAGCTCTGGCGGCTGGGCATCCGGCCGATGCTGAAACACCTCCAGGGAAACCGTCTCGTCCGCCGGGCACTGCTCAAAGCCGAGCGCAACCTGGAGCCCTATCTCCTGGGCCGACTGCTGCTCAAACTCAACCGAACTCACCGGTGCGTGCATGCCCACGCCAACAACAACTGCCATTACAGATTCACCGACAGGCCTTCAGGGATGAACATTCCCAGCCTGCTAGAACTCACTTATCTGCGAAAAGATCGCTGCATCGGTGGTGGCAACAGCCTCAGGCAACCCGTCATCCCCCATCCGCTCGACATCGTCAACAACAGCGAGAGGCCTGCTGAGCTGCTCAACGCGCACTGGCTACGAACCACCCACTAGGACGCCGAGCTAGATCTCGCGCAGGGCTTTGGCCTTGTTCTGGAAGGATCCCAACAGCAGTTGCAGGTAGCTGACCTTGCGCAGTTTGATGTTGGCCGTCAATGACATTCCCACCTGCAACGGCAACACCTGGCCGCTTTTGAGCCGGAATTGCTGTGAGTTGAGACTCACGGTGGCAGGAAAGCGGTAAGTCTTATTGAGCTCATCGGGCGGCAGAGCATCGGAGCCCACGCTGGCGAGGGTTCCCTGCAGGACACCGAAGTCGGTGGCGGGGAAAGAGTCAATGGAGAGGTCAACCGGGCGGCCACGGCGCACAAAACCGATGGCCGAGCTGTCGATCTCCACCTTGGCCTGGAGGGCTGAGAACGGCACGATCTTCATCACCGGCTCACTGGTTTGGGCCACATAGCCGGGCCCCTTGGGCTTGAGATCAAACACAACCCCATCCACGGGTGAGCGCAGATCCTGGTAACGAATGTTGACCGTGAGCTCAATCAACTTGCTGCGCACATCAGCCAGCTCCCCTTTCAACTGCTGGAGCGACTGCTCCAAGATGGCCAACTGTCGCAGCCGATCCACCTTCGTTTTAGTGATCTCACCTTCGATTTCACGCACCTTGTTACGCTGCTGGAGAAACTGCATCTCTGAGGCGGCACCCGTTTTCTGAAGGGCCGCTAGTTTCCGATAGATCTGCTGTTCGAGTTGCAGATTGTCCCGCAACACCTGCTGTTGCGTGTCGTTGAGATCCTGATAGCGGCGCAGCTCCAGGGCCTTCAGATCCAATTGCGCCTGCTTGGCGGCCAAAGCCTGGCGCAGGCTGGCGGCACGATCGAGGGTGGCTTCGTTGTCCAAGCGGAGCAACAACTGCCCCTGTTTCACACGCTGGCCATCACGCACCAGCATGGTGTCGAGCACACCACCCACGGGCATCTGGACGGTTTTCACCGCACCCACAGGCTCCAGCTTTCCAGGGGCCACCACCACCTCATCGGTTTTGGCGAGCGCTAACCAGGCCACCGCAGCCCCGGTGGTGCCAATCAACAACCAAACAATGGTGCGCACCAGAAAGCGCGATTGCTGCAGGCCCAGCTCCTCACGGTTGGCTTGCACCCGTCGCTCGAGCATGGTCTGAGCGGCACGCACGAGGGCGCCGGCGGGGTTGGAGGGGGGCATCAGATCGCCTCCTGCTGGCGGTAGAGGGCGTAATAACGACCACGGCGTTCCATCAACTCCTCGTGGTGGCCCACCTCGGCGATGGCCCCCTCATGCAGCATCACAATCTGGTCAGCACGCCGAATGGAGGAGAGACGGTGCGTAATAAAGAACACCGTGATGTGCTGCAAGTGCTGCAGCAGGTTTTCACAAACCCGGCGCTCGTTGTCATAGTCAAGTGCACTGGTGGCCTCATCAAGCACGAGCAAGCGTGGGCGTGAGAGCAGGGTGCGGGCCAGGGCCAGGCGTTGCCGTTGCCCACCGGAAAGGTTGGCTCCGCGCTCCCCAACGTTGGCGCTGTAACCGCCAGGCAACTCCATGATGAAGTCATGGGCACAGGCCAGGCGCGCGGCCTCCACGATGGCTTCGGCCGAGGCATCCGGATCATTCAGGGCGATGTTTTCCGCCACCGATCCGCTAAACAGCAACGGCTCCTGAGGCACGATGCCGATCTGCCGCCGCAGAGAGTACAGCTCCACCTTGTCGATGTCGTAGCCATCAACAACGATCCGACCAGCACTGGGTGAGTAGAGACGCGAGAGCATCTTGGTGAGCGTGCTCTTGCCGCTGCCGCTCTGACCCACCACCCCCACAAACGTGCCGGCGGGAACATGCAGGTTGATGTGGTTGAGGGTCAGGGATCCGCCGGGCTGGAACGCAAAGCAGACATCATCAAAACGCACCTCGCCGACGAGGGTCGGCATTGGAATTTTTCCCCTGTCGGCTTCATCGGATTCCTCCGGGGTATCGACCACATCGGCAAGCCGTTCGAACGAGACCTTCAACTCCTGGATGGTCTGCCATATTGAGGAGAGGCGAAGGATCGGCTGGGTGACATAGCCAGCAATAATGCGGAAGGCAATCAGCTGTCCAAGGCTCATATCCCCCTTCAGCACGAGCGTGGCGCCCACCCACAGCACCAACAGCTGTGAAAGCTTCTGCAGCACCTGGGATGTTTCGGTGATGGCCGTGCCGGTGATCGTTTTTTCAAAGGCACGGGCGATGTAATTGCTATAGAGGCTCTGCCATTTCCAGCGGCTGATCATCTCCACGTTCTGGGCCTTCACCGTTTGGATACCGGTGAGCACCTCCACGAGGTGGCTCTGGGTGCGAGCATTTTCCTGAGCTGTATCGCGGTATTGACGGCGGAACAGCGGCGCTCCGATCACCATCAGGCTAATTTGAATAGGCAACACCGAGAGGGCAATCAAGGTGAGCACCCAGCTATAGAGGAGCATTACCACGATGTAGATCAGCGAAAACGCAGAATCAAGCACCGTGGTGAGCGCTTGGCCGGTGAGAAAGTTGCGGATTTTCTCAAGCTCGGCAATGCGGGTACCCAACTCGCCCACCGGACGCCGATCGAAGTAATTGAGGGGCAACCGCAACAGGTGATCGATCACCTCGGCGCCGAGGCGCATATCGATGCGGTTGGTGGTTTCGGTGAACAGGAACGTGCGCAGCGCACCAATCACCCCCTCGAGGATGGTGACCACCACCAACGCGATTCCCAGCACCTGCAGGGTGTCGAGGCTGCGTTGGCTGATCACCTTGTCGATGATCACCTGAATCAACAGAGGGTTGGCCAGGCTGAACAGCTGCACCACAAACGAGGCCAGCAGCACCTGGCTGAGGATGCCCCGGTAGCGCTTCAACACCGGCCAAAACCAGCTGAAGTCGAAGCGCTGCTCCGGGGTGCCCGTGCGCCGCTCTAGCAGCAGAAAGCTGATGCCGTCGGGGAAGATCACAGGCAGGTCTGCCGGAGGCACCACCACCAGGCCATCCCGCGGTGATGCCACATGCAGCCCTTGCGCATTGGCCGCGCGGACCAAGGCGAAACCCTCCTTCCAGGGAATCAGGGCCGGGGTCTGGAGACGGGTGCCCTGACTGGCCTGCACCCGCACACCGCTGACGTGCAAACCCATCATCGCGGCGATGTTGCCGCACAGCTGTAAATCGGGGGCTTGGCCGCGGCCGAGAACCTCCCGCAGCACCTTCTCGATCGCATCACGGCGGAACGGCAGCTTGAGCTCGGCCGCCAGCATCTGGAAGCAGGCCAGGGTTTCTTCGAGTGGGCCTTCACCGCGGAGCAGGCGGAAGGGGATCTGATCGCGCTGGCCCAGGTCCAGACCAGAGGCAACGGGTGCACCAGCCTCAGCCGGCACCAACGCTGAAGTGGAAGGGGCTGCCTCAGCATCGACCACCGCCGAGGCATCAGGTCGATCCGATGGGGCCCAGTCCTCAAGGGACGCATACCAATCAAGGGGAACGGCGATCAGCCGCGGGGGAAGCGGTGGATTGGCGGTGGGCACACCCGCCTGGGGATCGAGGCGGGTGGCGACGGGAAGCTCCACCAGGTTGTGGCTGGCGACCAGCAACACCTGATCGGCAGGCCATCCGGCCAGGGCTTCCTGCGTTGGTGCGATCAACCGCGCCAACGGACGTAGGCGTTCCACCTCCTGAACGGCACTCAGGCCCTGGCGGGGGTGCCGTGCCAAGAGCAGCTCCACCAAGGCCAGCAGCTCCGCTGTGAACAGGTGCTCGGCGCACCAGCGGGTGAAGGAGGGTTCGGCCTTGAGCAACGCAAGGATCACTTCATCCGGAATGGCCCAAGCTTGGAGGGGAGCCGCCGCTGTCACCGCTTCACAGGCCTGCGCACGCAGAAGGGAAGCCAGACCAACAAATGTGCCAGGGGCGAGCTTTTCGACGGTTCGCAACCGGCCACCATCGCGGCAGACCACGCGAGCCTGGCCCTCCACCAACAGCAGCACCTCGCTGGCAATCCGATCGGAGCGACTGAGCTGCTGGCCCGTGATGAACGTTCGCAGCGTGCTTCTCGCCACCAGCGCTTGACTCCCCGTCTCGGAAAGCGCCACAAAAGCGGGATGGCGCAGGAGGTTGGCCGTTGGAGGGGCCTGGGTCATGGGCTCTGATCAGGATCCAAAGACAGCAACCGAGGACGGAGCCGCTCCAACTCCGCCGCCACCCTCTCCTCAAGCCAGACGTCAAACAACTCCTGGCTCATCTGCTGGGCCATGGCCGCATCGAAGCTGGCAGAGGTGAGCGATTCAAGGCGAATCAGCACCCACCAGCGATCAACTTGAAAGGGTTCTTGCACCTCTCCCACCGATGCCGTGCGCAGCCGTTCCACCAGCAGTGGGTGCGCCTGGGAGAGGGGCACAGGCCCAACGATGCCGCGGGTGGCCCGCTCATGGCCCTCAGCGTGCCGTGAGGCCAACTCCGAAAAATCGGCTTCGCCATCCTGAAGCTGGAAATAGAGCTCCTGGGCCAGGCCCCCATCCTCGAGTCGGAGCAGGCTGTAGACAACGACATCGAGCTGTTGCTTGCGCTCAAGGAAGCGCGCTTCCGCTTTTGGTTGGTAGAGCCGTTCGCAATGACGCCTGAGGCGAGACGGCAGCTCCACCAGGAATTCCAGGGCAGCGGGGGAGAGCAGATTGGCGATCCGAAAGCGCTCGAGCTCATCGGCACTGGACAGACCATGCTCCTGGGCAAAGGCCGACAGGGCTCGTCGAAGGTCGTCATCGGTGAGCTGTTCAGAAGCCAATGCCTCCGCAATCAGGGCCTGACGCAGATGGGGCCTAAGCAAGCCCTGGTTGGCGAGGATGGCAAGCGTCTCAAGGGGCAAGGTCGCCATGGGCTCGCCAGGGAAGGCGTTGGGCAAAACGACCACATGGGACGATCCTTGCTGCCTTCTAGCACTTGTTTCCGCAGTCCATCGGGAGCCGTCACAGGATTGGCACAACCACAGTTCAAGGCAACGACCTGGCCAGACCGTAACCGGCGCAGTTGCCTGAAACGAATGCATGAGCAAAACTGACGCAGCCTTGTAAGCAAAGATGCTTCGGACTGCGCTGATCGCGGCTGCGTGCCTGGCCGCATCCCCTCTGGGAGCCATCGCCGAAGAACAAGCCCGGTGCTCTCAACAGCACAGCACAACCGACACGCACCATTCAGCCACTCGTGCTGGCTGACGCCAGCAAAAGTGTGAGCAACGCCGACGCCAAGCCCGTCAGCCTGGCCAACCAGCTCAAAGGCTTTTACATCACAGGTGCCCTGGGGGGAAACTGGCCTCAAACGGTGAACGCGCGCTCAACGGATGCCAACGCAGCTCCTTACGGCTACCAAGACTTCCATAACAGCGGTGTCTCCATCGAGGCCGGTGCCGGATACGACTTCGGCTCCCTGCGCGCCGAGGTGACCTATGCCTACGACGCCAGCGCCCTCGCCAGCTACAGCGACTATCAGGGTTATACCCCTTACACCAGCCCTGGACGCGTCGCCAAGAACAGTGCCTTGGCGAGCCTCTATTGGGATATTGACCTGAAAAGTCGATTCACCCCCTACATCGGCGGGGGCATTGGCTACAGCACAGTCAATGCTGCCCCCACCAGCGACAGTTACGCCGATTACGATGCCTATTACGGCAATGCCTTTGGCTATCAATTCAAGGCAGGTTTGAGCTACTTAATCAACAACCGATCCGATGTCTACGCCGAAGCGGTCTATCGCGGCATGGCAGGATATCCGGTTTACGACGGCTCAAGCTGGTATCAATACAGCAATTACAACAGCATGGGATTCCAGCTTGGAGCCCGCGTTCGCTTTGGCCCCCGTTGATAGGCTTCCAGCAAGCCTGTCAGCTTAAAAAATCCGAAGGAAAAATCAGCCGAAAGAATTACGTGCAGTGATGGAGTTAATATTCTGTTATCGCAGAGTTGTTTCCCACGATGGCCGACGCTGTTCTTAGGGTAAGCAATAGCAACCGATTCCTTGGCATCAGCGGTGGGGGCTGGAACAGCCACTCCATCGTCTCAGGCCTCACCAGTGGAGCCCTGGTGACGTGACCCCCTTCGTCGGTCCAGGCCTTATGAGAGTGGGTGGATGTAGTCATGCGGCAACTCCCTGTTGAGCTGCCTCCAGGGGCGTACGCCCCTGGAGGGCCGAGTGCGGC
>Ga0194121_10012127_pt1 | contig 10114 bp, 10 predicted proteins | sample TA2MahCa50mmetaG_FD_148609 | JGI IMG/M metagenome (GOLD analysis project Ga0194121, IMG submission 148609) | Freshwater microbial communities from Lake Tanganyika, Tanzania - TA2015020 Mahale Deep Cast 50m | ecosystem: Environmental > Aquatic > Freshwater > Lake | place: Tanzania: Lake...
CTCGGCGGTGTCCATCTCGCGTGTGAACAGGCGTCGAACCTGCTCACGAAGGTGCTCGAGTGGGGTCGACTCATGGCGTACCTCGAGCAGTCGACGCGCTACATCCCCTACGACAGCCGCCTCGGCGGCCGCTACCGGTACCTCCGTCCTCCCGAGGTGCTCGACTCGCCGCTCGGCGCGCTCTACATCGCGGAGATGGATCGCTTGTTCGCGGCCTACTCGGAGCTGCTGCCGCGCATGCTCGACTGGGCGCGCGATCGGTACCCGAAGGAGCCCGGCGACTCCGACTTCGTCTACAAGCAGACCATCAAGGCGAAGGCGTGCGACGCGGTGCGCGGGATGCTGCCCGCGGCGACGCTGTCCAACGTGGGCATCTACGGGACGGGACAGGCGTACGAAGCGTTGCTGCTGCGGATGCGCGCGCACCCCTTGCCGGAGGCCCGCGCCTACTCCGAGCTGATCCTCTCGGAGCTCCGCAAGGTGGTGCCGTCGTTCCTCAGCCGGGTCGACCGACCCGAGCGCGGTGGCGCCTGGTCCAGCTATCTGGCCGAGACCCGAGAGCACACCGAGGCCGTGGTGCGGCGGGTCTTCGGCTTCGAGGAGCCCGGACCCCGGATGCCGGTGACGCTCACCGACTTCGATCCCGAAGGCGAGGACAAGGTGCTCGCCGCGGTCTGCTACCCGCACACGAACCTGGCCGATGACCAGATCCTCGCCCGGGTGCGACAGCTGTCGACCGACGAGCGGGTTGCGGTGCTTCAGGCCTACGTGGGAGAGCGCGCCAACCGCCGCCACCGGCCGGGTCGGGCGTTCGAGCGCACCGACTACCGCTTCGACGTCCTCGCCGACTACGGGGCGTTTCGCGACCTGCAACGTCACCGCATGCTCACGATCGAGTGGCAGCCGCTCAGCCCCACGCACGGCTACATGGTGCCGGAGGCGGTGACCGAAGCCGGCTCCGAGTCCATCTTCGTGACTGCCCTCAACCGCTCCGCCGCGCTTCACAGCGCGATGGTGCTGCGGTTCCCTTCGCAGGCCTCGTACGCGGTGGCGCTGGCGTTCCGGATCCGCTTCGCGATGCAGATGAACGCGCGCGAGGCGATGCATCTCATCGAGCTGCGCACCACGCCCCAGGGCCATCCCGCGTACCGAACGGTCGCCCAGGACATGCACCGGCTCATCGCAGAGCGGGCCGGCCACCGCGCGATCGCAGCGGCGATGCAGTTCGCGGACCACGAGGTCTACGAGCTCGAACGCCTCGCGGCGGAACGCGCGGCGGAGGCGCGGCGCGCCGCGCAGTGACACTCCGCGCGCAACAGGGAGGCAAAGGGTGGCAGCCGGTGAGAGCTCCGCGCCCACGTCGCGCCGGCACGAAAAATCCTCTGGTGCGTTGACCAGGACCGACGCGCGAGTCCGCAGGTCACGGGCTCGGCGCGCACGACCGTTGCGCTTGACACAGGGGGGCGCGTTCTCGTTGCATACCGAGTGCGCCTTCGACCCGCGCCGTCCCGGCGCCTGCAGCTCGCCGCCGGCACCGGTTCCGGACGGGGCAACGCGAGGGCTCGGGGCTCAGGAGACCAAGTAGAGAACGCTGCGATAACCCGCCGGCGGCCGTCGGCCGGGCCAAGCAGTGGCCCCAACGGTCTCCTGGGCCCCGCTTCAGCCGGCGGGCGGGGACACGGGGCGACCCAGCGGCAGGTGGGGCGTCGACGCTCAGACGCGGCGGTATAGTGCGCGCCCCCGAACCCCCGAAAGGCAAGGATGTCCGACGACAACTTCGACGAGGATCCCGACCTCGAGGAGGAGGCGGATCTCGACCTCGAGGAGGAGGCGGATCTCGACGACGAGGAGGAGGCGAATCTCGACGACGAGGACGCCGACCTCGAGATCGGCGAGGTCGTCGTGGATCCGGTCGTGCCCACGCCTCGGCGAAAGGGCAAGGCCTCGAAGGCTTCCGACGATTCGGCCGACGAAGATGAAGACGAGATCGTCGACCTCGAGGAGGAGCTCCACCCCGACGACGTGGAGGAGCCCCTCGACGTGCTGCTCGCGGAGCGGACCGCCGCGGAGCGGATGGACGAGGAGGAGGCCGAGCTCGAGGACGAGGAGGCCGAGCCCGACGACCGCGGAGACGGTTCCGGCAAGATCGTGCCGCGCCGCGACGACGAGTTCCTCTGCGAGTTCTGCTTTATGGTGAAGCCGTTGAGCCAGCGTCCCGACCCCAAGCGGAACCTCTGCCGGGACTGCGTGTGACGCAACCACCCGGGGGCGCACGATCGCTGCTCCCGGGTGCGCTCGCCGCGGTCGCCTCGGGTCTGCTGCTCGCGCTCGCGTTCCCAGGCTTCGACTGGGGGCCGCTCGCGTTCGTCGCGCTGGTGCCGCTGTGCTGGGCATGGCGCGACGCCGGGCCGGGACGTGCCGCGCTGTTCGGCTTCGTCGGCGGCCTCGCGTTCTTCGGTCTCCACCTCTGGTGGGCCGTGTACTTCGGTGCGATCGCGATCGTGCCGTTGCTCGTCGCACAGTCCGCGTACTGGGCGGCCGCGGGCGCGGTCGTCGGCGGTCTCGGGCGGTTGCGGGTCCGCTCGCCGTTCGTCGTCGCGGCCGCGTGGGTGCTCGCCGAAGCGTTACGCACCCGTTGGCCGCTGGGTGGGTTCGCCTGGGGCCAGACCGGCGTTGCCCTGCACGACCTGCCCTTCGCCCGGGCGCTGGCGGAGTGGGGCGGCGTGCCACTCGTCACCTTCCTCGTGGTGCTCGTGAACGCGTTGATCCTCGAGGCCGTCGTCGTCTGGCGGTCTGACCCCGGTCGGTCGCGAGCCCGCACCTTCGCGGTGGGCGGTCTCGCCCTGGTCGTGCTCGTGGTGTCGCTGCTCGACATGTTCCGCTACACCCCGACCGCGACCGGGCAGCTCCGGGTGGCGATGCTTCAGGGCAACGACCTCAACCGGCGCCTCACGCCGGCCGAGGTGGACCGCGAGTACCTCACTCGCAGCCATCTCGAGCTCGCGCGTCGGCTGCGCGGCCGTTACGACCTCATCGTGCTCCCCGAGTCGGGACTGCAGAGCGACCCCGAGGTTGACCCGGGCCTGCGTGCCGAGATCGCGGAGATCGCGCGCCGGCACGGCAGCTACGTGGTGCTCAACGCCATCGACGAGCAGACGCCGGGCAAGCGCTACAACGCGAACCGCTTGTACTCGCCCTCGGGTGCACTCGTCGCCACCTACGCGAAGCAGCACCTCGTGCCCTTCGGTGAATACGTGCCCTGGCGCGACACTCTCGACTTCGTCAGCGAGCTGGAGCAGGTACCCACGGACTTCGATCCCGGGGACCGCACGGTCACCTTCGACATCGGCGACACCCGCGTCGGCACCGCGATCTGCTTCGAGTCCGCGTTCGGACCACTGGTGCGCACCGCGGTGCGCGACGGCGCGCAGATGCTCGTCGTGACGACGAACAACCGGTCGTACCGACGGTCACCGAACGCCGAGCAGCACCTTGCGCTGAGCCAGATGAGCGCCGCCGCGACCGCGCGCCCGCTGCTCCAGGCGTCGATCTCGGGGATCAGTGCCGTCATCGACGCATCGGGGCGCGTGTCGCACACTACGCGCCTGTTCCACAACCAGGTCGTCACGGCGCGGGTCACCACGGTCACCGGAAAGACACCCTACGTGCGTTTCGGCGACTGGGTGGAGTGGGCGTGCTTCGGTGGCCTGCTCGGGGCCCTGGTCCTCGGTCTCAGCCGCCGTAGACTGCGGCCGTGATCCCGGAGAAGAAGCCGGTCGAGCGCTGCGTCGACCTGTTTGTCCACGCGCCGATCGGCATCGCGATGTTCGCCAGGGACACCGTGCCGACCTTTTTCAAGATGTTCGTGGCCCGTGGTCAGACCGAGCTCGACCAGCAGCGCAAGCAGGCCCAGCAGCAGGCGAACCGGTACAAGTCCGTCGGCCAGCTCGCGGTGAAGTTCGCCGGCCCCGTGGTGCGCCAGCAGGCCGAGCAGCGCGTCGGCGAGGTGCGCCAGATGGCCGACCAGAAGATCAACGGCCTCTTGATGCCACGCAACGGCAACGGTTCGCCCGGCGGCGGAGCGCCCGCGCCCCGAGGCGCGCCTGCACCCGAGGCGGCGGTCGCCCCGCCGGTCGAGGTGCCCGCGCTCGCGATTCCCGACTACGACCAGCTCTCGGCGTCGCAGGTGGTTGACCGACTCGACGGCCTCACCCCGGATGAGCTCGCCGCGGTGCGCGCCTACGAATCCGCGCACCGGGGCCGCAACACGATCCTCGGCAAGATCACCCAGCTCACGGACTGAGCGTGGAAGCCGCCCGCTTCGCGGTCGCCGATGACGTCGGGGTGATCGTGGCGCTCACCGAGGAGCTGCGCGCCGAGCTCACGCCCATGCGCGGCGGCGCCGTGTGGTCCCAACGCGAAGCCCGGTTCGCCCCCGATGCCGCGGCCTTCGAGGCACTCATCGGCCGCGACGACGTGTGCGTGGTCGCGGGAACGATCGAAGGCGCGGTCGTGGGTTTCGGCGTGTGCGTCGTGGAGCCGCTGCACGACGGCGAGGACCTCGGAGTGATCGACGAGCTCTACGTCACACCCGACGCACGCGGCGTGGGAGTGGGGGAGCAGGTGCTCGCCGCGATGGTGACATGGTGCCGCGAACGCGGATGTGTCGGTATCGACGCGCTCGCGCTGCCCGGGCACCGGGCCGCGAAGAACTTCTTCGAGGGCGCGGGGCTCACCGCGCGGGCCCTCGTGATGCACCGGAGCCTGCGGGAATGAGCGGAGCCACGAGTCATGCGGACAGAGGCAGACGCGGAGCGGGGCCCGAGCGGCACCCGCCGAAGGCGCAGGCGCCGGAGTGATGAACGCGCCGGTCGTCGCGGTCGCAGCGGTCGCGCGGCGCGACGACGAGATCCTCCTGGTGCGACGGGGCCACGGACCGGGTCAGGGCGCGTGGTCGGTACCGGGCGGGCGGGTGGAGCTGGGCGAGGACCTGCGCGAGGCGGTGGTGCGCGAGGTCGCCGAGGAGACGGGCCTCGAGGTGGTGGTGGAGCGGTTCCTCGGCTGGGTGGAGCGCATCGACCTGGCTGCGGATCCCCCATACCACTTCGTGATCCTCGACTTCTTCGTCGATGTGTACGACCCCGCACTCGAGCCCGAGGCCGCCGACGACGCGACCGAGGCAGAATGGGTGCCGATCGAGAACCTGGCCGAGATGCAGCTGGCCGCGGGCGTGCTCGAGGTGCTGGTCGACGCGGGCGTCGTTCCCGAAGCCTGATCGCCGGGTTCAGTCGGAATCGGACGCGAGGTAGCCGAGGGCCTCCTCGACGTCGTCCGCGCGATTCCGCGGAACCGCCAGCACTCCCGGCTCGGGCCACGCGTAGGCGACGTTCTCGGCGACGAGCCACGCGGCGACACCGTCGTGCTGGTCGGCAGTCCAGGCGCTGAGGTCGTACTCGACGACCTCGTCGGGCTCGGGCAGCGGCGGGGACTCGGGCACGGGAGGGGACTCCTGAGCATAGGGGGCGGCGTGCGGCGGCTCGTGCGATATCGTCGGCCGGTCGACCACGAGCGCGACGCCGTGGTCGGGGCAGCGGGTCACACTCGCCACGAACTCGTCGCCACACACCGGACACCACATGTCCCGATATCTTGCCCGCTGACGGGGGAGGCGTCGGGAAATGCCGAGGCCCCCGATCCGGGCAGGGTGGACCAGGGGCCGTCGGCGTTCTTGAGCCTAGGCGCACCCATCTCGACAACGGACGCGACCGGGTCTTGAGCTGAATGCTCGACTTGACCCGACAACCGCTTCCCCCCGCCGCAGCCGGACCGCCCATAATCCTCGTTATGTTACTTCCGCCTTTGAGCACGCGACTCCGCGGGTCAGGTGTCCTCTTGCCCAGCGCGCTAGCCGCACCACCCCCGACGAGCGCGCGCCCAGAGCCCGAGCCGCTCGCCCCTGCCGCGGCGCCTGGGAAAGGGAGCGAGCCGAGAGCCCCGAGGCCAGTGCCTGCTACCTCCTCCTGGTGCCCGAGCTCGACGCGAGCCCTGCCGAGGACCCGCACCTCGTCCTACTGAGGAAGGACACCCGCCGCAGCCTCACCTGAACGGCGGTTCCGCGGAACCGCCTGCTCACGCCTGGCGACGGAACATCGCCCGGCGGGACCGGTCCGGCGACCGAACCAGATCCGGGGACACCGGGCGAAGGCGCCGGAGCGCCCGGGAGTCGATCATCTCCTCGTGGAGGGCAACGCGCGCGTCGCTGCGACGCCACACGAGGGCGAGGACGAGCGCGCCCCAGCCGCCGAGAACCCACCAGATGCCGAGACCCCAGTACCACGCCCGCTCGTCGAAACCCGACGAGAACCACACCCGGGTCGGGATCCGGCGGAGGTCCCGCCCGCACCACAGGGCGGCGACGAGTCCGACGAGGTACCCAAGTCCCAGCAGCACTCCTACGCTCGATGCCACGGACACCAGGCTTGCACTCGGCCAGCATCTCCGCAACGGCGGCTCCGCGGAACCGCCCCTTCGCACAGTGCGGCCGAGGGACCCCTCGTGGTGACAACGCTCGGCGAGCACCTCCGTGGCGCCGATCTGCACTTCGAGTTTGGCCCCGGCCCCGTTGGGCGAGATTGTGCGCTGAGGAGCGCATACCGCTCCTCCGGCAACAACCCGGGGGGAAGGAGGGAGGGCGTGCCGGTCAGACGGGGCGGTTGTTGCCGCCAGGGTAGCTGCCGCCGCCGTGTGCGGCGTCGAGCGCGGCGTAGTCGACCTGCCAGCCGGCGCGCGGCAGCGCCTCGACGAAGACGACCGTACGCGGCTTCTTGTACCCGGCGATACGCGCCCGGCAATGCTCGATCAGCTCCGCCTCGGTCACGGTCGCTGCCGCCTGCCGCACGACGATCGCCTTCACGCTCTGCACCCACACCTCGTCGGGCACGCCGATCACCGCGACCTCAGCAACCGCCGGGTGCGTCCGCAGCGCCTGCTCCACCTCCTCGGGGTAGATGTTCTCCGCCCCGCTCTTGAGCATCCGTCCCTTCGGCGCGACGAACGAGAACGACCCATCGACCTCGTAGCAACCGAGGTCGTTGGTGTGGTGCCAGCCCCCCCGCGACCGAACCGCGTTGAGCTCGGGCCGGTTCCAGTACCCGCACATCACGGTCTCGCCCCGCACCAGGATCTCGCCGGTCTCCCCGACCGGCACGTCGGCGCCGTCGGGGTCGACCACGCGCACCTGCACCAGCGGCGACGGCCGCCCGTGCGTGCCGAGCTCGTCGGCCGACGACAGGAGCGCGAACGTCGACATGCCCATCGTCTCCGTCTGCCCGTACCCGCCGGGCCGACGGCCCCACGGCGAGTCGTCCACCCCGACCCAGGCGTCGTACGCCGGATGCCCACGCCGGCCGCGCATCGACGACAGGTCGAAGCGGCCGCCCTCGTTCGCCGCAACCACCGCGTCCACCATCGGTCCCACCACGTACCCGCTCGTGCAACCGAAGTCCGCGATAGCCCGGCACAGCGCCTCACCGTCGCTGCGGCGCACGAACACGTTGGCACCGCCGGCGAGGAACGTCGCGAAGCCCTCCATCCACACGCCCACGTGGAACAACGGCCCCGCCGCGAGGTACCGCGACCGGGCACTCACCCCCATCCACGGCCCCATCAGCAGCCCCTGGGCGACAATCGCGCGGTGCGGGAGCATCGCCGCGTTCGGCCGCCCGTCGAACGCCGCCGTGTACGTGCAGAGCAGCGCGTCGCCGGGCTCCGTCAGGTCGTCGATCTCGCGTGCCGGCGCGCTAGCGCACCATGCCTCGTACCCCTCGGCACCATCGGCGTCGTGCCGGATCGTCCGGGCTCGATGGTCCGCGACGCTCAGCCCGGCTGCCACCTCGTCGCCCACCTCCTCGGCCTGGGTGAACAGCACAGCCGGCGTGAGGTCGTCGACCACGAAGGCCAGCTCGCCCGCCCGCTGCCGCCAGTTCGCGGCACAGAACAGCGCCCCGAGGCGTGAGCACCCGAGGAGCAGCTCCAGCACCCGAAAGCTGTTCTGGCCGAGCCAGAGCACCCGATCGCCCCTGCCCACGCCCTCCGCGCGGAGCGCCCCCGCGCACCGGTCGACCCGCTCCGCGAGCTCCGACCACGTCAGAAGCACGTCACCGTCGCCGACGGCCAGCTCCGCGCCTCGTGCTCGCGCGTGCTGCGCGAGCACGTCGTGGAGCACGAGCCGTCGCGTCGGTGACATCAGGCACTCACGCGAGCCGGAACACCGGCACGGTCTCGCCCTCGCGCACGTCGTACCAGTCGACCGTGACCTCCTGGCTGATGCGGACCTCCTCCGGCGCGACCCCCACGACGTTGCCCACCAGCCGGCAACCACCGGTGCCGGGCAGCTCGACCACGGCCGCGATCAACGGCAGCGCGTCGAGCACGTCGGGAATCACCGCGTGGCGGATCACCGTGAAGCTGTAGATCGTGCCGCGCCCGTCGTGCTCGACCCACTCCAGGTCCTGTGACGCACACGATGGGCAGAATGGCGTCGGCGGCAAGCGGAAGGTGCCGCAAGCGGTGCAGCGCGGCACCACCATCCGGTGCTCGGCGGTGGCGCGCCAGAACGGCTCGGTCCACACGTTCGGCATGAGGCGGATCACGTCGGCCGGGGGGACTCCCTGCATCTGGGTGCTCCTAGCGGTGGAGGACGAGGTTGGAGACCGGAATCGAGGCGGGGCCGCCGGTGACGAGCGCGACCTCTGCACCCTCCACCTGGTTGACGGCAGTGCCGCGTAGCTGCTCGACGGCCTCCTTCACGTGCGTCATGCCGATGATGTACGCCTCGCTCAGATTGCCGCCGTGGGTGTTCACCGGCAACGAGCCCGTCGGCCACCGGATGTTGCCGTCCGCGACGAACCGGCCCCCTTCGCCGATCGGGCAGAACCCGTAGTCCTCGAGCTGCATGATCACCATCGGCGAGAAGTGGTCGTAGAGCAGCGCCACGTCGACGTCGGCCGGACCGATGTCGGCCATGCGGTACGCGTCGGCGGCGACGGTCCGGTGACCACTGGAGGCGAAGTACTCGTCGGGCATGCCGAACCACGTGATCGCCTGTCCCCACTTGCCGGCCCCGCCGTTCGCGGACGCAGCCACGTACACCGGTGGTTGCGCGCAGTCACAAGCCCGCTCCGCGCTCATTGTGATCACGGCAACGGCGCCGTCGCACTCCAGGCAGAAGTCGAACAAGCACAGCGGGTCGGCGATCATCCGAGCGTCGAAGTACTCGTCGAGTGTGAGCGGCTTCTGCATCAACGCGGTCGGCCGTCGGATCGCGTTGTTGCGCGTGCTGATCGCCACCTCAGCGAAGTGCTCGCGCGTGGTGCCGTACCGGTGCATGTGCCGCTGCGCGAGGACCGCGAACATCTGTCCCGGACCCATCAGCCCCGACGGCTGGATGAAGCTGCCCTCCGGCGACGGCGGTGCGCTGTAGGTGGCGCCGGGCTTGCCCCTCGGCGCGTAACTGGCACCGAAGCGCGACGCGGCCTGTTGCAGCGTCATGATCGACGCGACGCAGTCGGCCTGGCCGCTCACGATCGCAGCCGCGGCCAGGCCCACCGAACCGGCCGCTCCCCCACCCCCGCCGGTGAGCATCCCCGCGAAGCGCACGTCGATGCCCAGCCACTGCGCGAACAGGCTCGTGTCGAAGCCCATCGAGTAGAGCGCAAACCCGTCGACGTCGTGCACGTCGAGCCCCGCATCGGCACACGCGGCGAGCAGCGCCTTCGCCGCGAGCTCCATTGGGAGCTGCGGCACGGACTCGCCGCGCTTGTAGTACGGCGTGGCGCCCACGCCCACGATCGCCGTGCGGTCCCGCATCGTCAGCCCGTCGCCCTCGTTCATGCCGAGATCCCGTAGAGCCGGGCGGCGTTGTCGTGCGTGACCGCCGCGAGGTCCGCGTCGCTCAGCCCTTCGAAGATGCGGGTGACCGCTTCCTGGCTGTGCGGAAACGTCCCCTCGGGGTGCGGGTAGTCGCTGGCCCAGAGCAGTGGTCCGATCCCCGTGATCTCTCGGGCGAGCAGCGGCGCCCGGTCGGCGCCGAGGGTCACGAAGCACTGGCTCTTCG
>Ga0194121_10012128_pt1 | contig 10113 bp, 8 predicted proteins | sample TA2MahCa50mmetaG_FD_148609 | JGI IMG/M metagenome (GOLD analysis project Ga0194121, IMG submission 148609) | Freshwater microbial communities from Lake Tanganyika, Tanzania - TA2015020 Mahale Deep Cast 50m | ecosystem: Environmental > Aquatic > Freshwater > Lake | place: Tanzania: Lake...
CGCAGCGCACGGGCCAACAGGTTGCGGTCCTCCTGGGCCACCTCGGTGGAACGAACAAGCCACGTGGCCATCTCGGTGGCCCAGCGAACGTCGTCAGCGTCGAGAGCTGCGACCACCGACTGGCGAACTCGCGTGCGCCCACCGAACCCGGTGATCAGCCGGTCGTGACGTTCGGTCGACGGAAGTGGGAACAGTTGTGATTCGTCACCATCGAAGAACCCGAACAGTCCGTTGCGAATCTGACGAACGTGGTGCTCGGACACGCCGTATCGCTCGGCGGTGACGAAATCCTGGTCGTACCGCTCGGGCAAGGAGATCACGTGACCGAGGTCGGCGGCCAGGACACCCCGATTAATCTGTCTCACGCTCTGATCCCACAGGAACTGAATGGAGTCGCGATACCGGGTGACCCGATCTCGGATGTGGCCCGCTCCGCTCATGGGGGGTCCGTGGGTCGCCACCAAGTGCTCGGCGCCAAGTGACAGCAGGTGGTCGATCCCGGTCAACAGCACCCGGGGGTCGCGGTACTCCTCCCCGCGGATGGCGAAGATGTTGAACAGGACCGGCCAGACCAAGTTGTGCACGGCCACGCCCAAGTCGGGAAACCAGTAGGTGACCGAATCGTCGGCGTCGGAGGGGGCCAAAGTGACGTGAATGTCGAGCCCCGCCACGCATATCGAGGCGGAGTCGCCGAACGTGTGGGTGGGCGCCACGAAAGCCGAGGTGAAGGGGGCATGAGCGGGGTTTCGGTAAAAGTGGCCCAGACCCACGTTCACCCGGCCGTCAGGACCCGAATCGGGCAAGTTGATGGCGAACTGCTCCACCAGACCACGCGAGTAAGCCGGCGAGATCTCCGAGGCGGTGCGAGCACGGTTGAAAGCCACTTTTTCATGGGCCCAGATGGGGATGTCAGCCGCCGAACCGTCGGCGAACACCGCTGGGGTGCCACCCACGTAGTGAAAGTGTGTGTAAAGAACCGCCACGATCGGGCGGTCGCATACCGTGCGCAACTCTGCGATGGCGTCGCGCATCTCCTCCACCGACTCACCGGTGTCGATGGCGATCACTCCGCCCGGCCCCTCGATGAAGGTTTGGTTCGACAGACCGTTACCCACCAGCGTGTGCACTCCGGGGCCCACCGAATACAAACGCCGCTCGAGCACGCGACTTTGCTCGACGTGATTCCGGTGTGCCACCTGACCACCCTCGAGTGTCACCGTGGAGGATGAGTCGAAAGCGAAGGAACGGTTCGGATTCGCGGGCACCTCCGCACCCTAGATGCCCGACACGGCGAGGAATTCGTCCCGCTTGTTGTCGATTCGCCACCTTTGTGAGACAAAGGATGAGCCATGTCTCACACTCGTTTTGGTGTGTCCCCGCCACCTCGTTCGTGCCCCCTGCGTGGGTAGCATGACCGCAAGTTGCCCATCGGGAGGAAGAGCATGTTCGAACGCTTCACAGACCGAGCCCGCCGAGTCGTCGTGCTCGCCCAGGAAGAGGCGCGCCTGCTCAACCACAGTTACATCGGCACCGAGCACATCCTCCTCGGGCTCATCCACGAAGGCGAGGGAGTCGCAGCCAAGGCCCTCGAGACCTTGGGCATCTCACTAGAAGCAGTGCGCGCCCAGGTGGAAGAGATCATCGGACAGGGCGGGTCGTCGCCGTCTGGACACATCCCGTTCACGCCGCGCGCCAAGAAGGTTCTCGAACTGTCGCTGCGCGAGGCCTTGCAGTTGGGACACAACTACATCGGCACCGAGCACATCCTTCTCGGACTCATTCGCGAAGGTGAGGGAGTGGCCGCTCAGGTGTTGGTGAAGTTGGGAGCCGATCTCAGCCGCGTTCGCCAGCAGGTCATCCAGTTGCTGTCGGGTTATCAGGGCCCGCAGGGCAAGACCGAGGGTGCCGGAGGCAAGGAGTCCGGCTCGGGCGAGCGCGGTGGCAAGCCGGAGGAGGGCGACAAGGGCAACAGCCAGATCCTCGACCAGTTCGGTCGCAACCTCACGCAGCTGGCCCGCGAAAAGAAGCTCGATCCGGTGATCGGCCGCGCCCGCGAGATGGAGCGGGTGATGCAGATCCTGTCCCGTCGTACCAAGAACAATCCGGTCATCATCGGTGAACCGGGCGTGGGCAAGACCGCCATCGTCGAAGGCTTGGCGCAGAAGATCGTCAACAACGATGTGCCCGAGACCTTGCGCAACAAGCAGTTGTACACGCTCGATCTCGGTGCCTTGGTGGCCGGAAGTCGTTACCGCGGTGACTTCGAAGAGCGCCTGAAGAAGGTACTGAAGGAAATCCGCACGCGCGGCGACATCATCTTGTTCATCGACGAGATACACACGTTGGTGGGTGCCGGAGCAGCCGAGGGCGCCATCGACGCCGCCAGCATCCTGAAGCCGATGTTGGCGCGGGGTGAACTGCAGACCATCGGGGCCACCACCCTCGACGAGTACCGCAAGCACCTGGAGAAGGACGCCGCTCTCGAGCGTCGTTTCCAGCCGGTGAAGGTGGACGAGCCCACGGTGGCTCACACCATCGAGATCCTGAAGGGCGTGCGCGACAAGTACGAGGCGCACCACCGCGTCACCATCACCGATCAAGCGTTGGTGGCCGCGGCCAATCTGGCCGACCGCTACATCAGCGATCGACATCTTCCCGACAAGGCCATCGACCTGATCGACGAAGCCGGAAGCCGTCTACGCATCAAGCGCATGCAAACACCGCCTGACCTGAAGGACATGGAGCAGCGCCTCACCAACGTGCAGGAGGCCAAGAAGAAGGCCGTCGAGGAGCAGAACTACGAGGAAGCCAGCCGTCTGCGCGACGAGGAAAAGAGCATCCAGGGCGAGAAAGCCGCCAAAGAGGCCGAGATCAAGGCCAGTGGCGTGGATCTGTTCGACGAGGTGGACGAGGAGTGCATCGCCGAGGTGTTGAGCATCTGGACCGGCATCCCGGTGTACAAGCTCACCGAGGAAGAGACGCAGAAGCTGCTCAACATGGAAGCAGAACTGCACAAGCGCATCATCGGCCAGGAAGATGCCATCAAAGCGGTCTCGCAGAGCATCCGTCGTACGCGCGCCGGTCTGAAGGACCCCAAGCGTCCGAGCGGGTCGTTCATCTTCCTCGGTCCCACCGGTGTGGGTAAGACCGAGTTGGCCAAGACGCTGAGCGAGTTCCTGTTCGGTGACGAGAGTTCGCTCATCACGCTCGACATGTCGGAGTACATGGAGAAGCACACCGTCAGCCGGCTGGTGGGTTCGCCCCCCGGATACGTGGGATACGACGAGGGCGGCCAGTTGACCGAGGCCGTGCGTCGCAAGCCCTTCAGCGTGGTGTTGTTCGACGAGATCGAGAAGGCTCACCCCGACGTGTTCAACACGTTGCTGCAGATTCTGGAAGAGGGTCGCCTCACCGACAGCCAAGGTCGTTCGGTGGATTTCCGCAACACGATCATCATCATGACGTCCAACCTCGGCACCGCCGATCTGCGCAAGGCCAACGTCGGCTTTACCAAGGGCGACGAGGCCATGAATTACACGCGCATGAGGGACAGGGTGATGGATTCGTTGAAGAACCACTTCCGCCCCGAGTTCTTGAACCGCATCGACGAGGTCATCGTGTTCCACGAGTTGTCGAAGAACGAAGTGGTGCAGATGGTCGACCTCATGCTGAAGCGCCTCAGCACGCAGCTGGAGGGTCAGGGACTCGGTCTCGAGTTGACGCCGGCGGCCAAGGAACACCTGGCCGAGAGGGGCTACGACCCGCAGTTGGGTGCCCGCCCGTTGCGCCGCGCGATTCAGCGCCTCATCGAGGACGCCCTGAGCGAGAAGATCCTGTACAAGCAATTCCACGCCGGTGAGATCATCGTGGTCGACACCGAGGACGACCCCGATCGTCCCGGCGAGGAGCGCTTGGGCTTCCGATCGGTGGAGGGCTTCAAGCCACCATCGACCGTCGAATTGGCGGGCGTGGGCGAGGGCAACACCTCACCCGACTCCGACACCACCGGAGAGTAATTCTCACAAAGAAGCAATCTGGTCAAATCCATTAACCGTCAAACTCACGGCGAGCAGCAGCCAAAGACACAGAGTAATCCTTCGCGGATTTCGTCGTTGCTCAAAGAGAGTTGTTGTGAGACAAGTTGCGCTCGATACAACGAGAGCGAACAAGAGCAATAATGCCGGCCAATGTGCAGATAGCGATGCGCTCAGTCCATCCGACAACGCCGCTCGTGTAGCTTCGCCACATCCACATCCTGGACATACAAACCCCGCCATCTTCAAGGGACATTTTCAGCCCAGGGTATCGGTAACAGGCAAGCCAATGGCTCCAATCACCAATGTCGAACTGCTAGCCATCGCCAGCAAGCGATGGTCACAAGCGGTGCGTGCGAATCTTACGCGACTCAACGAGCCAAAACCAGCCTCGGCGGCCATTCACATACGTGTGCCGAAACTCGACCTTAGACTTCATGAGGTAAACGATCCCTTCAATGAAACCGATAACCCACATAAGCACTCCGAAGAGAAGAAACAAAACATCAGGAGGCAACGTTCTTCGTCAATCGGAAGCCGAGACTCGCCGACCGGTTCGCTCCATCATTAATCACTCTACGCACATTGTCGAGATGGTCAATGATCCTCTTCGGTTCACTCGGGTAGTAGTAAATAGGTGTCGGACGACGCCCGATCTCTAAGCCTCTTCCGACTTGAACGACCCGGCGCTTGTTCACCTTACGTACAGTAAATTGAATAAATCGATCGTGAAAGATTTCCTTTGCCGACAACCTTGTGCCGCGGTCTCTCCAGTTTTTCGGGCACACAAATAGCTCAAGTGTCGCAGCCTTTTCCGTACGCTCTTCATAGATTTCATCAAGCAGTCCTGAGAGCGACTCGCGCAGAGCTTTGCTGTTCCAAGCAGCCTCCCTGTCATCACTCAGGGTGAAAATACTGAGGGAGATCTCTCGTTTTAAAAGGTCTCGAAGCGTCTTCGCGATCTCTCTCTTCCAACTCAGTCGACCATCACGAGTTTGAAAAACAAAAGGATCGAAGACGTCAACTGCTGACGAAATCTTTGCCAGGGGTTCGACATACATTGCGAGATTTACGTCATCTGATCCGACCATATATTGCTGTGCCATCTTTCGTAGTTCTTCGACTGTTACACATTCAGTTAGACGTCCCACCTGCGCAATCTGTACGCTTTGGCCTAGCTGTGAATCCCTAGTGTCAAAAGCGATCATTCGTGCTTTCTTAGAATCAATGATCGCGAGATCAACCGACAGCGAAACGATCTCTTCTCTCTGTGAACAGGAATCTAAACCTACGTCGAGCTTCTGGCTCAACACATGTGTCAAAGACTCATTTAGGATCCGATTACGCACACTAGGGGGATCAGTCTTCAGACGCCTGTTTAGCTTGAGGCACTCGTGATCGGAAAGACAGACTGTTGCGTGATCTCGAATGAAATCTAGTAACAGACGATAAGCGTCGAGCGAAACTTCAGGGCCCCCAAAGAAAGACTCTTCAGTTGCCGCGACTTTAATAATCAAGTCCATCCCAACTCCTCGAGGCGCTCATCGAAGAAACCCCCAGGCCAGGGATCAATCATGTCCCCGTACTTGTCAAGTCGAATCTCGACAATCTGCGACGCAAGCGCGCTTCCACTTCGCACTAATCTTCCGTCGTCGTCATATTCAACTATGTGATTATTGACGTAGAGAACAGAGACATCTTTGCTCTGTAATCTTTGCTCCCTAATCATTCTTTGCAAACGTAATAGTAAATGTTCGCTATGCGTCTCAATCAGAAATCGATTCTTGTTCGCACTTTGAAGGGAATTCAGCAGAGTCTCAGCCATCCGCGACTGCAGGCGGGGATGAAGATGTAGCTCTGGCTGTTCGATACAAATCAAAGTATCTTCGCGGGAGTGCATTTCGATAAGGAATGGCAGCAGTTGCGAAAGTCCAAAACCAGCGTCAGCAATGCTGACCGCTACATCCGACGCGGTGTGCCGAAGAATTGGAACAATTGAAACCGGAAGCAAGTCTCTAACATCTCCACCACTTTCATCTGGCCAGACTGGGAGTTCAAGCGCATAGGGAGATTCGAGGTGCTCGCGAAGACTGCGGTTAACCCGACTTAAGAGTGTTTCATCGCGTTTCAAAACACTGAATGAGTACTCCCCCTGCTTGCCCACTCCGCTGAGGCCGCTTGACCGATCTAGTATTTCAAAGCGATTTGGAGCCTTCCGAAGAGGGCCCAAGTAACTCACACGATCTACTGCTGAGGCAAGGATCTCCTGAAGGGTGGGTGTAATTGCTTTGTTCCACTCCAGTTCCTCAGTTGTCAATTTGAAATTATTCGGACGCCTCTTGCTTGCTGGATACCGGGATACGCGATCGTTGATCTCGTTGGGTAGCAGACCTGCTGCCGAGAAAATTGGGAGATTGGCAGAAACCTCGGAGACCTCAAAGAGTGATGGGCCTCTATTTCTTTGGCAAATCAATTGCATGAGGGAGTAAAATCTTTTCCCAGAGGCTTCTTCGAGAACGAAATTGCGCTCAATTCCGGCGCGCTCCTTGAACCGCAATGTGAAATCCTCACCATTAATTATAAAGCGAATCTCGACGCGATCGTCCTTGGCTTCGTCTGAGGCGATTTCAAATGTGATGTCACCAGAAACACCAGACAATACCCCCGCTGCTAACTCGAATGAAATAGAGATCCTCACCGGTGAATCGAATCGATGTCCAAACGCAGCCGCCCGTGCGCTTCCGAGGTCGACGAGTGGACCATCAAATCTCAAACCCGCGGCGCCTCCACCCCCGTCGCCGTACGACTGTTTCAACAAGAGCAATGACTTGATAATTGACGACTTGCCAGACGAGTTCGCACCATAGATAAGCGTGATGGGAGCCATGACTGCCTCAGCCTCTTCCTCAAACGATCGGAAGTGCTGTAAGCGGATAGATTTAAACATGTAGAGGTCACCTATAATTCGGTGGTAGGGAGGGAGTATGACTGAATTTAGCCCCGAATCTGACATCCGGTTCGACATGTTTATTCAGGCAGTAAAGTCTGTAGCCGGCCACCGCGGAATTGTCTACGTAACGGTCCCGATCACCACTGGTAAAAATCATTTCATTTTGATGCGTGAACTTGGTTGCTCATCGGACGAAGTGCGATCTCATCATGCCGTGCGCTGGCGTACCGAGGTCTTCGATAGGAACATGAATGCGGCAGAATCTTGGGCCGAGCAAGCCCGGAACAGCTTCCCGAAACGCGTGGTTCTCGACCCGTCCCAACTCTTCATCAAGGACTGGGGACAACCTGAATATTACGAACTCTGGCAACGAGTCATTGTGGACTTCGCGGATGTTGTGGTCGCGACCCCGGACTGGGCATTCAGTAATGGTGCACGTGCTGAAGTTGACATGGCTTTCAAAGCGAAGCGTCGCGTCGTTGACCTTAACGGCGTTGAATACTCCCAAGCCGACATCATGGAGTACGACCAACTGGCTAAGGAAACACTTCGTAGTTGGGGATGGACAGAGGAAAAGATTGATTCATCTTTAAATGCAATGGATCTTGGGTCACCAACAGAACGTCCTCCGACAGGAATAGTCAACTGGGCACGAAATGAAGCATTGTCATGGGTGCACGAAGATCTCAACAGTTATGAAGTCGAGCAGAGACGGGATTTAGGTCGCGCGTACTACACGCCGGACTCCGACGATCGTCGCACACAAAATGGTCTCATTGGGCCGAATACTTGGCATGAGAAGTTGGACGGGTATTGGAACCGAATGCTCACGAATGGCATCGCCTCCAACCGAGGGCAACTCGAACTGGGAAGTATGCTCGGTGCATCGATTGCCATGCTTCGAAGCGTGTGGAGGATTCACGGCGCTCTAAGTAGCCATCCGGAGATGGAACTCCTCAACTGGAAGCGACCACTCCGTGGTCGCCCTCAGGATTTCGACTACACCAACGAACTTCAATTGAGTGAAGTTAAGTCGTCCGTGTGGTCATGGATACAAACTGAATACACAATGACTCGCAAGGATTTTAGCGAGTCACATGATCGGCTACATACGAAGGCTCTAGAAGAGGGAAATCCTCGAGCGTGGCATGCTGACATTTGGGACCTTCACTGGAGAGAAGTTCAGAGGCTCGGATTCAACAGCCAAGAAGGCAAATATCACTTGGGGAAGTTTGTCGTTTGTATCTTTCGCTTGTTTGAGTCTGTCGTGGCCGAATTCGGCTCACCTCCGAGACGGGAATGGCGCGATCATTCTCGATTGATCGAAAATCTGGACTCCTAGGATGGAGCAGGGTCGTCGATTCGGCTTAAGACAGGTTGCGGAGGACTTTCTTGAGATCGCAAAAACCTACGAACCGATACTGCTGGCACTGCATTCCCGAATTCTCAAATTAGAGGAGTTGCTCGCAGATGCTTCGTCGAAATTGGAAGAGACTTCTCAAAACATACGGCAGTTGGAGGCAAGCGCTTCTCGCGAACGTCATCAACTAGGGATGAAATTTCGTCGTATGTACTGGTTTTCGGTGTCATCATTTGGCCTAGCCGCCGCTTGTCTGGCCTTTCTTTTGTTCGTTAAGTGATGAGCGCTAAAAGCGGAGAGCCGCTACCCATCGCTGATCTAATAAGTATGTCTTCGACCTATCTTCTATTGCATTCTTCAACCAAGACGCTTGAGGAGATCGTCAGAGGCACATCCGTTGTACTCAACAGACAAGAGCCGTCTCAAATAGCACGCGTCTTTAACCTTATTCGTGTTGGTGCTGAACTACGCGCTCGACTCCTTCACGTACTCGAGTCGGATACTGAACGCGTCACTGAGGAATCCTTGGTCGCCCGTTCCGATTCCCATCTCCCAGTGAATCCAGTAGGAACTGTTGCACCAATCTTGCGAATTGCCAAAGACATCAGAAATGGATCTGAAACGCTCACAACTCTTTTTTCGGTTTTTGCGAATTCACTAGGTGACCCCGGATTGGCAGGATATTTCATCAGCAAGGTTGGGCAACGCTCATTAGACGAAGTAGTTGCCCGGGTGACCATAAGTAAGCCCGCCGCAAAGCACCTAGAGTTCCTAAGGGACCTTGAGTCCCAGATCAATCAAAAATTCGCGCTTTTGCCACACATCTGATTCCTGTGTATCGGTGAATTCAGGTGCTCGCTATCGCAGACGAAATGTGCTCAATACTGGGGCGTGATCACTCACCTCGAAGGCCGTTGAAAAGTCTTCGATTCCTGCCCGCACAGCAAGAAGATCGGTTGTCAGCTCGTCAGTAACAAAAATGAAGTCCAATTCTTGGATAGCAGCACCCGGATTGTCTGTGTTCCGATGTGTCCAGACACGAGTCCCATTTACGCCGTCGATTCGAACTGGAAAGTCGCCCTTTACAGACAATACGTCCGTCATGTTCAATTCGGCGAACAAGGGGCGAACATCGTTGGGGTGCAGGTTGAAATCGCCAGCTACCACGACTGGAATCTCGCTCGCTGCAAGAGCATCGAGGGTTTTCCAGAGGATTCGCTCAATCTCAGCAAAGCCGCTTTTGGCATCCAGCATTAGGCCGTAGGCACCAATAACTGTTGCCCACGGTTCGCCGCCAATGGCGGCCTCCACAACGAGAGTCGTCGCTTGGTGTGGTTCTTCAAACTCATCGTCATCTGCGACATTCTTTGGCAGATCTAGCTTTCGGATATCGACTCGTTTACTAGCGATGACAGTGCCCCACGGACGACGTGGGCCCACGCCACCTTTCTCGTAGATTGCTTGCCAACCAGTGGGAACTCCCAATTTGGGAATCTTCGCCTCTGTAAAAACATAGATATCGGCGCCAATGTTTTCTTCCGCCCAGCGCCAAAGATCTTCCGAGCCGTTAGCTCCCCATAGTTTCGGAGCAATTGACTTCATGTTCCAAGTTGCGATTGTTACCGATTTCATCACGGTAAGTTATACACTATCGCGACAGTGGTATCAAACGCCACGACTCCATCCGGTCCACTGACTTCGTTCTCACGTAGTTCCTCGGGAGATGACAGCAACACGCCGACATACCGCGTGTCATCGTCGGGGTCGAC
>Ga0194121_10012132_pt1 | contig 10111 bp, 9 predicted proteins | sample TA2MahCa50mmetaG_FD_148609 | JGI IMG/M metagenome (GOLD analysis project Ga0194121, IMG submission 148609) | Freshwater microbial communities from Lake Tanganyika, Tanzania - TA2015020 Mahale Deep Cast 50m | ecosystem: Environmental > Aquatic > Freshwater > Lake | place: Tanzania: Lake...
GGGTGGCTGGCGGCCGTCTTGCACGGCTTCCGCCATGGCCTGATCGAGCGCCAGTTGACGAGCGCCGGGCGCCGCCGCCGACACGATCAGCCGCCAGCGTTCCATGCGGGGGCAGCATACGCGATGCCCTGGGCCGCTCCCGCGCGCCCACATACCTCTCCCTGAGACAGACGGTCCCGACCTAAGGGTCGGGCCACCGACGGGCACCCCTACACCGGTCCGCCGGCGCGCCGCGCGTAGAATTGAGGCGCTGCCCCCGTAGCTCAGGGGATAGAGCACCGGCCTCCGGAGCCGGGTGCGCGCGTTCGAATCGCGCCGGGGGTACCGAGGCAGCGACCGTTACGCGGTCCGCGTGGATGCGCCGCCAGCGGGGAGTCGCCGGAGGCCCCGCCGAGCGGCCGCGCAGGTAGCGAGTTTCCCCAGTGCGCAGTTGGGCGGACCGCCCACCACGGGCGGATGCGCCTGTTCCCACGAAACCGGCACGTCGTCGTCGGGTCAGGGAATGAAGCCCAGGGATGCAAGCTTCTCGAAAGCTGCGTTCCGCCAGGCTAATGAGCCTGTGCGCCGCGGGTGCTCCGAGGCGGGCGCTGGCAGGCGGCCGCCCGGGTCGCCGTCCTACGACTGACGGCGCCGGCGCAGGAAGGTCGGGATCTGAAGGCTATCGCCGGGTTCGTCGTCGAGCGTGAGTTCACGCACCACGGGAGGCGCGCGGCGCGCGCCCGGGCGCGCCGCGCGCGGCTGTCCTGGACTCGGCACGCCGTGGCGAACCTTGGGCGCGCCGGTCGCCTCGGCCTGAAAACCCGTCGCGATCAACGTCACCCGCACGGCATCGCCCATGCGCTCGTCGATGACCGATCCAAAGATGATGTTCGCCTCGGGCGCCGCCACGCGCGCCACCGCCTGCGCGGCCACGTTCAGCTCGGCCAGGGTGAGGTCGCTGGACCCGGTGAAGTTGAGGACCACGCCGCTGGCGTCATCGATGGGGGTCCCGAGTAGGGGGCTGCGCATGGCCTCGGTGACCGCCCGCAGCGCGCGCTCTTCGCCGGCGGCTTCGCCCACGCCCATCATGGCTGTCCCAGCGGCGCTCATGATGGAGCGGACATCGGCGAAATCCACGTTGACCAGCCCCGTGGTGGTGATGAGGTCGGAGATGCCCTGCACGCCCCGGTGCAGCATCTCGTCGGCCGTGATGAAGGCCTCGCCGAACGTGACGCGCGGTCCGGTAAGTTCCAGCAACCGGTCGTTGTGCACCATCACGATGGCGTCGACGCAGCGTGCCAGGACCTGCGCGCCGTCAAGCGCGACCTGATTCCGCCGCCGGCCTTCGAAGCGGAAGGGCAGGGTAACCACCGCGACCGTCAGGGCGCCCTCGGCGCGCGCGAGCGTGGCGACGGCCGGCGCTGCGCCGGTCCCCGTGCCGCCACCCATGCCGGCTGCCACGAACACCATGTCGGCACCGGTCACCAGACGAACTAGCTCGTCGGCACTTTCGGTCGCCGCTCGTTCGCCCAGCTTGGGATCGCCGCCAGCGCCCAGGTGGCGCGTGGTGCGCGGACCGATCACCAGGCGGCGATGCGCGTGCGAGTGCTCGAGCGCCTGGGCGTCGGTGTTGATGGCAATGAATTCCACGCCGAGGAGGTTGGCGTCGATCATGCGGTTGACCGCGTTGTTGCCGGCGCCGCCCACGCCTACCACGCGGATTTGCGTGAAGCCATTGACGGGCACGCTTGCCGGGTCCTCGCGAGCCAGGATCCGCGGAACGAGGTCCGCTGGCCGGGTGACGACGCTCAAACGGGCGGGGTCAAACCCGCGATACGGATTATGCGGCACGCGTGCGCACCTCGGCAGCGAGCGCCTCGTAGGCTTCTACGGCGCGTCTGGCGCCCCGATCGCTCACGTCCGACGCGAAGATCGAGATGCCCGCGCTGGAGGCCTCCAGGATCTTGCTGTTGGTGGGGATATCCGAGTCGAAGACCTGCGCGCCCCAGCGATCGCGCAGGTACTCCGCCACGACCCGCTCCTCGCGCAGCCGGCGGTCGTACTTGCTGAGGACGATCCCCAGCACGCGCAGGCGCGGGTTGAGGAACAGCACCTCCTCGATGCTCTGGTTGAGGAGTTGCAGGCCCTGCAAGGAGAAGAAGCGGGCCTCGGTTGGGATGATCACCCAGTCGGCGGCGACCAGCGCGTTGATCGTCAACACGCCTAACGAGGGCGGCGTGTCGATGAGCATGAAGTCATACTCGCGCTCCACGCGCATGAGCTGCTCGCGCAGGCGGAGCTCGCGGCCGAGCTTGGTCTGGAGGGTCGCTTCCAGATTCGACAGCTCCGGGGTCGCCGGCACCACGTCCACGATCGCGCCGCTGGGATCCTCGACGCGGTAGCGGGGCAGCGGCTCTTCGCGCTCGGCCAGCGCGTGCACCAACGTCTTGTCCATGACGCGCTCGACGCCGAACGAAGCGGTCAGGTTGCTCTGGGGATCGGTGTCCACCACGAGCACCCGCTGATTCTGCCGGGCCAGGGTGGTGGCCAGATTCGCGGTGGTCGTCGTCTTACCGACGCCGCCCTTCTGGTTGGCAATTGCGATCGTCACGGCCACGGGGGCACCCCCGAACAGGTCGCCTAGTGCCCCCCGGCGACGTTTTCGAGCGGATGGTAGAGCAGCCTGGGCGACAAGTCAACATAATCCCGGCAGGACGGCGCGTGCCCGTCCGCACCCGTGCTAGCCTCGCCCAGCAGCGAGGAGCGACCGTGAGCGCCATTTCCGCCGAGCCCGCGCCCGATCTGTCCGTGGATCTGGCGCCCGGTCATCGCAGCGGCTTGCGCTTGGACCCGCCCGTCCTGACGGCCTCGGGCACGTTCGGGTTCGGCGACGAATACCTGGGCGTTGTTGATTACGCGCGCTTGGGGGCGATCATCACCAAGACCGTGACGCCCGCAGCGCGCGATGGCAACCCCACGCCGCGCACGGTCGAAACGCCCGCGGGCATGCTGAATTCGATCGGTCTGCCCAACGCCGGCGGCGCCAGCGTGATCCGGCAGAAGCGCGATCTCTGGCGTGATCTGCCGTGCCCTGTGATCGTCAGCCTGGCAGCCCCCGACGCCGAAAGCTGGACCGCGCTGGCCGCGGCATTCGAGGGCCTCCCGAACGTCGTGGCGCTCGAAGCCAACCTCTCGTGCCCCAACGTGGCCGGACTGGATTTCGCCGCGGATCCCAGCGCAACTGGGGTCATGCTGCGCGCCGTGGTCCGGGGCACGAGCCTCCCCATCATCGCCAAGCTCTCGCCCAACGTCACCGACATCCAGCCCGTCGCGCGTGCCGCGGAAGACGCCGGCGCGCACGCCATCTCCCTCATCAACACCGTCCTGGGCATGGTGATCGACGTTGAGCGCCGCCGCCCGTTCCTGGGCAACCGGGTCGGGGGCGTGTCAGGGCCGGCCATCCGCGCGATCGCCGTGCGCTGCGTGTACCAGGCGTTCGAGACGGTGCGTGTCCCGCTGATTGGCATCGGCGGCATCGCGACGGCGGAGGATGCGCTGCAGTTTATTCTGGCGGGCGCCACGACCGTGCAGGTCGGTACGGCCACATTCCGCAATCCCCAGGCGCCGGTCGAGGTCGCCGACGGCCTGCGGGCGCATCTCCGCCGGCACGGGTTGCCGTCGCTACTTTCGCTCGTTGGGGCCGCGCATCGAGCGGACGGCTGACACGCGCGTCCAGACGGGCGGATGCCCGGCCGTCACGCGGATGCTTCGGTCCCCCCGAGCTACGGCGGCGATTCACCCTATCATCGCCGCACGTGCGGGCGGAGCGAACGGCGCACCGCCTCAGCGCGTGAAATGCACGAGCAGGAAGTCGCCATCCACTATGACCGAGTCGCGGCCTTCCTGCCGGAGGCGGCCGGAGGCGCGCAGCGGCGCGAGGCCACCGTTCGCAATGACGTCATCGACCGGCGCCACGTCGACCCGCACGAAGCCCCGGGCGAGATCGGAGTGGATCGTGCCCGCGGCGTCGAGGGCGGTGGCCCCGCGCGGCAGCAGCCAGGCCGTGATTTGCCGCTCGTTGCCCGTATAGAACCGGATGCGGTCCGCCGCACCGAGCACCGCGCCGCTCACGCGTGCCAGTGCGGCGTCCGGTAGCCCGGCATCCGCCCGAAAGGCCGCCGCGTCCGCCGAATCCAGCCCCATAAGTTCGGCCTCGAGACTGGCGCTCACGACTGCCATGGGCCCGGCGGAATGGGCGGCCAGCCAGGCCTGCGCCGGCCGGATGGCCGGTTCAGCGCAGTTCAGCGCCACCGCCGCGGGCTTCATGGCGAAGAGCCCAAACCCCCGCACGTCGCTGAGCTCCGCGGCCGAATAGGCCGGCGTGGCCACGCGCTCGCCGGCCTCCAGCGAGCGGCGCACGCGCTCAAGGGTGTGCTCGACGGCGAGCGCCGAGCGGCGCTCGACCCGCGGGCCGCTGGCCGCCTTGCTTTCGACGCGGTGAAGCCCGGACTCGATGACGGCCAGGTCGAGCAGTGCGAGTTCCGTCCGCAGATCCCGGACGCTTGCGGCCACCGTATCCCCCACGTCCACCCCGGCCGCCAGCGGAACGACAAGCAGCAGCACGTCCGCCAGACGCAGATGCCCAACCCATTCCGCGGCGGTGGCCGCGGCTGCGCCAACCGCGTCGTGCGGAAATGCCCAAAAGGCAATCTCCGCCGGAACGCTCTTGGGCGCTCGCACGACCGCGGAGAGGCGCTCCAGACGCGGGTCCGGTACGTGCAACGTGGCCACGCGCATCGTGAGGCGGCCCTTGGACGCAACGATGGCGTGCGGGCCCGCCAGGGCGGCCAGCACATCGACGCACCCGGCGTCGAACCGACCCACGATGGCAACCGTGAGCACGGGTAATTCCCCTAAGATCGCGCCCGCGCGGGGACAGCGCGCGGGCAGCCGGCGGGCGGACCGGTTGGCGCCCGTAACGCTGAGCATACGCGCGCCGACCGCGCGCCTGCACCCCGCGCGGCCGCTCAGAGGGCCTCTGGTATAGTGAAACCTAGTCTGTTCTTCCGCAGTGCTTGAACGAGGTCGCGCCGTGCCGTCACCGAAAGAGAAGAAACGTCAGCACAAGCGCCGGGCCGAGGTCCGTCGCGCGCGCCGTAAGCGCTCGCACTGCGGTCAAGACGGCCGTGGTCAAGGCACGCGCGGCCATCGAGGCGGGCGCCCCCGACGCGGCGGTGCGCGCGGCGCAGGCGGCGCTTGACGGCGCCGCCCGCAAGGGCATCCTGCACAAGCGTGCCGCCGCCCGCCGGCTGTCACGCCTGGTGCGCCGGCAGCAACTCGCCAAGAAGGGCTAGGCAACCGCGCCGAACGCCGGTCCGCCCCCCTGGTCCAGAGGACCATGGCCGAGCCGGCCGGTCGATTCGCGCCGATGGCCCAAGGGTCGCCGGCGGGCCGCTCCAGCTCGGTTCTTCAGGCTCGCGCCCGGTGGTCTCGTTTGTGCGCTCTGCCCGGCGGCGGGGCGAGCCTTACCGACGGCGGCGTGGCTCACCTTTGGTGGGCGGGCGCACACGCGCGGGACGGGCGCGGCGACCCGGCCTCGAAGCGAGCCTTAGGGTCAGGATTTCCAGCAGCGCGGCGTCGTCCCCACCAGTGGACTTGAGATCGAGGTCTGCGCGAACGAGGTGCGCCAGCATGCGGTCTAGCAGACCGACGGAGATTCCCTGAGCCTCCTGGATGGCCGTTGTGACGGCATAGGGATTCTGCGTGCCCATGCGGTGCAAGGCTCCCACCGCCGCGGGCTCGTCGCCGTCCGGGCCCAAGGCCGCATGCGCGGTGGCTGCCTGCCGCAGCCACAACGCAAGGTCGCTCAGGATCATCTGCGGCGGGGCATTTAGTTCCAGGAGGTCGTGCAGGATCGCCAGGGCGCGATCCGGGCGTCGATCGCGTACGGCGTTGACGTAATCAAACCGCCCGTGCTGCCCGCTGGCGTCGCAGACGGCATAGACGGCGTCGGTGTCGATGGCGCCGGCGAACCCGACGAACGCCGCCAGCTTGGCCACCTCGCCCGTGAGCAAGCCCGGGTGGCCGCCGATGAGCTCGACCAGGAGCCGCGAGCCCTCGCTGGATATGGTGACGCCTTCCGCCCGGGCGCGGCTCTGCACGAACTTGGTGGCTGCCTCCTCCTTGAGGGTGCCGAATTCGCGCACCTGCGCGCCGTGCTCCTTCAGGGCCGTGAAACGGGCGACCCGTGCGCGGTTGCGGTTGTCATCAACGTCGATGATGGCCGCCAGCGCCACGTCGACGTGCGGCTGATGGGCAATGTCCGCGAGCGCCTCGAAGAACTTGGTATTGACCGTCGCGCGCCCGGTCGAACTCGCAGGCGCGACCGGTTCGTCGGCGTCCTCCTCCGCCTCGTCGGCGTCCCCCTCGACCTCCGTGACTTCGGCGCCTTGCGCGCGACCGCGGCGTAAGGCGATGACCTGGGCGTCATCGAGGAAGACCTTGCGGCGCTCGCCGAAAAGCGAGACCGAGCCACACGCGGCCAGGAGCGCGTCGGTGTCCGTTCGGCGGCCATGGAGCCGAGTGAAGTTGAGATCGTCCGGCTTGGGATGGCCCAGCGCGACGCCAACGGCGTCGAGCAGCCGCTGGTCGCGCATCCCCAGGAAGACGTAGAGCATATCCCCAGCGTACGGCGGACCGAGGAGGGCGCGCTTGCTCACGCTGGTCCAAGGCGCAGCGTCCCCGCGCTCGGTCGCAGGCGCGGTGGCTCGCGCGCCTCGGCCGTGCCTTGGCATACCCCAGGTCACGGGTGGCGCAATCCCCCCGCAAACCTTGACCGTGACGTGCGCGTCAGGGGCACGGCGGACGGCCACGCGTCAGCGCGGCACCCGTGGACGCCCGCCGAACGTGGCGGTCGCTGAGGCTCGCCGGTGCAGGGCGGTGAGCCGCTGACGTGGTCGCGCCCGCGGCCCCCTTCCTCGTTGACACCCGGACGGCCGGACGCCATGCTTGCGCCGATGCGACCCACCGCACCGCGGTGGGTGGGGAGACCTGAAGAAGGAGCGCGAGCGTGGCAACCAAGCCCTCCGGGGGCGTTGTGGACCGTGGCTATCGCGAGCCGCGCGAGCGATCCGCCGCGCTGCACGCACGGGCGAACAAGATTCTGGCGGGCGGCGTGACGCACGACGGCCGTATTCAGCGGCCATTCCCCATCTTCGTGACACGCGCGGCGGGGGCCCGCAAGTGGGACGTAGACGGCAACGAATACGTCGATTACACGATGGGCCACGGTGCGCTGATCCTCGGGCACGCGCACCCCGTGTCCACGCAGGCCGCCATTGAGCAGCTCGCCAAGGGGACCCACTACGGCGCGTGCCACGAACTGGAAGTCGCCTGGGCCGAGCAGATCGCAGCGATGGTGCCCAGCGCCGAGCGCGTCCGTTTCCATTCCTCCGGTACCGAAGCAACCATGATGGCCCTGCGGCTCGCCCGCGCCGCCACCGGGCACGCGCGCGTGGTGAAGTTCCATTACCACTTCCACGGCTGGCACGACTACGCCACGGTGGGCTACGACGATCCGCTGGAGATCCCGAGCTCGGCGGGCGTGCCCGCCGCCGTGGCCGGGACGATCACGGCGGTGCCTCCCGAGCTCGACCGAGTACGGACGGAGCTCGCCAAGGGGGACGTGGCGGCGGTGATCCTGGAGCCGAGTGGCGCGAGCTGGGGGACGCTGCCGCTCGCGCCGGCGTTTGTGCGGGGCCTGCGGGCGCTGTGCTCGCAGTACCGCACGATCCTCATCTTCGACGAAGTGGTGACCGGCTTCCGCATGTCGCCCGGTGGCTTCCAAACGCTGCACGGAATCGCCCCGGACCTCACGACCCTTGCCAAGATCGTGGCGGGCGGGTTGCCGGGTGCCGCGCTGGCCGGCCGCGCGGACCTGATGGAACGCTTCGACCTGCGCACCGATCCAGCCTGGAACCGGGGACAGCGCATTGCGCACCCGGGCACCTTCAATGCCAACCCGCTCTCGGCCGCAGCGGGCACGGCCCTGCTCAAGTTCATCGCCGATGGCCGCGTGCACGCCGCGTGCAACGCCACCGCCGAGCGCCTCCGGAGTGAGCTGCAGGCAACCTTCGACCGACATGACGTGCCCGGTCTGGTGTACGGCGAAACGTCGTATTGGCACCTCAGCCTCACGGGGGAGCCGGCGCGGCTGAACAAGGCCGGTGAGGCCGGGGCGGCGCTGGTTCGGGCGTTGCTCGCCCACGGCGTCCACCTCATGGCAGGCGGCGGGTTCGTTTCACACGTCCACACGGCCGACGACATCGACCGTACCGTAGGCGCACTGGATGCAAGCCTGGCCGACCTCGCCCAGGATGGTTTGTTGCCGAAATAGACGCCCGGACCACGGTCGAGCCGTGGGGGCATGGGGCCGCCAGCGTCGTGGCGCACCGTGCCCGCCGTACATCCCCGCGCGCGAGGCGGTTGGGGCAACGCGCGGCATGGGGTACGCGTGGGGCGCAGATGGACCCGCCGGTCAACGTTGACCGCATCGAACCGCGAGGAGGGACGCGATGAAGATCGAACAGAAGCTGGCCGCCTTGGGCATCGATCTGCCGGCGCCGACGATTCCAGCTACGGCGCCGCTGCGCGCGTGGGTCGTGACGGGCAACCTGCTCTACCTCTCGGGCGCTGGGCCGCGCATGGCGGACGGCAGCGTGCCGAAAGGCAAGCTCGGACGTGAGTTCACCACCGCCCAAGGTCGCGAGTTCGCCCGACGCACCGCCATCAACCTGCTGGGTGCGGCGAAGGACGCCCTCGGCGACCTGGACCGGGTGGTGCGCACGGTGAAGTTGCTCGGCATGGTGAACTGCACCGAGGACTTCACCGAACAGCCCCAGGTGGTCAACGGCTGCTCGGAGCTGTTCGTCGAGCTCTGGGGCGAAAACGGGCGCCACGCACGCTCGGCGGTTGGCTTGCAGCAGCTACCCGGCGGCATGCCGGTGGAGATCGAAGCGATCTTCGAAATCAAGCCCGCCCGCTCGCGGCGTCCGCAGCACCTGTCGGAGTAGGACCTCGTACGGCCCAAGCCCAGAGTCCTGAGAACGCGGCAGCGGAGTGGTCCCGTTAGCAGCTAGAACCACCCCGCCGCCACCCATCGACGCCCCCGTAGCTCACCGCTTGCGGACGAACTCCGGGCGGTGTTCGACGTGTTGGATGAGAAGCCGATTGCAGATGGCCCTGCTGCCGTTGCTCTCCAGGCGACCGCATTGGTCTCAGCTGGTGAACGGGCTCACGGTACGGGCCTGCACACCTCGTGTAGCCTTGATGGTGTAGACTCTCGCCCTGGGCGCGGCGTGCCGGCCACCAAAGCTGGTCGGTGCGTCTTCGAGATACGACAATGGAATTGAAGTCGGGAAGGACCCGGAACTCACACCGGTCGTAGGAGCGTGAGCGCCGTGAGTCATGAAGCCTGGCTTCTCATTGCGCGCCCTTCTGCGCTTGCGGGGGCAGCGAGCACACTCGATTTCGGCGACACACTGACCGAGTACAGCCGGTCCCTTTCTCCGCAACAAGCCGATAGCCTCGCAGCGTGGGCAGACTGGCTCGCCGTCGGCAAGGACCTCTCAACCGCGATGCAGCTATTCGACGTGGAGAGCGCACCGGAGCGCCTATGGCGCAAGACAGCAACGACGAGTCTGAGCCGAAAAAGAAGCCCGATTCGGACTCCGCCGAAGTCGCCCTGCCAATTCGGCGGGCTGTAGAGCAGATTGTTCGGGACGGTTGGCGTGCGGAGTTCTTTGCGGGACTGACGTTGCCCCCGGGGGTGCCCTCAGTTTTGGGTAGAGTCCGTTCTTCGAGAGGAGACGGACATGCGACGCAGCCGCTTTGCCGAGGAGCAGATCATCGGCATCCTCAAAGAAAGAGCACGCGGCCGGGATGGCGACGGCGGCGCTGTGCCGCAAGTACGGCGTCAGCGACGCCACCTTCTACAAGTGGCGGGCTAAGTACGGGGGCCTAGAGGTCTCCGACGCCCGCAAGCTGAAGGCGCTCGAAGATGAGAACCGGCGCCTCAAGAAGCTGCTGGCGGAGGCGATGCTGGATGTGGCCACCCTGCGGGAGATGCTGGGAA
>Ga0194121_10012134_pt1 | contig 10110 bp, 15 predicted proteins | sample TA2MahCa50mmetaG_FD_148609 | JGI IMG/M metagenome (GOLD analysis project Ga0194121, IMG submission 148609) | Freshwater microbial communities from Lake Tanganyika, Tanzania - TA2015020 Mahale Deep Cast 50m | ecosystem: Environmental > Aquatic > Freshwater > Lake | place: Tanzania: Lake...
ACTTAGTTGGAAGCGTGATGGATGTGATGAATGTGTGGACGCACCATCCATTCGCATAGACTAAATATTCTTACACTTTATGAAAATATATGGCAGTATATCCCGTTGTTAATAAGCAGACTGGTGAACAAAAGGAAGTCAAGATGAGTGTCCATGATTGGGATCAGTGGAAACAAGATAATCCTGATTGGGACAGAGACTGGTCAGATCCATCAACTTGTCCTAATAGTGGAGAGGTTGGTGAAGTCTACGACAGACTAAAGAAGTCTCATCCAGGATGGAATGACGTTCTTCATGCAGCATCAAAAGCACCAGGATCCAAAGTAAAACCAATTTGAATTTAAACATGCCAGCAAAAAGAAACACTCCAAAGTCTCCCGTTCCATTTGGAATGAGTAACAAACAGATGAAAAGAAAGAAGCCAATCAACCTAGAGATAATGCGAACGGTTGATCCTTTAACCGAAAATCAAAAAGAACTCTTCCGTTGCTACAAGAATGATCAAAACATTGTTGCATATGGATGTGCTGGTACAGGTAAAACTTTCATCACTCTTTATAATGCACTGAGAGATGTACTTGACGAAAGATCCCCTTACGAAAAAATCTATATTGTACGTTCCCTTGTTGCAACTAGGGAGATTGGTTTTCTTCCGGGCGATCATGAGGATAAGTCCTCTCTTTATCAGATTCCATATAAGAATATGGTAAAGTATATGTTTGAGTTGCCAACAGAATCAGATTTCGAAATGCTCTATGGGAACCTCAAAACTCAAGGAACGATTAGTTTTTGGTCTACTTCTTTTATTCGCGGAACTACTCTGGACAATGCAATCATTATTGTAGATGAATTCCAAAACTTGAATTATCATGAACTTGATAGTATAATTACTCGTGTAGGTGAAAATAGTAAGATCATGTTCTGTGGTGATGCTACTCAATCAGATCTTATTAAAACGAATGAGAAGAATGGAATTGTTGATTTCGTGAAAGTACTTCGTATTATGCCTTCAATTGATATTATTGAATTTGGAGTTGAAGATATTGTTCGCTCTGGATTAGTGAAAGAATACATTCTGGCTAAAATGGAAATCGGAGTATGAGTTTTATTCATCATAATTACTTGGGTGATATTGAATTAGAAAAGAAAGAAACAAATGGCATCCGTCTCTACAATCTTCCTAGTGGAGCATGGGTGCCTTCTATTACTTCTGTCACTTCATTCTATAACCGTCAGATCTTTGTGAAATGGCGAGAACGTGTTGGGCTTGAAGAAGCAAATCGAATTACACGTCAAGCAACTGCAAGAGGAACTGACTTTCACCAAGTCTGTCAGGATTATCTTGAGAATAAAGAACTAAACTGGGATGATTATCAACCCATGACAAAGTTTATGTTCTATCATATCAAATCTGAACTTGATAAGATAAATAATATTCATGCGATTGAACGCACACTCTATTCAGAATTTTTTGGTCTCGCTGGTAGAGTTGATTGCATTGCCGAATATGAAGGAGAACTTGCAGTCATAGACTTTAAAACTTCAACAAAGATCAAACCAGAAGAATGGATTGAAAACTATTTCGTTCAAGAAATGTTTTATGCTTCTGCGTATTATGAAATGACTGAAATCCCAATTAAGAAGTTGATTACTTTAATGGTTACTCCAAGTGGTGAAGTTAAAGTATTTGACAAAAGAAACAAAGGGGATTATATTAAACTATTAGTTCGTTATATTAAAGAATTTGTACATCACAATACTAGGTCAGATGGAGAATGAATTAGAGAAAGTTTTAGAAAACAAATTTTTCTGCCCATCAAGATTTGCTCAAGAGATTGAATCTTTAGTTCAGACGAATGCAGATATGAATTATATCGAAGCAATAATTCATTTTTGCGAACAGAATAATATTGATGTGGAATCTGTTCCTAAACTTATCTCTAAACCACTGAAAGAAAAAATTAAGTATGAAGCAATGGAGTTAAACTTTCTGAAGAGAAGCTCTAGAGCTAAATTGCCACTTTGATTTCATTTAGGGGTGGAAATTTTTCCGGCAAAAAAACAACCTTATTACTTTTTTCATGATGCCTGTTGATGCCTATCGTTGTTATTTGTCTTTAAAAAATCATTTCACAAAAGACAAATATGATTATCACAAGTACTGTGGTAAAAGTCGTGCGACTGTACAATCATTTTACAAACGTAAAGATCGTTTTTGGTTTGAACGTGTTGCAAGACAAAAGACCGATCAAGAAATTGTAGACTTCTTTGTATCAAACTTTGTCACTTGCACAGATCCAAGTAAACTTTGGATTGGAGAAATGATGAGAGAGGGTGAAGGTAGATATGAGGCATGGAAAAAAAGAAATCAATCTCTCTCCTATATCTTCAAAGAAGAAACACAAAGTTTGTTTGAAGATAGAAAAGTAGATGATGTATTTGATTGTTCAAAAGGTCATCCTCCAGTCTTAAAAAATTTTCTGAACGGGAAGATTAGCCCAGAAACACTGGTGATATACGACAAAATATTCCTGTTCGGGAAAGATTTTGATAAGAAGTTACAAGACCCAGTGTGGGAAACCGTCAGTATGAGAATAAAAAAATATTCTTCATTTCTAAATATTGATGCACAGCGTTATAAAAATATTATTAAGGAAGTTGTTCTAGGAGAAAAATGAGTTTCTTTAATTCCGAAGTTGTTCGGGCAGAGATGGCTGAAATCGGTGAACTACAAGAAGAAGTTTACCAAAGTGTTTTTAAATTTCCATCTATGTCTCGTGAGGATAAACTTAAGCATGTTGCTCTTCTAGAAAAACTCCTTGATAAACAGAAAGTTCTTTACACTCGCTTGAGTCTATCTGATGACTCACAAGCAAAGGAAATGAAAGAACGTATCGCAGATTCGGCAACGATGATGGGCCTTCCACCTGGAGTTGATATGAATGTGATACTTAACAACATGTCCAAGATGCTTGAAGCGATGAAAGAACAGATTGACAAGACTGGTTCCGACTGGTAGAATAACGAAGTACACAAAAGCCAAATCCGTACACAATCCGAGGTAATCTAATGTCTTTTGCAGATCTCAAGAAGCAATCTTCTCTTGGTTCATTGACTTCCAAACTGGTAAAGGAAGTGGAGAAGATGAGCAATACTTCTGGTGGCGCAGATGAGCGTCTCTGGAAACCCGAAATGGACAAGACTGGTAACGGTTTTGCAGTCATCCGTTTCCTTCCTGCCCCCGAAGGTGAAGAACTTCCCTGGGCAAAACTCTATACTCATGCCTTCCAAGGCTCTGGTGGTTGGTATATTGAAAACTCTCTGACTACTACTGGTCAGAAAGATCCTGTATCAGAGTACAACCGTGAACTCTGGAACAGTGGTAGTGAAAAGGATAAAGAAACTGTTCGTAAGCAGAAGCGCAAACTGTCTTACTACAGCAACATCTATGTTGTAAAGGATCCTGCTAACCCTTCTAACGAGGGTAAAGTCTTCTTGTTCAAGTATGGTAAGAAGATCTTTGACAAGATCATGGAAGCAATGCAACCTGAGTTTGAAGATGAAACTCCGATCAATCCCTTTGACTTCTGGCAAGGTGCCAACTTCAAACTGAAACTGGTGAAGAAGGATGGTTATTGGAACTATGATAAGTCAGAGTTTGATCGTGTCGCTCCTCTCCTAGACGATGATGATGCTCTGGAAGGAGTATGGAAGAAGCAATATTCTCTGACTGCTGTGACTGCTCCTGATCAGTTCAAGACTTATGAAGATCTTGAGAAGCGTCTGAAGTATGTTCTTGGTCAAAAGACTGCTGCTCGTCCTCGTCTGGATGAAGAGGTTGATGATGAAGATAATGATCGTGGTTCTTATACTCCCGACTTTACTTCACGTCGTCCCGAACCAGAACTTCCTAAGGTAAGTTCTTCTAATGATGAAGATGAGGATGATGCTCTGTCTTACTTCCAGCGTCTTGCTGAAGAGTGATTAACTTGTCAGTCTAATATCATCCGCTCTCTTAAGGGTTTCAGTCACATACTGACTGGAACCCTTTCCATATGTCATAATATCAATCATATCATCGTATACAATATTCAGATATCTTGGTTTGAGTATGTAAATGTTTCTCTTATCATTTTCTATCTTTTCTTCATACTCATAGTTTGTAACAGGAACTGCAATATCTCCGCTGTCAATTTGCTGATCTGTATAGTAATCAAAATAACTTACACTGTATGGAGAAGATACTTGAAGACCTGCAGGAACAATAGTTATTCCTCTTGAGTTCTTAACTTGCTCCGTTTCATAATGATGAACACCATTGTAGATTCTGTTGTAAGTATCTTCTTCAGTATCTCCTACTTGGTAATACTTATCCACAAGAAATCTATCAAAAGCATTTTGTGTCATAGGCCACTCTGATTGAATATTAACAATATTATTTGATAATAGAACTACCCAATCAAGAGTTGATTCCCCATAGATTTCATATGCAACATTATCTGGTCTATCGTCACCAAGAATTTTATACTTGGTGAAGAAAGCAAGATTATCTAAAATATCTTCACGCAGTTTTCCTTTCTTAAATAGATTCTTTACAGAAATATATTCCTGTAGTTTAGAATCTGGAAGTCTACTTGGATATTCAAAGTTTGGAACTTGTCTGAAGTAAGGATTTGGCATTTTAGTAACCTATTGATGCATCGTCGTCTTGTGGATAATCATCATTAAAGACTGGTTCTAGTTCTTGGAACTGTAATGTAATCAGATAAGAAACCATCGCACCATCAGTAAATGTTGCATACTGACCCTCTGGAGTGTAATCAACAGAAAAATTTGTCAATGCACATTCCTTAAATTTATTTAAGTACTTATGATCTTCATTTAAGTGTTTATAAGTCAATTGGAAAGTATGTGGTGCTCTTAAGAATAGTTGCGCCTCAGTTCTTTGAACAGCCATTCCTTGTTTAAAGAATCGAATAATCTGTCTTATCTGATCTGTTTCTTTTTTACTTCTGCTACTTAGTTTATATGTGAACGAGAATAATCTAAGTTGAGGTGAAGTAAAAAGCAATTCCATATTTGGGTTTTCTATTGCCCCCATTGTTCTAGATAATAAATTTTCAGTTCCTGTTGCTGATTCTAACATTGCGTTCATAATAAATGATTGAACTGTTTTGACATTAGAAGTAACTGCACCTGTTTTTTCTTCAGCAACACCAGCAGCCGCCTTACCTCCACCAGTTATAAAGGCTTTTCCAAGATCAACACCTGCTGCTTGTAGTGGGGTCATTTTATCTTCTGACCAAGATACTCCATTTGAATCTGATATTCCTGCAGGTATTGGAAGATAAACTGATCCAATTACTCTTGTACTAGTAGCACTTCTCGATCCAAGACCACTTAATGATGAAGACTCAAGAGGCCTTGGTTCATATTTTAGCATTTCAATTTTAAGAACATCTTGTTTAGAGTATCTTAAGTTTTCTGGATAGTGTAAATCACTAGGGAATGATGTTCTTGTATTTTTTGCTGTAGTTTTTGCATCTGCTTCTACTTTTGCTTGATCTTCTGCACTTAAACCACCTTCTGTAGAGGGATTATTGGGATCTGTACCTGCGTTTGCAGAATTTGGTACTACCTTGTCTGCTGTTGTTTTTGGAACTCCTTCTTTATCTAATGTTTTTGATGTTGTTGCGGTTGCATTTTTTCCAAGATCACCACTTGCTAAACTTTCTAAAGCGGGTTGACTTAATGGACTATCAGTTGTTTTTGTCCATGTTCCACCATTAGTGCTTGTTGCTGATGGTTTCCACTCGCTTCCATTCCAATAATTAAGTGTTGTAACTCCTCCACCATCAGATGTTAATGTTGTTGCGGTTGCAAAATATAAATTTTGGCCATCAATAACAGTTCCAAACTGCTCGCTACAAATATCTCCAGATTTACATGGTGGTGGCGGCGCAGCTCCCATCTTATACCTCTAAGTTGACTATACTTATGTTGTTGGGGGTTTTATTTATTTAGACGAAATTTTCCATACTGAAGACTAAGTAATTCATCAAGTTCATTGTATTTGACAACATGAAGCTTACCAACAACTTCTTCCCAAGTATATTGTCTACCTTGTCTCCAGTGAAAATTAATTCCTTTAAATCCCCATCTCTCTAATGAAGTACATGCAATGAGTGGATGTTGATCATATTCAATGTCTGGAGTCTTTGGTCTATAAACAAAAGTATAAAACTTACCTGGTTCTGGATATAAAACTTCTTCTTTAAAAATATCCATAATATACATCATAATATCTTCTGGATCTGATGTTCCAGATTCACTAACTCTCTTCAAGAGTTCTTTAGTTCTTACTGTTCCTGTTCCTACATACTGACCAAAGCCTTCTGCCATTATTTGATACCTTTAATAATTTTTCCACCTTGCTTAAGAATAATATATCTAGAAAGTCCTGTTTTTTCCATCGCTTCTGTCATAGACTTATATATTTTGTTATTATATTCCACTGATTTAGCAGCATAAGATTGATTTTTCATAAATTCACTATGTCTTTTATGCTTTTTTTTATCCGTTTTATTTCTTTCTGCCATCTTTTTTAAATTTTCGGCGTAGTAAGATAACGGTCTCGGATTATTTTTTAATTTTTCTTTCCAAGTATTTGATTGTTTTTGTCTTACTTTTTCTGGAACTATTTTTCCTTTTAATTTTTTTTTTATTTGCTGCACTTATTTTTGCTTTAACTTCAGGTCTTTTTGTTGGACTATCATCGCCATACATTACAGGAGGAGCATTACCACCATCAGCAATGTTCATTAGAATGCCAGTTCCATCACATTTTTTACCAAACACAGCAATCATGTAGATTTCGTGCTTAAATGCTTCTTCCTCAGTTAGATTTTGTTTCAGTTTAATTATTCTACTTTTATCTTTTGGTGGATTACAATTTTTACCTCTATGGTCATATAATCTATTTCCCTTACCTTTTCCAATATAATATGGTATACCTTCTTCATTCAAATAACCATATGTATAATAATTATTCATTTTGAAATTTAGTTTCTGTTATTATTTAGAAAAACCAAAAAGTTCTTCTTCGGTGATGACTTTAAAATCTATCATCCTATCTTCAGCAAACTCTTTTGCGGCTTTCCATTTTGCTTGATTTACCGCATAAGTTCTACATTCGTAAAGATATGATTTAGTTACTCTTGACTTTTGTTTTGGTGGCACAGTTTGCCTCTTTGGTTTTACTTCAATAATATAAGTTTTAATTCTACCAGTATTTTCTTTTACTTTAATAATAAAGTCTGGATAGTATCTATGCATCCTGTTGTCCATTGGAGATATGTATGGAATATAAAATTCTTCACTTCCCCATTCAATTATATTCTCATTCAAGTCACACCAAGTACAAAATCTTCTCTCCCAACTACTTCTACAAATAATATTGTTGGGATCTCCTTTATATTTTTTTGGATATGATGGTTTGTATTTGCTTTTAATACTTTCTGCCATTATCCTTATACATAATATAACGGGTCAAAAAGTATTTATAGATGCCTAAACCAGCATTTAAATCTGTTTCGGATATTACCAGTGCTCTTTTACAACCAGCACTAACGTCTCATTTTTTAGTTGAGATTGATACTAAAGCGTTAGATAGCAAATCTGTAGGAAAATCAACTAAATCTGAAAATGAATTTACAAATTTTTTGAAAGATAATGGTATAATATACAATCAAGAAAACTTAAACTTGATGTGTAGTGAGGCATCTTTACCTGGATCATCTCTTGCAACTTTTGAAATTACTAGTGATTTTACTGGTGTAACAGAGAGACACGCATATAGAAGAGTGTATGATGATAGAATAGATCTAACTTTTTATGTTAATGCTGGAGATTATACTGGCACAAAACGAAGAACTAATATTTCATCATACTTGCCGATTAGATTTTTTGAAACTTGGATTAAATTTATTGTTGATGAAAGTGAATCATCACAATCAGACAAAGATGTGGGAAGTGTAGATGGTAATTACTTTTATAGAGTTAGATATCCTGAACAATATAATAGATCTGTTATAACAATAACAAAATTTGAAAGAAGTTCTGCAACGTCAGTAAATACTACAGATTACGAGGCAAGTTATGGAAGTTATACGGGAAGTCCTTTAGTATATAAGTTTGTAAATTGCTATCCAATATCTATTTCTTCAATGCCAGTATCATACGATTCTTCTTCTTTATTAAAGTGTACCGTTTCAATGACTTATACAAGATATCTTTTATCTAAAGATGAAGAGGTTCCAGCATCTAGTTCTGGTTCCTCTAGTTCTACTGGAGATGCAACATTTACTGCAGCAACACCAGCACAACAAGCAAACTTCAATACCACATCTACCAACTTATCTGGAACTGGTGCCTTGTCAACATCTTCTTCATTGAATGTTGGTGGTGTTCCTACTTCAGCTGCAAATGCTTCGGGTAATACTGTTTCTAAGTGATACGTGGCCACGTATCACTCATCTGGATTTACTGTTGGAGCTAACTCAAATATTGTATAATAAATAATCATACTGAAACATTCTATAGGACATTATGCCTTTACCTAAGATTGCTACACCAACCTATGAACTTGAATTGCCATCAACAGGAGAGACAATTCAATTTAGACCCTTTCTAGTCAAAGAAGAAAAACTTCTTGTAATTGCTTTAGAAAGTGAAGATACCAAGCAAATTACAACAGCGATAAAAACTGTTATTAAAAACTGCATTCTAACAAAAGGAGTTAAGGTAGAGGATCTACCAACCTTTGATATTGAATATCTATTTTTGAATATTCGCGGTAAGTCCGTTGGAGAAGTTATTGATGTTAATATTATCTGTCCAGATGATGGAGAGTCTCAAGTAACTGTAAAAATTGATTTAGATTCCATCAAAGTTCAAAAGAACGAAGAGCACTCTAATAAAATCAAACTAGACGATTCTATTATGATGGAAATGAAGTATCCATCACTTGATCAGTTTATCAAAAACAATTTTGATTTTGATGATAAGAGTGCAATGGATCAATCATTTGAACTGATTGCATCTTGTATTGGTAAAATCTTTACAGAAGATGAAGTTTGGTCTTCTAGTGATGTAACGAAGAAAGAACTTACTGAGTTCTTAGAGTCAATGAATTCTTCTCAATTCAAAGACATTGAGAGTTTCTTTGAGACAATGCCCAAACTATCTCATAAGTTGACTGTTAAGAACCCAAATACTGGCGTTGAAAGTGAAGTTGTTCTTGAGGGATTAGCGTCTTTTTTCGCATAGCCTTGGTCCATATGGACCTAGAGAACTATTATCGTCTTAACTTTTCTTTGATTCAGTATCATAAATATTCATTATGGGAGATTGAAAATATGATCCCTTGGGAAAGAGATCTTTATGTAATATTATTACAGCAACATCTTGAAGAAGAAGAATCAAAACAAAGACAACAAATGAACAATGCCCACTTCTAAAGACCTATCAGATTTAGACTCACAACTGAAAAAAAAAGTCATCTCTGCGAAAGGTTTTAAGAGAGGTAGTTCTTTAGATTTTTCAAAAAGTCTTGTGAATATTCACAAGACTTTAGGAACTCTTGCTAGTCATACAAGAAAACTTGTTATTCGGGTTGGTGATTTAGAAAAGACGGTTAATAATAATTCTAGAAAGATTACAAGTCTAAAAAATATTTCAAAAACTCAAAGTGAACGAATAAGTGGAACAAATCTTGGTGCTAAGTTGCCTGGAAGTTCTACTTCAAATGTAGAAGATAATATTACTGCAATAAGTAAATCCGTAAGTTCAATCGCAGAAATATTATCTGGTAGAAAAAAATTACTTTCGGATACTGTAGCATACGAAAAAAGAAAAGAAGAACAGGATAAAAGAGCCCTTGCTGAAAGTAAACTAGAAAAAAGATTTGAGGGACTAAAAAGAACCGCAGAAAAAATAATTGCTCCAGTCAAATCTTTATTAGATAAGATAATTGATTTTTTTGTTACTATTTTTCTAGGTAGAATAGTTTATAAGTTATTAGAATGGTTCGGTAATAAAGAAAATGCAGAT
>Ga0194121_10012142_pt1 | contig 10102 bp, 8 predicted proteins | sample TA2MahCa50mmetaG_FD_148609 | JGI IMG/M metagenome (GOLD analysis project Ga0194121, IMG submission 148609) | Freshwater microbial communities from Lake Tanganyika, Tanzania - TA2015020 Mahale Deep Cast 50m | ecosystem: Environmental > Aquatic > Freshwater > Lake | place: Tanzania: Lake...
TGATTCCGCCCTTGGCTTGGGCAACTCTGAGAGTTTTTATCTCTGTGCGGCGCTTCATTGTGCCGACTTCGTCCACATCGCCACGTGGAGTCAAAACCACGCCATAGACGAGCGCGGCGATACGTGCATCTACATAGCCGTCGGTCACGTCTCTGGCGACCAGGCTAGGCTCGCGCGTGAGCGGGTCGCCATAGCCAGTCCCGCCGAGGTTCGCAACATAGAAGACATCCCGATTGGTAAGGACCGTCGTCTGGTCGTTGACCGACGTCACCATGTGCTCACCCGGAATCTCCTCGAGGCGGAGAGGGTGCGGCCGGCCATCGCGGATGCGCCCTAGTACATCCGAGTTCCTGATGTGAATGAAGGTCGAGCTTGACGCAAGTGGGGCCCCAAACATCCCGATGTGCGGAACGCGATGGCGCTGGTTGAACAGTACCGTATTCATCTCGGGCACGTCGTAGATCGACCATGCGTACTCAAGGCCGAGACCGCCGCGGAATTTGCCTGCGCCCCCCGAATTCGGCCGCAGCCTCTTGAACTGGAAGAAAAGCGGGAAATTCATCTCGTTGAACTCAACGTCCGGCAAATCCATACCGCACTGTTGCGGGCAACCTGCCACCGGTATTCCATCACGCGTCGAGAACGCGGCGCCACCGCATCCGCCACCATCCATGTTGATATAGATCTCGAACTTGCCTTCGCGGTTCTTGCCGTAACATAGATGGAGCGTCCAGTTGTCACCCCAAATGCCCATTGCGCGCTCACGCCACGGCGACTGACTAGCCGCCAGCATCTTGTTGATCGCGGCCATGGCGCATTCCTGAATCTTGAAGGTCGCATTCATGTGACCGGCGCCAATGGGTGCCGGCTTCTTCGCATGGACGACCTTCCCCTCCTCCGCCACGAAGCGAATAGGTCTCAAGAAGCCATCGTTGAACGGGATATCGTAACCGAACATCTGAAGCACATTGACGAGCACACCCCCTGATAATCCGGACGGCCCGCAATTAATGAAACCCGAGGCCTGCGCGTCCGACCCGTTGTAATCGAACACCATCGAATCACCCTCGACGCGCAGCTCGCAGGCTACTTTCCACAAGCCGTCCGTGTGCCCGTCGTTCTCGATCCAATCAACGGCGCGATAGGTTCCCGTCGCTAGCTCCCCAATGCGTCGGCGCATGCTTGCTTCGGAAAGGTCGAGGATATTGTCCTGCATGCGGCAGAAGGCCTCGTATCCATAGCGAGCAGCAAGCTCGGAGATGCGTCGGCCAGCGACATTATTGGACGAAATCAGTCCTTTGAAATCCAATCCGACTCGCTCTGGCATCCTGATGTTGTTCATCAGTAGCAGCCACATGCTTCGGTCGATTTCTCCGCGTCGCATGATCTTGACCGGTGGCAAGAGCAACGCTTCAGCGAGGCATTCGCGAGCCTCGCAGTTCCAGCCGCCGGCTACGGGCCCGCCCACATCGATCTGATGCGAAGCGCATGCAGACCACGCCGCAATCCTGCCATCAAAGAAGTGCGGCTGAAACATGCACACGTCGCCGGGGTGAATGCCGCCGCCATAGCAAGGATCATTTGCAATGAAAACGTCACCGTCCTCGATTTCCTCCGGCGGATAGTCGCGGAGAATCGCCTGGATTCCCTCCCAGTTGGAAGAGGCGTGATAGAGAATGTACCCGGAAAAGGCGAGCTGTCGCCCCCTGTGATCGAACAACGATGTCGAGAAGTCCTTGGTTTCTGTCGTGGTCGGCGAACTCGACGTTTTGATTAGCGCCGTCGCCATTTCTTGAACGATGCTGTCCAACCGGCTGCGGCAGATCTCAAGCGTGAATGGATCGAGTACAGCTGCACCAACGCCTTTCGACATCCTCACCTCCATCGGACCCTCGCACGGGTGCGCGACCCCCGGCTTCCTAACATGTCAGCCTGCCGCATGCCTCCGCTTCAGTCATCGTGGAATCCACCGACGGCAAGTCAGATGGTCCTGTTCTGGTTCTCTGGTTTGGAAGGTGAGCAATTTTTTTTTGGGCACTTCTCTCGGGAGGAGGAAGTGCGATGCTGAAGAAGAGGTCGTCATTGGGGGCGGCCAGAAGAATCAGGGCAGGATTTGCCAAGACCTACACAGGCTAGTTTCCGAGAACCAACCGGCTCTTAAGCTTTTCGATGAAGCGCGATTTACGATGATGGCGTGCGCGCGTGACAAGCCGCACGCAACGACCCACGAAGTGGAGCGCGCAGACTCTATATATCTTCTCGTGAAATCAGGTCGGGCTCACACAGGGATGGTGTGCCCGTGGCGCTGGGAAAATCAGGGTGCGGATTTTTCTTTTCCGCACCCGATTTTGCGCTCAGCGAATCTTACCAATGACGTTATGCGCGAACGCTTCGATGCGATCGAGCGTTTCGCTGCGCGTCGCGGCCAGGAAGTTGAACAGCACGTGGTTGACGCCGAGTAACCTCAGCTCGTTGATGTTGGCCGCGATGTCGTCGGCCGAGCCGGTCAGCATCATCCGATTGCCGTCGGAGGCCTTGGCGGGTGCGCCTGTGCTCGAAGTCCAGACCGACCAATAGGCGAGGTCCAGGGTCTTTGGGTCGCGCTTCTCTTCGTCCATCATCCGCTTGAGCGTATCGATCGCCGCACGAAAGCGCGCGATCGTGTCGAGCGGATGGCTCGGATTGCAGCCGATCGGATACCAGGCATCACCGCGCTTCACCGCGCGACGCATGGCGGCCGGGCTTTCACCGCCGACCCAGATCGGTGGATGTGGTCTCTGCTTGGGCTTCGGCGCGAAATAGAGATCGCCGAACTGACGATATTTGCCTTTGAACGAGGGCGCTTCCTTGGTCCAGAGCTCACGGTAGATGTCGATGTACTCGTCGGTCACCTTGCCACGCTCGGCAAATGGTGGCGCGCCGACGGCGACGAACTCCTCCGGCATCCAGCCGGCGCCGCAGCCAAGGATGGTGCGGCCGCCCGAGAGGTGATCGATGGTCGAAACCAGCTTGGCGGTCAACATCGGCTCGCGATATGGCACCACCATCACGGAGGTCAGGAGGCGCGCCGAGGTGGTTTGGCCGGCGACGCTTGCCATTAGGGCCAAGGGCTCGAGGCACTCGCCGCCACCCAGCGTTGCGAACGTCAGCGTACCATCCGGCGAGTACGGGTAATTTGCGCCAATCGTGCGGGGGATGATGATGTGGTCCGGAATCGCCAGAATTCGGTAGCCGCACGCCTCGCCCTTCTTGGCGATCGCAATGATGTCATCATTGTGGGCCAACGGGCCGCCATTTGGGATGTTGAAGCCGAAATCCATGACCATGTCCCCCTACGGTCTCTTGAATTGTGGCCTTTCTGCTAGCGGCAATCTGTGGTCGGCGCAAGATAGAGGGGGGCGAAAGCGGATTGGTGACAGGAGACCAGCGCTGAAACCCTCCCCTTGATGGCAGGCCTGCTCTAAGATGCGGGTTGTGATGGCAACGCGGCGAGACCCTGGCTCTATGGCACGGCGATCCCTCGGGGATTTTCTGTCCGTCGATGGCTTCTCCGGCGGCGCACTGGATCGGCTATGTGCCGAGGCGGCTTCTGTGCGCGATGCGCACTGGGGACGGGTCGTCACCTATTCCCGCAAGGTGTTCATCCCGCTTACCACCTATTGCCGCGACGATTGCGGCTATTGCGTCTTCGTCAAGCGGCCAGGCGAGCCGGGCGCCAAGGTGATGACGCCCGATGAGGTGCTGGCGGTCGCTGAGCAGGGGCGTGCGCTTGGATGCAAGGAAGCGTTGTTCAGCCTGGGCGAAAAACCGGAGCGGCGCTACGCGGAAGCGCGTGACGCGTTGGCGCGGCTCGGATTTCGCTCCATGACCGACTATTTGGCGGCGGTGTGCGAGCTTGTGCTCTCCGAGACCGGCCTCGTGCCGCACGTCAATGCCGGCACGATGGAGGCTGGCGAAATCGAACGGCTCAAGTCGGTCAGCGGCAGCATGGGCCTGATGCTCGAGAGCGTGAGCAAGCGCCTGTGCGAGCCGGGTGGGCCGCATCACGCCTGTCCTGACAAGGTGCCGCTCCAGCGCCTGCGCACGATCGAGCGCGCGGGTCGCGCGGCCGTTCCGTTCACCACTGGCCTGCTGATCGGCATCGGTGAGACCTGGCGTGAGCGGCTGGAGACCATCGAGGCCATCGGCGACCTGCACCGGCGCTTTGGCCATATTCAAGAAGTGATCGTCCAGAACTTCCGAGCCAAGCCAGGCATCGCGATGGCCAATCACCCCGAGCCTGATCACGACGAGATGCGACGGACGCTGGCGGTTGCGCGTCTCATGCTCGCGCCGGAGATCAGCCTCCAGGCGCCGCCCAATTTGTCGCCGCGCTATCTCGACTATCTCGATTGCGGCCTGAATGACTGGGGCGGCATCTCGCCACTCACGGCAGATCACATCAACCCGGAATGTGCTTGGCCGCATCTCGACCGATTAGCGTCCGAAATGGCAGCGCGCGGTTTCCGACTTCAGGAACGCCTGACCGTCTACCCGCGCTACATCGCCGATCCTGCGCGCTATCTCGTGCCGGTGATCGCCGACCGTCTGAGCGGCCTTGCCCGGGACGACGGCCTCGCGCTCCAGCAGATGCAGTGAGCCCATGAACGATCTGCCTGCAATGTCTCCGCCGGTCGAGCTCGAAACCGCGCTCAGGCGTGCCTCGAGGCCGATGCGCGAGATTCTCGAGCGGACGCTCGGTGGCGACGAGCTGTCCGAGCACGACGCAATCACGCTGTTCAGCGCGGCTGATGACGATCTTTCTGCGTTGACCGCAGCGGCGGATGAGCTGCGGCGCCGAGCGAAGGGCGACGCCGTAACCTTCGTGGTCAATCGGAACATCAATTTCACGAACGTCTGCTACATAGGCTGCCGCTTCTGCAATTTCGCGAAACGGCAGGAAGAGTCCGACGCCGAACTGCTGAGTCATGCGGAAGTCGCGCGGCGGGCGCGCGAGGCGTTCGAGCGCGGCGGCACCGAGGTGTGTATTCAAGGTGGCCTGCACCCGAAGATTGCGGGCTCGCACTATGGCGAGATCGTGCGCGCGATCAAAGCCGAGGTTCCGTCGATCCACATCCACGCGTTCTCGCCCTTCGAGATCTGGTACGGCGCGCGCAAGTCGCGCCAGCCCTATGCCGAGTTCCTGAGCGATTTGAAGTCGGCAGGCCTGGGCTCCGTGCCCGGCACCGCGGCCGAGATTCTGGATGAGCGTGTCAGAAAGATCCTGACCCAGGATAAGCTCAGCGCGGAGGCCTGGGTCGAGATCATCCGGTCGGTGCACGCGGTCGGCCTGCCGTCGACTGCGACCATCATGTACGGCCATGTCGACGAGCCGGAGCACTGGGCGGCGCATATCGGGCTGATCCGCTCGATCCAGAAGGAGACGCGCGGCTTCACCGAGTTCGTGCCGCTCGGTTTCATCCACTATGACTCGCCGCTCTATCGCGACGTGCCGGGCGTGCGTCCCGGCCCGACGCGGGAGGAACACCTGCTGCTGCACGCGGTCGCGCGCCTGATGCTCGCCGGTTGGATCGACAACATCCAGGCGTCCTGGGTGAAGCTCGGGCCGGCTTTGGCGCAGGAAATGCTGCGCTGTGGCGCCAATGATCTCGGTGGCACCTTGATGAACGAGAGCATCTCGCGGGCCGCGGGTGCGCTCTGGGGTCAGGAGGTCACGGCGCGCGAGATGGTCGGTCTGATCCGCGGCGCCGGCCGGGTGCCGACGCAGCGGACGACGCTCTACCAGACCGTCGAGGTCTATGAGACGCGTGATCCCGACGATCTCGCGCCGCTGGTGCCGCGCAAAGCGGCAAGCGCAGCGCGCGAGCTTGCCGAGGCGCACTGGCGCCGCTGACGCCGGATTCGATGGCCGAGCATATCGTCATCCTCGCCGGCGGCGTCGGCGGCGCGAAGCTCGTCCAGGGCTTCGCTGACATCTGCCCGCCAAAGCGTCTTTCGGTAGTCGGCAACGTCGCCGATGATTGGGAATTCCACGGTCTCTGGGTCTCGCCCGACATCGACACGCTGACCTACACGCTGGCCGGTTTGATCGACGAGCAGAAGGGATGGGGCGTCCGCGAGGAGAGCTTCCGTGCGCTCGGCCTGCTCAATCGCCTCGGCAAGGAAACCTGGATGCAGCTCGGCGACCAGGACTTCGGCCTGCACATCTATCGCACCGAGCGACGGCGGAAGGGTGAGCGCCCGAGCGTGATCGCGCGGGAGATCGCGGAGAGGCTCGGCGTGCGCGTGCCGATCCTCCTGCCGACCGACGATCCGGTGCACACGAGGGTGCAGACACCGGCTGGTTGGCTGGCGTTTCAGGAATATTTCGTGCGCGAGCGTTGCGCGCCGCCGGTGCACGACGTGCGCTTCGATGGAGCCGAGCGTGCGACCGCAACGCCTGAGGTGCTGGGCGCGCTCGATCGCGCCGACCTGATCGTGATCGCGCCGTCCAATCCGATCGTGAGCATCGGCCCGATCCTGGCGGTGCCGGGCATTCGTCGCGCGATCGAGCGCAGCCGGGCGCTCAAGCTCGCGATCTCGCCGATCGTCGGCGGTCGGGCCATCAAGGGGCCGGCCGCCGAAATGCTGCGCACCCTCGGCCACACTGCCGATGCGAGGGGCGTCGCCAAGCTCTATGCCGGCCTGGTCGATGCCTTCGTCATCGATGAGGTTGATCGTTCCGAAGCGGCCGCGCTCTCGGCGCTCGGGCTGTCCATCTGGGTCGAGCAGACCGTGATGCGCACACGCGAAGAAAAATGCCATCTGGCTGAGCGGCTGCTGAAACGAGCGTCGCTCGCGACGAAAGACCAGGGCGTCGCATGACGCGGCGGCTCGCGATCGTCGTGCCGGCGAAGGACACCGCGCAGGCCAAGAGCCGGCTGGCGCCACTCCTCTCGCCTGAAACGCGTCGCGCGCTGGCGGACGCGTTGTTTCGTCAGACGCTCGGCGTGTTGCGCAACGCCAAGCTCGATGCCTCGATCTTTGTCGTCACGGACTCCCCTCGCCTCGCCGAGGAGGCCGGCGAGTTCGGCGCCGAGGTGATCCGCGATTCCGGCACGTCGCTGACCGAGGCGGTCGATCTGGCGACCAGACAGATTGCGCGCGCCGGCTTCGACTCCCAGCTCGTGATCCCCTCGGACATCGCGCTGCTCGACGCGACGGAGATCCGCCAATTGCTGGCCGCGACGGGCACCATGCCGTCGGTCGTGCTTTGCCCCTCGGCCGATGAAGACGGCACCAATGCGCTGCTGACGACGCCGCCGGATGCGCTGCCGATCTGGTATGGGCCGGGCTCATTCCAGCGCTATTGTCGCGCCGCGCAGTCCGCCGAGGTTGCGCTCACTGTCATCAAGCTTGCGGGCCTCGGGCTCGATCTCGATACGCCTGACGACGTGCGCCGCTATGTCGCCCAAGCACCCAAAGGGCCGATCCTCGATTTGCTTCGTCCATGGCTGGCCGCGGCGAGCTGACCCTCAGGGCCCTCGAGGGCCTGCCGGATATTCAGCCGGGCGACGATCTTGCCGGGCTCATTCTGGCGGCGCTCGAGCGTGAGAGAGTGAATCTTACCACGGGCGACATCCTCGTCATCGCCCACAAGGTCGTGTCGAAGGCGGAAGGCCGGCTGGTCCGCTATGCCGGCGTCACACCGTCGACGAAAGCGATCGAGCTGGCGAAGGCGCTCAGGCGCGATCCGCGCAAGGTCGAAGTGATCCTCGGTGAGTCGAAGCGGGTCATTCGCGCGGTCGACCGAGCGGGGCTGCCCGAAGGTATTTTGATCACCGAACATCGGCTCGGCTTCATCAGCGCCAATGCCTGCGTCGATGAATCGAATGTCGGCGAGGCCGAGGCCGCCCTGCTGCTGCCTGTGGACCCCGACCGGAGCGCTGCGGCCTTACGCGCAAGCATCGAGGCCGGCGGCATCAGCCCTATCGGCATCATCATCTCCGACACGTTCGGGCGCCCTTGGCGCATCGGCCATGTCAATGTCGCGATCGGGCTCGCCGGCGTGCCGGCCTCGCTCGATCTCGTCGGTCGGCCGGACGCCTATGGCCGGACGCTTAAGGTCACCCGCCCGGCAACGGCCGATGAACTTGCGGCCGGCGCCGGCTTGATGATGCCGAAGGACGGGCGCTGCCCCGTCGTGCTCTGCCGCGGCCTCGAATGGTCGCCGGTTCAATCATCGGCTCGCGAGTTGCTCCGGGCCAGTAACGAGGATCTGTTCTTATGACAATCACCATTCTCGGCGGCAGCGGCCCAATGGGCAGCGGCCTCGCGCTACGCTTCGCCTCGGCCGGGTTCAGCATCGCCATCGGCTCGCGGGACGCCGCGCGGGCCACCGAGGCCGCGCGTGAGCTCGCCGCCAGGCTGCCATCGGGCGCCGGGCGCATCGAGGGATTCGAGACGCCCGAGGCGGTGAAGCGTGCAACTGAGTTCGTGATCCTTTCCGTGCCCTATGAGGCGCATGCGGCGACGCTCGCCACGATCAAGGATCAGCTCGCCGGCAAGATTCTGATCGATGTCGTGGTGCCGCTGAGCCCGGGCGATCCGAAGCGTGTGGCGATGCCGCCCGAAGGCTCGGCCACCGAAGCGGCCCAGGCCTATCTCGGGCCCGCCGTGCCCGTGATCGGCGCGCTGCACAATGTCTCGGCCCATGTGCTGAATGCGCTCGGCACGACGATCAATTGCGACGTGCTCGTTGTGGGCGACAGCCTGGAGGCGCGCCAGAAGGTGATCGCGTTGATCGAACGGCTGGGCGTCAAGGCCTACAATGCCGGCGCGGCAGAGAGCGCGCGTTGCGTCGAGGCGATCACGGCGATCCTGATCCGCCTCAACATCTCGAAGACGACGGCCTTCAAGCACGCCGGCATCAGGATCTGGCCGGAGTGAGCGACGCGAACTCCGGCGCGGCGTCGATCAGCCAGGCGGCGACGTAAGCGGCAAACGAGGCGCGCACATAGAGCCGATAGCTCGGTGCCTCGTCGGTCTGTTCCAGCAGAACGCCGATCTTGGCGAACACGGTCTGGGCGCAGCGTGGCGCGGTGAAGGCGCTCGGGTGCAGATCGAGCGCCAGGCCTTTGGCCAGCACGTCGCGCGCGCGTGGGCCGCGCAGCCCGATTACCGCTCGGCTCACCGAGACATCGACAAGCGCGTGATGGCAGCCGATCAATGTGTCAGCAAGGGACGTGATCAGAGCTTGTCGCGCCTCGTCGGGTGCGACCAACAGCCACTCATCGGGACCGAGGCAGATCGCTCGGGTCGAGGAACCGGTGACCGCGCCAACCTGACTTGGCAGCGGAATTCGCGTAGCACTCTCGACCGCCGTGACAAAGCGCACGTCATTTTCGTCGCCGCGCAAACTCAAATGAGTCTCGAAGGGCACAGCCTCGAGCGTGAGCGCCGGTCCCGACACTTGGCGGAACGCGGCGACGCTGGTCTCGAGCGGCGAGCGGCGAAGAGCGGGCTCAGCCATGGGCGTTCCCCTGCCCCTCATCGAGAAACGAGGACTTGACGATCTGCACCGGCACGGTACGCCCGTCAAAGCGCGCGACGATGGTTTCGCCGAGGCGCGCCCGCCCGCCCTTGACCAGCGCGAGCGCAATCGAGCGCCCGAGCGCGGCGCTCCAATAGCTCGAGGTGACATGTCCGATCATCGGCACCGGCGGCGCGGCACGGGCATCGCCTTGCGCGACGAGTTGCGCGCCTTCGGGCAGCACGATTTTCGAATCGTTGGTGATGAGGCCGACGAGCTGCTTGCGGTCCGTTCGGGCCGTGTCGGGACGGCTGAGCGAGCGCCGGCCGATGAAGTCCTTTTGCTTCGAGACCAGACGATCGAGCCCAAGATCGATCGGCGTCACGCTGCCGTCCGTCTCCTGCCCGACGATGATGTAGCCCTTCTCCGCGCGGAGCACGTGCATCGCCTCGGTGCCATAGGGCTTGATGCCATAGGGTGCGCCCGCCGACATGACAGCCTCCCACAGCGCGAGGCCATGATCGCGCGCGACGTGGATCTCGAATCCCGGCGCGCCCGAGAAGCTCACGCCAAAGAGTCGCGCCGGAATGC
>Ga0194121_10012145_pt1 | contig 10101 bp, 8 predicted proteins | sample TA2MahCa50mmetaG_FD_148609 | JGI IMG/M metagenome (GOLD analysis project Ga0194121, IMG submission 148609) | Freshwater microbial communities from Lake Tanganyika, Tanzania - TA2015020 Mahale Deep Cast 50m | ecosystem: Environmental > Aquatic > Freshwater > Lake | place: Tanzania: Lake...
GAGGCGCCGGACGCCGCCGCCGCCTCCGACCGCGAGGACCTCTGGTGGCGCGAGCTCGTCTCGGCGCTCCGCCCGGCGGTCCCCGCCGGCACGCTTCGCGCCGAGGGTCCCAACGGTCCCTTCCGCGGCGCCGGCGACGCGGTCCTCCGCGGCGGCGCGTTCGTCGTCGTCCTTCCCCGCGACGGCGGTCCGGCGCTCCTCGTCGGCACGACCTTCGAGGATGGCGCCGCCTCCTTCGCTGGTCCGCCGCCTGCCGCGGCGCCCGCCCAGCTCTTCCTCCGCTGAACTCCCGGAGCACCCGATGAGCGCCTCGACCGCACCCGCCCCCGCCTCCGGCTTCGCGCTGCGGTACTCGCGCGAGGATCCCGAGCGCCGCCTCGGGCTTCCCTCCGGACGATTCACGAACCCAAGCGCGATGACCGCCCTCCTCCTCGCGCTCGTCGCGCTCGGGATCGTCTACGGCGGGCTCTATCCGCTCCGCGAGCGCCCCGGCTTCGCGACCGCGTGGCTGTGGCTCACCGGGTTCTCGGGGATCCCGATCCCGATGGCGTTCCTCGCCGCGTGGTCGACCTCGATCCTCGTCCTGAAGGGACTCAAGATCCGCGCGCAGCGCCGGGCGTTCCTCCTGCGCTTCCTTCCCGCCGATCCGGGCTTCGTCGTCTCGAGCGCAAGCGCCGAGCGGGTGATCGCGGCGGTCGAGACGAGCGTCGAGGAGCCGGAGCGGTTCATGTACCTCGCGCGGGTGCTGCGGGCGCTGAAGAGCGTCCGCAACGTCGGACGGGTCGCCGACGTCGACGAGATGCTCGCGAGCCGCGCCGACCAGGACGAGCAGGTCGTCGACGGCGGCTACACCCTCGTCCGCGGCTTCACCTGGGCGATCCCGGTCCTCGGCTTCATCGGGACGATCGTCGGGCTCACCCAGGCGATCGGTCGATTCGGCGGGGTCCTCGGTCAGCCCGGACTCCCGCTCGAGGAGATCACCAAGGTGCTGAGCCAGGTGATCGCCGGGCTCGACACCGCGTTCATCACGACCGGCGAGGCGCTCGTCGCGGCGCTCCTCATCCACCTGCTCCAGGTCTTCGTGCGGAGGCAGGACGAGTCCTTCCTCGACGAGGTGCGGGAGAAGTGCGTGGCGGAGATCGTCTCGCGCGTCCGCCTCATCGCGCCGCGCGAGGCCTGAGGTCACTCCATGCGCCGCCGCCGCGACGACGCCATCGTCTCGTTCTTCTCCTTCCAGGACGTGATGGTCTGCACCATCGGGCTGACCATCCTGATGACCTTGCTCCTCGTCCTGCAGCTCGGCGCGACCGCGTCGGCACGGACCGCGGCGCCGCCGGAGCCCGCCGACGACGCCGACCTTGCGGCGGTCGAGGCGGAGCTCGACGTCCTCCGCGCGCGGCTCGTCGATGCCGAGCGGCGCGCGGCGGTCGATCCGAACGAGGCGCTCGCCCCGCTGCGGCGGCGGCTCCTCGATGCCGACGCCGAGCTCCGCCGGCTCCGCGCGGCGATCCTCGACGCCGAGGCGCGGCTCGCCGCGTCGCTGCGGGGCGCCGAGCTCGACGCCGACGCCGCCATCGCCGACGAGCTCCGCCGGCGCCGAGAGCGGCTCGTCGAGGAACTTGCCGCCGCGGAGCGGAGGCGGCGGATCGTCTACCTCCTCGACCGGGCGGAGCCCTTCCCGCCGACCGTCGCCGAGGTCTCCGGCTCGCGGATCGTCCTCTCCTTCGACCAGGAGGCGGAGGCGGCGCAGGCGCTCGACGTCGCGGACCCGGACGCCGCGGCGGCGGCGCTCCTCGATCTCTTCGCGTCGCGGGAGGACTGGCGGAAGCGCACGCTGCTCGTCGTCCTCAAGCCCTCGGGGCTCGCGGTCCATCGGGCGCTCCTGCGGCTGCTTGCCGAGGACCCGCGCGGCAACGAGGTCGTGCTCGGGCTCGACCTGCTGCCCGAGGAGCAGTGGACCTCCGACGCCTTTCCGGCGCCGCGACCGGCGGGGGATGAGTCGCCCAACGACGAGGTCGGCTCCGGCGCCGACGGCGTGCCCGGGGAGACTCGACCATGAGCAGGAGATGCCGACGCCGCGAGGAGACCGCGGAGAGCCTCGACCTCCTGCTCGACACGATCTGCAACATGTTCGGGCTGTTCATCTTCGTCGCGATGCTCGTCGCGCTCATCGCCTCCGTCCGGGCGCAGGAGCCGACCGTCGAGGATCCGCGGAGGATCGAGGATGCCCGCCTCGCCGCGGCGAGGCGGGAGCGGGACGAGGTCGCGGCGCGGCTCGCGGCGCTCGATCCCGGCGCGCTCGACGAGGAGTCCCGCGCGGCGGCGCGGTTCGGGCAGGCGGTCGAGGACGCCGACCTCGAGCTTGCGGCGCGGCGGGCGCGGCTCGCGGCGCTGCAGGCCGCCCTCGACGAGCAGGATCTGCTCGAGCGGGGCGCGGAGTCGGAGCGTCCGCTCCTCGAGGTCGAGGTGAGCCGGCTCGAGGACGAGCTCCGCTCGATCCGCGCGACGAGGGAGGTCTCGGTGCGCACGCCGCGGCGGCGGGAGCTTGCCGACCGCGTGCCCGCGCAGCTCGTCGTCGCCCGCGGTCGCGCCTACCTCCTCAACGACTGGTCCGATCCCGCGGCGCATCCCTGCGATTCATGGAGCACCTGGAACCCGCAGGCGGTCGATCCCGATCGCAGCATCTCGATCATCCACTACTGCTGGCGGGCGGGCGGGCAGCACCTCGAGCGCACCGCCTACCTCCTGCCGGAGGGCGGCGTGCCGGTGACCGACGCCGCGCGGCTCGAGCGGGACCGCGAGTGGCGTCGAGCGATCGCCACGCTCGATCCCGCCCGGCACGTCGTCTCGATCAAGGTCTCGCCCGACTCCTTCCGGGAGTTCGCGGCGGTGCGGGCGGCGGTCGCGGCGCGGGGATTCCTCTACGACGTCGCGCCGACGGCGATCGAGCCCGCGTCCTTCTCCTACCGCGACGAGATCCTCGAGGGCGCGACGACCGCGCAGTGAGCAGGGCGTCGAGCCGTCACTCCGGCACGAACCGGTACGTCCCGCCGTGCTCGCGGGCGATCTCCCGGAGCATCGCCTCGCTCGCCCGCTCGCCGAAGGCGTAGGTGTGCACCACCGTGCGGACCCGCCCGGCGTTGAGCGACGCGAACACCGCCGGCGTCTGCGCCGGGATGAGCCCGTCGGTCATGAAGTGCACCTCGTCCGGAACGGGGGCGAGCATCCGGAAGGCGTGCTCGATCGCGGACGCCGGCTCGGTGCCGCCATCCGCGCCGACGCCCGCGAGGCGGTCGATGAACGCCCGCTTGCCGCGGGGGGTCGCGCGGGTCCAGCGGTCCTCGAGGACGAGCTTCGAGCCGCTGAAGAAGAGCACATAGAACGATCGGTCCGGCGGCAAGGCATCGATCGCCACGGCGAGCTCCGCGAGCGCCGCCTGCAGCCTCGCTCCCTGCATGGAGCCGCTGACGTCCACGATGAAGCAGACGTATCGCCCCACGATGCTCGTCCCGAAGAAGTCGACCGCCGCGGGCTCCTCGTCCTCGAGCCGCATGGTCCGGCTCGTCGCGGGACCCGCGGCGCCCGGCGCGCCGGCGCCCTCCGCCCCGACCACGCCTCCCCGCGCGACCTGCTCGAAGGTCGCGCGGTCGATCCGTCGATACCGCCGTCCCTCGACGTCGAGCTCGCCGTCGGCGAAGGACCAGCGGCGCAGGACCTCGAGCGACTCGATGGGAGGCTCGACCACCGCGCCTCCCGGAAGGGTGATCGGCTCCGCGGCGAAGCGGTGCGGTCGGTCCGGCGACGCCGCGAGCCGCAGCTCGCCCTCGAGCAGGACCTCGAGCGCGAACTCGCCCGCGGTCGTGAAGCCTCCCGCGAAGGCGCGGTAGAGCCGAAGCGTCCCCTCGTGCGGATCGACCACGATGAGCGATCGCTCGTACCCGCCCGGCGCGAAGTCCGGTCCGTTGCGGTCGAGGTTCACCTGCTCCCACGCGCCTCGCAGGATCCAGCGCGGATCGTCCTCGGGCGACTCGCTTCGGGTCCGCTCGCGGCGGCGCTCGATCGGCGCGAGGTCGAGCTCCGGCACCTCGAGCAGCACGCGCGAGCCGCGGGTCGTCCCGGTCGCGGAGCCTCCGAACGACTCTGCATCGACCTCGGAATCGCCGCCTTCGGCGCCGTCTCCCATCGTCGACGGGGCTCCGAGGGCATCGGGATCGCCCGATCCACCAAGGTCACGCGACGCGGCGCCTGCTCCCTCGCCAGTCGCGCCAGTCGCGCCAGTCGCGTCGACGGAGCCAGCGTCAGTCGAGGCGCTCGAGGAGGTCGAGCCTCCGCCTGCGCTTGAGTCGCCGGCGCCGACCGTCCCATCCGCGCCTCTCGCTTCGTCCTCGACGAGCGGCGCTGAGCCGGTCGCGCCGGCATCGCCGCCCCCCGAGGTCGTCGCGGAGGTCTGGGTGGAGGTCTGCGTGGAAGTCGGCGCGGAAGGATCGCCCCTTCCCCCCGTGCCGCGCGCAGCGCCTCCGCCAGCGCCACCGGCGCCTCCGCCGGTCGAATCCTCGGATCGCGCCTCTCCCGCGGCGCCTCCGCCGCCCCGTGCGGACGCCGGGGCATCCTCGGTCGAGCTCGGCGCCGACGACTCCCCCGAAGCCACCGCCGTGGTGCCGCCGGGAGATCCAGCCTCGCCGGACTCCGAGGCATCCGGAGCTCGAGGATCGTCCGCGGTCGGCGCCGTCGTCGTGCCGATCGGTCGGGCGTCGTCCGTGGCGGATCCCGCCCCGACTGCCGCCTCCTCGCGAGGGGCGTCATCCTCGGGCGGCGTGGCGCGTCCAGCGCCCTGAGTTGCATCGACCGCATTGCTCGCATCGCCGGAATCGCTCGCGTCGACCTTGCCTCGACCGGAAGCGGCGCTCGTCGCGCCCGATGGAGTCGTCGGTGGCGCCTCGGCGCCCGCGGTCTCGGTCGCTCCGCCCGGTGATCCAGCGGATCGACCCGTCGCCTGCTCCGGCGTGAGGGGTCCCTCGGCGGTCGACGAGGCGGCATCGCCCTCACCAGCCTCGCTCGCTCGACCCGCGTCGCTCGATTTCTCCGAGGCGCCGCGCGTGCCGCTCGGCGCTGGAGCATCGAGGAAGGAATCGTCCCGCGCCTCTCCCTCGACTCCGCCGGCGCGAGCAGTCCCGCTTGGACCTGCCTCGTTCGAGGTCGACTCGCCGGAAGCAAGACCTGCCTCGCCCGCCGAATCGGGACGTCCTGCTCCCTGCGCGCCTCCACGCGAGCCGGCGGTGGTGCCTCCGCCAGACGGCACGGCGGCGTCCGCCGGCGCAGCCTCGGCGCCGCCTCCGCCCTGTGCGCCCGCCGATGGATCCGCGCCGGTCATCGCCTCGGGTCTGATCCACGGCGTCGCGCCACCCGCGGCGCCGGTGCCCGGCGGACTCGCGCCCGTCGGCTGCGCGTGATCGCTGCTCCGAGCATCGGCGCCGAGCGAGTCGCCCGCGCCGCCTCCTGCACCCGAACCTCCCGACTCGGTCGGTCCGCTCGCCGAGGAGGACGAGCCGCCGCCCGAGCACTCGCCCGCTGCAGAGGAAGGCGACGAGGCAGACGACGAGGAAGACGAAGAAGACGATGACGAGGAGGATGACGACGAGGTTCCGGAAGCAGGCGCAGCGGAGGTGGAGCCGGATGGTGAAGAGCCAGCGGAAGCTGAGCCGGGTGAGGACGAGCCGCCGCCCTCGCCGCCCGAGCACTCGCCCGCTGCAGAGGAGGGCGACGAGGCAGACGACGAGGAAGACGAAGAAGACGATGACGAGGAGGATGACGACGAGGTTCCGGAAGCAGGCGCAGCGGAGGTGGAGTCGGATGGTGAAGAGCCAGCGGAAGCTGAGCCGGGTGAGGACGAGCCGCTGCTCGACGCCCCGCTCGCGGCGGAGCCGGATGCGGCATCGCTCTGGACTCCGGAGGCGCTCGCCCCCTGCGCCGACCCCGCAGCGCTCGAGGACGCCCCGGCGCCGCCCGCCGAAGCACCCGATGAGACGCTGCCGCCGGTGGTCGATGCGAGGTCATCCTCGGCGGGTCGAGCGGCGTCTTCGGGAACGATGCGCCGGCTCGTCGAGGGACTCCGCGCAATCGGCACCGACCGACCTGGATCGACCGAGACGATCGGCGGCGGATCCTCCCTCGGTGCCGGACTCGGCTCGCTGCGGCATCCCGCGACGAGGATCGACGCGAGCGCCGCGGCGGTGCGTGCGCTGGCTCGGGCGAGGTTGCCGGTCGATCGGCGCATGGCGAAGGTCAAGCGTAGCGCCCGTGCGGGGCGGACCGTGCGGCGAGGCTCACTCCACCGGAGGTCGCGGCGCCACGAAGGGCGGGCGGAACCGCTCGTCGCTCCAGACCCGCGTCCCGACGTCGCGCTCGAGGAGGAGCCACGCGCGGAGGGTCGCGGGCGCCCCGAGCGACTCCGCCTCGACGAGGAGCCGCTCCTTCATCTGCGAGATCGCGCGACGGAGGGCAGGTCCGGTCGGACGCTCCGAGCCGAGGATCCAGAGCGACTCCTTGCGGAGGAGCGCCGCCGACTGGCGGCTCGCCGCGGCGCGCGCCGCGAGCCGGGTCGAGACGTCCTCAAGCCGGTCGAGCGACGCCTGCCAGACCTCGAGGCGGCACAGAAGGTCGCGGGTCGATGCCCAGTCGGACTCGAACTCCTCGAGGTCGCGCGGCGCGCCGCGACCTCGAAGACGCTGCAAGACGACGCGGCGATCCTCGCCCTCGATCGCGTCGAGGTCGATGGACCCGAGCTGCCGGAGCACGCCGTCGAGGGCGTCCTGGGCATCCCCCCAGAGGTCCTCCTTGATCGCCCGGTCGGCGAGGTCGAGCTGCTCGCTGATCCAACGCGAGGTCTCGCGGCACCGCTCGCAGGGATCGACGATCGCGTTCGCGGTCTCGCCGGGGGACGAGACCACCTGCTCGCCGGGCGCGTCGGTCGGCGCGACGGCGTCCTCCGCGTCCACGACGGGCGGCTCCGCCTCCGACGCGGGCACCTCCGACGGCTCCGTCGTCGAGGGCTCGTCGCCCTCAGGAGGCGCGTCGATCTCGTCTGCCAACGACGGCGCGATCGAAGGCTCGGGGCTCGACGCGTCGCCGCCAAGCTGCTGCAGACCTCCCGGCGCGGGAGGCTCGACGGGCGTCGGGCCCGGCTCCGCGCTCCTCGGCGCATCGCCGTTGGTCGCCGCGACGTCATCGACCGAGGGAGGCTCCGCCGGAGGCGCCACCGCGACGCGCTCGACCTCGTCGGGCACCTCCATCGACTCGACCAAGGACCCGGTCGCGCGATCGTCCGGGGACGAGGCGGCACCCCCGCATCGAGAGACCGCGATCGAGATCCCGGCGCCCGCCGCGACGAGGATGCCGACCGCGGCGATCACGGGCGCCCGGCGAGCCACGCGCGGCGCCGCCACCTCGACCACGGGTCGGGTCCGCGACGCGCTCACCGCCGCGAGGCTCGGGAACACCCCGTCCACCGAGGCACGGATCGCCTCGCCGGCGGCGTCTCGCTCCGCGAGCGCCTCCACCGAGCCAAGGCGGACCCGCCGCGCGATCCTTCTCCCCGTCGCGCGGACGCCCGTCGCGAGCGTGCAGACGTCGACCGGCACGCCGATCGAGAGCAGTCGGACTCCCCAGCGGAGCCTCGCGAGGTCGGCGGGACGGACGAGCGCCGCGAGGCCGGAGATCGCCGCGGAGCCATCCGGCTCTGGATCGAGCACCGCGATGCGCCGCGACTCCGGCGCCGACGCTCCGAGGATCCCGTCGCTCCATGCCGCGAACGCCTGCTCGGCCGCCTCGTCGCGCCGCACCTCGCCCTCGGGCGGCGTCGCCGCGCGACCCTCGCCCGCGAGGAACGCCCGGCGGTCCCAGATCGCCGGATGCTGCAGCACCACGCCAAGCCCGGCGCGGAGGAGGCGCGGCGCGTCGGCGGGCGAGACGAGGATGGTCCTCAGCTCGAGCGTCGCGCGACCGGACTCGTCCGGCTCGCCGCGGAAGAGGCGGGTGATCGCCACGCGTCCACCGGTCACCGGCCGACCGAACGCGCTCGGCTCATCGTCGAGCCGGTCAAGCACCGCGTCGTCGGCGGTCTGACCGAACCCGAAGACCGCGAGCTCCGCGTCCTCGGCATCGGAGACGTCCGGACTCCGGGCGATCGTGCGGTAGCCCGCGCGGGAGCCGAAGAGGTGGGTGCCGAGCCGGATGAGGTCCATGGATGGCTCAGGTGGCGAGCGCCGGCGGACCGAGGAAGCCGAGCGCCCACGCGACGGCGAACCCCGCGAGCACGCCGGCGACGACGAGGATCGCCGCGAGCAGCACGAGTCGACCCGTGGAAGACTCCTCGGAGGTCGGCGGCGGACCCTCGCGCGGCGCGGAGGAAGGTCGCGGCGGAGGCGGCACCGCCGCAGGCGCCGGCACCTCCGGCATCGACCGCAGGCAGTGCTCGAGCGGCTCGAGGAGCCCAAGCGGCTCGGCGGAGAGGTCGGGGCGCTGCTGACCGAGGGCATCCTCGCGGCTGCGGACCGCGACGCAGCCGAAGACCCGGACCCGGTGGAGCGCCCGCATCAGCGGGAACATGTGCGTCTTCACGAATCCCACGAGCCCGCCGCACTCCCGCACGAGCCGACCGTGGATGTCGAGCTTGGTGAGGACGAGCGCGATCGGGATCGATGCGCCGCCGGCGCCGCGCCGGATGCGGCGCACCGCCGAGGTCATGCCGAACTCGTCCTCCGCGACCTGCTCCGGCGTCCCGTGCAGCACGAGCCCCGGATCGACGAGGAGGATCACCGCCGCCGCGCGGTCGAGATGATCGAGGAGCTCGGCGGTATCCGCGTCCTCGACCTGCTCGAGGAACGCCCGACGGAAGACCTCGCCGGAGTAGTCGAGCGAGCAGAGGGTCCGTGGTCGCCCGTCGAGGAGGACCTCGAGCCTGACGCGGGTGCTCGATCCGGTGGCGGGCGGCCACACGCGGTCGCCGAGCACGCGGATCGACTCCATGAAGAAGAGGTGGTCGTTGCCGTCGAGCGCCCGCATGTGGATCGAGCCGGTCGACTTCCAGAGGCGCTCGTAGAGCCGCGCGAGGAAGATGGTCTTGCCGGCGTTGCGGCGTCCGAGGATGACGATGCGGTCACGGACCGGCGGCGCTGATTCGGCGGTTCGTCGAGGCGACGCGCTCCGCGCGTCCTGCGGACGCGGCGGCGGGGTCGGCATCGGCTCGACCGTTCCGCCGGTCGTCTCGGCCGGCGGGACCTCCACGTCCTCGGACCCGAAGACGGTGCCGCCTGGAGAGGGATCCGTCGCCGCCTCGAGGCGGGTCTCCTCGTCGACGCGGAACTCCTCTGGAGCAGGTCGGCTCAAGCGTCGTCCTTCCACCGGTTCCCGCGACCAGACGAGGTCGCGCGCCCCGGTCGAGCGAGACTAGTGCAGCGCCTCACCGACGGCAACGGCTGAGGCGCCGGATGGACCGCCCCCGACCCGCCTCAGCCCGCCGCGATCACCTTCAGCTCGACCGCGATCGGGGTGGGAAGGCTCCCGACCTCGATGGTGGTGCGGGTCGGGTTGGGGCGACCCGGTCCGGCGAAGTGCTCGCCGTAGATCCGGTTGAACGCCGCGAAGTCCTTCTTCATGTCGGTCAGGAACGCGGTGACGTCCACGATGCGATCGAATGGGACGCCCGCGTCCTCCATCACGAGCCGCACGTTCTCGATGCACGCGCGGCACTGGACCTCGAAGTCGTAGGCGGCGACGGTGCCGTCGACGGCGAGCGTGACGCCCGGGATCGCCTTCTCGCCCCGGCGGCGCGGACCGATCCCCGAGAGGAAGAGGAGACCGCCGACCCGCTTCGCGTGCGGGAACGGCCCCACCGGCTCCGCCGCGCGGGAGGAGTGGACGTCGTGCATGGGGCGAGTGTAGTGGGAGGCGAGGGTCTCGCGCGGCGGATGCCTTCCGTCGTCGTGGGACTTCGGATCGGTGGACGTGGACCCGGTGGTGGTGTTCGTCGGTGGACGTGGACCCGGTGGACCCAGTGGACCCAGTAGACAACTGGGTGGGCGAAGCGCTGCACCATGGATGATG
>Ga0194121_10012147_pt1 | contig 10100 bp, 8 predicted proteins | sample TA2MahCa50mmetaG_FD_148609 | JGI IMG/M metagenome (GOLD analysis project Ga0194121, IMG submission 148609) | Freshwater microbial communities from Lake Tanganyika, Tanzania - TA2015020 Mahale Deep Cast 50m | ecosystem: Environmental > Aquatic > Freshwater > Lake | place: Tanzania: Lake...
CGGAGAGCCTGCGCTCGGCCGTGCGGGCCCGCGAGGCGCAGGTCGCCACCGCCGAGAGCAACGTGGCAGAGGCCCAGGCCCAGCTCCAGGCCGCGCGATCAGAGGAATTCCAGGTCGCGGCGACCCGCCAGCAAGTGCTCTCCGCGCGCGCCCGAGTGAAAGAAGCGCAGGCCGCGCTCGACGTCGCCCGCACCCAGCTGGCGCACGCCACCGTGAAGGCGCCGCTGAGCGGCATGATTTCCGAAAAAATCGTGCAGGCCGGCGAGCAAATCACGCCGGGCCAGCCGCTGCTGCGCGTCTCGCGCCTGTCGCGGGTGTGGGTCGACGTGTACATTCCCGAGCCGCGCCTGCCCAGGGTGTGGCTCGGCATGCCGGCGCGGATTGCCGCGGACGGCGCGCCGGGCACGATAGACGGCGTGATTACCTTTCTGTCGCCAGAGGCGGAGTTTACCCCGAAAAACGTGCAGACCCAGGAAGAGCGCACCACCCTCGTGTACCGCGCCAAGGTGAGCGCCGACAATCCGCAGCAGGTGCTCAAGCCGGGGATGCCGGTGGACGTCGTGCTCGATCTGTCGCTCACGCCCCCGGCCGGCGTGACGCCGGGCCGTCCCGGAAACTTGAAGAAATGAGCGCCGTCGAGGTACGCGGCCTGGAGTACGCCTACAGCGGGCATCCGGCCATCCGCGGCATCGACCTCCAGGTGAGCGACGGTGAAGTGTACGTGCTGGCCGGCCCCGACGGAGCCGGAAAAAGCACGCTGCTGCGAATCCTCTCCACGCTCCTCGAGCCGGACGCCGGAACCGTTCGGCTGTACGGCCGCGAGCACGCCGGCGCGGATCCGGAGATGCGCCGCCGCCTGGGATATCTACCCCAGGGATTTACGCTGTACGAAGACCTCACCGTCGAGGAAAACCTGCGTTTTTTCGGCGATCTATACGAAATGCCCGAACTGGACCGTCGGGTCGGCGACCTGCTGGAGTGGAGCGGGCTCACGCCCTTCCGCAAGCGCGCCTCGGGACACCTGTCCGGCGGAATGAAGCAGAAATTGTCGCTGGCCTCGCTGCTGCTGCACGATCCGCACCTTCTGCTGCTCGACGAGCCCACCACTGGAATTGACGTTCCCACCCGCCGGGATTTCTGGGATTATCTGCTCGAGCTGCGCGGGCGCGGCATGACCGTGGTGGTTGCAACGCCTTACCTTGAGGAGGCGCGGCAGGCGGATCGGGTGGCCTTTCTGCACGACGGGAAAATCGTCGTGGAAATGTCCCCGGCCGGGCTGCTGGCGTCGCTGCCCGGTCGCATGTGGGAGGTCGCCGCGGCGGAGCCGGAGGCCGCGCGTGAGCGCCTGCGCGCGTGCGGGCGCCTGCCCCTGGTGACCTGGCGGGCGCGGCGGGTGCGCTTCATGACACCGGCGGGAATGAGCGACGCGGAAGTCCGCTCGCTGCTGGCGTCACTTGCGGTTCAGGAGGCGCCGGAGCCGGTCGAGCCGACGTTCGAGGACGCCTTCCTGGTGCTGGCGAGGCGGGCGGCATGATCGAGGTCCTCGCGCTGGGGCGGCGTTTCGGGGATTTCTGGGCAGTGCGCAATATCTCTTTTGAAGTCGGAGCCGGCGAGATTTTCGGATTCCTGGGACCCAACGGCTCCGGAAAGTCCACCACCATCCGCATGCTGTGCGGCTTGCTGAAACCCAGCGAGGGCTCGGCGCGGGTGGCCGGCTTCGACGTGGCCGGCGAGGCGGAGTCGGTGAAGCGCTCCATCGGGTACGTCTCGCAGCAGTTCAGCCTTTACCCGGATTTAACCGTGCAGGAAAACATGCGGTTTTTTGCCGGCGTGTACGGCCTGTTTGGCGACGCGCGGCGAAATCGCATCCAGGCGCTCGCCGAGCGGGCCGATCTGGCGGGCCGCGCAAAGGAGCTGGCCGGCGACCTGCCCAGCGGATTCCGCCAGCGGCTGGCGCTGTGCTGCGCGCTCATGCACCAGCCCAGAGTGCTCTTTCTCGACGAGCCCACGGCCGGCGCCGACCCTTTTTTCCGCGAGTCGCTGTGGGAGTGGATCGCGGAGCTGTCCGCGGCCGGCACCACCCCGTTCGTCACCACCCATTACCTCGAGGAAGCGGAGCACTGCGACCGCGTGGCCTTCATCGACCGCGGCACGCTCATCGCGCTCGACCGCCCGCAGGACCTGATGAGGCGCCACGGCGGCAGCCTCGAAGAGGTGTTCTTCAGGCTCGTCCAGGAGCAGGCACAGTGGGGGGTCGGGGGGGCGCCGAAGGCGACTCCCCCTGTATCAAGTCGCTGATGCACTTCGCGCGCATTCGCGCCGTCGTGCGCAAGGAAGTCCGCCACATGTTCCGCGATCCGCGCACCATCTTGATGATGATCGTGCAGCCCATCGTGTTCATTGGAATTTTCGGCTACATCCTGTCGCTTGACGTGAAAGACATCCGCACTGCCTGGATCGACCTGGACCGCAGCCCGGAATCCCGCGCCTTGCAGCGCGCCCTGCAAGGCTCCGGATATTTTCGCATCGTGGCAACGTCCAGCGACCAACACGCCGGGCCGCGCTTCCTCGATGAAGGTCGGGTGCTGGTCGCGGTGGTCGTGCCGGCCGGCTTCGGCGCCAGCCTGAAATCGCCGGAGCGCAGCGCGCATCTGCAAATTCTGCTCGACGGCAGCGACAACACGGTGGCCAACACCGCCTCCGGCTATCTCGCCGGCCTGCTCGGCCAGTTCAACGAGGACGCGATCCGCGACCGGCTGGGACGGCGCGGCATCTCGTTCAATCGACCGCAGCCCCGCATCGAGACCGAGACCCGGGTCTGGTACAACCCCGACCTGTCGTCCACCAGTTTCATCGTCAGCGGATTGATCGCGGTGATCTTGATGTACCAGACCTCGCTCCTGCCGGCCATTTCCATCGTGCGCGAGCGGGAGAACCGCACCATCGATCACCTGCTCCTTTCCCCCTTGCGCTCATCCGAGCTGGTGGTGGCCAAAGTAGTGCCGTACGCCATCATGGCGGTCGTCAACATGAACATGATCGTGGCCACCGGGATGATTTTCTTCGACGTGCCGCTGCGGGGCAGCTATTTTCTCCTGCTGGCTTTGTCGCTGATTTTTATTCTGGTGCCCGTCGGGCTGGGCATCTGGGTTTCCACGGTGACCGAGTCCCAGGCCACCGCCATGCTGATGGCGTTCATCCTGTCGAATCTGCCGGCGTTTCTGCTCTCCGGATTCATTTTTCCCATTGAGTCCATGCCCGGCTGGCTGCAAGTGGCCACGCTGGCGGTGCCGCCCCGTCACTACCTGGTAATTTTGCGCGGCATCTTGCTGAAGGGCCTGGGATTCGCCGAACTCTGGCCGCAGGCCCTGATCCTGCTGTGCATGGCGCTGGGTCTGTTGTGGGTGGCCGCGCGGCGCTTCAACGCGGCGCACGGGAGCGGCGCGTGAGACGGATACTTGAGGTGATGCGCAAGGAATTTCTCCAGATCCGTCGGGACAAGCGATTTCTTCCCATGATCTTGATCTCGCCGCTCATCCAGTTGTTCTTTTTCGGCTACGCGGCCACCTCGGATCTCAAGAACGTCCGTATCGTGGTGTGGGACCAGAGCAACACCGCGGAAAGCCGCCGGCTCATCGACCGCTTCACCCACTCCGGGTATTTCACCGTCGTGGAATACGCCGCCAGCGAGGCAGACCTGGCTTGTGCCATCGACACCTCGCGCGCTGGGGCCGCCATCCGCATCCCTCCCGATCTCTCGCGGCGCATCGCGCACGCGGAGCCCAGCCCGGTGCAGATCCTGCTGGACGGAACCAACGCGTCCACCGCCACCATCGTCCACGGCTACATCCAGAAAATCATTTTCGAGGCCAACGCCGAAACCCTGAAGGAGCGGCTCGCGAAGGCGCGCATTCCGCGCGCCACGCTGGAGCCGGTCTTGACCGACGAGCGAATCTGGTACAACCCGGAACTGCGCAGCGTCAACTTCATGGTGCCCGGCACGGTGTGCCTCATTCTCCTGATCTTGACCACCATGTACACCGCCACCGCGGTGGTGCGCGAGCGCGAGCGCGGGACGCTGGATCAGCTCGTGGTGACGCCCATCCAGAAACACGAGCTGCTGGTCGGAAAAGTCATCCCGTACTGCCTGATCGGGATGGTGGACGTGGTGCTCATCATCTGCGCGGCCATGTTCTGGTTTCGGGTGCCCATGCAGGGAAGCATTCCGCTGCTGTTCGCGCTGGCCGCAATATTCTTGCTGTCCACCACCGGGCTGGGCCTCTTCGTCTCGGCAACGGCCACCACGCAGCAGCAGGCCATGATCGTCTGCATGTTCATCAACAACGTGATGATCTTGCTGTCCGGGTTCCTGTTTCCCATCGACAACATGCCGATCGGCGCGCAGTACGTGGCCGCCGTGATTCCGGTGCGCTATTTTCTGGAAATCGTGCGGGGCATTTTCTTGAAGGGCGCGGGCCTGGAGATATTGTGGCCGTCCATCTGGCCAATGGCCCTCTTCGGCGTCGCCATGATCACTCTGAGCGTGATTCGCTTTCAGAAGCGCGTGGGCTAGGGCGTGCGGGCGCGCTCGAGAGCGCGCAGCAGGAGATACTCCGCGGGGAGCACGGCGGCCATGATGGCGATGGCGGCGATGGGAGGGATTCCGGCGTGTACCGCCAGCGAGGCGAAGTCGTTCCCTTTCGCGGCCAGGGCGGCCGCGTTGCCCACCAGGGCGGTGCCGGCATACAGGATATCGTTGAGCATGGTCATCCCGGCATAGCCCATGAGCGTCCGCCCCAGGATGGGATGCGACTTGCGCAGCTTGTAACCGGCGGCGAACGTGGTCATGGCGATGGCGGTGTCCACGATGGCGCCGGCCCCGGACACGATGGCGCGGGAGCCGCCCAGGCCGATGCTTTCCCCCAATTCCGAGAGGCCGCCGCTCGGGTTCCAGCTGGTCACGCCGCCCTTCATCGGGGTGATGGAAATCGTCGGGTTGGCGTTCTCAAACAGCGCGCTGACGGACACGGCGTGGCCCGCCTCGTGGGCCAGGACGTTGAGGCCGGTGGCGCTGACCGCCAGGCTGGCGACGCCGCCGCCGACCAGGCAGCCCATCACGTCTTCGGGCGTGAGGTTGCCCTCTCCGGCGGCCCGCAGCAGGCCGGCGGAGGACAGGGGTCGGGCCACGGTGGCGGGTGCGAAACTGGGGACGGTCAGAACGGCGTTCATGGATGTGCGCTTTCTCTTCAGGCTGCACCGATTCTAGCGCGTCCACGGCGCCGAGTCAGCACCGTTGTGTGAACATCCCGCAAAAACAAAAAGCCCGCGTTCTTGTGCGGGTGTGGATGTTGTCCGAGCAGACCTCCCGCGCCCGACGGCGTGGCTACCGCAAAGGGGAGGGAGAGAGAGAGAGAAAGGAGAGGGGGACTGCCGCCGCAGCGGGGAGGCCGCTCAGATTCGGTTGTTATGTACCTAGAGTACTCGAGCGCAATCAAGCCAGCGTAAGTATTCCGTCAAGAGAGCGCAATAAACCCGGCCGCCGGGTTTCCATAAGGTGAACGGATGCGCGCACTCTCCACAGGGGAAGAATCCTTAGAAGCGAATGCTTCGCGCATGTCCGAAACCACGACCGGGACGCGCTACAAGGAGCTCGTCCACACCATCGTCACGCTGTTGGAGGGGAGAAATCCCTTCAACCTCGACCACTGCAAGCTGGTGGCCCACTACTCCGAGGCGCTCGCCAGGCGCGCCGGGCTCGATCTGGCCGGCCTGGAGCGCCTGCGCCACGCGGCGCAGCTTCACACCCTGGGCGTCCTGCTCCAGCTCGAGGAGAAAAAGACGCACCACTCGCTGCCGGCCACCGGCTGGACCGAGGGGGGATTGCGGGACATTCCTTCCCACGAGCGGGAAGAGCAGATCCTGCGCCACATTCTCGGCGAGGTGAACGGCCTGGCTCGGTCCATCGACATCATCGTGCAGCGCCATGAGTGGTTCGACGGGAGCGGCTCGCTGCTCGGGCTGCGCGGCGAGGATATTCTCCCGGAGGCACGCATGCTGAGCGTTGCGGACGCCTTCGTGGATCTCGCCACGCCCAAGTCGCACCGCGATCCGGTCACCCTCGTCGAGGTGTTGAAGCGGCTGCGAGAGGGGTCCGGGTCGCAGTTCGATCCCCGCTACGTGGATCACCTGGCGCGCTACGTCATGGAGGAGGAAGAGCGCTGGGGCGCCAGCGCGCGCGCGCGGCGGCTCGAAGTGGCGCGGGCCCGCCACTGGCTGGCGCTGGGCAACTTCTATCGGCAGAGCCGCGAGGCGGAGTGGGCGCTGCGCTGCTACCGCGCGGCCGAGGACCGGGCCGAGGCAATGGGCCACGGCGAGCTCATCCTCGAATCGATCTCCGGACAGTTCCTCACGTTCTGTGACATGGGAGAAACCGACCGCGCGCACCAGGTGCTCACCCGCGCGCGGGCCCGCGCCCAGGACGCCAGCGGCTGGACGCGGCAGTGGTACCTGCTGCAGTGGGGCCTGCTGGAGTGGCAGCGCGGCAACGAGGCCAACGGCGAGCAGATCGTCGAGGGCGTCCTGGCCGAGCTGGCGGAGGGCGCCAATCCCGCGCACTACGCCGCGGCGCTGGCCATTCTCTCGCACATGGCGCTGGTGCGGCGCGGCGTGCACGACAGCACCCACCTGCGCCTGCTGGGCGAGTTCGTGCGGCTGCTCACCGAGCACGACCTGTTCGACGTGCTGGTCACCTACCGGCCGCAGACGATTCCGCTGCTCTTGAGCGCCCTGGTCCACGACTTCCAGCCCACGCTGGCACGCAACCTGCTCACCCGCATGGGCGAGCCGTGCCCGGGCAACGTGGCGAAGATCCTCGTGCCGCTGCCGCCCAACCGATGGATGGGCGCGCTGCACCCGGACTCGAAGACGCCGACCTACGCCGCGTCCGCCGATCCGGACGTGCCGCCGGTGGAGGCGCCGGTGCCGGTGTCGGGAAGCACGCGCGTGCTCTGCCTGGGCCCGCTCGTGCTGGAGGCCCAGAGCAAGCGCATCGGCGAGGACGACTGGCCGACCCAGAAGGCCATGAAGCTGTTTGCCTATCTCATTCACAAGCGTGGCGCAAGCGTGTCCGACCAGGCGCTCATGGAGCTGCTCTGGCCCATGGCGGAGGAGGACAAGGCGCGCAACAGCCTGCGCAACGCCGTACACCAGATCCGCGGCACGCTCAAGGCCCTGCTCGGCGAGAAGGTGGGCCCAAACGCGCTCACCCGCAGCCGGCGCACGGGCACGCTGGCCCTGAAGATGGAGGCGTTCGTCGACGTCGAGGCGATGGAGGAGGCCGTCCGCTCCGCCACGACAATGGTGTCGCAGGCGCGGCACTCGGCGGCGGTGGCCATTCTGCGTGACGCGCTGGCGCTGTACCGCGGGGATTTCCTGGAGTCGGTGCGCGACGACTGGGCCGTGGGGCCACGCACGCGGCTTTCAGAGATGCACCTGCGCGGGCTGGACCTGCTGGCCCGGTCGCAGCTCGCGCTGGGCGACGCGGAGGCGGCGGAAATCGCGGCGCGCCGCGCGCTCAGTTTTGATGACCTGCAAGAAGAAGGCCACACCAACCTGGTGGAGGCGCTGGTGGCGCAGGGGCGCCGCACCGACGCCCTGCGCCATTATCAAGGCGCGGTGGTGCACTTCAAAAAGGAAATCGGCCTGGACGCGCCGGCCCGCCTGGTCAGCGCGTATGATCGGCTGTTGAAGTGAGAAACTCGACGACGATTTCCTGGAAAACCCCGACGTGGGCGACTTTCCCGTCCTGCACCAGAAAATCGATGCCGCGGTCTGGATACGCCGCTTTGAATATCTCCGATCCTTCCAGGGCCATGCGCTCGGGGGGCGGGCCGTAGGCGTTTTCCACCTCTGAAAAATCGCCGCCCACCTTAAAGCCTTCCGGCGTGGCGAAACGCGGCGAGCTGGTGGACGCCTCGACCAGCAGGTCGCCTTCAAGCTCCACGCGGACCTCGTAGCGCATGGCGTACTCGGCGATGTTGGCGTTTTTCACAAGGTCCGCCGCGCGACGACCCAGCACGAAATTCCCGATGCGCTCGCCGGCCACGATGTCGCCGCCGAATTTCCACTCCAGCTCGGGTCGATGCTCCTGCATAATCTATTCTGAATACGTCATGAACTGGCGCACGGCGGATTCAATGTCATCCATCATGCGGTCGGCCACCAGCTCGGCCGCGATGCGGCGGCACATGCGGTCTTCCTGCTCCTGCTTCTGGCCGTCGGCCCACACCACCATGAGGATGTTTTCCAGCAAGCCGGCCTTTTCGTCATCCGTCTTGAACATCTGGCGGATACGGTTCCAGTCGGGCACGTCGGGCAGGTTTTCCTCCAGCGCGTCGTAGGACATGCCGGGCATCATCAGGGATTCTTCAAGCTGCATGATGGTGTTCTGCTCGGTCGGGTCAAAGGCGCCGTCCCCGCGCGCCACCCACAGCATCATGGCCAACACCGCGCGCGACAGATCGAGCACGCGCGCGTCCAGGGCATTGATTTCCTCGACGGAAAGAACGGCATCGTTGAAGATGTAACGGCCGGCCAGGGTGGCCGCGCTGATGTAGATGAAATTCTGGGCCCCGAAAAAGGAGCGGCCCACCAGCGGCAGCGCGGACACGGTCGGATGATTTCGGAAGCGCTCGGCCAGCGTCTGCCCCAGCATGGCCGCATAGGCTTCCGCGCCGCCCTTGACCACGCGGGCCCGGATCTTGCCGGGCGGCTGGACCCCTTCGCCGACCAGGGCGCCGCGGGTGCGCTGATCGCCGAGGGCCACGCCAATGACCAGCAGCACCCGATCGGGCAGCTCGGGATCATCCAGGCGAACCTCGTAGGCGGCAGCCTGGTACAGGATCGACTTGATCATGCGATAGAACAGGAGGCCGACGTCGATCGGAAAGAGGCCGTCGCGGATGGCGGTGCGCAGGCCGGGCATGGCGCCTACCGCGGCCGGCGTGACCGGGGCGCGGGCGGCGAGCTTTGCCTGCTGGTTGACGATCTGGGAGGCCAGCTCGTCGCGGCCGGTCGCGCCACCCTTCAGCCTTGCGTCGCGCACCCAGCTCTCAACGTCCACGCGGCTCTCGCGCACTGCCCAGGTCAACAGCTCGTACAGCCAGTTGTCCGCCATGATGGTCTCTCCTTTTGCAGGCCATTCGGCACGGCGGGATTCGCATTCCTCCGCCCCGAATTGAGGACGCGAACTCTTTCGAGGGGTGAGCGGTGGGGAAGTCCATCAGTCGGTACGACGTCGCGCTTTTCACGCGGCAATTGGCCACGCTTGTCAACTCCGGCCTGCCCATCCACCGCTCGATGGAAGTGCTCATGCGGCAGTATATCCACGCGCCGCTGGGCCTCCCGCTGAGCCAGGTGCAGCGGGCGCTGGGGACGGGCCACCGGCTGGCCGCCGCACTCGCCCGTGAAGCCGATGTCTTCGACTCGATGTACGTGTCCATCGTGGCGGCCGGCGAGGCCCAGGGAAACCTCGACCGCACCCTGATGGAGCTCGCCTCCTACCTGGAAAAAGAGACGGCCCTGCGCGAGCGGGTGCGCAGCGCGCTCACCTATCCCGGGTTCGTCCTTGCGATCACGCTCTTGCTGACCTGGTGGATCTTCACGTTCGTCCTGCCCCAGTTCCAGCCGATGTTCCAGGCCCTGCCCGGGGGCGCGCCGTTTCCGACGCGCGTATTGATGCTGATCATCGCGGTCTGCACAAGGCCCTGGGCGATGGCTATCGTGCTGGGCGGCACGGCGGCCGGGCTCTTCCTTGCGCTGCGCTTTCTGCGCCAGCCCCGGGGCCGCGGCATGTGGGACCGGGCCAGCATCCACTTGCCGGTGTTCGGCAAGCTCAACCGCAAGGTGGTGATGACGCGCATCACGCGGAGTCTCGCCACCATGATGGGCTCGGGCCTGCCCATCATGGACGTGCTGCTTCAAACGGCGCGCACCTGCGGCAACGTGGTCTACCAGGAAAACCTCATGAAAGCGCGCGAGCACTTGAAGACGGGCGGATCCCTCGCAAAGTTCTTTGCCCAGCACCGCGACATCTACCCCCT
>Ga0194121_10012159_pt1 | contig 10093 bp, 11 predicted proteins | sample TA2MahCa50mmetaG_FD_148609 | JGI IMG/M metagenome (GOLD analysis project Ga0194121, IMG submission 148609) | Freshwater microbial communities from Lake Tanganyika, Tanzania - TA2015020 Mahale Deep Cast 50m | ecosystem: Environmental > Aquatic > Freshwater > Lake | place: Tanzania: Lake...
AACCACCACGGGCTCCTGGGGGGGGGACCGTGAGACCGCCTGCGAGCAGGCGCAACAGCAAGCATGCACTCCCTCCTCCATGCGGGCTAAACGACGGGTCTCTGCCGCCTGATGGCAAGACAGAGCCCTGTGTATGAAGCAAATCTATGTTATTGTACATGGTTTTAGAGAGCTGTAAAGAGACTGCGTGAGGTGATGTTGCACGCGAGCGGCTGGTAGGGCAGCAAGAAAGGAATGCACATGCCAGGGAGAATGGTGGCAGAAAAAGACGGGACGATTGGACGCATGATTTTCGATCATCCGGAGCGCCGGAATGCGGTGACGCAAGATATGTGGCTCCAGATCGGTGAGATACTGGAGGATTTTGCCAAAGACGAGGCGATTCGCGTGGTCGTGCTGCAAGGAGCCGGGGACAAAGCCTTTGTCTCCGGGGCGGATATCTCCCAATTTGGCCAGCAGCGGCGCAATGCTGCAGAGGTCGCCGCCTCGAATCGGCTCACCGATGCGGCGCGGCAGGCGTTGGCGACGTTTTCCAAACCAACCATGGCGATGATCCAGGGGTTTTGCCTGGGCGGTGGCCTGGCCATTGCGCTGATGTGTGATCTGCGCTTTGCCTCGACCGACTCCACCTTTGGCATTCCCGCCGCTCGCCTCGGCGTAGGCTATGCGCCCCAGAGCGTCGGGCTGCTGCAGGCCCTGGTGGGCCCGGCTTATACCCGCGAAATCCTCTTCACCGGCCGGCGCTTCAATGGCGAGGAGGCCTTACGCATGGGTTTAATCAATCGCCTCTTGCCGCAGGAAGAGCTCGCATCGTATGTGCAGGAATACGCGACCATGATCGGCAATAACGCCCCACTCAGCATCCGAGCCGCGAAATTCGCCAGCGCCGCTCTCCTGAAAGCGGCCACGAGCGGCGATTTCGCCATGGTAGATCAGGCCGTCGAAGCCTGTTTTAACAGCGCAGACTATCAGGAAGGCCGCACCGCCTTCATGGAGAAGCGCCCGCCAATGTTTACAGGACGTTAGCAGACGCAGCAAGGAGAGTGAGGGCGCGGCAGCTTCTGGCCAGACCCTCTGACCCTCACCCCAGCCTTCTCCCAGGGGGAGAGGGAGTCGGCAAGGGCTGCGAGCGCGCTCTACCCCAGGACGTCTCGAATCCCCGCCACCACGCGGGCCGCATCCGGTAAGCAGAAGCGCTCCATAATCGGGCTATACGGGATCGGCACATCCGGAGCGCACACCCGCTTCGGGGGCTTTCTGAGCGCGCTGAATGTGGCGGCATCCTCCGTCAACAGGGCGGCAATCTCGGCAGCAGCGCTGCACGTGATACACGCTTCATCGACAATCACGACGCGACCTGTCTTGCGCACTGAGGCACGCAGGGCCTCTGTATTTTGTCGTCCAGGCGCAGGGCCGTGCAGACTCCTACCGCCACCGCTTCCTGCCCAATATAGGCGTGTACCACACCGGGAATGTTCCCAGCGTGGAATTCCGCTACTGCCCGTTGATCAAAGGCACGAATGGTCGCCATCTGGCGATACATCGTCAGTAGTTGTGCTGCCTCGAGGGCCATGGTCACCTCCTTTTGCCAACAAACCCAGGTTATGGGCAGGTATTGTACGCTGCCCGGGCTGGAACCTCCAGGGAGGAGTGGTGTACTATGGGCACGCATGTCCGATGCAAGCGCCTGGACAAAGGAGACAAAACGTGTATCTCATGGACTTCGTGGTCCTGGTGGGCACCGCCCTGGGTTCGGCTGTGCTGGGTTCAGTCGCAGGGACGGGGGGTACCGCGGTGCTGTTGCCTGTGCTGGTGCATTACTTTGGCATTCAGGTCGCTGTACCGATGGTAACGCTGGCCAACTGTACGGCCAATCTCAGCCGCGTGTGGCTGCACTGGCGTGAAGTCGATGGACGGGTGGCTGCCTGGTTTACATTGGGCAGTTTGCCGCTGAGTGTGCTGAGTACCTGGATCTTCACCGTGACGGCGCCGGACATCCTTGGCCGCTTGCTGGGCGCCTCGTTACTGGTCATTGTGCTCTGGCGCCGTCTGCGTCCCATCCCGCCCAAAAAACGCGCGCCCTCCTGGTTTCTCCCCCTGGGGATTGGTTTTGGCTTTCTCAATGGCCTGATCGCCAGTATCGGGCCGCTCATGGCCCCGTTTTTCCTCGCCTACGGTCTGGTCAAAGGCAGTTATATTGGCACCGATGCGCTGATGACGGTGTTTATGCAAGGCACCAAACTCGCGGTGTTTGGTTGGACGGGTTTTCTCACTACCCCGGTGCTGCTCTACGGTGGTATGCTGGTACCTTGCATGTTCGCCGGAGCGCTGCTAGGCAAAGGTTTGCTCGAGCGTCTGCCAACCTGGATTTTTACCCTGGTGATTGAGCTAACGCTGGTCATCGCTGGGCTGGATTTGCTGTTGCGTGGCTAGGCTGTCATGGCTGGATCTCCTGGAGGTGCGCTCGGGCTTGCGTCGCATCAGAGGTATACAACCAGTAGCGCCGCCCTGGATAGTGCTGCATGAGTAGGCGGTTCCGGGTGCCCCGGTCCACGGCATAGACGATGTCGCCCTGGAAATCCAGACGATTGCGGGTGAGATCGCGCGGCTCAAAATCACCGCTATTGGCACCGATAAACACGACGGCGTGGTGGATGCCCTGGGATTGTACTAGCTGAAAAAAAGCCATACGCTTCTGCAGCACTGCGGCTTCTCGCCTGAGATGCCACGGCAACTGCAGCCCCAGCGCCACCAGGCAGACACCGACTAACAGCCCAGTGGCGGTCCGTGGCGATAGCGAGATCCACGCCTGGCCCTGGAGCGCACCGCGTGCCGCTAACAACACCATGGCAAACAAGAGGCTATAGTAATAGCGGGGTCCATAGCCCACGAGGGAAGGATAGGCCACCAGGGCATAGACGACGATCCCGGTCACGCAGGTCAGGAGTAAAAGACTGTCCCAACGGTGTGCCGCAGTAGCGCGCTGCGTCCTGTGCCACATCGCCATGGCCTGCCCCCCAGCCAGCAGCAGCATGCCAGGGACCGTCCACCAGAGGAGATCGAGCAAATAGTCGTCGATCAAATACCGCGTCGGAAACGTCACCTGGAGGTTAGATGCCCCACCGGCACTGTATCCAAGATGATAGCCCGTGACGAGCGGATGGCCGTTCTGCAGGGTATGATAACCGAGCAGCACTCCCAAACCTACCAGATGCGTCCCGCCAAACACGAGCCCTGGGATGAGCCCGTAGGTACGTCGCTGCTGTGGCACAAGGCAAAAGAGGCCGCAGGCCAGGAGAAAGGCGAGTTGTTCCAGCGGGCGAATCAACAATGACAGCGAGCCGCACAGCCCGCCCAGGATCAAGCAACGCCGAGAGCGCCTTTCTAAGCCACTGACGAACCCGAGACAGGACAGCGCGAGGGTCAACAGACTGCTCGTGTGGGCCCAGTAAGACGCCGAGTGTAAGAGAAAAAACGGTGCGCACAGCGTCAAGAGCGCGGCCAGTCTGGCGACCTGTGTCGTATACATGCGCTTGCCGAGTTGGTAGATCACGAGCAAGGTACTCGCGCCTAGCACGGGATTGACCAGCCAGGGCATACCGACCAGGACACCGCTAGCGAGCACAACAGGCCAGCCGGGCGGATGTTGCGTATAAAAACGGCCGTTGTTGATCATCCAACCCACATCGAAGAACTCACGCCACGGTGCAGACGCCACGCTGAGCTGCCCCTGGGCAAAGATGCGCGCCTGCAACAGGTAACACCATTCATCGCCCGAGTTGGGGAAATCCTGCAAGACGACCCACCCCAACCCGAGGGACACCAGCAGCCCGGTGAGACCTACGCTGCCCAGAAAGCGCCGCTCGTCCATCACACCCATCCTTTTCCACCAGAGGCGGTCACCATGCGTACACGGGAACGAATGCCTGGCCAAGAGCGTTTAGAGATGGTATGCTATCGTGCGCATGCATGGGTTCTTCTCTCTCTAGACTCCAGGCGGCACAAGTATGGCTGAAGCAATTGACTATTTTAACACGCAGAGTGCGCTGCGCAGCCTGGCGACGCGGGTGGCGCTGCACGCACGGCGTGGCATGTATGCCCGCTTCTTGACACTCGCAGGCGCCCAGCCAGCCGATCGCGTCCTCGATCTGGGGGTCACCCCGGATACCAGTCTGCCAGACTCAAATTTCCTCGAACGTTGGTACCCGCATCGCCACAACATTACCATGGCCTCGCACGAAGATTGCTCGGAGCTGGAAACCGTTTTTCCAGGCACCACCTTTGTACAGATTGCGCCGCATCAGGCGCTGCCTTTTACGGATAGAGCGTTTGACCTTGGCTTTTCTAGCGCCGTGCTCGAACATGTGGGCAACACCGCCCAGCAGCGGTTTTTTCTCCAGGAGCTGCTCCGCACATCCGAGCGGGTGTTTCTGACCACGCCGGATCGGGCTTTTCCCGTCGAATTGCATACATTTTTCCCCTGCCTACACTGGTTGCCGAAACCGTTACATCGCCGTGTACTGCAGGGCCTGGGGCAGTCCTTCTGGGCAGCAGAATCCAACTTGAATTTGCTCACACGCCGTGAGCTAGCGCAACTGGTCACCGAGGCATTGCAGGCCGTAGGGCGGCAGGCCGCGTGGACCATCACCCGATACCGGCTCCTGGGGTTGCCGTCGAATCTGCTGCTCTGGGTGCGCGGAGAGAGTGGGACATGAGTATCTCGACGATCACACCGCAGGCTCCACCCCAGCAGACCGATCACCGTGCCATACCCGGGGTGTCGGTGGTCATTCCGTGCCTCAATGAACGGGCGACGATTGCAGACGCCGTCACCGTCGCCCGGGAGGCTTTTGCAGACTGGCCAGGGGGAGCCACCGTCATTGTCGCAGACAATGGCTCGACCGATGGCTCCGCCGACCTGGCCCAGGCGGCTGGCGCACGCGTCGTCCTCGCACCGGAGCGCGGCTACGGCGCCGCCCTGCAGGCGGGCTTTGCCGCCGCGGATACCGCGTATCTCGTCTACGCTGACGCTGACTTGACGTACGATTTTCACGAAGGCCCACAGCTCGTCAGAACCCTGCATGACGCGCAGGCAGATATGGTCGTGGGCTCCCGTCTCCGGGGGGCCATTGCCCCTGGAGCCATGCCCTTCTTACACCGGTATCTTGGCACACCCGTCCTCACGAGCATTATCAACCTGCTCTTCGCCCATCGTCAGGCGCTCACAGATTGTAACAGCGGTTTTCGCGCCTTGCGCCGGGAGCGTTTCGCAGCGTGGGGCGCGACCTCGCCCGGCATGGAGTTTGCCTCGGAGCTGCTCGTGAATGCCCTGTGCGCGCAGGCGAAGATCCTCGAAGTCCCGGTGTCACTCCACTGTGATCGGGGGGATCGGCAGCCACACCTGCAGACCTGGCGCGATGGTATGCGGCATTTCTTGATGATTCTGGCGCGCGCGCCCTGGCTGTTCTTAAAGACGGGCCTGAGCATTGTGGGGGCTTCGCTGCTGCTCGCCGTGCTCTGTGCGTTCGGGCCACAGTGGATTCTTGGCACATTCGCGCTGTTCGATTATCACACCTTGATCTTTGCCCTCCTCCTTGGCTTCCTGGGCGCGCAGCTCTTTGGTACGGGCCTGATCTTACACCTCCGTCGCCCCCAGCCTGTGGACGCGTTGGCGCGGCGCTTGCTCACGTTACATGAAGGGGTGCTCTTCTGGCTCTTGGTTGGCATCGCTACCAGTGTGAGCGCAGGGGTGATGTTTGTGATGTGGAGCTGGATGCAACACGGTTTTGCCAATATCGCGTATCTCAAATTCACCTTATTTCTGCTCTATGGTGCGACGGTGCTGGGCTCACTCGGGATCAATCTCTTTTATGCGCACCTACTCAAGCGTGCCTAGCATAGCCTGTATGAGGAACCCGACATGCTCTCTCGCTTACTTTCCCTGTGTTTCGGATGCCTCGTTCTTGCCTGGACAGCCGCAATAGCAGCTCAGGACCAAAAAGGCACACTCATCATTGCACTCGATACGCTTGGCGCGCAGACCATGGATCCCATCCTGGAAGCGCGTGCTCCCCACACCCACTACCAGGCGCCAGTGTTTGATTCCATCGTGGGCTTTAACTATGAAAAAGGGGGGATTGGTCCGGGAGTGGCAGAGCGTTGGGAGATGGCGCCCGATGGCAGTCACTGGACGTTTTATGTCCGCCCTGGCCAGAAGTGGCACAATGGCGATCCGGTCACGGCAGAGGATGTCAAATTTAGCCTGGAGCGCACCATGTCCCCTGAATCGGTCTCCTCCAGTGCTGCTGCGCTACGGCGCAATATCCAGCGTATTGAGGTGGTGAACAACCAGACGGTGCGGGTCTATACCAACGGCATCCTCCCATATTTCCCGGAAAGCCTGAGCCGCGCGGTGTTCCAGGAAGGGCAGCTGATGCCCAAGAAATACCTGGAAACGGCCGGACCTGAGGTGTTTCGCAAAAAACCCATAGGGAGTGGTCCCTGGAAATTTGTGCGGAGTGTCCCTGGCGATCGTGTCGAATATGAAGCGGTCGATTATCCGCACTGGCGCGGCACGCCTCACTTTAAGAAAATGGTCATCGTGCTGGTACCCGAGGAAAGCACCCGCGTGGCCATGGTCCGTACGGGCGAGGCGCACATCGCCAGCATTAGCCCGGAATCCATTCGTGAGGTTGAAAAAGCGAACATGCGTGTGGTCTCGGTCCCAGGCACCATGCAAGCGCTCTTTCAATTTTATGGCTTGTATACTCCGGAGTTCCAGCAGTCACCGCTGACGGATGTCCGTGTCCGCGAGGCCATGTCGCTGGCGATTAATCGTCAACAGCTCATCGACCATGTGATGTATGGCAAGGCAACCCTACCGCTCCCCCTCAGTATCTTTCGCTACAGCGTGGATATAGATATCAAACGCTGGGAAACCTGGTCACGCGAGGCGCTCCGTTATGACCCAGAGCGCGCCAAACAGCTCCTAACGGACGCTGGCCATCCTAATGGTTTTGCTATGACCTTCGTGAATACCGCTTTGCCGGGCACGCCATTTATGACCCAGATTGGTGAAGCTGTGGCAGATTTCTGGAGTAAAATTGGCATACAGGTTACAATAAAAAACATCGAATGGGGCTCATATCAGCCGATGATGCGCGGCGAGCAAAAAGGGCTGGCTGGCACGGTCTCGATGTTTCGGGCCGCGGGTCGTCCAGTGGCAGAGAGCCGCTATCACAGTGGGCTCGCAGGGAAAAGCGAGGGGCATCTATTTGGTGAAGAACGGCACTGTGCCACCACCTGTCAAGAATTCGAGCGTTTACATCACGCGGTGATTACCGAACGCGATGAGGCCAAACGGATCGAGCACACCAATCGGATGATTGACTTTGTGGCGCAGACCTGGATTGTCGTGCCCATTCTTGAGGGCATGGGTTACTGGGCGATCAACCCCAAGCATGTGGGAGCATTTCGGCCACTCCCTGGGCGGCACGAACTGGGCGACGTGTTTGAGCGCATTCCCCGGTCTGAGCAAAAATCCTGGCAATAAGACAAGGACCTGGGATGCAGCGCTACATTATACAACGGGTATTACAAGGCGTGCTGGTGTTGCTCCTGGTAGCCACGATCGTGTTCTTTCTGGGGCGCCTGACCGGCAATCCCGCGGATCTGATGCTGCCCGAAGACGCCACCCCGGAGGATCGGCAGGCGCTTATTGCGACCCTGGGATTAGATCGTCCGTATTATGAGCAGCTGTATATTTTTCTGCTCAACGCCGTACAGGGCGACCTGGGGGTCTCTATTCGCTATCGTCAGCCGGCGGCTGCGCTGTTTTTTGATCGTCTGCCCAACACGTTGCAACTGGTGCCCGCCACGCTTGCACTGGCGGTGGGCGTGGCGTTGCCCCTGGGCATGCTGGCGGCGGTCTACCGTGGCAGCATGATCGATAAACTCGCAGGGGCCGCGGCCGTCTGCGGTATTGCGACGCCGAGCTTCTGGCTCGGCATTGTCCTCATCTATGTATTTAGTGTGCAGCTCGGTTGGCTCCCTTCAGCCCGGATGGGCGGCATGGAGCATTATGTGCTGCCCTCCATTACGCTCGGTCTGTTCCTGGTAGCCGGGCTCATGCGTTTAGTACGCTCGAGTATGCTAGAAGTGCTCGACACCGAGTTTGTCAAGTTAGCCCGCCTCAAGGGTCTGCGAGAACTCGTGATCGTGCTGAAGCATTGCTTACGGAATGCGCTGATTCCCGTGATCACGCTTTTCGGGGTCCTGCTGGCGCAACTCGTCACTGGTGCGATTGTCACCGAGACCGTCTTTGCCTGGCCTGGAATCGGCCGTTTGACGTTTGAAGCGGTGCTCTTCCGCGATTATCCGTTGTTGCAAGCTGTGGTGGTGCTGGATGCTATTCTCGTCCTGGGTATTACCCTCATGGTCGATATTCTCTATGCGTATATTGACCCGCGCATCCGTTATAGTTAGCGGGGTAACCGTATGCCGAACTCCCCAACCAGCATAGGGCGCATGGCACTCGCAACAGCATCGGTGACGGACGCCATACAGGTCACCCAGACCGAGCAGCCCCGAGAACGCTGCCATCTCCCGTGGGTGTCGATGAGTATCATTGCGCTCCTGGTATTCGTAGCGCTGGGGGCGCCGTGGCTCACACCCTATTCGCCCATTGCCCAGTCCCTGCCTGATAAACTTCTCCCGCCGTTCTGGGAGGAGGGTGGCAGTCTGGCGCATCCCCTGGGCACGGACCTCTTCGGCCGCGATATGCTGGCACGTTTATGTTACGGAGCGCAAGTCAGTTTACTGGTCATCGTCCTGTCGTTACCGGTAGGTGGGGGCGTGGGCCTGCTCGTTGGACTCATCGCAGGGTATGTGGGCGGGCGGGTTGATACCATCTTGATGCGGCTGGTCGACGCAGCCTTAGCCTTCCCGACCATTTTGTTTGCCCTGCTGCTGGCCATCACCATGGGCCAGGGCTTGCGGACCCTGATGATTGCCATTGGGCTGTTGCTCTGGGCACGTTTTGCACGTGTCATGCGCGGGGAAGTGCTGGCCATCAAAACGCGTGATTTCGTGGCTCTGGCGCAGGTACGCGGTTGCTCGCATGTGCGTGTAGTCCTGGCCCATATCCTGCCGAATGTGATGAATACCTTTATGGTCCTCTTGACGCTGCACGTGGGCGTCGTCATCCTCGCCGAAGCGTCCCTCAGCTTTCTGGGCGCAGGGATTCCCCCTCCTACGCCGTCCTGGGGACAAATGGTGGCGGATGGGCGGGGAAAAATTGCCAGCGCCTGGTGGCTCTCCCTGCTCCCTGGCGTCGCCATTACCCTTGTGGTGCTAGCGTTTAATCTGTTTGGTGATTGGCTGCGCGATCGTCTCGATCCCAAGCTGAGACAATTGTAGACATTCTGTATCGTCAGGCTGCACCTTGACTCTGGTGGGGCCTTCGCCTACAGTAGAGACCAGGTATCTGGAGGCATTCTCGAGATGCGTGTGATCTCTTGTAAGGAAGAGGCATATGGCACAGAACATCCCACAGCAAGCTGAAGGCCGTGTCACTCGGGGCCTGACACGGCGCGCGTTTCTCACGACAAGTATGGCAGTGGCTGCCACAGCTGGGGTGGAGTGGGCGCGTGGACAGGCCCCGGCGTTTGCACAGACCCGGACGCTGCACATCTTAGAATGGAGCAGTTTTGTCAAGGAAGCGGATGTTATCCGTGATCAGCAAGCGGCTGAATTTGGCAAGCAAGCAGGGGTCAAGGTCACCCTCGAGCATATCAATGCCAATGATATCCCCGCCCGGGCAACGGCCGCCATCGAAGGTCGTAAAGGGCCGGATATTTTGCAACTGCTCAACAATTATCCCCATCTCTATGCCGGGGGGCTGGAAGACCATAACGCGCTGGTCGCGGAACTGGGGGGGAGAAGTTTTATCCGTTTATTCTTGGTGCCGTCCAGGTCGAGAAAGTGGCACGCGGGGCCTGGTTGACGGACAAAACTTATCAAATTTAATCAATAAGTTCCGCACAGATTAGCGACCTAGTAAGAAAGGCGTGTTCGCCCATCCTCCTACCCTGGT
>Ga0194121_10012164_pt1 | contig 10090 bp, 5 predicted proteins | sample TA2MahCa50mmetaG_FD_148609 | JGI IMG/M metagenome (GOLD analysis project Ga0194121, IMG submission 148609) | Freshwater microbial communities from Lake Tanganyika, Tanzania - TA2015020 Mahale Deep Cast 50m | ecosystem: Environmental > Aquatic > Freshwater > Lake | place: Tanzania: Lake...
ACAATTTGGCTAAAATTCATTACCGATGGGGGCAAAACGCGGATGTAGTGGTGCGGATGCCAACGGGCGCCGGCGTGGGTGCTGGCCCGTTTCATTCTCAGTCGAATGAGGCCTGGTTTTTTCACACGCCCGGACTCAAAATCGTGTACCCATCTACGCCCGCGGAGGCTAAAGGATTGCTGCTGACTGCTTTTGAGGATCCCAATCCCTATTTATTTTTTGAGCATAAAGCGCTTTATCGCTCCATTTCTGGACCGGTGCCTGAGGGCTATTATACCCTGCCCGTTGGTCAGGCTCGGGTGGTTCGTACGGGAAATGACGCAACTATTGTTACCTATGGTATGGGCGTTCATTGGGCTCTTGAAGCCATAGAAGAGCAGGGATGCGATGTGGAGTTGATTGATTTGCGCACGCTTTTACCCTGGGATCAGGACACTGTACTGGAATCGGTCCGCAAAACAGGGCGTGTTTTGGTATTGCACGAAGATTGCTTAACGGGCGGAATCGGCGGTGAGATCGCCGCTGTCATCGCTGATCAAGCATTTCGCTTTCTTGATGCCCCGGTTATGCGCCACGGTGCTATGGACACACCGGTACCATTTGCGTTAACCTTGGAGCAACAGTTTCTCGGGGTTGATCGCTTTAAATTGAAATTAAAAGCCTTGCTCGAATACTGATTTTTGCCTGAAAAAAGTTATTTTGTGCCCTCGATTTATAAAACGAATGAAACAACTCCTACGATTCGCCCTAATTGCCTTGTTGGTATCGGTTGCAGCCCTGAAGGCTATAGCTCAGCCCATTAATTTGCCGCCCGGTGTCACCCTTCGTTATTTCACCTCATTTGAGAACCCTAATCCGTTTAATTTTTCAACTTCGGTCGGAAATCCGGGTTTTACTGTCGAAACCACTTTGCGGTTTCCTACCAATGCAGGCCAATCCGTACGTGGCCGAATGGGCGTAGGTCAAAGTAGTACACTCACAACCAGTACCTTTTCTACCCTTGGGCAATTTAAGGTATGGCTTGATTTTGCACACATCGCTAAAATTGAGCAAATTGATTCTGCGGTGATTCAATACTCCATTAACAATGGAACTACTTGGATCAACCTAACCGGTCAGACCTGTCGTTATTTTGGAGCATCTTCTTATTTCCGCACGGCGAATAAGTTTACACAGCAGGCTTATCCAGTTGAATGGCAATTGGCCAATACCGGTGCCATCCCACAAAACAACGCAACCTGGTGGAAAAATGAGCGATTTGATATCTCGCTCGCCGTAGGCAATCAACCTAACGTTATGCTGCGTTTCTTCATGGCCGACCGGAATAACAATGCCATGGGCTCGCCCAGTGCGGCTTATGGATGGCTACTGGACAGTATTTTAGTGACTTCCGCATTCTCCGAGTTAATCCCGCCCTTAATCACCCATACCCCAATTACGGGCATGCAGTTCAATATTGCACAAACCATTACAGCCACTGTCCGGGATAGTCTTGGTTGCGATTCAACAGGCATCGCAGATGTGTGGTTGTTTTACAAGAAGAATTCGGGTTCGCTCGATTCATTGATCATGAACCGCACAGGAACGACCCTCAATTGGACACGGGCGTTAGATACCAGCCGCGTGGCGGATGGGGATACGGTGCGCTACTACATCAGAGCCAAAGATTCGTCGCCCTCGGGCAATATCAAATACTTCCCCAACCAGGCGAATCCTGGCGACAGCTTCATCACCTATTTAGCCTCCTTCTTCCCGACCATTGGCGGACATACCGCCATTCAGGGACAGCAGTTTTCGCCTGGCCCCTTTGCCATAACGGCCAACTTCACGGATGCCTCGGGCATAGACTCGGCTATTTTGAACTATCGGATCAATCAGGGGCCGTGGCTCAAAACGAGAATGTTGTCTGTTGGTAGCAATAACTTCAGAGATACCATACGCACCATAGACGGTGATACGGTGCGCTATTATTTAGAAGCTGTCGATAACTCCCCTCGTCGTTTTCGGGCATTCTTACCGAATCGAAACCTTTCACCCGATACCTCCTGGTTGTTCATTGCTTCAGGACCTCCTGATGTTTCATGGCCCCAATCGTCTAATCAGTGTGATGTGTTTTTAGGCTCAATATTTTCCTATGGACCGTTCACCATTGGACTTCGGGCACTCGATGGATCCGGAATTGATACGGCTGTTTTGTTTTATCGGGTAAACCAAGGTCCTTGGTTGCAATCTGGTATGACGCGCAACACGGTAGCCAATGCCTTCTGTAACTGGCAAGCAACCATTACGCCAACGGTGACCAACCTCGATACGGTTTTTTATTACGCTCGGGTCCAAGACGCATCGGTACGCAATAATTTCACGATCTCACCTTCAGCTTCATCCCCACGTTATTTCATTACGTTGGGCCCGACAACGCTTCCCTATTCGGATAACTTCGATGCGAGCGATCTATGGACGGGTTATATTGCCAGCGGAACAGTGACTAACCCGGCGCTTACATTGGGTGGTTGGAACAGAGGTACGCCGGCCAAAAGCATTATTAATTCCGCGCGTTCTGCACCGAATGCATGGGTAACAGGGGCGTTGAATGCAGATTATCCGGCCAACGCTTGGTTTGTTTTAGAATCGCCCGTCTTTACTTTCGCCCAGGCTCAGAATGCCATTCTATCATTCTGGCAACGCAGAGAATTTGGGGCAGGTGATGGTTTTTGGATCGAATATACTGTTAACCCGAACAGCGTTCCCCCTACCTGGACGAAACTCGGAAATGCATCTGCAACGGATACGAACCAAACAGAATGGTACAGTGTAGCAGATATTGCTGGTCTCACAGGAGCCACCGGTGGTGCATGGGCCGGTAGTTCAAATGGGTGGGTTCGGTCTGAACGTAGAATGAGTGAAGCTAACCTTCAAGGTGCGAACCGTCCGATCCCGAACGATAAGGTCAAGTTCCGATTTGTTTTTCGCTCCAATGCTACAGCTCAGGGAAATGGGGTAGCGATCGACGACATCAGCATTACTTTCCCTCCTGTTGTTGATTTGGCAGTTACTACCATCGCATCTAATTCATCGAATTTGCCGGTTTCCATAGCCAACAACAACTTCCAAAGAGTTGCAGGTGATAATCTGGTGCTCTTTTCACGCTTCCGGAATTTTGGACGTTCCATCATTGATACCATTATTCCAATCGTTGTGGAGTTGGGTACCTACCGCGACACCACATTCATCAACACGCGCATTAATCCCAATGCTTTTGGCCCGTCGTTCACCACGGCTTTCCGGCTCGATACCATACCCTCTGTTCCTGAGGGATGGTTTACGGTACGCATCTATTCATTGTTTCCCAATGACGAGAACCGAACCAATGACACCTTGTCGGTGCAGATGTATGGCGTTCCCCTGCGAACTGTGGGTTATTTAGACAATTTTGATGGGTCGGTTGATGAGTGGATGAACGTACCAATAAGTACTAGCCCCCTGGTCTGGCAACGAGGTATTCCTACGGGCACTGCCTTGAATACAGCATTTTCCGCCCCCAATGTTTGGGCCACGAATTTATCTGGGGTGCCTGCAGCCAATGCTGTTGCCTATTTGTATTCACCGATAATCAATTTCAACAATGTTGTTAATGGAACTGTGCGCTTTAGAATGAATAAGCGCCTAGCAGGAAGTGGTGCGATCCGATTGAGTTGGGCAGATACTCTGAGCAATACCTGGCAGATTCTGGGTGGGATTGCAGACGGATTGAGTCCGAATCAGTCCTGGTACAGCAGTTCAATCGCCATCGGATCTGTTACAGGCCCAGCTTGGACACAATCTCCTGCGGATACGGCCTATATCACTCATATTCTCAGATTGCCCGCAACCTTCAACTACCGAGCAGGAAGAGGGGTGCGCTTTCGCTTTGAGTTTAAGAGTGGAACAGCCGAAGGAGTAGTGATCGATAATTTTGAGATTTTACCCCCGCCTCCTGTTGAATTGGAACTTATTGGTATTACCGCACCAGGTATAGGAAATTGCCTGCCGGTGGTCAGTGGTGATAGCCTGCGTGCGGTGGATACCGTTTCCGTATTGGTTCGCAACAACGGTGGAGATACACTGCGTACGATCCCATTTAACATCAGTTTATCAACCGGTACCGGTGTTGCAACTCCGTTGTGGCCGACCGACTATATTCACTTAGACACCATAGCCCCCAATCAAACCAAACTGATCAGGCTATTGCGGGGCTTTAATTCGCCCGCTCCCGGTTGTTATACTTTGAGGGCCTTTCATCGAATGCCATCAGATACAGTTCGAAGAAATGATACGGCTAGTCGATCCGTACGAGCGATACCGGCGCTTGACTTGATGGTGGTCAGTATTCTCGAGCCGGCTGCGTCGATTTGTCACCCCGCTGGCCCCACTAGGGTGCGTGTTGTTGTTCGCAATATAGGTCACACGGCATCTGGAAGCTTCAACCTGGGTTATCGATTGTCTTCAGGCGCCATTCAGACTCAGTCATTTACGAGAACCATTCAGCCCAAGGGCTATGATACGCTTACATTATCGACGCCTGTTAATGTTTTGTTGGGACCTGATACCCTAAGAGCCTTTGTTCGAAATGTTTCGGATCCGGTGCCCAATAACGACACCCTAATTCGATATCTGGTTGGATCTCCACCTATTCAATTGATTCACAGCAATACTTTTGATGGTTTTAATGCGCTGGGTCTGTACTGTCTTGCCCCATCGTCGATTGGCCTTGCAACGCCCATTCCGGCCGTTACCGGAGGTAGTGGTGAGGCACTGATTTTGGAAGGCTCAGGTGGTACATGGGATGCGGCCGTGCCTTTGCCTTCTTTGGGCGGTGTCTGGAATGCGAACTTCAACCCAGATCGATTGCGGCAGGTCGCGATGCCGGTTTCGAGTACGGTGAACGACACCAACTTGCACATTCGATTTCGCTTACAACAGATACTCCGTGCATCCGGTACATCAGGAGGGGGAAATGTTTATCTGAGGGTTTTGGTGAATGGACAGCAAGTGTACAACGCACCCGCCCGCACCACAGACGGAACTTTCCAAAGCTTAGAAAACGTCTCGCTGAAAGGATTTTACACACCGGGTGAGCCATTTTTGTTGGAAATTCAAGGTAAATCAAACTTCTCTTACAGTACCAACACCTCATTAAGGGCGAATGCCAACATAATCGATGAGTTGTTTATCTATCATAGACACGCCCAAGGGGCTGAAGTCATGGAGGTCGTCTACAATAAGCCATTCCCTTCGGCTACCGATACAGTACTTGCCTCTGCCCGGATCAGGAACAACGGCGACAATACGTTGAACACCGTTAATGCTCGATTAACTCTGAATGGGCTGGCAGTTCCGGGCGGGACGCTCACCATCAATAACTTGAATCTTGGCTTTATGGTGGATACCCTTTACCAGTTTCAGTCGCCCTTCTTCCTGAATGAGGGGAGCAATACCATTTGTGTGGATGTTTCTCAGCCGAATGGCACAGCAGACCAATACCCCTACAACGACACGGCTTGTACGGAAGCGATCGGATTCCCGGTCATCAGTTCGTTTCCCTATTGCAATAATTTCGATGGGGCCCTGCCTGAATGGCTCACGCGCAATTGGTCGACCTTGCGCAGTGGTGGAAACAGTTGGACCAAGGGTACACCGGCAAAGGGATTCATGAATGGCGCTGCGAGTGGTTCTAATTGTTGGTATATCGATGCAGACAGTACGTATAGTCCGTATGATTCCTCTGCTTTGTTCACACCGATTTTTAGTGTTCAGCAAGGCTCTTGTTATCGGGTTAGTTTCAAAACTAAATTCTTAACCGATTTTTGGGCGAATAACATCACCAATGCACCTTTGCATGGAGATGGAGGAACCATTGAGTACTCTACGAATGGTGGTATCCGATTCTTGAATTGGGGCGAAATTGATACGGTTACCTTCAATTGGTACAACAACGTCGTGCACTCATTAAAGGACTATACGGTTTCACCCAGTAATGCTGGTTTTGGTTGGTCTGGTCAAAGTGATAGTGCATGGATGGATATGTCCCATATTTTCAATACCATCAGCACCGCTCGTGTGATTTTCCGTTTCAAGTTTGCATCGGATGATGCCTTCCAGGGTGAAGGCTTCGCGATTGATGATTTTTGCTTCGAGGAGGTTTCCGCACCCTGTGATTTGGTTTCGGTTGAGGAATTGACTCGAGGTGGATTTATTTTGCACCCGAATTATCCGAATCCGTTTACGGGTTCTACCCGGATTCGCTATGAATTGTCGGAGGGAGCCAAGACACAGCTGTTGATCCAAGATCTATCGGGTCGGGTCTTGTGGCAAGGGCAAACAGAGCGTAGAGAAGCGGGCTTGCATGAGGAAGATGTTCAACTTGGACATCTACAGTCTGGAATCTATCTCTATACGCTGCGTGTCGATGGTTTATCAAAGACCCGTAAGATGATTTTAACCCGATAAGCCAATCACATCATTGATTTTTTCGTATCTTTGCGCCTCTTTAAAGAAATTACTCGGTTATGAAAAAGAATATTCACCCATCCAACTATCGTCTTGTGGTCTTCAGGGATATGTCTAACGACTATATGTTTTTGGGAAAATCTACTGCTGAAACACGCGATACGGTGAAATGGGAGGATGGCAATGAATATCCAGTTATTAAATTGGATATATCGCACACATCACACCCGTTCTTCACAGGAAAACAGGTATTGGTTGATACAGCGGGACGAGTCGATAAATTCAATCAGCGCTACCGCCGTAAGTAATTCAATGATATTTGTGCCTTTTAAAGACCCTCTTCGGAGGGTTTTTTTATCGAATAGGGGGGTCGGATTATGGGTGATTTTATTCTGTATTGGTCTGAATGGATCGGCCCATGCTGTTGATACCTTACGGGTCATGACTTATAATTTGATGTATTTTGGTTCATCGACTACCGATTGTACGCCAACGGTCAACGTGCAATCCGTAAAGGAAGGGCATCTACGTACCATCATTCCTCATGTTCGCCCACACATCATCGGTTTCCAGGAGGTTGGTCCGAGTAGTGCAGTCACGCTCTCGATTCTTAATAATGTTTTGAATGTAGGGGGTGAAACACGATGGGCTCGAGCTAATTTGATGAATCCTGCGGGTTCCTCTATTGTTAGTATATTGTATTACGACAACCAGAAACTGGGTATTTCTCGTCAATTTCCCATTTCGTCTGCCGTGCGTGATCTGATGTATTATCGCATGTTTTACCGTCAGATACCGCCTTCTGGCGATACGCTATGGCTTAATGTGGTTGTATTCCACTTGAAGGCGGGCTCCACACCATCGGATGCATCTACAAGGGCCCAAGAAACTGCTGCGCTCATGTCATACCTCGATCAACTAAATTTGAATGAGAATATTTTGGTGATGGGTGATCTCAATATGGGTTCTAGCAGTGAGTTGGCGTACAGTCAGATGGTGAACCATTCGCAACCCGACAACCGTTTGTATGATCCCATCAACAGGCCTGGTACCTGGAACAACAACAGTTCTTTTGCGCAGTGGCATACGCAGTCGACCAGAACCAGCGGCACTGTCTGTTTTTCTGGGGGCGGTCTTGATGATCGTTTTGACCAAATATTAGTGAATCGACGCATTTTGGGTGACTCTGCCGGCATTCGGTACATCACAGGGAGTTACCGAAGCATCGGAAATGACGGTCAACGATTTCAGGGAAATGTGCAAACGCCTTTCAACGGTTCTGTTCCTGTGTCGGTGTCAAATGCCTTATACAATGTTTCGGATCATCTTCCGGTAGTGCTTGATCTTCACATCAATGTACAGCAGGGGACATCCGTTCGCGAAGTTACCCGTGGCGGGGCATTGCCTTGCACATGCAGCTCGAATGTAGGCGGGTCGGTCATTTGCGATTGGTCCGGACTTTTGGAAGCTGGGTCTGCTGGACTTTTGAAAGCTGAGTCTGCAGGACTTTATCAGTGGAGTTTATTAGAACCTGGTGGGCGGGTACTTCAAATGGGGGAATGGTTTGTTGATGCGAACCACAACCGGCATCAAGTGGACACCCGTGATCTGCCTGCTGGTCTGTATTTTCTAAAGCTCGTGCACACGCAAAGTGGTCGAACCAAATTGGTGCGCCATATACAAATGTTCAATCGCTAATCCACAGGCAATCCTGCCGATGGAAAGGATTGGGCATGTTCCGCAATAAATTTTAGAATTTCCTCTCGCCCACGTCCAGTTTGGGCCGATGAAAAGAAATGGCATTGAGGTGGGCTTGGGAGGGCAGACAGAAATACTTCTGTTTGTTTTTTGAGGGCTGTTGACTTTAGTTTATCGGTTTTTGTAAAAATTATGGCAAAAGAACGTTGATTTTGAGCCAGTAAACGTGCAAATTCAAGGTCGTTGGGTCGTGGCTCTACCCGACAATCAATGAGCAACAGCACAAAACACAGGTTACTTCTTTTGGAAAGGTAAGCCTTGAGGTGTTTGGACCATTCGCTGCGCATATTCTGAGATACTCGGGCATAGCCATAGCCGGGTAGGTCGGCCAAATAGGATTGATTTCCAACTTGATAATGGTTGATGGTTTGCGTTTTTCCGGGTTGTCCGGACGTTCGAGCCAATCCTTTATGTCCGGCCAGCATATTGATGAGCGAGGATTTACCCACATTCGAACGGCCTGCTACAGCGAATTCGGCGCGGTCTGGGGTAGGCATCTTCTGTACATCGAGTTGACTCGACACATACACAAATGGGGGTGGGGTTGACTTCATCCGTACAAAGGTAGGGTATGGCTAATTATGTCGTATCTTTGCAACTTTTTAATGCACAGTGCGTTTAGTCTAGTAATTTGGTCACAGTGCATTTAGTCTAGATATCAGGCCATCATCTCGAGCACTTAGTCTATTTTACCAGCTCAGGGACCAATTTGACAACACAAGAACTACTCAACTCACCATAGATTGCCCAGCATAACCCCATATCCCGGACAGGCCGGAACCAAAAAAGAACAGGTTGCAGATATGTTCGACTCCATTTCGGAGCGCTACGACCTGCTCAACCGTGTATTGTCGCTTGGAATTGATGTACAATGGCGTAAACGTGTACTGAAAAGACTTAGGCCGTATGCACCCCAGAGCATATTGGATGTCGCTACCGGCACGGGTGATTTAGCTATTGGTCTTCTTCAATTGAAACCAAAAGAGGTTGTTGGCCTCGATCTTTCTCCGGGCATGTTGGCGCAGGCAGATCAGAAAGTCAGAAAAAGGGGATTAGCGGATCGAATTCAGCTCGTAGAAGGCGACAGCGAACAATTGCCCTTTGCTCAAGATTATTTTGATGCGGTGACTGTTGCCTTTGGCGTGCGCAATTTTGAGCAACTGGAACAGGGATTATCGGAGATGGCTAGGGTACTGAAAAGTGGCGGTGTGGTGGCTATTCTTGAGTTTTCGCGTTCGCGTGTGCCGCTCGTCGCGCCCTTATTTAAATTGTATTTTCACCATATATTACCCGCATTGGGTCGATGGGTGTCGCGTGATGCCTCGGCTTACACATATTTACCCGCCTCTGTGGCGGCATTCCCGGAAGGAGACGAATTTCTGCGTATTTTACAAAAGTCCGGCTTTTGTGAAGCACAACAAGAACGGCTGACATTTGGGATTTGTACCTTATATACCGCACAAAAGAAATGAGCGCATCCATCAAAATTCAGTATTGGCCTTTTTTTGCCGCCCTATTTTTTGGATTGTCAACAGCCAACGTGCATGCCCAAATGAATTTTAGTCATTACGACGAAAAGGCGGTTCATTATGGGTTCTTGGTTGGCCTCAACAGCAGTGGATTCGCCATCAGTCTAGACGATGCCGTATTGGAGCGCGACGATAGTTTGCGGTACGTGCGCTCTGGCCATGGTCCAGGTTTTCACCTCGGTGTGGTCAGTGACTTCCGCTTGGCAGAACATGCCGCTCTGCGTTTTACGCCAACTTTGATGTTTTTGCAGCGCGATATGTATTATAGCTATACCCGGCCAAGCAGTGATTTACGTAAGTCGGTGCAAATGGCGAAC
>Ga0194121_10012168_pt1 | contig 10089 bp, 10 predicted proteins | sample TA2MahCa50mmetaG_FD_148609 | JGI IMG/M metagenome (GOLD analysis project Ga0194121, IMG submission 148609) | Freshwater microbial communities from Lake Tanganyika, Tanzania - TA2015020 Mahale Deep Cast 50m | ecosystem: Environmental > Aquatic > Freshwater > Lake | place: Tanzania: Lake...
CCGAATTCACCATCAGGCTCGCGGTCCACGAGCCTACGTTGCCGAACCCCAGCACCGCTACCCGCGACCCCTCAAGCGGCACTCCCTGCGCCTTCGCCGCCTCCCGGGCGGCCACCGTCACCCCTCGTCCGGTCGCCTCCACGCGGCCCACTGTACACCCGATGCTTAGAGGCTTTCCCGTCACGATACCCGGCACGTCGTGGCCCCAGTGGGCGCTGACGGTGTCCATCAGCCAGGCCATCACCCGTCCGTCCGTGTTCACGTCAGGCGCCGGGATATCCCGGTCTGGCCCGATGATGGGCGCGATCTCCGAGGCATACCGTCGCGTCAGCCGCTCCAGCTCCCCCTCCGACATCGCCTTGGGATTACACGTCACACCGCCCTTCGCTCCGCCGTAAGGGATGCCGGCCACCGCGCACTTCCATGTCATCCACATCGCCAGGGCCTTGACCTCGTCAAGGGTGACGTCCGGGTGGTAGCGGATGCCGCCCTTCCCCGTCCCGCGCGCCAGGTTGTGCTGCACCCTATGCCCGGTGAACACCTGGACACGCCCGTCATCCATCTTGACCGGGAAGTGGACCGTCAGCTCCCGCTTTGGCCTCCGCAGCCGCTCACGCAGCCCCTCGTCCACTCCCAGCCGTTATGTACACCGACTCAGGCGCACCCATCTTCGGATGGGCCCGCTTCGAGGAGGGTTTCCTGGTTGAGGCCATGTTTGCGCTCCCTCCACCATTTCGGGTCGTGGTCACTTTTCTTTCAGCCCCATGAGGTCGCGGATGAGCTTGTCCAAAAACTCATCCTTGGCGTTCGGGTGGCGTGTGGACGCGAACCACCTCAGGTCCACCAAGGCCTCTGCATTGTGGCCCAACCTGTGGTGGACGAGGCCACGGTCTCGCCGCTCCTCGGCCGCCTCCGGCACCAACGACACAAGCATGTCCAGCACCGTCAGCGCGCGCTCGAAGTCCTCCTTACGGACGTAGATGGCCTTGAGATTGCGGAGCATCCGCGCGATGAAGTCCCGGTTCCGGATGGGCGCCAGGTGGCCGGGCTCCCACGCCACGGCATTGTTCGTCATCAGATGGAACCGCTGGCGGCACTCGTCCACCGAAAGCAGGATTCCCTTGTGAAACGGGTCAATGAATAGCCCTTCCTCGTCCCGGTGCCGTACAAGGAAGTGCCCCGGCATTCCGATGCCCAGCAGCGGCACGCCCAAGCGGCGGCCCACTTCGATGTAAACAAGCGACAACGTGATGGGGATGCCTACTCTGCGCGAGAGCACGTCGTTCAGGTAGCTGTTTCGCGGGTCGTAGTAGTCATCTTGGTTACCGGTGAATCCCAGGTCGTCGAACAACCACTTGCTCAAGGCGTTCACCGCCTGCAGCGGCTCTTGACGTTCTGACACCCAGTGGGCCGCGCCCGCTGCCAGCGAGTCCAAAGTGCCTAGCTCGCGCTGTATGTCGAGGGATGGGTACTCCGAAGCGCCGATAAGTAGCGCGGTCGAGGCTAGGCCGACCTCATCCTCCGGCAGCGCTGCCGCCTTCAAGAACTGTTGCAGGACCGCAGTCTTATCCATGTCCTACTCCTCTGCTAGACACTGCGCGAACCCCTCGCGGTACGTCGGATAGACAAACTTTCCATCCAACAGGCCTTTGGCGTAGAGACTCACTACGCGCCGGCCCTGGGGCCGCGCTTCCCGCCAATCGCCGGGTACTCGTATGCCAAGCGACTCCCCTAGGAAGCCAAACGTCTCCCGGTTCGTGGACGACCGCTCGTCCACTGCGTTCACGACTCTTAGTCCATCATCATGGTTGGGCGCGCCAACTGCCAGGATGAGCCGGGCTAGGTCGTGGACGTGGATGCGCGAAATCATCCGGTTGCCCGACTCCGCACGCCGGAAGTCTCCATACTTGAACCGCGCTGCCATGCACCGTCCCGGCCCGTAGATGCCGCCGCACCGCAGTACACGCAAGTCTGGCACCAGGCGCGCGACGTGCTGCTCCAACAGCAGCCGCTCCGCACCTCGCTCCGTATCCGGCTTGGCGGGCGACCCTTCGTCCATGGTAGGCAGGTCCTTCTCGTCCTCGGCGGTGAACTCCATCGGGTACACCGAAGTCGAACTTACGTGGATGAAAGCTGAACCTGGATTCCACTCCAGCACCTTTTCCAACTCCTGCCGATACGGATGTTCTAGTCCGCCCTTGCTATGCACGGCAGGTACTGTGTCCAGGATGACGCCAATACCCTTTTTGGACAACTCTTGAAGGCCTTCTGGTCCTGCGGCAGTGTATCCCTTCGCTCGTAGCTCCTCCGCGTTGCGGCTCAAGAAGGACACCTGGTGCTCCTTCGAGAACTTCGAGGCGACGTACCTTCCGGTGTAGCTTCCTCCCAGGCACAGGATGTTCATCCAAGACCGCCTTAGGCCAGCTTCAGCACCCGCTTCGAGTTTTCCAACAGCACTTTACGGCGCACGTCTTCCTTCAGCGGCAGGTTCTTGAACTCGGCCAACCACTGGTCGGGCGGCAGAAATGGGTAGTCGGACCCGAACAACACCTTGTCCTTGAGCCGCGAACCCGTCTCCCGCACCAACGCCTCCGGCAGATAGCGCGGCGACCACCCCGACAGGTCTATGTACACATTGGGCTTGTGCAGCGCCACCGCGATCTGCTCCTCCGTCCACGGCCAGCCCGCGTGCGCCATGATGATGGTCAGGTCGGGGAAGTCCGCCGCCACGTCGTCGATGTACGGGATGGGCGCGCTGTACTTGAGTTTGATGCCGCCACCGCCGGGCATTCCCAGTCCCGACGCCGCGAACCCGCTGTGGTACAGCACCGGCACCCCTAGCTCCACGCACTGTGAGTAAAGTGGATAGAACTCCTCGTCGTTCGGATAGAACGCCTGCTGGCCTGGGTGCAACTTCAACCCCTTCAGTCCCAACTCCCTGACTGCACGTTGCAGCTCCGTGACCGCCGAATGCCCCTTCCACGGGTCCACCGATGCGAACCCGATGAACTGCTTCGGATGCTTGGCCACGATGCTGGCCACGTAATCGTTCGTGTCCGGAGGCCCGCCGCCCTTCGTCTCCCAGTCGATGGAGAACACCACGCCCAGGATGTCCCAGTCCCGGTACTTCCGCGCCATCCCGTCCGCGTCCGGAAAAGGCCCATCCTTGCGGAAGTAGCGGCGTAGGCTGGCGTCAACCGCCGATTCAGGCAACCCAGGCTGCCGCGGCACGTGGACATGCATGTCTATCGCGTGGATGGCTTTCCTCCTCGTCCCGGGTGAACCCTGAACGCGCATCCATATTACTCCAAGACTGCGCCTCATACGACCGGTTTTTCGCTGATTGTTTAGCTGGGAGCGGCGCTATTGACACCCCTCCCATGCGGCGCTAATCTGCCCCCACCGTGAGACGGACCGGCCGTGGATAGGGAGGAGAACCATGCCATATGACAAGCTGAAGGCCTGGCTCGACGCGGAGATGCAGACGATCCGCGATACAGGCCTTTACAAAGAAGAGATCGTCATCAAGTCGCCCCAAGGCCCCAGCGTGACCACAGACCGGGGTGAACTGGTCAACTTCTGTGCCAACAACTACCTCGGCCTCGCCAACAGCCCCGCGATCAAGGCCGCAGTCGTGGAGGGGATAAGCACCTACGGCTACGGCATGGCCTCGGTCCGCTTCATCTGCGGCACGCAGGAGATCCACAGGACACTTGAGGCCCGCATCTCCAGCTTCCTTCGCATGGATGACACCATCCTCTACACCTCCTGCTTCGATGCCAACACCGGCCTCTTCGAGACCATCCTCGGCGCCGAAGACGCCATCATCAGCGACGGCCTCAACCATGCCAGCATCATAGACGGCGTCCGCCTCTGCAAGGCCCAGCGCAAGGTCTACAAGCACGCCGACATGGCCGACCTGGAGGCCAAACTCAAGGAGAGCGCATCCGCCCGCCTACGCATGATCGCCACCGATGGCGTCTTCTCCATGCAGGGAGATGTCGCCCCCCTCAAGGCCATCTGCGACCTTGCCGACAAGTACGACGCTCTTGTCATGGTGGACGACTCCCACGCGACCGGCTTCTTCGGCCCCAACGGCCGCGGCACCCCTGAACTGTGCGGCGTCGAGGGCCGCATAGACGTCCTCACCAGCACCCTCGGCAAGGCCCTCGGCGGCGCCCAGGGCGGCTTCACCACTGGTCGTAAGGAGATCATCGCCTACCTGCGCCAGCGCTCCCGCACCTACCTCTTCTCCAACTCCATCGCGCCACCTTTGGCCGTCGGCGCCCTCAAGGCTCTCGAACTGGTCCAGCAGCGACCAGAGCTGCGCCAGCGCCTCATGGACAACACGCGCTACTTCCGCGAGCAGATGGCCGCCCTCGGCTTCACCATCATCCCCGGCATACACCCCATCGTCCCCGTCATGGTCGGCGACGAGCGCAAGACCGTCGAGCTGGCCAAGGCCGTCAACCAGCGAGGCATCTTCTGCGTCGGCTTCAGCTTCCCCGTCGTCCCCAGGGGCGAGGCGCGCATACGCCTCCAGATGTCGGCGGCCCATACGCGCGAGCACCTCGACAAGGCCCTTGCCGTCTTCAAGGTAGCGGGCAAGCAGCAGGGCGTGATCAAATAGGGTTTTATCAAGTTGACTTTGTAGTTCATGAAGTCAACTTGATAGATTAGCAGAGACGATTTTCATAGTGGAGGTGCGGCATGACCGTTGATAAGACAGAACTGGTCAGCAAGGTCGCCATCGTCACCGGCGCGGGCCAGGGCATGGGCAAGGCCTGCGCCCTGCGTCTCGCCGCCGCGGGCGCCGCTATCGTCGCCAACGACCTCAAGAAGGAGAGCGCCGACCGCGCCGCCGCTGATGTCATCGCCAAAGGAGGACAGGCCATCGCCGTTTCAGGCGATGTCACCAAGAAGGCTGACGTGGACCGCCTCGTCAAAGCCGCCCTCGACCGATTCAAGGCGATCCATATCCTTGTCAACAATGCAGGCGTCCTCCGTCCCACCAAGGTCATAGACATCGAGGAGGAGGAGTGGGACTGGGTCATCAACGTCAACCTCAAGGGCACCTACCTCTGCTCCCGCGCCGTCCTACCCGCCATGCGGAAGGCCGGCTGGGGCCGCATCGTCAACTTTTCCTCCACCGCGGGCAAGAAGCACAGCACAGTCGGCGGCGCCCACTACACCGCTGCGAAGGCGGGCATCCTCGGCTTCTCCCGCCACTTGGCCAAGGAGGAGGCCCAGTACGGCATCACCTCCAACTCCGTCTGCCCCGGCCTCATCAATACCGAGATGGTTGTCAGCACCGTGGGTGAGAAGCGTGCCTTGGAGTTCGCCGACACGTTCCCTATCAAGCGCCTCGGCAGGCCAGACGAAGTCGCCGAACTCGTTGCCTTCCTCGCCTCCGACCGCGCCGCCTACATCACCGGAGCCTCCCTCGATATCAACGGCGGCGACTTGATGATTTGATATGAAGTTCGGCCTCAACGTCCCGCAGTGCGGCGCCTACGGCGACGTGCGAGTCCTCGTCGAGCGCGCCCGCTGGGCCGAGGACGCAGGCTGGGACGGCTTCTTCATCTGGGACCACCTCTACCTCGACCCCGCCATCCAGCCGATGGTGGATCCCTGGGTCGCCCTCGCCGCCATCGCTCTCGCCACCAACCGCGTCCGCATCGGCACCTTGGTAACGCCGGTCGCCCGGCGCCGCCCATGGAAGCTCGCCCGCGAGACCGTCGCCGTGGACCATCTTTCAGGTGGCCGCCTCATCCTAGGCGTCGGCCTCGGCGACCCGGCCCAGTGGGAGTTCGAGGCCTTCGGCGAGGAAGGCGAACCCAAAGTCCGCGCTGAAAAGCTCGACGAAGGCCTCGACGTACTGACCGGCCTCTGGACGGGCAAGCTCTTTTCCTTCGCTGGCAAGCACTACCAAGTGCGTGACGTTGCCTTTACCCCGACCCCCGTCCAGAAACCGCGCATCCCCGTCTGGGTCGCCTGCACGGTAGGCAAGCCCAGGCCGCTGCGCCGGGCCGCCCGATGGGATGGCGCCTTCCCCCAGTCGGGAGGAGACATGGACGCACCTCCACTGACGCCTGCGCAGATGCGCGACCTGTTGGCGTTCATCACGGCCAACCGCACCAGCAGTGGCCCGTACGACCTAGTGATGGGCGGCCGCACCCTCGCTAAAGACCGCAGGCAGGACGCGGCGTTCGTGTCTTCCTATGAGCAGACTGGCGTCACCTGGTGGATGGAGGAGCTCAACCCGTGGGTGTACGGCTGGGAGGCCGGACGCGCGTTCCCCTCCCGCCAGATGGACGAGCGCATCCGCAGCGGCCCGCCAAAGCCCTAGCCTCTGCGCTGCCTCACGTTGACCGGCCATATGGCCGATGGTATAGTGCGCCCAACCTAGAGCGAGGTTCTACAGAGTCGAACAAGGAGGAGTCCATGAACCCGGCGGAAGTACGAGCACTGTTCCCCATCCTCAAGAAGCGCGCCTACATGTTCAGCGGCGGCATTGCGCCCGCCTCGACCCGCACCATCGAAGCCATGAAGAAGCACATGGACTGGGTTACCAACGACGCCGACGACCTCTACCTGCACACCGAAGACGAGATGCAGGAGTGCCGCCGCCTCTTCGCCAAGCTGCTTGGCGCCGATACCGACGAGGTCGCCATGGTGGAGGGCACCTCCGCGGGCTCCAACCTCGCCGTTGACCTGCTCACGCCCGCTCCGAAGGGCAGCAACGTCGTCTTCGACGAGTGGGCCTACCCCTCCAGTGTCTACCCCTGGAAGCTGAAGGGCAGGGAGAACGTCCAGCTCCGCTTCGTCCAACCGCGCGACGGCCTCGTCCACTTCGAGGACTTCGAGGCTGCCGTTGACGACAAGACCATCGCCATCAGCGTGTCCCATGTCACACCCGGCCAGGGCTTCCGTCATGACATCGGCGCCCTCGCCAAGCTCGCCCATGCCCATAACGCCGTCCTCATCGTGGACGGCGCCCAGTCCGCAGGCGCCGCCGACATCAACCTCCACAAGCTCGGCGTGGACTTCTACTCCACAACCGCCATGAAGTGGCTCATGGGCGCCGGTGGCGTGGGCTTCTTCTACTGCGCTGAGAAGCACATGGACAAGTACCCGACCAGGGCCGGATATGCCAGCAACGGCGGATACGACCTTCATAAGTTCAAGTTCCTGCCCAGCGCCGAGCGCTTCAACCTCGGCCTGTCCAACATCGCCGGTGCCGCGTTCACCAGACCCGGTCTGGAGATCCTCCTGGAAACCGGCATGAAGACGGTGGAGAAGCATGTCCTCGACCTCTCCGGCTACTGCATCGCCGGAATGCGGGAGCGTGGGATGGACGTCATCACGCCCACCGAGCCCGAGTACCGCCTGGGCGTTATCGCCGCAATCATGCCCGACGCCAAAGAGTTCTGGAAGTTCCTCTATGACCGCGGTGTGGACACCTACTTCCACGGCAACCTGTTCCGCGTTGACCCCCACGTCTTCAACAACCGCGGCGACGTGGACCGATTCCTGGAAGGTGTGGATGCCTACCAGGAGAAGGGGACGGCGGCCGCAAAGGCGAAGCGCAAGCGGTAAGCAGCTTTCTCGCGGCTCCAAAAACAACGTGGACGGCCATTTGGCCGTCCACGTTGTTTTTGGGTTCGTTAGCCTCTTTTACTGAGTTGCCTCGGGCGCCTCAATCTTCGTCTCGATGCACCGAACGACGATACCCCAATCGCTGTGCTCCTCGGCGCAGCCATCGCCGATGTCGTCCGGCATCCCCTCGATGAAGGCCTCGAACTCAGACTCGTCGAACATCGGATGGTCATCCAAGAACTTCTCGATCTCCACTCGAACGTTCTTGTCCAGTGTGAATTCGTCGGGCATGATGCGCATCCGCCGCTCTAATCTGGGGAACTCCATCCCATGCTTGCCTATTCGGCTTTTCCCAAAGTGGGGGCCTCTAAAGGGAGCGATGGCCTTGTCCAAAAAGTCCCCTTGGACCACGAGGCTTGCTATCCCGTCCTTGGCCACTACCACTGCTCGGTTCTCCGCGCCTAGCTCTCCTTCGGACAGGATGACAGTGTCTTCCCCTATCTGGTAGGAGATTTGTGCCGACCCGTCCTTGGGGGTCAAGGTCAGCTTCCCGCCCGCCGCGTCCACGGTGGCAATGGTGCCCGCGACCGCCGTGATAGTCTCGTACCCGTTCTCGCCCTCCACGACGATTTCGGCCCGCACCAGCTTGTTCGGGTCGCCCAACAGGCCCCCGAAGTCACCCGGAAGGCCACGGAGCATATGCTTCGACTTCGTCACGACCTGCGTCTCGCCTACCGTCACGTCAAGCTGGAGCACGCTTCCGGAGCGCAGAACGCTCAGCCGCAGCACGTCTCCTGGCTTCGACGCCAGCACCTTCTGTCTAAAAAGCTCTCCGTTCGTGACCGCCTCCCCGTTCACCGCCGTCACCACGTCTCCTACCTGGAGCTTCCCGTCTGCAGGGCTGCCGGCCACCACCTCGCGTATCTCCACCCCGCCTGCCACTTGGAGCTCCTGCGCCTTTTCTGCCGAGAGGTCGGCGATGACGACACCTACATAGGGTTTCGTGCTCGTCGCCGCGCTCGCGCTCAACTGTTCCCGCCCCGCGACACCCTCGCTCTCATCTGACCTGCTGCTTGCCAGCGCCACCACTACGGTTACCGCCAGCGCGATAGCCCCGATACCCAAGCCGATTGCAATTCTCTTCATACCCGACCTCCCCTTGATTGTCGCCTGATACAACGACAAGAGGCGGCGCCAGGTTAGTCCCGGCGCCGCCTCTCTCCAAGTGGGCCTCACTATGTACTACGGGCACTTGTTCTTTCTGGATTCCCCCGTGGGTGAGGCAAAGGGGACGCCCTGCCTATAGCGCCAGCCGCATCACATGCCGCCGGGTGCCGGCCTTGCCCACCTCGCGGAACCCTGCGGCGGTGAAGGCGGTCGTGAACCCCATGAAGCGGTAGCTTGGCGAGCCGGGGTCCACGGGATATGCCTCGACGGGAGCGGCACCATTTCCTTTCGCGTGCTCTATGGCGGCCTCCAGGGGCTGCTTCATCACTCCCTGGCCGCGGAGCCGCCTCGGCACGAAGAAGCAGACCACAGCCCAGACCTTTGCCGGGTCTTCAACTGGGTCGGCCACGCCGCCAAGGTCCCGGTAGGTGGTCTTCGGTGCGATGGAGCACCAGGCAGCAGGCTCGCCGCCCAGATAGCCGAGGATACCGATGGGCATGTTCCTCCGGACGAGGCCTTGCAGGGCGGCCTTCTTGGCCTGCTTGTCGGCGCGGCTCGCCCCTTTCGGCATCGAGCGCCACAACATGCACCAGCAGTGCTTTGCCCGCCCGGCGCCTCGAACAGCCGCTCCAGGTCGCGCCAGCGGCTACTGTCTGCCTCGTGGAACGCAAACCGAACGGCCACGGCGTCCTGTTCCTTGCCCATCTTCGCGGCGTGCGGTGCCATTTCCTCTGAGTCGGCCGTGGAGCACCTACCGCACTTCCAGCGAGTCTTCTGTGATGCGTCCATCGTCGCTGATGTGGAACGCCCGGAGCACCGGCTTGGCGTTGTCGGCCAGAGAGACCAGGACGTAGTGGACGTCCAGCCAACCGCTCTCCAGCGCCATCCGCACGTCTGTCTGCGAGGGGTAGGCTTCACTGTGCGTATGCGAGTGGTAGAACGCGAGGAACTTCCATTCCCGTGCCTCCGAGTCCTTGTCCGCGTCCAGGAACTGCTGCGGGTCCATGAGGTAGCGGAAGGGACTTCTGGCTGTATTAGTGATGCGGTAGGCGTGCTTCACCGTTCCGTCCGTGCCCGCCAGGATGCCGCAGCACTCGTTGGGGTCCTCGGCGAGGGCGTGTTCAGCGATCTGATGTGCAATTAGCCTTGAAAGGCGGAGCAAGGATTGCCTCCGTGGAGAGATTCAGAGATTGGTCAGGAGAGCAGCAGGGAGGAGCGGTTAGGTCTTGGCGGGGACCTTCGCCTGGAACCGGCCAGCGGTGACGGCCTTAGCAGCCGCCACCACCATCTCGGTGGCATACTCGAAGCTCATTTCGCTAGTGT